>Ga0308420_1000654_pt1 | contig 17480 bp, 18 predicted proteins | sample HotsprSampleMS55_FD_203802 | JGI IMG/M metagenome (GOLD analysis project Ga0308420, IMG submission 203802) | Hot spring phototrophic mat microbial communities from Mushroom Spring, Yellowstone National Park, Wyoming, United States - 20090730_MS55 ... | reverse complement strand
CGGCGGGATCAGGAACTTCGTCATATCGATCCCCCAGAGCTGCCGGGGGCGGGTGGCCTTGGGCTTTGACCGCGGCACCCGCGTCGCCCGCCGGCGGTTCTGCTTGACGGTCCAGCCCGCTTCCCGCATCAGCCGATACCCGCGCTTCTTATTCCCGCCGCGGCCTTCCCAGTCCCGCAGCCAGGCCCCCACCCGGCGGTAGCCCTAGCAGGGAGGGGCCTCGGTCAGCGGGCGGATCCGTGCCAGCAGCTCCCGGTCCGAGGCAGCCGGTGCGGCCTCGGTCCCCACCCGGTCGCGGCCCCCCTGTCGCGCGGCATAGTAGCCACTGCGACTCCTCCCGACGAGCCGACAGGCCGCCGCCACCGACCAGGTCGTCGGTTGTTTTACCCACCTCCCTGACCACTGCTTGCTGACCGATGGGGCGCTCTAACTTCTCAATCGTGCGCTGCAGGGCGTCCTCGGTCGCCGGCACGCCCTTCGTCACTACCCGCTTGCCCCCTGCCACGAAGCGATCTCACCATTGGTAGTACGGGGGCTGGACAAGCTGATGCTCCCCACACACTGGCCACTTTCTCCTCTGCGGTCCACTTGCGCCCCTTCATCGTGGACCCCTCCTTTCATCCCGTCAAAGATCCCGTCAGGGGCGAAACAATCGGCCCACCCCTGCAAGTCGTTGTGGTCAATAGTGCAATTGTACCGAGCGATGAGCTCGGCGATCTCTGCCTTATTACGAGCAACGTCATCCGGGGTCATAGGTCTCTCCTAGGACGAGGGATTTTCTGCCGCGAACGGGGCCGGCACCGCGGCAGCGGCGGCACTCTAGGATATCTTTTTTATTGACAAGGAATGCCTGCAGACAGTATAGAGCGAAACAGAAGGGCGAATCTCGAGAGAAAAGGAGGGCACGACGATGAGACGTGGGCAAGTTGTCGCCAGGATGGTGCTGTTGTTGCTCCCGGTGATGGGGTGTGAACGGGAGCCTGGCAAGAGTGAACAGATGTCACAGCAAGAGGTGTCCGAGCCGACTCAGGTGGCCCCTGCACAACCTTCTCCGCCAGCGGCTCTCGAGGAACCCCCGCCGGCTGAACCACCAGCCGTGCAGCAAGCGGCGCAGGCCGAGGCGCGCCGCAAGCTCGAAGAACGCGGGGTACAGTTTAGCGAGGCAGCCTTCTTGGAGGGTGCCAAGAAGGGGGATGCGGCGCTTGTTGCAGAATTTTTAGCTGCGGGCATAAACCCGGACGCGAAGGATGCTGACGGCTGGACTGCCCTGATGTGGGCAGCAGATAGCGGGCATCTCGAGGTGGTCAAGGTGCTACTGCAGGGTGGCGCGAATGTCAACACACGGGACACCGTCGGGAATACTGCTTTAACATGGGCGGCAGAAAAGGGACATATAGAAATTGCCAGCACCTTAGTTGAGCATGGGGCGGATGTCAACGCGGAGAACACCAGTGGCCGCACTCCCTTGGCGGCGGCAGACCAGTATCGCCACACCGCCATGATAGAGTTTCTCCTCCAGAAAGGGGCGCGAGATACGCGACGCTAACACACTGGGAAGCAACAGTCTCGGAAGTCGTGAGCAGAAGAGCACTCTGTGTGATATAAGGGCGTGAAGCAGGCGGAAACCCGACGAACGGACAGCATAACAGGGGTGAGTCTCACGAATGAGCGCATGGCGAAATCGACAGGCGGTGGATTAATAACGCCCAAGACCGATCCCGACGTGGGGCAAAAGGAAAAGCGCTACGCCTACGACCCCCACCTCGACCCGCAGCTCGTTTGGGCGGGGAAGGCCGAGCGCACCTCCTTCGAGGTGCCCACGGTGTCCCTGCACGGCACGAGCGCATCGTCCTGCGTACGCCATCATCGCGGCAGTGCGTAAAGCGCCCCTGCGCGAGGCGGTGGCGCATCATCCCGGCGAGATACGAGAGATGCTGATGCCAGGCCGGGAAGCGCGGGCGGGAGGCTAACGCTCCGGTTATGTTAAAGTTGGCGTGTGGAGGTGGTGTGGTATGGAGCTGTTCGACGGATTGATCCTGTTTGGGTTGGTGACCGTGGCATATCTCATCCTCTCCCGGGTGACGCGCTAGGAAAAGTTGACGCTTTCATCTCTTGCGTTCCGCCTCTCCCTGCGGAGCAGTGACAGGCAGAGGAAAGTCTATGTCTGCTTATCCGTTCCGATAATCTGCTCTCCGCGATAACTCTTGGCGAGGATCTCGATGGGGTTGAGTGGGCGGCGGCCGGTTCCTTGTTGGATGTGCAGGGCAGCCAAAGGGCAGTCAGAACAGGTCACGTCCGGCTCCGCCTGCGTGATCTCACGAAACGCCCGGCTCCCCCATTTCAGCGAGGCCTCGAAGTTCTCTTTCTTCATCGCCCAGGTGCCATCATGTCCTGAACAGGCTTCGATAACCTCGACCTTCGTGTTTGGCAGCAGCGACAGGACGTCGCGGGTTTTGTAGCCAATATTTTGTGCACGTAAGTGGCAGGGCATGTGGTATGCCACGCGACCGGCGCCGGTTTTAAAGTCGCGGTTGAGTTTTCCTTGTGTTGCTAATGATGCCAAAAACTCCGTTGGGTCGGTGGTGTTGGCCGCGACCACTTTCGCCTCCTCCGTCCCGAGAAGCCGTGGGTACTCCACACGGAGCATTTGCGAGCAGGTGGGATTTGTGGCAACGATGGTCCTGCCGGCTGCGACGTGGGGTGAAAGGACCGCGACATTCTTGTGTGCCGCGTTCGTTGCGCTTGCCATATCGCCGTTGTGCCAGGCCGGCATGCCGCAGCACTGTTCGTAAGCGAATGCGACGTCAACGTTGTTGCGTGCCATGACTTCGAGGGTGTCAAGGCCCAGCCCCGGCGCGTTATAGTTGACGAAGCAGGTGGAGAAAAAGGCGATCTTCGCCACCGGTTCTCCGTCGATCCCTTTCCAGGCCGAGCGGTACTGTGCGGCAAAAGTTTTCCGTGCGAACGGCGGGAGGAGCTTGTCCTTGTGAATACCTAGAGTGCCCTCCATAAACCGGCGATGTATTTTACTTTCACTAGCCCAGTTCGCCAGCGGCGCGGTCCGGGAGGCGATTTTCCCCACGAGGTCGGGATTCCCGAGTACCCGGTCGCGGAACGGGACTCCCTTGTTCTTGACTTCTTGTGCTTTCGCCCGCGCCATAAGCCGGGGAAAGTCGATCGCCCACTCGTGGGCACCGGGCGTGTACGGACAGTTGATATAGCAGAGCTTGCACTGGAAACAGAGGTCGACAACGGTCTGCACATCCTCCGGCTTAAACTTGGTGATATCGACTTCGGCGTACCTCTCGTCCGTGCAGTAAGTATCCACCGCGTCAAACAGCTTAGGGAAACTGCCGCAGAACTTATTGCAGAGGCGACAGTCCGCACAGAGCTTAAAGATCCGCTCGACCTCGGTGCGGAGGTCCTGTTCATCCCAAAATCTCGGATCAATAGGGTCATAAGCAGGGGTTTTGTCCATTCTTATACTCCTTTCAGTCCGGCGGCCTATTTGATGAAGGGTGCACGGCGGCGAGAGCGAACCCCCTCTAGTAACCCAGCAGCGACGCCGACAGGTGCACCGGCGTGGTCTCGTGGTCATACGTCGGCGCGACTTCGTCGTAGTTCACTGGCTTCCCCGCACTTTGATGCGCATAGGGATATCGTTACCCCAGGAGGAGTCGAGCGACAAGCTCGGGGACTTACTGCTGAGGCTGCTAGGTCGGCTAAGACCGCGGGAAGTATTGCGACACGAGTTGGGCTATGGCACAGAAGAAACGAGGGGCTAGACAATGAGGGTCCCTCTTCTCAGCTTCTACCTGAGCGTGAGGTGTAGTGTACCGATCCTCACGGGGACAGACAATGCAGGAGTTAGAACTCTCCTCAAGGTGGAAAAAGCAGGCGAACCCGGTCAACGGCTGCGGTGGCCGCGTCTTGACCTGGCTATGGTGCCAGGGAGAGAAGCACGGCTTTTTCAGGAGGGGTTACTATGCCGACTTACGAGTTCTGGTGTCACCAGTGTGACAAGACGTTCGAGCTCAGCTCCTCGGTTGCTGAGTATGAACGCCAGCGCAAAGAAGGGATGCGCTGCCCGACGTGTGGGAGCTCCGAGGTTGAGCAGAAAATTTCTTCTTTTCAGGTCAAGACGTCCAAGAAAAGCTAGACAGTGGACGCACTGCAGCTCTCGTCTGGTTCACGGCGGAGGCCCAGGCCGGTGATGGTCACCTCGTGTCCGCGACATTCCCCGTGTGCGCCAAACTGGGAGGCGAGCCAGAGATTACTCTCGAGATGCTCGGTGATTGTGGGGACAAGATAACGAGAGGTGCCCTGGGCCAAGGCTGCAAAGAGAGCTAGTTGGTCTGCACCATAGCGATCCGTCGTCGCGCCAGTGGCGAGATCTGCAAGCAAAGAAGTGGCGACGTGGTGTCCGATTGCTTCCGAGCTGCGCCCGAGAACACCGGCGCGATCCGCCCCTAAGCGGCACTGCGTTGTGGTTTCTGTCCAAACCGCGAGACAAGCTCCGGCGTGCAAGGCGGCCGTGTCGGAGACCCGCTCGATACGGCAGGACAGGCCAGCGGCGGCGAGCTGGTGTTCGCACGTGCGAGCCATGCGCTCGCTGACTTTGCGCTCCGCCAAGTGGCTGGCGAGAGGGATGCCGGTGACCTGCCGCACTTGCCCTTGCTCCAACATGGTCAGCGGGGTGAGTGCGGCGACTGGCTTAACCTTCATCTCGATGATGCCGGCTCCACGGGGGGTATAACCGGGCCGCACAACACTAAGCTGCAGCGTCACTCCCATGCGTGCGAGCAAAGGTGCTAACACGTGCTGTAAATGGTAAGGAGAAGGGGCAAAGTCCTGGAAAACGCCGCCGGTGATGCGGGCGACGATGGGGCTAGCAGCAAAACAGGCTACCGGGAGGACGCTGAGCGCCAGCATGGTGGCAGAGCCAGCCGTCCCTATGTCCCAGGCGAACGTGCCGCCTCGGATATGCGTTCCTGGTACGAAAGTAAACTCTCGACTCCCGACACTTACCCTGTCGATGTGGGCCTGACATAGTTCGGCGCAGGCCAAAATAGCGCCAACGTGCTGAGGCCGCAGCCCAGGCTGTGGACGCTTGGCTCGGACATTGTACACTCGCACAGACTGGCCGAGGAGTGTCGCCAACGCCACGGCATAGCGTACGAGCGTACCACTCCCAGACTTCTGGGCGCCGTCTATCGTGAGCATGTGGATCTCCCGCAGCGCTTGTGCCATCTTGTTCTTTATGTCGTCGCATCCCCTGTCACAAGTATCGTCTCGCTGACGGGTAGACGGGCAACCCCTAACAATCCGATCCGGCAGGGCCGGTGACCGATCCCAGTGCCTCGCCTGCCACTGCCAACAAGGCACTGTCATCCTGGCTGGTACGTTTTTGTCGGGCGCTACTCCCTGCGGGGATAGCCCCGCCCATGTCCACCAAAGATAGCTGCGCTCGTACCCTCTAGGGGTCGAGACAGAGTACCGTTTCGAATGTAGCGCACGAAAAGCGACAGACCTCTGGAGGTAACTCCGACGCCCTTTTTGCACACGGACTCCGGCTGTATGAGCACTACCCTTCTTCCGCGTCCGGCTGCTTCTCTGGGGCCGCGTCGGCAAAGGCAGGAAGGGCACGACAGGCCTTGTCGATCTGCACCAGGGTCGGGCAGACGGATAGCTCACACCCGAAGCGCCGGGCGTTGTACAGCTGGGGCACCAGGAAAATATCGGCCAGTGAAGGAGTCGTACCGAAACAGAAAGTGCCCCGATGCGGCACCGCCAGCACTTTTTGCTCCAACGCCGCCAAGCCGAGCGTCACCCAGTGACGGATCCACGCGTTGACTTCGGCTTCGGAGTGATGCAAGACGTCGCGCAGGTATCCCAGAACACGCATGTTCTGCAGGGGGTGGATCTCGCACGCGACGCCGAGTGCCATGCTCCGCACCGTAGCCCGGTCTGCCGGGTCTTGCGGCAAGAGCGCCGGTTCCGGGTAGCGCTCCTCCAGGTATTCGATGATCGCCAGCGATTGGGTCACCAGGCGCCCCCCGTCTTCGAGCGACGGCACCAGCCCCTGTGGGTTGATCGCTCTGTACGCCGGTGTGTGTTGTTCGCCCCCGCCGCGGCGTAAGTGGATCGGGACGTATTCGTACGGCACGCCTTTCAGGTTGAGCGCGATGCGCACGCGGTACGAAGCGGAACTGCGGAAAAAGTTGTAGAGCTTCATCCTGCCCCTCTGTTGTTTATGAATTAGGCTCGAGACGTGGGCGAACCGTTCTGGCGAGGCAGCGAACTGGGGCTATTACAGCAGCTCCTCATGATGTCTATTGCGCTACGGCGCGATCGACCGATCCCTTACCGCCGCCGAGGATGATGAGCCCGATGGCCAGCCCGACTGCCAAGATGTGAAACTCAAACCCTTCTCCGGCTTTCTGGCCGATCCAGTTCATAAAAAATCCATGCTGCCAGTGGACCAGGAACATCGCGCCAAGCATGATGAGGCCAACGCCCGCAGCCGCCACCCGCGTAAGGAAACCCACGATCAGGCCGAGGCCGCCAAAAAATTCCCCAATAATCACGAGGAACGTGAGCACAGCAGGCAAGCCCATTTGGGAGAACCCCTCGATTGTGCCAAAGAAACCACGCCCGCCGAACCAGCCCAAGAGCTTCTGGGCTCCGTGCGGGAATATCACGATCCCCAAAGCCAGCCGCATGACCAGAGCCGCGGCGCTGTCACTGGTCTGCATCAACGTTTTCCACATATGGCACCTCCTTTTTATTGCCCTATGCCGGAGCGGTGAGAGAATGCGCGCTAGGTTCCACTGCTTGGGCGAACGCGGCACGCCCTTTAACGACCGTCAGGATCGTGTCGACGTCGGCGGCAGTCGCGCCGTGCAGTAATGCAGGACATCGGCGTACTCTAGAAAGGCAGAGGGACCGCATTTGCCTACGGTTCCGTCTTGACCAGTTTGAATTTCCCCTTCACGGCGTTGCGGTACAGGTTGATCTGTCCGATATGACGGGCGCGGCCTTCTTCGTCCTTCACGCCGAGCCCCTCTTGCGGGGCAAGGCACAGGATCCCGATTTTACCGATTTGCAGATTATGATGCACGCGGTAGGCGGCCTCGCCGGTCTGCTCCAACGGGTAAATTTCCGACAGCAGAGGGTGAATGGCACGTTTGCAGACCAGGCGATTCGCTTCCCACGCCTCCCGGTAGTTGGCGAAGTGCGTGCCGATGATGCGTTTTTTGTTCATCCAGAGGTAGCGGTTATCGTACTCATGCATGTAACCGGTGGTGGAAGCACATGTGACGATACGGCCCCCCGGCCGGGCGACGAAGACACTGGCAGCGAAGGTGTCATGCCCGGGGTGTTCATAGACGATGTCTGGGTCCTCCCCGCCAGTGAGGTCGCGGATTCTTTGGCCAAAGCGCCGCAGCTCACGTACGTTCTGTGTGCCGTCCTCGTTCCAGAAGCGGTACCCTTCGGCGTTGCGATCGATGACCCAGCGCGCGCCGATGGTTTCACAGAGTTTGACTTTGTCCGGAGAGGAGACCACGCAGATAGGGAACGCACCGCCGTTGAGGACATATTGGAGGGCGAAGCCGCCAAGTCCGCCGACTGCTCCCCAGATCAGTACAATATCGCCTTGTTTCAACGGGGCACCGTTGTGACTCACCAGCATACGGTACGCGGTCGAGTTCACCAACGGCATCGAGGCGGCTTCTTCCCAGGTGAGATGGGGAGGTTTGGGCATCAACTGGTTCGCGCGCACCAACGAGATTTCTGCGAGGCCGCCGAAATTTGTCTCGAATCCCCAGATGCGTTGGTCTGGGTCGAGCATGGAGTCGTCATGTCCGTCCGGTGCCTGCATATCGACATAGTTACAGTGGATCGTGACCTCGTCCCCCGGTTTAAAGAGCGTGACACCTGGACCGACGCGCAGGATGACTCCGGCGCCGTCACTGCCGAGGATATGGTAGGGCAGATCGTGCCGCTTGTCCCAGGGACTCCGTTTCGCCGCCCGTTTAAGGAACTGGAACGTCGGGATTGGCTCGAAGATCGCGCTCCACACGGTGTTAAAATTGATGCTCGACGCCATAATGGCGACGATAGCTTCGTTGGGGCCAGGTTCAGGGACTGGGACCTCATCGAGGTGGAGACTCTTGCGCGGATCCTTCTCGTGCGATGGCAGGCCGTCGAACATGTGGATCTCGTCTTCGTGCGTGGTAATGGCGCGCATCGTCTTTGGCAGGGGCAAGCCAGCGTAATCTGCTGGTTTGGCCTTCCCCGACAGAATGGCGTCACGGATCGCGTTCATCTCATGGGACATAATCCTGACTCTCCTCTGCAACCGATTTCCTTCCCTGCGACAAGCCCAGGACAGGCTTCAGCCCTCCCGGCGGGGGTCGATGAGGACGCCGGGATTGAGCAGGCCCTGTGGATCGAGCACGGCTTTCGCAGCACCCAGCGCTGCAGCAAACAACTCCGGCCGCTGGCGGTCATACCAGGGCCGGTGGATGCGGCCGACCGCGTGATGATGCGTGATGGTCCCGCCGTGACGGATGACGGCGTCGCAGGCGGCGGATTTGACCGCGTGCCATTGCTCCAGCTCACCCCCGCGCCGCCCGAGTGCGAGGAAGGTGTAGTACGGCGCCGGGCCGTCGGGGTAGACGTGGGTAAAGCGGCACGAGAGGAGCCCGCCGCCGCAGACCTCGTCGAGCGCCCGTTGCGTCGCCTCCGTCACCCCCGCGTGGAACTCGGCAAAGCGGTCCCACGTGATCGCGCTCTCGATGGTATCGAAAATCGCTCCCATGGCGACAATGGTGCTGAACTGATACGGCATACGCAAGAACGCGTCGCGCCACTCTCCTACCAAGCCTTCTCGTCCAGCGGTTTCGCCTCCACCACGTATTACCACGCCCTGAGGGGTGGTGCCGCCATAATCGGCGCAGCACTCCAGCGCGCGGGTAATCCAGGCGTCCAGCGGATGATCGGCAGATTCAAACCCCAGCATCAGCATAGTGCCTTCGCCAACCTTATTGCGCGCGACCTCGGTCGCGTCAAGCAGGCGGCAGTTGGTCGGGTATAACCCCGCCTGACTCAGCGCGCGTACCGCCGCCACACCGGATTCAAACCGCTCAAAGCGCACAGCCGCAGACGCGCGGTAGATCGGACGGTGCTGCAGACGCATCCACGCCTCCGTGATAATGCCCAACGTGCCCTCCGAGCCGATGAAGAGGCGATCCGGGCTCGGTCCGGCACCAGATCCGGGGAGACGTCGCGTCTCGACAATCCCGCGCGGCGTGACAATGCGGAGCGACTCCACGAGATCGTCGATATGGGTATAGAGCGTGGCAAAGTGTCCGCCCGAGCGGGTAGCGATCCATCCTCCTAGGCTGGAAAACTCGAAGGACTGGGGGTAATGCCGCAGCGTGTAGCCGTGCGGGCGTAGTTGGTCTTCCAACGCTGGACCGTAGACGCCAGCCTGGATACGCGCCGCGCGCGACGCGTAGTCAATGTCCAGGACCCGGTCCAGCTTCCGCAGGTCGATCGACACACTGCCGCGGTACGCGTCACCTGCGGGCGGCTCGACCCCACCGACAACATTAGACCCGCCACCGAAAGGGATGACCGCTGCGCCGATCTGCCCACACCAGTCGAGGAGGGCAACGATATCGGCTTCCGTCCGGGGGTACGCCACTACGTCTGGAGGGTTCGGAAACTCGCGCCGGAAAGCACGGAGGAGATCAGGAAATGCTTTTCCGTAGGAGTGAGCGGCGCGGTCGTAGGTGGCAGTTGAACAGATCTCGGCGAGCGTCGCGGGCGGTGTGATGCGTGGCGGACGCAGCTGAAGGTCGTCGACCCGCGGCGCCGGCACGAGTTCGACGTCACTCCGACCAAGACTCACAGCAATTCCTTGGGCGATGGCCTTTTGCTGCTCCGGGGTCGGTTGTTGATCCTCGTATCCCCATCCCCAAATGACGGTACGACGTTCGGGCATCATGACATCCTTTCAGGCGAGTCGGTCTAGTATCGGCCAAAGGGCGGCGCGGCGATCTCGGCTTGCAATTCGATCAGGTGCATTTGTCCTGACGCTAAGGCGCGTTCCAAGGCCTGCCCCAGTTCCTCGGGTGATCGCACGCGGGTGGCGGCCACGCCGAACGAGCCAGCAAAAGCAACAAAATCTGGATTGGTCAAGCGCGCTTCGTATTCCGCGTGGTAGGCGGTTCGCTGAAGATAGCCGATCACCCCGTAAGCGTTGTCATTGACCACAATCAGAGGAAAGCCAATCCCGTGACGCACACAGGTGGCCAGCTCCTGCGCCGTGTAGAGGAAACCGCCATCGCCGATCAGACCAACGACCGCTTTGTCCGGCCATGCAAGTTTGACGCCGATGGCCCCAGGGAAACTAAACCCTAGTAGTGCCGACCCTTTAGCTGCGACGAGGCCACGCGGCTGGTAGGATGGATAAAAATATTCGGCCCAATAGCCCAGTTGGGTGTTGTCGATGACGAAAGCGCTGTCGCGCGGGAGGATGTGGCGGATCACCTCCAGGTAACGGATCTCGGCGAGCTCGTGGCGCAGAGCATGTATTTCTGCATCAGCACGTTGCCGCCAGGCGGCTACCCGCTCCTGACGGGGACCGGTATAGGGTTCACCGGCAAATTGCCGGCAGAGTTCCTGCGCGATGAGGCGGATATCGCCAATCAAGGGCACAGCGGTGGGAAAATTCTTGCCAATCCAGCGTTCATCCCAGTCAACGTGAATCAGCTGGTCGGGTAATACCAAGCCGCGGCGTTTCGCATCCACCTCGCGTAGGCGGGTACCGATGGCTAACGCCGCGTCACAAGCTGGGACGATTTCTTGCCTGACAAGCCGTCGGGCGGCATTCCCGAACGCGAGGGGATGATCTTCAGGGAGAATGCCTTTCCCGGGAGTGCTGGTAATGACCGGTGCGCAGAGCGCCTCGGCCAAAGCGGTGATCTCCGTCGCCAGGCGCGCGCACACCGCGTCAGTCCCGGCGATGATAAGCGGCTGTTTGGCCCGGCGGAGCAGGGCGACGGCCTCGCCGATCCGTGGGGGGAGTGCTACGCCTGCGCCTTGCGCCGGAAAGGGCAACTCGCTTTCCTCAACGGCAGGTGGGTGAGGAAATGAGTCTGCGGCTAACAGATCGGTCGGCACTTCCACGCAGACCGGTCCGGGTCGTCCGCGTACCGCCGTTGCGATGGCGTGTTTCGTCAGCGTATAGCAGTCGTCCCCGTCGCGCACGGCAAGAGTTGCCTTTGTGACCGTGCGGAATAAGGCGGTCTGTTCTTCCAACTCGTGTAACGCCCCGAGGCCTTTGCCGATCTTGGCCGCATCGATGTTGGTGGTCAGCATCACGACTGGCGAGCAACTGCCCCAGGCTTCCTGCAGTGCAGAGATGGTAAACCCGGCCCCAGGACCAGTGGAAGAGATCATCACCCCTACACCACCGCTAGCACGTGCGTACCCATCGGCCATATGCGTGGCCGCGGCCTCGTGGCGGCAGACGATGTGGCGGATCGACCGCTCGTGGCGCAGCGCCTCGTATAGGGCGATGTTATGGACGCTGGGGATGCCGAACACAGTCTGCACCCCACAGTCTTTTAGTGCGCGAACGATTCCCTCCGCTCTGTGTGGCATAGCATGCTCCTTGTTACTTAATGACGCCTTGTTGCCGCAGATGTTCCAGCTCTGCGTCGCTCAGCCCTAACTCCTGCAACACTTCACGCGTGTGCTGGCCCAAGGTGGGTGGAGCTAGACGGACCGCACCTGGAGTCTTTGTGAGTTTGACCGGAATCCCGCCGACTTTCAACTTGCCAACGCGTGCGTGATCGACCTCAACCACCATCTGGTTGTGTTGCACCTGTGGATCGGCAAACGTCTCGCAGTAGGTGTTGACCGGGGCAGCCATGGCATCCGCGGCGGTAAGACGACGCATCATCTCGGTGGAGTCGTGGCGTGCGAAGACCGCCTGAATTGCTGCGTGCAACTCTGCCTCGTGGGCTAGGCGATCCTCGACCGTGGCGAACCGCCGGTCGGTCATCAGGTCTTCGCGGTCGATCGCGCGGCAGATGTTGTGGAAGAATTTGTCGTTGAAGGCGGCCAGTTGAATGGCACGGCCATCGCGGCAGGTGAAGGTGCCGTACGGCGCATAAAACGGACTGGCATTGCCGACGCGGGGTTGGATGTAATTACACAAGAAGAACTGTCCCACTTGGGCAGGCTGGACATGAAGAAGACCGTCGATGAGACAGAGTTCGATCTGTTGCCCGATCCCCTGCTGCTCACGCACCCAGAGTCCGACCATGGCGGCAAAAGCCACCAGGTTGGCACAGGTCGCATCGGCGATGGCCGGTCCAGCTTTGAGCGGCGGGCCTTCTTTCTCGCCGGTTACGCTCATAAAGCCGGTCAGCGCCTGGGCGAGAGGGTCAATGCCTGGTCGGCCGGCGTAGGGGCCGTCCTGGCCGAATGCGCTCACCGTAATGCAAATGATCTTCGGATTCTGTTTGCAGGTCTCCTCGTAAGAAATCCCTAACTTTGCCTTGGCCTGAGGCCGCAGATTGTCGATGATGATGTCGGCGGTGCGCACGAGACGGAAGTAGAGGTCTTTGCCTTCCGGCTTGGTGAGATCGAGCACGATGCCGCGCTTGTTGCGATTGATGCCGACGAAGAAACCACTGTCATTCTCAACCTTGGGCCCGATCGCGCGCGACTCGTCCCCGTAGGGGGGTTCGATCTTGATCACGTCCGCACCCATGTCACCCAACATCGTTGCGCCATATGGGCCTGCCAGCATGCTGGCTAGATCGAGGACACGGATTCCTGCAAGCGGTAGCGCCATGGTCAGTCCTCCTTTTTGCTCCCGCAGACGCTAGCATATCGCCGGGCAATGCCAAAGAGGGCAGGACTCTGGGGGTGTAAAACCAGTCTGCAATTGCAAGGATAACAGTCCGCTACGAGGAAGGGCTTGGGTTCGACGGGGGCTTTTTTGCCGAGCCGCGCGGCGGTCACCGCTCGCCCCAGCGCAGTTTGCTGCGCAGGACGTCGAAGAAGGTACGATTGGGCGAGCGAATGAGCGACACCATGACACCCGAGCGCTTGATGCCTACCGTATCACCGATCTGCAGGGTGCGTCCTTCTTGCCCGTCAAGGGTTAAGATCACGTCTTCGTCAGCCGTCCGCAAGACGACCTGGACATAGGCGTGGTCAGGCAGCACGATCGGCCGGTTGGTTAACGTATGGGGACAGATCGGCGAAAGCACAACCACGCCGACGGTCGGATCGATGATCGGCCCTCCCGCCGATAAAGAGTAGGCAGTTGAGCCGGTCGGGGTCGCCACAATGAGTCCATCCGCCTTGTAGGTACACAAGTATTGATCATCCACCCAGGTCTCCAGATCGATGATACGGGCGAGGGCCCCCTTGTTAATGACGACATCGTTAAGGACTTGGAAGCTATCAATCTGTACGTCTGCGCGGAGTAAGACGGCTTCGAGCAGGCTACGGCGCTCGACCTCGAACTCGCCGCCAAGCACGCGCTCCAAAGTGGAAAAGACTTCTTCGGTCGTCGTTTCCGTGAGAAATCCCAGCCCGCCGAGATTCACGCCGAGGATCGGCACCTCCCGCTTCCCGGCACGGCGCGCGACACTTAACAGAGTCCCGTCACCCCCGAGGACGACGACAAGATCAGCTTGCTGCATGATCTCAACTTTCCGCCAGCCGCGCTCGAACCCTAACTCTTTGCTACTCGCGTCCTCCGGGAGGATAATCTTCCGGCGCTGGCGGAGCCAGATGGCCACTTCGCGGCCAAGGGTTATCGCCTCAGGTTTGTTGCGTTTGACGACCAGACCAACCGTCTCCATAGCTGCTCCTCAAGGGACACTGCCCTCCCTTTTCCCCAGCCCTCCGGTATAATAGTGCCTACATGGCAGGACAGGACAACGACTTGTTCACCCATAGTGCCGAAAAGGAAGCGGCCAAGAAAGCCCCTCTGGCCGAGCGCATGCGACCACGCACGCTGGACGAATATGTCGGCCAGCAGCACCTCCTCGCTCCGGGCCGCCTGCTCAGACAGATGATCGAACGAAAGACCCTCTCTTCCCTGATCCTCTGGGGTCCGCCGGGGTGTGGGAAAACGACGCTTGCGCAGTTGCTGGCGCAGGCCATGCAGGCGCCGTTCGTTTCTTTTTCCGCCGTGCTCGCGGGTGTGAAGGAGTTGCGTCAAATCCTCGACGAGGCGCGGGAGCAACGTCACCTCCATGGTAAGCCGACACTGCTGCTGGTCGATGAGATTCACCGTTTTAATAAAGCTCAACAGGATGCCTTTCTCCCCCACGTTGAAAAGGGGCTTATCGTCCTTCTCGGCGCCACGACGGAAAACCCCTCGTTCGAAGTGATCGCCCCCTTGCTCTCGCGCACTCGTGTGGTTGTGCTCGAACCTTTGACCCCCGACGACATTATTCTCCTGTTGCGTCGCGCGCTGCGGGACGAGGTGCGTGGCCTTGGCGCGCACCGGCTCACGGCGGACGACGCTGCGCTTGCGTTTATCGCCCAGCACGCGCACGGCGATGCACGGGTCGCCCTGAACACCTTGGAGGTTGCAGCCACGCTCGCCGCTCACACCCAGACAACCCGGCTCGATGTGACGTTAGCCGAGGAGGCAGCGCAGCACAAAGTCCTGCTCTACGACAAAAGTGGAGAAGAACATTACAATGTCATCTCTGCGTTCATTAAGAGCCTGCGGGGGAGCGATCCGGATGCGGCTGTGTACTGGCTGATGCGCATGCTCGAAGCGGGCGAGGATCCCCTTTTTATTGTCCGACGGATGGTGATCTTCGCAGCTGAGGATATCGGCAACGCCGACCCGCAAGCCTTATCCCTTGCTGTCGCCGCCAAAGACGCGGTGCATTTCGTGGGCTTGCCCGAAGCCCGGATTCCGCTCGCCCAGGCTGCTACCTACCTTGCGACTGCGCCGAAGTCCAATGCTTCTTACAAGGCGATGCTGGCAGCCTTAGAGGATGTGAAAACATACGGACCGCTGCCTGTCCCTCTGCACCTGCGCAATGCACCGACACGGCTGATGAAACAACTGCACTACGGCGAGGGTTATCAGTACGCGCACGACTACGACGGGGCCATCACCGAGCAACAGCATCTGCCCGATGCCTTACAGGCACGGACGTACTACATCCCTAGCGACCGCGGGTATGAACAGGTCATTGCCGAACGCCTGGCAGTACGACAGAAAAGAAAGGCAGCAGGAAAGAGCAGCGAAGAGCCGGATACGCAATAAGACAGGGGCACAAGCCTTCCAGCAAAGTGGATTTAGGGGGACAGGAGGCAGAAAACATGCGCTACACCACTCCAGAACCGTTTACCGTTCATGTGCCGGAGACCGTGCTCGAGGACTTGCAGAATCGCCTCAGTCATGTGCGCTGGCCGGGAGCCATTCCTGACTCCAGCTGGGACTATGGCAGCAACCTGGAGTACATGCAGGCGCTCGTCGAGTACTGGCGAACGCAGTACAACTGGCGTGAGCATGAACGACAAATCAACTGCTGGCCTCACTATCGTGTGACCATTGAGGGGCAGGGGATTCATTTCATCCATAAGCGGGGAAAAGGTCCGAACCCTCTCCCCCTGCTCATCACGCACGGCTGGCCAGGGTCGTTTTACGAATTCATGGACATCATCGGCCCGCTGAGTGACCCGGCCGCGTACGGTGGGGATCCGGCTGACGTGTTTGACCTCGTGATTCCGTCACTCCCGGGGTACGGATTTTCCGACCCGCCGCGCGAACGCCGCGTGAACATCTGCCGCATCGCGGACTGGTTCGCGGTGCTGATGACGGAGGTACTGGGGTACACGCGCTATGGCGCGCAGGGCGGTGACTGGGGGGCGATGGTGACGTCTCGTCTTGGTTTTGCCTATCCGCAAAACGTGATCGGCATTCACTTGAACATGGTCGGTGTTGCTCCCCATCCAGAAAACCGTAGACATCTGTCGCCTGCGGAACAGGCTTGGCTCAAGGAGATGGAGGCCTGGCGACAAGAGGAGACCGGGTATCAGGGCATCCAAGGTACCAAACCCCAAACCTTGGCCTATGGGCTGAATGACTCCCCAGTCGGCCTCTGCGCCTGGATCATTGAGAAGTTTCGCGCGTGGAGTGATTGTGGCGGCGACCTCGAGCGGTCATACACCAAAGACCAGCTCCTGACGAACGTGATGATCTATTGGGTGACCCAGACCATTAACTCTTCCACCCGCCTGTATTATGAGGAACGCCACCATCCCTGGCGCTTGGGAAAGGAGGAGAAGATTACCGTGCCTACCGGGGTTGCAGTCTTTCCCAAGGAACTGGTTCGGCCGCCCCGCGAGTGGGCGGAGCGCGTCTACAATATTCAGCGCTGGACCCCAATGCCAGCAGGCGGACACTTTGCGGCAATGGAGCAACCACAGTTGTTGGTCGAGGACATACGGGCCTTCTTTCGCGCAGTACGCTAGGGCGTCCCCGCCGCGCAGCTATGGCCATCGTTCTTTTTGGCTCCCGTCAATCACCATTCGTCGAAAAAGTGTACCGTGGGCTCATGCTCAAGCAACTTCCTTTTCAACTACACGAGCTACACAACCCCTTGGATCTACGCCGCCGCAACCCCACGACCGGCAAGATGCCGGTTCTCGACCTCGACGGGCGTTGTGTGTTCGACTCGACCCGCATTTTGCAGGTGCTTGACGAGCTGAAACCCGACCCTCCCCTCCTCTCTCGTGATCCCCAGCTTGCGGCGCAGCAGCGGTTGCTCGAAGACTGGGCAGATGAATCGTTGTACTGGTATGGGATGGCCCTGCGCTGGATCGTGCCAGCCAACACGGAACGGGTGCTGCAGGGGTTTAGAGACAACGCCCCCTTGATTCTCCGTCCGCTCCTAAAAGTTGCACTACCCCGCCTTCTGCGCTTTCAGGTCCGGGCTCAGGGGACAGGACGTCTCCCGCTCGATGTGCTCCTGCGACAACTCGACGCCCACTTGGCGATGCTCGTTCGGCTGCTCGGGACGGGTCCCTTCTTCTTCGGCTCTCCCCACCCGAGTATCGCGGATTTGGCGGTGTTCGGCCAAATCTCCTTTCTCTACTCACGGGCGACGCCGGAGGGCGAAGCAGCGGTGGATGCCCATCCCGAGCTACTCGAATTCCAAGCACATCTCGACACACTCACAGGCTAGCACGACGCCGCTCTCTGGAAGGCGCCAATGCGCAGGGTTGACAGCCGTTAGGCGGCGTCGCGTGGGGTGATTTCAAAGGCAAACGCCTGTCGATACCAGCCGGCAAGCCACCTCAGTACCCTAGCAAGGAAATACTTGCGGTAGAACAAGGGCAGAATGTCTGTCACGACTCCGGCATCGTCGCGCCACACCGCGGTCCCGCGGAAAGAGGTCTGGCCAATACGCAAC
>Ga0308420_1000653_pt1 | contig 17518 bp, 15 predicted proteins | sample HotsprSampleMS55_FD_203802 | JGI IMG/M metagenome (GOLD analysis project Ga0308420, IMG submission 203802) | Hot spring phototrophic mat microbial communities from Mushroom Spring, Yellowstone National Park, Wyoming, United States - 20090730_MS55 ... | reverse complement strand
CCTTCTGCTCACGGTTCTGCGTCCTGTGCTCAGTGCCTATCAGTACCTAAACCGCAGGCTATCGCAGATTACGGAACAGGTGAAATACCCGAGGGAAGATGTTGTCGCTTTGCGCCAGCGAGTAGAACAACTGGAACACAATCTCACATTAGCCCAAAAGGAACTAAACCCCAACAACCCTAGTTCCCTAGTCAGCAAGCAAAAGGAATGGATAGAATTCTCCCGCCAAGAATTTGCCCAACTGAATGCTAAACTGGAGCAATTGCGTGCCCAAAACCAACAAGAGCATCTGCGATTGAGCCTTGAAGCTAAACAGGCGGTAGCTCAGTTGAGTGAAGACAGTCAGTTTCTCAGCCATGTGAAGGAAATGATTCGTTTTATTAAGTCAGCCTAGGGCTGAGAACCTAAGAAATGATTAAGCAATGGGTTAAGTTGTCTTGGCTTCTCTTAACATTCGATATGTGTTCAATCCAGCCAAGTAAATCTTTGGTTACACTTGCCAATGACTGAGTTCCTGAACCAACCGACTATTATCAGCTCTGCTACCGTTTCCCAGCGGGGTCTGCTTGTTACGCGCCGCTTCATGGGAATTTATGCCTTGGGGTTAGCGATCGCTACTTTTTTACTGATGGCGATCGGCAGTGCTACAAGGGTTATGGATGCGGGTTTAGCCTGTCCAGACTGGCCCCTCTGCTATGGCACAGTGCTCCCCACAGCCCAGATGGATTTGCAGGTGTTCTTAGAGTGGTTTCACCGTGTGGTAGCTAGTGCGGTGGGGCTGGTTACCATTGGCTTTGCTGGTTTGTCATGGTGGCGCAGGGATGCCCTGCCTCGCTGGTTACCTTGGTCAGCAACAGTAGCTGTGGCTATTGTCTTGGTGCAGGGGATTTTGGGCGGTTTAACCGTAACCCAGTTACTCAAATTTGAGGTGGTAACGGCTCATCTCGCCACTGGTTTGGCATTTTTCGCTTACCTATTGGTGCACGCCCTAATTTTGCTTGGTTCTCCTGCCTCTGTATCTCTGCAGTCCCAAGGTGTGTGGTCAGGGGCGATAGCGGTGGTTTGCGTTTATTGCCAAAGTATTTTGGGAGGACTAGTGGCTTCTCAGTGGGCAGTGCACCAGTGTCTCGACAGTCAGGAGTTGTGCACTGTAATTTACAATCACTTCTGGGGCATTGTGCCTGCGGTGCTTGCTACTTTGTGGGTGGTGGTGGTGGCATGGCGCAGATTGCGTTTGTTTAGTTTGATTCTGTTGGGGATTTTAGCCGCCCAACTCCTAATTGGCTATTCCACCTATCGTCTGCAGTTATCCATTCCTGCGCTTACGGTTCTGCACCAAGCGATCGGGGCGATGTTGTTGGGTAGTCTAGTAGCTTGGACTACCCTAAGCTGTCGCTCCACTTCTCATTAAATCATCATGCAAGTCGTTGATATTCCGCAAAAGTCGCACAATTGGCAAGAAATTGTTCAAGCCTATGTGCAGTTGACTAAACCTAAAATCATTGTCTTGCTGTTGATTACCACAGCAGGGGCGATGTGGTTAGCAGGAAAGGGACAGGTGGATTTGAGGCTACTGCTGGCTGTCTTGCTCGGCGGAGCTTGTGCGGCGGGTTCAGCAAACGCTATCAACTGTTTCTTTGACCAAGACATAGACAAGATCATGGAGCGGACGCAGTGGCGACCCATTCCTTCGGGCAGGGTTTCCCCCCGATCCGCCCTAATCTTTGCCTTTTGTTTAGCTGTGTTCTCGTTTGTCCTGATCGCCAGCACTGCCAATCTGTTGTCAGCTTGTTTGGCAATGGCGGGAATTGTGGTCTATGTGGGGGTTTATACTCTCTGGCTCAAACGCTCCAGCACCCAAAACATTGTCATCGGCGGAGCGGCAGGAGCCATTCCCCCGCTGGTGGGGTGGTCAGCGGTAACTAATGATTTACCCCTAGGGGCATGGGTGCTTTTTGCGATCGTCTTTTGCTGGACTCCACCCCATTTTTGGGCTTTGTCGCTAATGATTCAAGAGGAATACGCTAAGGTAGGTGTGCCTATGCTTCCTGTGGTCAAGGGTGAGACAGCGACGGCATGGCAGATTCTCCTCTATGCTGTGCTATTACTGCCTGTGACCTTAATGCTGGTCTATCCTCTGGGGATCATGGGCTGGCTCTATGGGGTTTTAGCTTTGGTGTTGGGACTGTGGTTTATCCACAAGGCTGTGCAACTCTGCCTTTTAAGGGGCGATCGCACCTACGCGCGTTCAGTTTTCAAATACTCGGTTTTATATTTAGCCTTGCTTTACTCGGCTATGGCAATGGATATTTTTGTAAATTATGATTAGCTAATAAGCAAAAATTTGGCTCCCCTCAATGTCTTCTGGGCTTTGCACGGACATATCAGCGCTTCAAAAGGATATTATCACTGGTCTAGAGAGCGTCAAAGACCTGCTTGATAAGGCTATGATTTTCTGCCTGAGGTTCTTGTACCTTGATATGTGAAGTTTTATGTCGACTTTCAACATTTCTGGAGCAAGCCTATAGCATTTTGTTGGCGAGTGCCGCCATACCTTTAGCTTTTCCTCAAAGACAGGTAAATGGTGTTTCCTATGTAGATGGGGCAATAGCTGATAATGTGCCGCTTGGTGCGTTGGCAAAAGAAGGTTGTACCCATGCGATCGTTGTCCATCTGGGTAATGGCGAAATTTGGAACCGCAATGATTTCCCCAATCAAGCTATCATTGAAATCCGTGCTAAAGAGTCTTTCAATAAGTTAGGTATTCCTCTACTTGGTGAGGCTTGCTGTAGGCTCGACTTCAGTTTAGAAAATATCAGCAAACTTAAAGAATGTGGCTATAGAGATGCTGAAGAGATACTCAAACCTATTCTTCAGGCATACTCTGTTGAAAAGAACTACAAGTCTAGTCTCACAGAACTATCTAGTTCTACAAAGCTACTGCTTGAAGATCAGCTATGAGGCAATAAAGATAAGCTACTTGGAATTTACCGCCCACCATGCGATCGCATAGCGTTGTACGGCTAGGGGATTAGTACCGCTCTGGAATACTACTCGCAGTTTATACCTTCCTGTGGTTGGTATGGGAAAAAATATGTGCTCTGTATTGTCCACTTGGCTTACTGATGACCAGAGACTTTGGCTAATGTCTTCGTCTTGTTCGCGCAGGAGGTACAGATCGAGATTGTTGATAGGGCTACCCACAAAACCTTCCCCAATGTCGTAGCGGCGGTTGCCGTTTTTGTCTCGCAAAAAAATCTGCCTGTGCCATGTCAGAGTCGCTGAAACATAACTGCCTGCCAGCAGGGGTTGTTCAAATACATAGTCCCGAAACTGGTTGGCATACAAAATCTGACTATCCCAACCCATGGCTCTGACTAGTCCAGGGAACTGTTGTCCCGCCTGTAGCTGTAAATAGGCACGGTAGGCGTTTAACTGCCCTGCGCCCAACGCCAAACTCAGAGGAATGGTCTGATCTTTGGCGGCATCAGATTCCAGCCATGTTTTGCCGTCGGCATCGTAGATGGTTTTGCTCATCCCTAGTAGTTTGCCATCCCCTGGGTCAGCGATTTTGTCTGCAGAGTTGATCAGCACCGCTTTGGTAACTTCGGGGCGGCGGGCATCCACTCCCCACTTTTTGTCAGCAATTTGCTGTTCTATGTACTCGTGGAGTAGGGCAATTACACCTACCACATGGGGGGAAGCAAAGCTAGTGCCACTGGCTGAGATCACCTTGCCTTGATTGTTGGGAACTAGGATGTTGTTGCCTGGGGCAAGCAGTGCCAAACTGCGGCGGTTGTTGGTGGGGCTTTCTACGGCGGGTGTCCATCTGCCGTCTCTGTTGAGATCGGTAAAGTGTTCTCCCTCATCGTACTGTCCGTTGTTGTTGCGGTCATAAAATGGCTCGTCGATCAAATTGGAGCGATCGGCAACAGTGTAGGCTCCCCCTTGTTCACGGGTAAAGCCTACCACGATGCCATTGTAGGTGTCGGTGGGAATGGGAATGCCACCTCTGCCCTGATTGCCAGCGATTACAGGCAGAACTTGATGTTGGTAGGCTAGCCAATCGACCATCAAGGTCAATAGGGCATTGCCATCCAGCTGGGGACGACTGCGCCGATCCTCAGAGAGGGGTTCGCCAAAGCTGAAGTTGATTGCCCGCAGTAAGCCTTGGTATTGTAGAGCCAAGTGTTGGGCGGCGATCGCCGCTTCTGGTTGTCCATCTTTGCGCTGTTGGGAGTAAGCAGAGGAAACTAGCCGTGCCATGGGTGCTACCCCCTTCTGGATTTTGTGGCGACTGATCATCACTGCCGCCACCTGTGCCGAATGTTCGTCGATGTTTTTGTTGGGGATGGCTTTGCCGTCGCGAAAAAACACTTCGTAGGGTTGTATGTAGTAGCGATCTAGGTTTATGAGACGATTGACCACTTTGTCCACGCCAAACTGACTGGGGCGGCTCAACTCCACTTGTCCGATGTAAATTCCCTTGCCCGTTAGGTTGTGGGGTTTGCCATGGAGGCGCAGGGCATCTATACCTTCTCTACCGACGGACTTTTCTAGGCTGTGGGCAGTTCCTGCGGGGAATATCCCCCACAGTAGGGTGAGGCTGACCCGCCATAAAACTTTGCTCAGATTCATCAGGTTTCTCCCTTACTCAAAAGCAGTACCAGCAGAGCCTTTTGCACATGGAGCCGATTTTCTGCTTCATCCCATACCCGCGATCGCTCCCCCTCCAGCACCTCTGTGGTAATTTCTTCCCCACGGTGGGCAGGCAGACAATGCAGGACGATCACTCGGGGATCAGCCAGCGCCAGCAGTTCTCGATTCACCTGATAGGGTAAAAAAACTGGTATGCGATCTTGGGCTTCCGCCTCCTGCCCCATGCTCGCCCAAACATCGGTGTAAACCACTTGGGCATTGCGCACCGCCGACTGGGGATCGTGGGTAACAATCACTTCGGAATGGGTTGCCAGACTTTTTGCCTGCTGGAGAATGGCGGAGTCAGGGGCAAATCTGGGGGGGCAGGCTACTCGAATGTTAATCCCTGTCAGAGCACAGCCCAATAGCAGAGAATGGGCTACATTGTTGCCATCTCCCACATAGGCTAGGGTCAACCCCGCCAACTGCCCAAAATTTTCTTGAATGGTGAGTAAATCCGCTAGGGCTTGACAGGGGTGTTCCCGATCGCTTAAAGCATTGACGATGGGAATCTCGCAGTAGCGGGCAAAGGTTTCTAGCTCCTGTTGGGCAAAGGTACGGATAGCGAGAATGTCCACATAGCGATCCAGCACCCGCGCCGTATCTTCCACTGGTTCGCCGCGGCTCACTTGGGTTACATTCGGGTCTAGGTCAATGACATGCCCTCCCAGCTGGTACATGGCTACACTAAAGCTAACTCTAGTGCGGGTGGAGGCTTTGCGAAATAGTAAGCCTAGGGTTTTGCGAGGAAAACTAAACTCCACTTCCCCTCGTTTTAGCTGACCTGCCAAGCTGAGAATAGCTTGAACTTCACTGGCTTGGAGATCAGCCATGCTGAGCAGATCGGGGGATTTTAACTTGGTCAACATCTTAGATTTTTACTCCTGATTTGCGAGCTAGCCAAATTTCCCATTGTCTCAGCCAGTTATTGCGCCACTGGAAAGCGGAGAAGGGACTAGCCTGCCGCTCACTGGCAATGGGTTGTACCAGAATGCTAAACATTCCCGCGCGATTCCCCGCTACTACATCCGTCAACAGGCGATCGCCTACCATAGCCACTTGCTGGGGCGGCAGTCCCATAGTTGCCAGCACTTGGTTGATCACCCGCAGGGAAGGCTTACCCGCCCGACTGCGACAGGGCAAACCCAACTGCTTGCCAATCTGTTGAATGCGCCGCTGATTGAAGTTATTACTCACTAACCAGATGGTATAGGTATGTCTCAGGGAGTCTGCCCAAGCCACAACTTCTGCAGGAATGTCCCAGTCACTACTGCCAACAATGGTGTCATCCACATCCACGATCAAGCCCCTCAGTCCATACTGTTCCAACAATGTGGAAGTTACATCGCAGACAGAGCCATGCAATACCAAGCTGGGGATCAACAGCTTCCACCAAGACATGTAAGTTATCCTGCAAAACAGTAGGGCAGGGGCTTTCCCTTTATTCCCATGTGGACATCCTCCCCACCCCTAGGGACAGAAACCTTGCTGCTCTCTTGATAATGAGCAGTGTAGCACAGGGCAGAACTTCCTTAGGCTTGCTCCTACTTTAATTTGATTTCCCTGAGTCTCTGCTCTAGGTACGCCTTGGCAGTGAGGCCTTCGGCTAATTCCACTTCAGGGCGCGGATGCAGAAATAGGGGCATGGCATAGCGGGAGCGATTTTCTGCTGGCGATGGGTTGACCACCCGATGGGTAGTCGAGCGATAGTAGCCGCCAGTAGCCAATTGCAACATATCCCCTACATTCACCACAATTTCCCCTACAGCGCAGGGCAGACGATGCCACACCCCCTGATTGTCCAACACCTCCAAGCCAGTCTCCGTAGCGGCAGGAAGCAAAGTGATTAAGTTAATATCCTCATGGGCGGCGGCACGGATCGCCCCCTCTGGCACAGGTTCCGTTAGGGGGGGATAGTGCAAAATCCGCAGTAAGGTCTGTTGGCTATTGGCGATCGCCTCTTGCAGAAACTGCGCCCGCACCTCTAGCCAGCTCAAGAGTTCTTCTGCCAAGTGATGTAATGCGTAATACAACTCCCAGGTGCGATCGCTTATGCCTTGGGGTAGGGCAGTGTGAGGATAGAGGTGAAAAAACTCCTTGAGATCGGGGGTGTGATAGCCCTTTGCCTGCTCCACGCCAAAAGGGAAGTACCCCGACTGCACTTCGGGATCAAATCGGTAGGCAAACTTCCTATCACTGGCAAAAAACCCCTGCCACTCTTGGTACACACTGGCAATCAGTTCTCTAGGGATGGGGTGGTCTGCAATCACCGCAAAACCAGTTTCTCTCAAGCTCTGGTTGAAAACCGCAGGGGCTGAGGGGTCTGGGTAAATGGTTTTATAAAAATCCATGGTAATTATTAAAAAATGAGTAAGAAACTGGGATCGATTTTCGGTATCATAGGCATCAACTCCTATTTTAGAAAATTTTTATAAGGGCAGACAGCAGTGACAATTAGGGTAGCAATCAATGGCTTTGGGCGCATCGGGCGCAACTTTCTACGCTGTTGGCTAGGTCGTCAGCAGACCAACTTAGATGTAGTTGCCATCAACGACACTTCCGACTCCGTAACTAATGCTCACCTGTTCAAGTATGACTCCATGCTGGGCAAATTTCTAGGGGAAGTGCAAGCGGAATCCGATGCGATCATAATCAATGGGCACAAAATTAAAACCGTCTCTGACCGCAACCCCGAAAACCTACCTTGGGCAGAGTGGGGCATTGATCTAGTTATTGAAGCCACAGGGGTATTCACTGACAAGGCGGGGGCTTCTAAGCACATCAGCGCTGGTGCCAAGAAAGTACTAATTACAGCTCCCGCCAAAAACGAGGATGGCACTTTTGTCATGGGAGTCAACCACGACAAATACGAACACGACAAGCACCACATCATCAGCAATGCCAGCTGTACCACCAACTGCCTAGCTCCCATAGCCAAGGTACTCCATGAAACCTTCGGCATTGTCAAAGGGGTGATGACCACCACCCACAGCTACACTGGCGACCAGCGACTCCTAGATTCTAGCCACCGCGATCTGCGCCGTGCTCGCGCCGCCGCTCTGAGCATTGTGCCCACTTCCACAGGGGCGGCAAAAGCTGTGGCTCTGGTGCTTCCTGAACTGGCTGGCAAACTCAATGGCATTGCCTTTCGGGTACCCACTCCCAATGTCTCGGTAGTGGATTTTGTTGTGGAAACCGCCAGAGAAACCATTGCCCAAGAGGTGAACGAAGTGCTCAAAGCCGCCGCAGAAGGCCCCCTGAAGGGGATTTTGGACTACAGTGACCTGCCGTTGGTTTCCATTGACTACCGTGGTACTGATGTTTCTTCCATTGTGGATGCTTCTTTGACCATGGTAATAGGCGGCAACATGGTAAAAGTAGTGGCGTGGTACGACAATGAGTGGGGCTATAGCCAGAGGGTAGTCGATCTCGCTGAAGTGGTGGCTCAGAAGTGGGTTTCTTGAACTAGGGGCTAGCTCCCTCTGCTAGCCCTAGTAGTGCGCTCCAGACTTGCGGTGGTGCACTGCCGTTAGTTCATTTTGCAAGAGCACTTTACCCCCATCGGCGATCGCATAGACCAGCCAGTGATCCCCTACTTCCATGCGTTGTGCCACTTGGCACTCCAGATAGGCTAGCGCTTCGCTGAGGATAATGCCACCCTTCTCAGAAGTTTCTGTTGCCACCCCTGCAAACCGATCTACCCCAGGGGCAAACTTTTTGCTAAAGTGCTTGGCAATGTTTTTGCCTTGGGGCAGGATATTCAACACAAAGCGATCGCCCAGATACAGGTAAGACTCAATCGCCCGCTCCTTCCCCACTGCCACCGTCAGCCCTGGGGGATTAAACGAAGCCTGCGACACCCACGAAGCCAGCATAGCCGTCCTGACTGCTCCCTTGTGCACCGTCAGCACACACAGGGAACCCACAATGCGCCCCACCGCCTGCTCCACATTACTACTTGGCACAGCAGTCTGGCGCACCTTCTTCGCCATTTTCAGCGCCTGCGCAAAGTCCGTCCCCGTCTCCTCACAAAATTGCAACGTGCTCTCCGTAGGAGTAAATTTGATTTTGATTGGGTCAAAAGCCAACACATAGCCTGCCTCCTTGAGCTTTTCTGCTAAGGTATCCACCGCCTCCCCGCTCCAGCCATAGGAGCCAAACACCCCCGCCAGAGCGCTTTTCGGCGCATTGGCTAACACAATCCCCAGCGCCGTTTGTACCTGAGTGGGCAGATGCCCCGCTAAGGTGGGCGAGCCAATCAAAAAACCCGCCGACTTTTCCACCGCCGCCTTGATCTCACTCGGTTCCGCCTGTTCACAGTTAATTGCCTCCACCGCCAAGCCCGCCTTAGTGATCCCCCGCGCCAGCGCCTGCGCCAGCACCGCCGTATTGCCATAGGCTGACGCATAGAGCAGGGCAACGCTAAGAGGTTGTTGCTTCTGTGCTTCGCACCACTGGCGGTATAGGTTGTAAAGCTCATGGCGACTGTAGCGCACCAGTACCCCGTGGTTGGGAGCAATCAACTGCGGTTGCAGTTCAGCAAACTTGTCCAGCGCCGACTCCACCTGCTTGGTTTGGTTGGACATCAAGCAGTCAAAATAGTAACGCCGATCTGCCAGCAGTGCCTCACTGCCCTCGTCATACACTTGGTCGCCGCAGAGGTGCGCCCCAAAAAATTTATCACTAAACAGAATCTCTGTTTTGCTATCAAAGGTACAGATGGAGTCTGGGTAGCGGGGGGTGGGGGTGAGAATAAACTGCAATACATGCCCGCCCCCGATGGCAAGGCTGTCATCCCCCTTGACCGTGATAGTCTGCAAGCCAGTTGCCAGCAGAGTATCTCCATAATTGCTCTCCAAAATGGAGCGCAAATTTTTTACCCCCAAATTGGAAGCCACAAAGCAAATCTGAGGTGCTAGTTTCAGCAGGGCGTGCAGAGTCTCGGCGCGGTTGGGGTTGACATGTTGGCAAATTACATACTTAATCTGGCGCAGATCGATGCGCTCCTGCAGAGCCGTGAGGTAAATCTCCCGAAAGGTGCCCCCTGGGGGATCAATGACGGTAATATCTTCCCCCTGAATCACATAGGAATTGGCAGTAGTTCCCTTCTCTAGGGCATATTCAATCTCAAAACGCAGACGGTTCCAACTGCGCGATCGCAGGACTAGAGTTGACTCGCCAATGGGGAGCACTTGCACATCACGAGGGCGCACATTAGTCATGGGAGTTACCTCAGCGGGTTCATCCCTATATTAAGCCAATATCTTTGCGCCTTTTCCCCTTTTAAGTTAGGATCATCTGATTGCGTAAATTTTGTTAACTTATGGCTTGACCTATGGCAGAAATGACCTTTTTCAATGCCCTGCGCTCCGCCTTGGACGAAGAAATGGCACGGGATCAGACTGTATTTGTCCTAGGCGAAGATGTGGGGCTTTATGGGGGTTCCTACAAAGTAACCAAAGACCTATACAAAAAATATGGAGAACTGCGCGTCCTTGATACTCCCATCTGTGAAAACAGTTTTACAGGATTAGCGATCGGAGCGGCAATGACAGGGCTAAGACCTGTGGTAGAGGGGATGAACATGGGTTTTCTCCTGCTTGCCTTCAATCAGATTGCCAACAATGCAGGGATGTTGCGCTACACCTCAGGGGGCAACTTCAAAATTCCCATAGTAATTCGTGGTCCTGGAGGAGTGGGCAGAAACCTAGGCGCAGAACACTCCCAGCGCTTGGAAGCCTACTTTCAAGCTGTGCCTGGGATTAAAATGGTTGCCTGCTCCACGCCCTACAACGCCAAGGGTCTGCTCAAGTCAGCCATTCGCAACGATAACCCCGTACTCTTTTTCGAGCATGTGTTACTCTACAACCTCAAAGAAGATATTCCCGACGAGGAGTACCTACTGCCTTTAGACAAAGCAGAAATTGTCCGTGAGGGGAAAGATGTCACCATTCTCACCTATTCCAGAATGCGCTACCATGTGCTGAAGGCGGTAGAAGTATTGGAAAAACAGGGCTACGATCCCGAAGTGATTGATTTAATTTCCCTGAAACCCCTAGATATGGAAACCGTTGGGCGTTCCCTGCAAAAAACCCATCGGGTGGTTATCGTGGAAGAAGATATGCGCTGTGGCGGTATTGGGGCGGAAATTATTGCCTCCATCAATGATCACTATTTTGATGAATTGGATGCTCCTGTGGTGCGCCTTGCTTCTTTGGATGTGCCCACACCCTACAATGGCACTCTGGAAAATCTCACCATTGTCCAACCTGAAGATATTGTCCGAGCAGTACAGAAATTGCTGGTTTGAAAAAGGATACAAACCAGAGCTGGCGTAGGGATCGGGGGGAAGGGCTAGGAAAATCCGTCGGGGCTTTGTATGTGCCCCCCCAGCGTTGCAACCAATTGCCTATGCCCCCTAGCCATTTCATAATCTGGTCAAATACTTGCTGGGGACCTACGCCAGTGAGTACCTGCAGAGCAAAAACTATGATCGCTACTGTTAGGGCAGTTTTCAGGGTAGTTTTGACAATGCTAATCATGCCCCACAGGACAATGATCGCTACAATCAGAGCACCAATTAACAGAGGCGTATTCATGGTTTGAAAGGAATTGTTCAAGCAGAGTTAATTATGGCACATTGCTAAACCTAAATTTGAGGGAACAGAGAAAGTAAATTCTCAGACAAGATGTCGCGAAATGTTGTGAGAGATAAATCGTATGTCATCTTGGCAACAGGTACGACCTATTCACAGATAAAAGGATAGGAAAAATCGTGTTTCCAATGCTGAACTTAAAGAAGTTAGAGCAAGCGGGTTGACAACCGTGTCGCGCAAACCCTTAATAGGCTGTAGTTCTCAGGCTAGTCCCAAATTCGTTAGCTGATGATATACGGCAGGAATTTTGGTCATGGTGTTCTCAATGTCCCAATTGTGATTATGAAACTTCCATTCAGCAAATCATGCCTACCCTAGTCCCGCCGAATCCGCTTTTGTCGAGGAATGCGCCAACGGGTCAGTTTGTGCAATAAGGCTGTGAGACTGGCTAGATTAGCAGGGCGATCGCCATAGTGCCAGTCCTGATAGGCTTGGGTGATCTGCCGCATGGTGGAAAACTGTTCAGGGGGCAGTTGGGACTCCAAGGCGAGGGCATATTCCGCTGGGGTTTGCTGTGGGGATTTGGGCATTCCCTGCTCCGCAAAGAAGCGCAACATCTGGGCATAAACCCGCTCTGCAGGGTGCAGTCCTCGGAGATAGAGTTGATCCCTCAGCCATAGCCAGCCCTGCCACAGTGCCCACAGGGTGAGCAGTATGCCAAAAACCATAGCTATCCCCAAGATGATCCCCGCCCAGCCCCAAGCCACCAAGAGGTTGATTAGCCCAGTGATCGCTGAAAATATGGCTTTGCCTAGGGCATGGAAAAACTGCGCCACGGGTGCTGGGAGCAAACTCATCAGCCACTGCCAGAAACTTTGCCATACCCCAAAGGTACGATCCTCCTCCACGGAGGATGGAAAAGTGGGATTGCCTGGTACGGGATCGAAGGCAAGCCAGCCGTAGTTAGGGAAATAGACTTCCACTAAGGACTGGGCATCGGTGTTCTGCACTTCGTAATAGCCCGTAAATACATTGAACTTCCCTGAATTGAAACCCACGGCGTAGCGGGCGGGAATACCGAGCGATCGCAACAGCACCGTTAGCACTGTCACGAAATGGGCAGGTTGCCCTCCTCCTTGGGACAAAAAGGCACTGACTACATCCTCTTGCTCGGAAATGGATATTTCTTTGAGGGCATAGCGTCTCTTGAGAGCTTCCGTGAGAAATTCCACCTGCTCATAGACACTGCTAAACTGGCGATCGCCTTGCAGTTCCGCCGCCGCTTGCTGTAATTGAGCCTGCAATTTTGGATATTTGGGCAGTTGCAAGTACTGTTTCTCTATGGCAGGGGGATAGGTGGGCGGCGTGCGCACTAACAGAGAGCGATTGCGCACAGGAACCAACGAGATCACCGTGTAAGTGAGATTTTTAGGTAATAGCCCCGGGGAGCGCAAATTCCACTCCAAATCAATATCCATCTCTTCGCTGGGAAAGAACAGGCGGTAGGGAATGGTTGCCGCAGGCACCAGATTGGGAAAGTCTTCAGTGACAATGGTGTAGGTCTGAATTACCTCCCGCAGGTGGTGGGGATTGAGGGTAAAGCTGGGATCAGGAGGCAAAAAGAACTCGAAACTCCAGCTGGGTCTTCTGAGGGTGCGAATCTGCTCAGGGGCATTGCGGGAAATGCGCCAGCCCCGCCCCGTGAACTCATCGTATGCCATCACTTTCCAAAACAACTGCGCCTGCGATCGCACCCGCATTACCAATTTGGGCTTGATGTCCTGTCCTGCTGTACTGGTAGTGTCAATCTCAGCCCCAAACAGCGGCGGCAGTCCTTCCTCCTCTTCCTGCTCCAGTGCCCTGGCACCAGTTCCTGTACCCGTACCCTCTGTAGTGACCGTATTGTTTCTACCCTCAGGGTTTTGTCCACGGGTGATAATTACTCCTCGCGCCGTTTCTCTAGGCACCCGCAGATTGACACTCACAGGAAAATTGCGCAGTTGGAATCCCCCCACCCGCGGTAGCAGGGCAAAAATAGTCAGCCCCAACACCAACACCATCACCAGTAACCCCGCCAAAGGCAGGGGATTGATGCCCCACTGTTTCGGGTTGATACTTCTAGTTACCACCCCTAGGCGGGAGCGGTGATCCAAAATGAGAAAAGGGATGGCTAAGAGCAGAAAGCCCATCAGCCACAGGGCATAGGTCATGGTTTGGCTGAGAGTAGCTCCCAAGCTGATGAGAATGAAACCAATCACCACCGAATATCCCAAATCTTTGCGGCGGGGCAAGTCGAAGCTGTGCAGAACCTGTAGTTGAATTAGCAGGCGCGCCAGCAATAGCCTAGTTTCTTCCGCTTGGGTGATCAGATCGTTCAAAAAGACAACCAGCATGGCAATCATAGCGATCGCCACACAGAACTTGACCAGGATGTTCCGTCTGTGTCTGGCATACCACCCCCACCCCGCCCCCACCGCACTCAAGGGAATTGCCCACACACTGTTGTCCGTGCCTGCCACCTCGTCCACTGCGGCAATGCCCCAGAATACAATCAACTGCACTAGAATCCGCAGGGGAATGGATTCTTCTGGCGTAGAGTCAGAGCGGTAGGGAGTAGCTGAAGTCATGGTAACTGGCTATGACTGCGGGGCTCAGTGGCATCGGCAGGCTGAGGAGCCGATACGCTAGAAGTGTTACTGCCCTTCACCCCATTGTAGGGGAGAGCTTCCCCATGGAGTAGAGCTAAGATATTTGCCTCAAGAACAGTTTGGGGCACAATGCCCACCGCATCTCCCACAACCTGCTGTTGGGCGTCCAAAAAAATGAAGCGAGGAATGCCATCTACCCTATACTTAGTCAGTTCAGGGAGCCACTTATTGTTGTCCACATTGAGCATTACAAAATTGAAGCGATCGCCATACTTTTGCTCGAGAGCGTAATTATCCTGCGCCATAGCTTGGCAACTCTCGCACCAGTCTGCATAAAACTCGATCATGGTAGGACGGTGATTGCCCATGGCAACTTCGTAGGGGATAGCTTGTTGCACCACCTGCGCCAAAGACACATGGGTCGCCTGCCACCGCCATCCCAAATATAGGGCAGTACTCAACGCCACCACAGCGATCGCCACCGCTCCTCTTACCCACCTACTCGAAGTTGCACTTTCATCCATGATTACCCTTGGTCGCTCACTGCTCTGATTGTAACAACTGTTGTAACAGACCTGAGAGATTGAGTAATCGCTCCCCAGCCCTATCCAACCACAGAAGTATCCTCTCCTGGCTTTCTCTTCCCTAAAGGATAAGTAAAATTACTTAGCCAATCCTGCCAGTGGCGGAGATTCAGCCTCCAATCCCTGCTGGTAATCCCAGAGTATTTGTAGGTTTGCCTTAACATAGAACTCTAGAGAGTTTAGGATCAGAGCTTATGCGGGTTGCCATCATCGGGTCAGGTTTAGCGGGTCTATCCACTGCCGTAGAGCTGGTAGATCAGGGTTGCGAAGTGGAAATCTACGAATCCCGTCCCTTCATTGGTGGCAAGGTGGCAAGCTGGCAAGACAGGGATGGCAATCACATCGAGATGGGGCTTCATGTGTTTTTTGGGTGCTACTACAATCTGTTTGCTTTGATGTCCAAGGTGGGGGTGTTAGAGCATCTCCTACTCAAGGAACACAATCATCGCTTCATTCAAGCGGGGGAAAAAATTGGCGATTTAGACTTTAGGAATTTTGGTGGGGCACCGTTCCACGGCTTAAAGGCTTTTTTTACTACCAATCAACTGTCGTGGCGCGACAAACTGCAAAATGCCATTGCTCTGGGAACTAGCCCTTTGGTCAGGGGTTTGTTTGATCCCGTGGGAGCCATGAAACAGATTAGGAATTTAGACAACATCAGTTTCCAAGATTGGTTTCTCTCCCACGGTGGTTCCATGGGCAGTATTGAAAATATGTGGAATGCCATTGCCTATGGGCTGGGTTTTATTGACTGCAAGCACATCTCCGCTAGGTGTATGCTCACCATCTTCTTCTTCTTTGCCACCCGCACGGAAGCCTCAGTGCTGAGAATGTTGGAAGGTTCCCCCAATGACTTTCTCCACCAACCCATTAGGAAATACATTGAAGAGCGGGGGGGCAAATTCTATCTAAAAACGGGGGTGCGCTCCATCAACTATGTGAAAGAAGGGAATACTTTCAGAGTAACGGGTCTGGAAGTAGGTAGAAATGAAGATAGGAGAACTGTTACCTACGATCGCTATGTCTGTGCCGTAGATGTACCAGGCATCAAGAAGCTAATTCCCCAAGAATGGCGCAGGTGGGAGTTTTTCGACCGCATCTACAAGTTGACTGCCGTACCCGTAGTAACAGTGCAGTTGCGGTTTGACGATTGGGTAACCGATTACGACAACTTGCTCTACGCAGTCAAAGTGGACTTTTCCACCTACGCCGATTTAGCCATCACCAGCCCCACCCACTACCGCAAAGCGGGGCAGGGGTCTCTGCTACAGTTGGTGCTCACCCCTGGCGATCCTTTTATGGCAATGAGCAACGACGCCATTGTGGCGCACACCCTAAAGCAAGTACAGGAAATTCACCCCAGAGCGAAAAAGATGAACTTGCTCTGGTCTAATGTGGTCAAAATTGCTGGCTCCCTATACCGCGAAGCCCCCGGGATGGATGCCTATCGCCCCACCCAAGAGACACCCATTCCCAATTTTTTTTTGGCAGGGAGCTACACCATGCAGGACTACATTGACAGCATGGAAGGAGCCACTCTGTCGGGCAAATACGCCGCCCAGGCAGTGCTGGCTAGCAAATAGTGGCCATCCCCTGTACGGTAAACCACACTACACTGGGTAAACTGTTTCTCGCTAAATTAGCACTCGACACTTGAGAGTGCTAAGTCACCTCTCAGTCTGTGTCCAAAAACCCCTAGACAATGGAGTGGAGATTGCTATGGCAACCATGTCTTTGAATGTATCCACCGTGAAGCCTCTGGGTGATCGGGTGTTCATCAAAGTAAGCGAACGCGAAGAAAAAACTGCAGGTGGCATCTTCCTGCCTGACACTGCCAAGGAAAAGCCCCAAGTGGGGGAAGTAGCCGCCGTTGGCCCTGGCAAGCTGGATGACAAGGGTGTGCGTCAGCCCCTCGAAGTCAAAGTGGGCGACAAGGTGCTGTACTCCAAGTATGCGGGTACGGACATCAAGATCGGCAATGACGACTATGTGCTCTTGGCTGAAAAAGATATTTTGGCGATCGTAGCCTAAAAGGAGGATGCAATCATGGCAAAACGGATTATTTACAATGAGGAAGCGCGCCGTGCCCTAGAGCGTGGCATGGACATTCTTGCGGAGTCTGTAGCCGTTACTCTTGGTCCCAAGGGGCGCAATGTAGTGCTGGAGAAAAAGTTTGGCGCTCCCCAAATCATCAATGACGGAGTCACCATTGCCAAAGAGATCGAGCTGGAAGACCATGTGGAAAACACTGGGGTAGCTCTGATCCGCCAAGCCGCTTCCAAGACCAATGATGCCGCTGGCGACGGTACCACCACTGCCACGGTGCTGGCTCACGCCATGGTCAAGGAGGGTATGCGCAATGTTGCCGCTGGCGCCAATGCCATTGCTCTGAAGCGCGGTATTGATAAAGCTACCCAGTTCTTGGTGGACAAAATTGCCGCCCATGCCCGCCCTGTGGAAGATTCCAAGGCGATCGCCCAAGTGGGGGCTATTTCCGCAGGCAACGATGAAGCGGTGGGTAAAATGATTGCCGAAGCCATGGACAAGGTGGGCAAGGAAGGGGTCATTTCCTTGGAAGAAGGCAAGTCCATGACCACCGAGTTGGAAATCACTGAAGGGATGCGCTTCGACAAGGGATACATCTCTCCCTACTTCGTAACCGATTCGGAACGCATGGAGGCTTCCATTGAGGAACCCTTCGTGTTGATTACCGATAAGAAGATCACGCTGGTACAAGACCTAGTGCCTGTGCTAGAGCAGGTAGCCCGTGCTGGTCGTCCCTTGGTGATCATCGCCGAAGACATTGAGAAGGAAGCCCTAGCTACCCTTGTAGTCAACAAACTGCGCGGGGTGCTGAATGTCTGCGCGGTCAAGGCACCTGGTTTTGGCGATCGCCGCAAAGCCATGCTGGAAGATATGGCAGTACTCACAGGTGCCCAAGTGATCAGCGAAGATGCGGGCTTCAAACTGGATTCCACTCGCCTTGATCAAC
>Ga0308420_1000647_pt1 | contig 17573 bp, 8 predicted proteins | sample HotsprSampleMS55_FD_203802 | JGI IMG/M metagenome (GOLD analysis project Ga0308420, IMG submission 203802) | Hot spring phototrophic mat microbial communities from Mushroom Spring, Yellowstone National Park, Wyoming, United States - 20090730_MS55 ... | reverse complement strand
ACCCCCCTGTGCGGCGGGGCATGCCGGGCGGCGCGGGTCACGCGGGCCAGCCATTCGTCGTTCCACCGTGCGGCGTTTCAACACCAATGAACACCACGTGCATTCGCGCAGCATGAGTCGCGGATGGCCAGAGAGGAGTATGCACAGATGCCCGAGACACACGACACCGTACACGCGGCGCGCATCGCGGAGGAGCTCGGGATACCCGAGCGCGCGGTGCACCGCACCCTGCAGCTCCTGGACGAAGGGTGCACCATCCCGTTCATAGCCCGGTACCGCAAGGAACTCACCGGTTCCCTGGACGAGGTGGCGTTGGAACGCATCCGGGACGGCATTGAGGAGGCCCGCGCGCTGGACAAACGCCGCGAAGCGGTGCTCAAGTCCATCGAGGAGCAGGGCAAGCTCACCCCCGAGCTCACCGCCCGCATCGCCGGGGCGCGCACCGTGGCGGCGCTGGAGGACATCTACCTCCCCTACCGGCCGAAGCGGCGTACCCGGGCCACCGTCGCTCGCGAACGCGGGTTGGAGCCGCTCGCGCAGACGCTATTGGCGCAGGGAGAGGGGGATCCCGCTGTCGCCGCCGCGGTGTACATTAACCCAGGCAAAGGTGTTCCTACGGCGGACGATGCGCTGGCAGGCGCACGCGACATCATCGCCGAGATGGTGGCGGAGGACGCGCGTGCGCGCGAACGCATCCGAGCCTTGTTCCTGGCCAAGGGGGTTTTCCGGACCGCGGTGATCCCCGGTCGGGAAACCGACGGTGCGAAATTCAAGGACTACTTCGACTGGCGCGAGCCGGTGGCCACCGCCCCTTCGCATCGAGTGCTGGCGATGCGCCGCGGCGAACGGGAAAAGGTGTTGACCCTGCGCGTGGAAGCTCCTGAAGAGGAAGCGCTGCGCATTCTGGAAGAGTTGTTTGTCACCGGCACCACCGCGGCGAGCCTGCAGGTGCGCCAGGCCGTTGCCGACGGATACCGCCGGCTCCTGGCCCCGTCCATGGAGACCGAGACCCGGCTGGAAACCAGGAAGCGGGCGGACGATGAGGCGATCCGGGTGTTCCGGGAGAACCTCCGCCAGATACTCATGGCGCCCCCGCTGGGCGGCAAACAGGTGCTCGCGATAGATCCCGGGTACCGGACCGGCTGTAAAATCGTGGTGCTCGACCGACACGGGTCGCTGCTGCACCACGACGTGGTTCACCTCGTGGGAGAAGCGTCGGCCCGGCAGGCGGCGGAGACCCTGTGCGCGCTCGTGTGCCGGTTTTCCGTGGAGGTGATCGCCGTCGGCAACGGTACCGCCGGACGGGAAACGGAGCAGTTCGTCCGCGGCCTTCCCCTGGATCCGCCCGTGCCGGTGGTCATGGTCAACGAGAGCGGGGCATCCGTCTACTCGGCATCGGAGGTGGCCCGGCGGGAGTTCCCTGACCACGATGTCACCGTCCGCGGTGCGGTATCCATCGGCCGGCGCCTGCAGGATCCGCTGGCGGAGCTGGTCAAGATAGACCCCAAATCCATCGGTGTCGGCCAGTATCAGCACGATGTCGACCAAACCAAACTGCGTACATCGCTGGATGACGTGGTTGTCTCGTGTGTCAACCAGGTTGGCGTCGATGTGAACACCGCCAGCGAACAGCTCCTGACGTACGTCTCGGGTCTCGGCCCGCAGCTGGCCCACGCCATCGTCGCATACCGCACGGTGCACGGCGGGTTCACCGACCGGCGGGAGTTGCTGAAGGTGCCACGGCTCAAGGCGAAAGCGTTCGAGCAGGCTGCAGGCTTCCTGCGTATCATCGGCGGGGCGAATCCGCTGGACGGCAGCGCGGTGCATCCCGAACGGTATCCGGTGGTGGAAGCCATGGCGCGGGATCTGGGATGTTCGGTCGCGGATCTGCTGCGGGATGCGGGGATGCGCGCACGGATCCGGCTGGAGCGCTACGTCACGGACACCGTCGGGGAACCGACGCTGCGCGACATTCTGCAGGAACTCGCCAAACCCGGCCGCGACCCGCGCCGGCGGTTCGAAGTGTTCAGCTTCGCCCGTGAGGTCATGAGCATCGACGATGTGCAGCCGGGCATGCGGCTGCCCGGCATCGTCACCAACATCACCGCGTTCGGGGCGTTCGTGGACATCGGCGTGCACCAGGACGGTCTGGTACACATAAGCCAGCTGTCGGATCGCTACGTGCGTGATGCAGCGGAAGTCGTGAAGCTGCACCAGCAGGTCATGGTCACGGTGCTGGAGGTGGACCGGGCGCGCAAGCGCATCGCGCTGTCCATGAAGAGCGTTCCGGATTCCCGGCGACCTGCGGTTCCGGAGGCGACAGCCGTCCGGCGTCCCGCACGCCTTGTTCCCGAAGGTTCCATGGCAGGAGCGCTCCGCGACGTTCTCCGCCACATGAAACGGTGAACCGGCCTGGAGCCGGCCACCCGCGTGCGGCGTCTTCATCAAAAACTCACGATTCCCGGGTACCTGCATAAAACCGGCGAAAGACGATTTCATGCGACGGGACGGAGGAGGCAATGGATAGAATACCGGTATTGTTCGTCTGTGTGCACAACAGTGCACGCAGCCAAATGGCTGAAGCATTCCTCAACCGGATCGCGGGAGACCGTTTCGCCGCCGAGAGCGCCGGACTGGAACCGGGAGCGCTCAACCCGTTGGTGGTGGAAGTCATGGCGGAGGCGGGGATCGACATTGCCGGCAACGCTACCAAGAGCGTATTTGATTTTTTGAAACAGGGCAGGCACTTCGCCTACGTGATAACCGTGTGCGATGAGGCGGCCGCAGAACGCTGTCCCATTTTCCCCGGGGTGTTCAAGACCATCCGGTGGAGTTTCGCCGATCCATCCTCATTTGAAGGGACCCATGAGGAGAAACTGGTTCGGACGCGCGAGGTCCGCGACCAGATCCGTGCCGCCGTGGAGCGGTTCGTAGCGGAAACGGCTCGCGGCTGATTCGCCGTCTTTTCAGCGCGTATGCCCCTGCGTCACACCCCGGCCGATTCGACGGACACGGTGGGTCAACGTACCAGCGCGACTCGACGTACCACGGAAATCCCGCCGCCGTTGACCGCCACCAGGTAGATGCCAGACGGTGCTTTTTCCCCGGCGGACGTCGTCCCCGGCCAGGTTGCTCCGTGCTGGAGTTCAGCGACGCAGTACTGTACGTTCTCCCAGATCACGCGCCCGCGGAGGGTGGCAACGCGTGTGCGGACTTGACCGGTGGTGCGCGGGCGGTAGATGATGCGCACCGAGTCTCCCGCGCGCACGATTCCCCGCTCCCCGCCGATGATCCGCACCTCTCCCACGCCGGTCTCGATCCGTGTCGCGGTGAAGTTCTGGTTCACCTGTGCGGCGATCAGCGGTGTGTAGGAGTATGATGCCGGCTCGAAATACCACCCTTCTCGTGAAGGGGTGACTGCGTAGTTGCCTAAAGCCAGTCCGTAGAACGTGTACTTTCCGTCGGTTCCGGTGACAACCGTCCGTTCCGCGGCGCCGGTCAACGACACCGATATGCCGCTCACGGGCGACCCGGCCGGGTCGCGTACCATTCCCTGCAGGTAGTACACCAGCGAGCCCGTGAAGTCCTGTCCGTCCTGAGGGGTTTCGAGCGGGGTATACGAACGGCTGGGAGGGGAAAAAACGTACGAAAGCGTTTCCGGCGTGACGGTGTATGATCCCGGGACGAGCCCCCCGAACTCGTAGTAGCCGTTCGTACGGGAGACGAACGACCCGGTGGAGGTGCCGGACAGCAGCACCGTCACATTCGCGATCGGGGCGCTGGAGGTGGTCAGGAGCCTGCCGGAAATACCGAACGGCCCGGCGAGACGCAGGGCGGCGTTCAGGTGCACGGCGGCGTCCTGCGACACTACCGTGACCGTGGATTCGGCCAGGTATCCGGGCGCCGACCAGCGGATGGTCCAGGTTCCCGTCGGCACGACGAGGAGGTACGATCCATCGTCCGTAGAGCGGGTTGCGCCGACCCGGACATCCCCCGGCCCGAGCGCGTCCACCGCGATTCCCGTGAGCGGCACCCCGCCCGCAGCCGAAGTGACGGTTCCGACGACGACTCCTGTGGGCATTCCCGAGGATTCGCGCGTTACCGACACCCGCAACGTCCCGGGGGAATCCGACGGCGTTTGCCGCTGCACCAGCACCCCGTAGTAATCCGAACGGGTGCAGTTGAACACGAACGAAGCCTCCGCCATGGCGGCGCTCGCCGTCGATGCGACCGCGCCCGCCGCGGTGGATACAAAACCATCCTGACCGCCGGAATCATGCAGGGAGAGCACGGCGTTCTCCGCCGCGGCGACGCTCAGCCGGTACGTTTCCCCCGCGTGCAGGAAGATGTCATGGATGCGTACGATCTCCCACGGGCGGAAGGGCTCCTGCGCCGCGGTGCCGGGCATCAGCATCCGGCGGCAACTCCACTGCGCGAGGTAGGGGACGACGGCCCCGGTTGATGCGTCGGTCGTGAGCAGGTGGTACGGTCGGGAGGTGCGGTTGAAATCCTGCACGAATGTGACCGGCGCAGTGGACGGCGCCGTCGCCGCGATCGGCGCCGTCGCCCGGATGCTGTCGTAGAGCGCAACCGATCGCTGGACGGCAGTCGTGGAAAAAACCGCCACCGCAGACCAGAACGGCAGCGACGAACTGTACAAGAAATATCCCTGTGGAAGACCCGCCTGCAGCGTCGCACTCTCCTCCATCCATGCGGGCAGCCGCAGCCGGCCCGCGCCGAACAGGGTGTCCTTGCCCGGGGTGGTTCCCATGTCCACGGCGAAGCGTTCCAAGAGTCCGGCCAGGGCGGTGGGCGATACCGACGGTTCCAGCGAGCGCAGGAGTGCCGCCGCGCCGGCGACGTGCGGGGTCGCCGCGGAGGTTCCGGGGAAACCGTTGGACCCGTAGGTGTAGCCGCTGGTGTAGTCCGGTGCGGTGATGTCCGGCTTGATCCGTCCGTCGTACGTGGGGCCGCGGGAGCTGAACGTTTCCAGTCCGAAGTCCGAGTCGTACCGCCGGCAGTCTATGGCCCCGACGGTGAAGGCACCTGCCGCATCCGCCGGTGTGCTCAGGCTGCGCGCGGCAACCCGGTCCGCGGCGTTGCGCATGGAAGTGTTCACGATGATGCGGAAATCCATCGGACCGGAACCGAACGCCCGACGCACGCCGACGCTGTAGTAGAATGATCCGCCTGTCCACGGCACGGGGTATGCGATCTGTTCCACTGGAGCGTCGTTGCCGTCCTGGTAGAAATCAGATACAGCGACGATATTCCCGGCACTGTTGAACAAGTAGAGGTCGTAGTCCTGGTTTGTGTACGGGAATGCGTTCCAGGTGAGGGTGACTTCCAGGTAGTATCCTGCGCCCGGCGAGGTGACCTGCAGCCGTTCGGTCCCGTTGGTGTTGAACGTGGTCCAGCCGTTGCCGTCCCCATCCAGGAAGGGACCCATCCAGTGGCCGTCCGCCTCGTTGCCTGCAGCGGTCACCCAGAGGATACCGTTGGCGCGTGCCGCGTTGACGATGTCGCATGCCTTGCCGGTTCCATCGCAAAAGTTTTCGGCCAGCAACCCCAGGGACATGCTCACCACGGAGATCCTGCGTGCCAGACAGTAGTCGCGTGCGTTCTCCAGGTCGAGAATATCGTCTATCTGCAGCAGGTGCAGCGCGGCGCCCGGCGCCATGTCGTGCACGATCTCGGCGCACGCGGTGCCGTGGGAGTCGCCGCCTGGCTGCTGCGGGCCGAACGCCTGATAGTACAGCAGGTCCGGCAGCTCGCCGTGCAGCTGCGCTTCGACACGGTTTGCGAAATCCACGTCCACCACGGCTACCGACTGTCCGTGGCCGCCCGCGCCGGCGGTGATGAACGAGAGCGCGTTGGTGAGTGCCGTACCTTCAGAAGTGCTGGCCAGACGCTGGAAGCGGTGGGGGATCTCCACCCGGGCCACCCCGGGGACTTGTTCCAGGGCGGGCAGCGCGTCCAACGGCGCTTCGACGATCACGTAGCTGCGCGATCGTTTGATCTCCGTACCCAGAGCCGCCAGCCGTGCCGGGTCAATGGCGTCGCTGTTCCCGGTCACCGACCGAAGCAGTATCCGCACTCTCCCGCCGGACACAGCCATACCGCGTCCATCGGCGAACCGTTCGATGTCGCCCGCGGCTTTTCCCTCCAGGTGCTGCTCAACCAGTTCCGCGAGCGGGGCGGCGATGCGGCTGAACCGGTTCCGGCGGGAAGTCTTCACCGGTATGCCGTTCTGTATCGAGACGGGCGAACCGGTGGAGGGGATGACAGAGGAAGGTACCGCGCGCAGTCTGCGGACGGTGCCCGTGGACCGCTGGACCAACCCCTCGGGGATACGGCGCACTTCCGGGAGCGTGACCAGATACGGCGTGGCGGCACGGAACGCTGTCGCGCTGCCGGCTGCCTCCTGTTTGAAGTGGTCGGACGCGTTTGCCCGCCACGGGAACAGCAACAGCCACGACAGCAGCACGGCGGATATCCGGCGGCGTGCATGGCGAGACATGGGAATACCTCTCCAGGAGTGCGGTCTCCGGGGTGCTGTGGCGTCCGCGGATCCCGCCGTAAGGTGTTGAACGCTGTGTGCGATGACACCGTGCTGCGCGGTCAAGCAACCCGTACCGAGGGCGTTGCAGCGGTCCCCGCTCAACCTCGCCGGCGTCGAATCGTATCAGCGGTCCAGCGGCCGAAAAAAAGGGGAGACCGCCGGATGACGGCCTCCCCTTGTATACGGACGAACAGCACGCCGCTTGCGGCTACCAGAAAATAATGTACAGTGCCACCGCAATGGCGATGACCACTCCGCCCATCGCCTTGATCCACGGGTGGGGCTTGGTGTCCATGCTCTGCAGAACGGGCAGCGTTTTCGGCTCTTTGAGCGGCGCGATCGCCGTGATCACCGCCATCAGGAGCACGCACACCAGGAACGTTACCGCCATCCGGTCCAGGAACGCGCGTGAACTCCACGTGAGCATCAACACGGCATAGGTTACAATCGAACAGGCGATACCCGCGATACCCGCGGCGGGCGGAGCTTTCTTTACCAGCAGCCCGAACACGAACACCGCCACGATGCCGGGGGAGATGAACCCCTGGAACTCCTGCAGGTACTTGAAGATGCCCGCGTCCTTCATGCCCGGGTTCTTCGCCAGCAGAATGGCCACCACGATAGACAGGACCAGGAACACCGCGGTTACGATACGTCCCACGACCGCCGAAGCATGCGACGAGGCGTTCTTCTTGATATACTTCTGGTAGATGTCTATGGTGAAGATGGTCGACGCGGAGTTGACCATGGAGTTGAGCGTGCTGACGATGGCTCCCGCCATGGCGGCGAAAATCAGACCCTTGAGCCCTACGGGAATCAGGTTCTTGACCAGGATGGGGTACGCGTGGTCATACCTGGTCTGAATCTGGTCGCCGAACAGCTGCAGCGCCATGATGCCGGGAAGGATGATGATGAGCGGCAGGAACAGCTTGATGAATGCCGCGAGGATGACGCCCTTCTGGCCTTCCGCCACGCTCTTGGCCCCGAGCGCGCGCTGCGCGATGAACTGGTTGAGTCCCCAGTAGTACACGTTCGGTATCCAGATGCCCAGGAGCAGCACCGTCCACGGCATCTCCTGGTGGTCGATGGGCTGCGCCATGTGCAGTTTGTCCGCTTGAGCGGCGATGAATGCCGAGAGGGTGCCCTGCCGGGCGATGGCGATGAAACCGAAAACGCTGACCACGAGTCCGCCGGCGATCAGCAGCGACCCCTGGATGAGATCCGCCCAGACGACCGCCTTCAGTCCGCCGGATATCGTGTAGGCCGAGGCGATGAGCGCGATGATGATGATGCCGTACACCATGTCCAGGCCGAAGATGGCGTTGAGCCCCACCGCGCCGGAGTACAGCACGGATGCCAGGGACACCCCCACGTACACCGCGATGGTCGCGACCGACATGATCAGCCGCGCCCACTCGTTGTAGCGGTATTCCAGAAACTGCGGTATGGTGTAGATGCCCGCCTTCAGGAACGTCGGCAGCAGGAAGATTGCCACGAACACCAGCGTGATGGCCGCGACCCACTCGTAGCTGGCCACCGCGAGCCCCATCCGGCCCGCCGCCGCGCCGGACATACCCACGAAGTGCTCGGTGGATATGTTCGCCGCGATGAGGGAAAACCCGATCAGGTACCACAGCAGCGATCTGCTCGCCAGGAAGTAGTCCTCCGATGTGTCTCCTTTGCGCGACTTGTACAGGGCGAACGCGATGACGCCCACGACGTACACCCCGAACGTGATGTAGTCCAGCAGATGCATGTGCAGGTGCCTCCTGCGGTTGGGTTGCGGGATGGGCATCCATCCCATGGCGGGCTCATACAAAAACCTGCGGGGAAAGTCAACGAATCGTCCCCACCCGGCCGGTTCCACCGCCGGTTGACAACCCGGGGTCTTTTTTATAGAAGCGTAGACCATTGCAATCAATGCGAACGGGGAGAATAATTATGGTGAAAATAATGATATTCATTGACGGAACGTGGCTGTATTCCAACCTGGGCAAACTGGGCGAAATGAAGGGAAAGCCCGACTACCACATCGACTTCGGCAAGCTGCCGCGGGTTCTCTCCGGTGAAATCGCCCGGGCGCTGGGCGACAGCGAGACCGACGTGGTGCGCACCCATCTGTTCGGCAGCTACGCCTCCAACTGCGATCTGCGGGACGACGATGCGGTACAGCGCCGGCTGGATTTCTACGGCATGCTCAAGGAGGAGCACCACTACGAGCTGGAGACGTTCCCTATCAACTTCCGGGGACGGCGGTTGCGTCGTGAGGACCGCGAACCCGGGGACACCTTCGAGCCCAAGGAAAAATGCGTGGATATCGCGCTGGCCACGACAATGCTGTACCTCGCGGCCATTCCCAACGCATACGATGTTGCGGTGTGTGTACTGGGCGACCATGACTTCAAGCCGGTGCTCCAGCGGGTCCGGATGCTGGGCAAACGGGTCGCGCTCGCCAGTATCCGCGCCAGCTGCTCCCCTGACCTGTCCGACCCACGGGACGAGGCGCGCGTCAAGGACTTCGATGTCATCTGGCTGGAGGACATTCTGGACCGCATCGAGCTCAAGTTCGAACCGCACCAGCTGGAGTGCCAAAGTCCGACGCACAAAGGGGACCGGCTCGTCTGGACAACCTTTCACCCCCGCAAGAACCAGCGGTTCTACTGCGAGGTATGCCGCGCGGAGTTCGCTCGGCAGAAGCAGGAGGCGCAGCAGACCATGGTGGGGACATCGGAGGGCACGTCAGGCGGCCCGACGGTCGGAGATCTCGCGGAGGATTCCGACGCCCCGCAGATGGCAGGCTTCATCACCCGCAAGATGGCCGACCGCGGGTTCGGGTTCATCCGCACATCCAGCGGGAATGACTACTTCTTTCACCTCTCGGACCTGGTTCCGGACGCCGACTTTGCCCAGCTCAAGGAAAACGACGAGGTGATTTTCACCGTGAAGAAAAACCCCATCGGCGGAAAAGCGGGTGCCGCACGATCGGTGCAGCCGATCAAAGTGGCTATTGGCGCTAACCGTTAGCGTTGGGTCGTCGGGATGCGGACGGATCCCCGGTCAGGGTGAAACGTCACGCCTTTCAGCGATAGGTTCCGGCTGTACAATCAGCGCCGCGGCGTTGATACAGTAGCGCAGCCCTGTGGGCGGCGGGCCGTCGGGGAAAACGTGTCCCAGGTGTGCGTCGCACCGCGCGCACCGCACCTCGGTGCGCACCATCCCGAACGAGTGATCCTCTCGGGTGCGGATGTTCAACGGGGACACCGGTTGCGTGTAGCTGGGCCACCCAGTCCCCGAATCGAACTTCGCTCCAGACGCAAACAGCGCTGTCCTGCAGCAGGCGCACCGGTACAACCCGGCTGCGTGGGAGTTCCAGCAGTGGCCGGTGAACGGCCGTTCGGTGCCGCCCCGCCGTGTTACTTCGTACACCTCCCGCGGAAGCAGCGCCCGCCATTGCGCATTGCTGCGCACCACCCGGGGTACGCGACGGATGCTGCCGTCTGCAGGGTCAAAAATCTCAACCGTTTCAGCCGCCGGCGTATCGTGTTTTCCGGTCATGGTTCCTTCCCGCAGCGGGAAACAGCACCCAACCCCCAGCGCGCACACCGCCGCGAACCACCGCACGCTTCCGTTACCCTGTCTACTCACAACCGCTTAGATGCGGGTGGCCCGGGGAGAGGGTTCCGGTGTGGCGGAGGTGGTGCGGTTTCCTGCCGGACCGGTATGAAAAAACGCGGGACTCCGCAGCAACGGAGTCCCGCGCGGTGTACCGTGTGCCGGAAAAGTAAAATCGGTTAGAACGCGTACCCCAGGTCCACGCTCGCGCGTGAAAGCCCGACGCCGCCGTAGTTGACCTTCTCATCGCCGACCTTGAGCTCGCCGATGGAGTAGCCGGCGCCCACGCCCAGGCCGAACACGACACCCTTGTCCCATATCCAGCGATATCCGATATCTGCGCCGACGTTGAAAAAGGTGGTGGTGTTGGATTGGGTCGTACCGCCCGAGGTGTTCTCGCCCGTCACCATCGTGACACCCACACGCGGCCCGAAATAGAAGCCCTTGGCCCACTCGGCGCCGGGATGCAGGAGGTACGCCACGCCGAAACCCGTGGTCCGCAGGGTGAAGTCGCCGATGGTAAAACTCCAGTAGTTGCCGCCGATGCTGATGCCGGCGGATTGGTTGAGCAGGAACTCGTACTCCGCGTTGAGTGAACCGATCAGTACGCCCAGCACATTGGTCGTGATGACGTTGCCGCGCTCCTCCTGGGCGTGCGCCGCCGTCACGGATGCCGCGATAACCGCCGCTGCCAGCATTTTCTTCATCGGAGTCCAGCCTCCTCTGCGTTGTGCCACGGGATGTGTTTGGCGCAGGTGCGACCCCGCACCGTTCGGAATGCGGTGTCTAACATAAACTGCGCAGATGGTTGTCAAGGAGTGTGACCGGGGTCACGGGAGGTGCGGTTGTGCTCCTCGCGTTGCAATGGCGTTGCAATGGCGCGGAACAAAAAGGTATACTCCCGACCTGCACGCACCCGATCCGCAGAGAGGCACCTTGCATGGCACGGCAGCAGGCGCATCCGAAGAAGACGGGCGACCGGTCCCGGTCCGCGCGCCCGCCCGCGCTCAGCGTCGTACTGGTGGTCCTGGCCGCCGTGCTGCCCAACCTTCCCGGCCTGAACGCCCCTTTCATGCTGGACGACCGGTTCCGCATCGAGCACAACCCGGAAATCCGTTCGCCCGCGGCATGGTGGAACTCTCTGGCGCGCCAGCCCACGGATGGCACTCCCCACCGCAACGATCCCTCCCGCCCCCTCACTTCATTCACGTTCATGCTGAACGCCGCCGCGACCGGGGTGCGGCCGGGGGCGTTCCGGGCGGTCAACATCGCGCTGCACGCATTGACGGCGGTTCTCCTCCTGCTGCTGGCGCGCCGGATCTGCACGACGTTGCTCCCCGCGCGGGTCGCTGTCACGGTTGCGGCAGGTGTGACGGTATTGTGGGCCTCGCATCCGGTGCATGCCGCGACGGTGACATACCTGTCCGGCAGGGCGGAGATACTGGCGGCTGCGGGGATGTTCGGGACGGTGCTGCTGTTCTTTGGCGGACGCTTCGGCTGGGCGCTCGCGGTGTGCGCTCTGGCACTGCTCGCCAAGCCAAACGCCGCCGCCGCGCCGCTGTTGCTGCTTGCCGCCGACTGCGCCGCCGGATGCGGGTCGTGGCGTACGGTCCGGTGGTCGCAGCATGCCCCGTTCTGGGCGCTCGTCATCGCGTATGTTTTTGCACGGCGGCTGCTGCTGGGTGCGGTGGGCGATATTGAGGGGGGGAGCGGCGTGATGCCCGTCCCTGAGTACCTCGCGGCGATGCCGCACGCGCTGGCGACCTACCTGCGACTGCTGGTCGTCCCCGTCGGGCTCTCGCTGGACCACGTGGTGTTTCGTCCGTCGGAGGCGGGATGGCCGATGGTCGCGTCTCCCGCGATCCTCCTGTGCACCCTGGGTGCGGTCGTATGGGCGGTATTTAGATGTAGGCCGGAGGGGCGCACGGTGCTGTTCGGCGCGGTCTGGTTTCTGGTCGTTCTGTTGCCAACATCCAGCGTTCTGCCGACGGTCAACCCGGTGGTGGAGACCCGCCTGTACCCGGCGGCGTTCGGTGTGCTGCTGGCGGTCGCAGCGGCGGTCTTCGTCGCGTATGACCGTCTGCGGATTTCTGCGCATGTGTACCGGGTGACCATCGCATCGGTGTGCTGTGCGCTCGCGTCGTTGACCGGCGCGCGCGCCGCGCTCATGGCGCAGCCGGAACGGCACTGGCGCACGACCCTGGCGATCAACCCATCGTCAATGCGCGCGCACAACGAACTGGGCATGCACTACGCCGGGCAGGGACGATACGGTGACGCCGCAGATGCGTTTCGCGCGATTCTGTCGGAGCATCGGGACAATGCCGAGGCGCGCGCCAACCTCGGGGCGGTGCTGGCCGCGCAGGGGCGTATCGCCGAGGCACGGGGAATATTCGGCGAGGTGCTGCGCCGGGAACCCGTCCACCCGCTCGCGCTGCACAACGCCGCGCGGCTGGCGTTGCAGGAAGGAGACGCTGCGGAGGCCGAACGTCTCCTGTACGCGCTCCTCTCCGTTGAACCGGCCAACCCCGATGCGCATCTCCTGCTGGGCGCCGCACTGCTCACGCGCGGCGATGCCGAGGGTGCGGAACGGTATTTCCTCCGGGCGCTGTCTCTGGATCCCCGCAGCGCGCCCGCGGCCTATAACCTGGGATTTCTGTACGAGATGACCGGACGTGCGGAAGCGGCGCGCAAGTCGTACCTCCGGGCGCTTCGGGCCGATCCCCGTCACGCATCCGCCGCCGCACGTCTGCAGGCGCTGGACGGCACTCGATGAGTACATCTACCCGGTACAGTATGCCCCCGGGCAGACGCATGTGCAGTTCAGCCCAGAGCGCCCCAGCGGGTCCAGGTACTCGGTATAGCTGGAATCCGCGTGGATGACTGCGCCGTAGTGTTTGGCTGACGTGATGAGAACGGTCGGTTTCCCGCGGAACAGGAAGTAGCGGGGTTTTTCGGGTGAAGGGTGATGAAGCATTGTCGGGAGATCTTTTTTCCCGGTGTCATGACCGATGCCTCCGTTCCTGCGGCGAGCTGATTGTTTTCCGTTTCAGAATCGAGAAAGCCGCTGTGGCGCAGGTCGCAGCGACGGTTGTTTTGCCGTTTTGGGAGTGTGGAATGCCGGTCATATCGCGCCGATCGCCAGCAGCAAATGTTCCGTGCGGCGATGCCGGTGTGCTTTTAGTACTTTTCTCCGGGAAGTCAAACCTGCACGAGTCAGCCGGTTCATTGTTTCCCGGAGTGCCCCACTGAGTCGGATGTCCGGTGCATGTTTGAGATAGGACGCGACGTTTCCCGTGTGCTGCATGCGGGGGCGAAGGTATCAAGCATCGGGTATTCCAAAGGTGATCGCGGGCGGTGCGTGAGGGTTTCTTTCATGCAAGCACGCGGTCGCCGGATCCGTGGCATGTCCGGCAAAAAGGGGAACGGCGAACGCAGACTTGACTTCCCAACGTATAATTTTATAAGGCTCGAATGCACGAAGGCATTCCGACGGTGTGAGGTGGCGATATGCTCAACCGCACGGCGACAGGTGTTTTCCTTGTGGTACTCGCGGTAATCGCGGTGGGATGCGGGCCGAAAAAGCCTTCCGTGGTGGAGCAGCCTCCGGTCGCGGAACAGCCGGTGGTTCCGCAGCCTGATCCGAACGCGCAGGTGCGGGAGGAGGCAAGCCGGGCCATCGCCCGAGCCGAGATAGCTGTTGCCGATGCCGATGCGGCGGGCGCCCGGACGCTCGCCGCCGTGAAGTTTCAGGAGGCGGTTGCGAAACTCGCATCGGCGACCGACCGGTTTTCCGCCGGGGAATACGCTGTCGCACGCGATGAGGCTGTGATCGCCGAGACCCTCGCCCGGGAAGCCGAGGCCGAGGCGCGCGCCGCCGCACGGCGTCGCGCCGACCGTCCCCGTGCGTCCCCGAAACCCGCAGCGGTCCGCACACCCCCGCCCGCCGCTCCCGTCCAGGTTGCCGAACCTGAACCCGCTCCGGTGCCGGTTCCCATGCCCGCGCCGACGCCCAAAGACGGAACTAACCCGCTGGCGGTGGTCATCGTTGCTGCGGTACTGGTAGGCGGCGGCGCGGCGCTCTTTGTTTCGCTCAAGCCAAAAGTTCCACGAGCACAAAAATAGCAAAGTGCAGCAAGTTTTTGAAATGTACGCACGAGTTTAATGACATATGTAGTTCCTTGAAACTGTCGCTCTGAAGCTAAGAGACGCATGAGCATGTGTGCGTGCACATGTGTCGGTTTGACGGCATGCGGTATCGGTTCGCTTCACAGGGAAAACAGCGCGCGGCATTTGATGCTGCGTTGAACATTTCACGTGCCTGGGGGGGGGATATGAACCAATCCATGCGGTCAATTTGCTCATCTCATCGAGGCACCCTGTTCGGTACTCTCGCGACGCTGCTGTTCCTGCCGGTCTTTTCAAACGCGCTTAGCACCGATCGCATTTGTAACGCCTTTGATACCAGCGAAGATATCGTCATACGTATCAACGGCGGCGCCACCTCGGCGAGCTGGTCCATTTCAAATGAGTACGAGGAAACCGGCCTGTACGGCACCGAGCCGGTCGTGAACGGGGTCATGCGGATACCGGCGTACTTTCTGGCGCCGAACTACTGCTCCATCACCATATCCAACTCGTCCGACAACGGCACCCTGCAGCTGATGCTGGTTCCCGGCGTGCTGCGCTACTCCGACCACCTGGTATCGCCGGTATCGCAGCACCAGCGCCCTACGCCGTCCAGCCAGTTCAACGAACAGGCGTATTTCCTGCTGCAGATGGGCTTTTCTATGTCCAACTTCGGGGACATCCAGTACCGTACCACTGATACCAACTGGCTCAATTTCCAGCGTGCGATGAACGCGCAAGGCCTCTACGCGATGGCCAAGGAGGGCTGGGCGACCACCTGGCCGTTGCAGTTGAGCCAGGTGCAGACGTGGGGGAACTGGCTTCTGAACAACCAGATTGACAAGCTGGTCGTGGTCTTGGGCAACGAGCCTGCCGATGCTGGATTTTGGACGGCCGGTCCCCAGGCGTTCTACGATTATGTGAATTTAGTATCAAGCGGTCTCAAGCCGCTGTTTCCGGAAGGCATTATCAGCGCTCCGGATGAATACGTCGATCCATACCATGCGAACACGTTCTACGACGCGTTCTACCGGCAGTGCGCCCATAATTTGGATATCATGGCCATTCATTATCCGTCCGTTGGTGTGGAGAGCGGTGCGCCTGAAGGCGACGTCAGCGACTGGGCGCGGTACATGATGGAAAAGGGTGTCTCCAAAATCATGACCGACGGGGAAATCCACGTCGGTGCCGTGGGCGGGCTCTACGCCAACGGTGTCACGTACTGGCATGCGAACCGGTTGCTGGGTTCCTGGCCGACGCTGGAAACCGCGTTCGTGGGTTCGTACGTGCGCGGATGCGTCCGATTGGACATCTTCAATCCGTCGTACCTCGGTCAGCCGTTGTGGGAAGGGCGTGTCAATCCGTACCGGTTGCCGCAATCCGATCGCCCCATCGCTTGTCGCATGCTGTCCGACTGGCTGTCCGGCAGTTTCCCCCTGGGGAGGTTGGATGTGGGAGATAACCACCCTACCTACTCCACTTCCGTTGTCCGGACTGAGTTGTGGGCGACTAAACGTGGTTCCAAAGTCGGTGTCTGGATGTGGACCAACGAGCCGTCGCAGTTTACCCGTGTTGAGTTCGTGACCGCACCAGGGACGGCGCTGGAGGTTGTTGACGATCAAGGCCACATTTCCAAGGCTGTCGCGGACAGCGCAGGGATTTTCCGGAAACGCGCCTGTCCGCGACCCTACTTTGTGTACGGGTTCCCGAATATCCCGCGGGCGTACCAGGCCAACTACGGCAACCAGACGCCCCAACTCAACTTCACGCCGATTACAGAAGCGGTCGTCGGCGGAAAGTACTTCGGCCACGCGGAGGGTTACGACGCCGAAGACGACCCCTACTACTGGAACCGCCAGATCGCGCGGTTTTCGCTGACTACCGCGCCGGCGGGGATGCGCATCGGCAATTACAGCGGGCGCATTGAGTGGACGCCGACAGCAGCGCAGGTGGGCGACCATACTGTCACCGTGCGATACCAGGATCCGCAGAACGCTTCTGCGACGCAGACGTTTACGGTGACCGTCAGACCCGCCGGACAGAACGTTGCGCCGATCATCGTGTCAAACCCGCCGCGGATTGCGCCGATCAACCGGCAGTACTTTTACGCGCCAAGGGCGTTTGACGCTAACGGCGATGCTGTCACCTTCGCGCTGGTGAGCGGGCCTGCGGGCATGGCGTTCGTCGGCAGTACGCTGACGTGGACGCCGACGGCATCCATGGGCACGATGGTGACCATTCGCGCCGACGACGGCAGGGGCGGGACGGCGATTCAAACGTACGACCTGGCTTCGGGTATCGTCGCATCGCGGCAACGGGGTGGATGGCCGAACAGGCCCGCCAATCTGACCGCGGTTCCGGGTGCAGGCAACGCAGTCGTGCTCACCTGGCAGCATGTTTCTGACAACTCAAAGGGAGACCGGAACGAAAAAGGTTTTGTGATTGAGCGCTCTTCCGTCGCGCCGGGGCCGGGGTCGCAGAACGCGTGGGCGACCGGCCGCTATCCGTACATTAAGCCGTTTGAGATGATTCATGTGACGGAAGCGGGAGTGCATACGTGGACGGACACTCCCCCTGCTCCCGGAACGTACTGGTATCGCGTAAAAGCGGTGAATCACGCAGGGGATTGGGAAGGCTATACCAATGTCTCAACAATTGCTGTAACGGGCGGTGGCACCAACAACCCGCCCGCAGCGCCCACGGACCTGCGGGTGAACGGCCTGGAGAATCCTGTGGGGATTCTGACACCGAATCCGGTTTTATCGTGGAGATTCAACGATCCCGACCCCGGCAATATTCAAGCTTCGTATCGTATACTGGTGTCAAGCACGATTGCAGATATCAATGCGAGCATCGGGAGAATGTGGGATACGGGTACTGTCGGTGGGAGTTCGTCCCATACCGTCTACAGCGGATCGTCGCTGCAGCAGGGTGTCACGTACTATTGGAAAGTCATGACGTGGGATGCATTCGCGGCGTCCAGCCCGTGGTCGTCGGCGGCGAGTTTCAGCATGGGAACGTTGCCGGTTTACAACTCAAGTCCGACGGTGAGCATCGTATCGCCGGTGACCGGCAGCACGTTCACGACGGGGTCCGACATCACGATTGCGGCGACGGCGAGCGACAGCGACGGCAGCGTGGTGGTGGTCCGGTTCTACAGCGGGACGACGTTGCTGGGCACGGACAGCACGAGCCCGTACAGCTACACCTGGGTGAACGTCGCAGCGGGGAGTTACGCGCTGACGGCGCAAGCGCAGGACAACGAAGGTGC
>Ga0308420_1000646_pt1 | contig 17597 bp, 18 predicted proteins | sample HotsprSampleMS55_FD_203802 | JGI IMG/M metagenome (GOLD analysis project Ga0308420, IMG submission 203802) | Hot spring phototrophic mat microbial communities from Mushroom Spring, Yellowstone National Park, Wyoming, United States - 20090730_MS55 ... | reverse complement strand
ACCAAGCATTTACACTGACGAAATCGTCCTCATGCCTCCTTTAGGAATCCTGTGACCCTCGTCCACCTCCTCCCCGTACTATTGCTCTTCGGACTGACTGCATGTCAGAACAGCCCCCAAACATCGACAAATCGATTTCGCGTCGCATTACTCACCCCTGGACCGGTAAGCGACGCCGGTTGGAACGCCCTTGCCTACGAAGGCCTCATCAACATACGCGATGCGTTGCACGCCGAAATCAGTCACGTCGAAACGAAAACACCCGCAGAATTCGAGGAAGCATTTCGCGACTACGCAAGCCGGGGGTTTCAATTGGTCTTCGGCCACGGGTTTGAATTCCAGGATGCTGCAGCGAAGGTCGGGGCTGACTTTCCCAATACTGTCTTTATCACTACCTCTGGTAGTACTGTGCGCCCAAATGTCGCCCCAATACGTTTTCTCCTGGAAGAGGCCACGTACCTCATGGGTATTCTGGGCGCCAAACTGTCCAAAACAGGGAAAGCCGGTGCGATCGGGGGGATGGAGATTCCCCCCCTAACGAGCACCTTCATGGCCTTCGCAGCCGGTGCCAAAAGCATCAACCCCAACTTTCAAGTCGTTGTCAGTTATATCGGCAATTGGGAAGACGTCGGTGCCGCCCGACAAGCGACTATGGCTCTGATTGAACAAGGCTGCGATATCCTGATTCCCAACGCTGATGCCGCAAGCCTGGGTGCTTTTCAGGCCGCGAAAGAGAAACAGATTTTGGCGTTCGGGACCAACAAAAACCAAAACGTTCTTGCCCCGGACATCGTGGTCGCGAGTGGGGTAATCGATATCCCAAGAGCGTTCCTGCTAATCGCACGCGAAGTGCAGGAACGCCGGTTCTCCGGCCGCATTATCCGCCTTGGCATGAAGGAAGACATCATCAGCCTCGTCTACAACCCAGCCTTACAGGCACTCTTGTCGGCCGATGTACGAGCGCTTGTCGAGACGACAAAGCAGAAGATCATCGCAGGAGAATTATCCGTCCCCAGTATCGAATTCACCCCTCTCTAAGCCTAGGCGAACCATCAGACGTTCCTCCGATGCTGCCCAAGAGCCAGTAAGAGTCTCACCCCCCGCGGGATACCTCCCCTCTAACGAGCCTATGCAGCAAGTGTCTTTGCGCGATATTACCAAATCCTTCCCACACACCCGCGCTGTCGATCAGGTCAGCATTACCTTCCGCGCCGGAGAAATCCACGCCATACTAGGAGAAAATGGCGCCGGCAAATCAACTCTCATGCACATTCTCTCCGGCCTGTATCGACCGGATGCCGGTGCTATCTTCATCGATAATCAACCACAGACTTTTTCTTCTCCTCGTGCGGCCCTCGCCGCCGGTATAGCGATGGTACATCAGCATTTCATGTTGGTCCCATCGTTGAGCGTCGCCGAGAACGTTTTTCTCGCTTTGCCACGCCGCTCCCCTCTACTCGTGCGCCGCCATCTTCTTTCCCAACACATCCGGCAACTCGCCAACCGCTATCGCATCCCTATCGACTCCCCAGACGTACCTGTCTCAACTCTATCTATCGGGGCGCAACAACGAGTCGAAATCCTTAAAGCGCTGGCTAGTGAAGCCCGTTGCCTCATCCTAGATGAGCCCACCGCAGTCCTTACTCCAGCAGAGGTCGAGGACCTTTTTCGTACCTTACAAGGTCTCAAACAAGAAGGGTACTTGATCATCCTCATCACTCACAAAATCCCCGAGGTGCTCGCATGCAGCGATCAACTCTCCGTCTTACGACACGGCCGCTTGGTCACAACGCTTCCCACCGCCACCTGCACCGCAGAGCAGCTCGCACGGTGCATGATCGGCGACGCTCCCCTCCCTCCACTCCGACGTTCCCTCCCACAGCTCCCCCCCCAGGAGAGCTCTCCCTCTCCACCCCTCCTCACCTTCGAAAACGTCTGGAGCCACCCTCTCCACAATCGTGTCACACTCCACGATATATCTTTCACCCTTCAGGCCGGTGAGGTGATGGGCATCGCGGGCGTGGATGGCAATGGTCAGACCGAGCTGACCGAACTGTTAATCGGTTTACAAACCCCTGCTCGAGGTACTGTGCGTCTTGCGGGACAACCACTGGTCACCTATACCCCGGCTGTTCTACGCACCGCAGGCGTTTGTCTCATTCCCCAAGACCGCCAGCGAGAAGGATTGGCACTGTCCTTCACGGTTGCAGAAAACTTGCTCCTCAACGTTTCCTGTCTAGCAGTTGTCGCCCCAGGGTTCTGGCTGGCTCCACGCGCCGTTCAGCGCTTTGCTGCACGTCAGATCACCCGCTTTGGGATTACTCCTCCTTCTCCGACACAGCCGGTAAGCACCCTCTCGGGCGGCAACCAACAACGCGTGGTCATCGCCCGTGAGTTAGCATACAACGCTCGAGTGATCATCGCTGTTCACCCAAGTCGCGGGTTAGATATCAGCGCCAGCCGCTATGTGCACGACGAGCTGCTTGCCTGCTGTAGCCGTGGAGCTGGGATAATACTCATTTCCACCGACCTCGACGAAGTGCTCACCCTCAGTCATCGCATCTATATCTTGTACCAAGGACGACTGTTGGGACCGATTGAACCAACCGCAAGCCGGGAACACATTGGCCGCATGATGACTGGAACATGGATGACCTACTGACACGTTGGATCCGGACCCTCATGCCCTCCCTCCTCGCGGTCGCCTCAGCGCTGTTGGCTGTCAGCTTCGGCCTCTGGCTGAGCAATACCAACCCCTTCATAGCCCTTTCTGCGCTATTTATCGGCGCCATCGGAGATGCCTACCGGCTCACAGAAAGCTTGGTAAAAGCCTCTCCCCTTCTCTACACCGGCCTCGCCGTCACCCTGGCACTGCACGCAGGGGTTTGGAATATCGGCGCCGAAGGACAACTCCTCCTTGGCGCGTTGGCTGCAGTCGGAGTGGGAAGATACGTCGCCGCTCTCCCCCCTATCCTCGCGATCCCCCTTGTCTGCAGCGCTGCCATGCTGGCAGGTGGCCTGTGGGCCGCCCTCCCCGCGTACTTAAAGACACAGCGCGGCGTCAGCGAAGTCCTGAGCACCATCATGCTCAATTTCATCGCCGCGAGCCTCCTTAGCTACTGCGTACATGGCCCCCTCAAAGAATCTACAGGACAGTATCCTCAGACCGATCCTGTACCCGCCGCAACTCACCTTCCCCGTTTGCTGCCTCCGACCCGCCTCCACCTCGGTGTTCCTCTCAGCTTCCTGTGTACCCTCGCAGTCAGCTGCGTGCTTTTTCGCACAAAGGCCGGTTTCCGGCTAAGAGCAACGGGCGCCAACCCCCTTGCTGCGCAGCTAGCAGGCATTGTGGTGAAGCGGGAAATCAACCGTGCGCTCCTCCTCAGTGGCGCGCTTGCCGGTCTTGCCGGCGCGATCGAAGTGACTGGCGTTACCCTGCGGGTCTACGAACGATTCTCTCCTGGATACGGCTATACCGCAATCGCGGTCGCTTTAGTAGGACAGAAATCTCCTTCGGGAGTGTTGTTCGCCGCGCTCTTCTTCGGCGCTCTGGAAGCTGGCTCTGGGACAATGCAACGGGTTGCGGGGGTCTCCTCTGGGCTTGTCGCGATCATCCAAGCGACAATCGTTTTTTTCCTTGCAGGATACAGCACAGAGGCTGTCCAAAGACTACTTTCTCGCTTGCACATGCCCCGACACAATCCTTGACCCCTCCCCCGCTATGCACCTTTCCTATGGCAGCGTTCTTCTTTAGCCTTCTCTCACAGACCGATGCCCTCCTCCATGCAACGGTGGTCGCCTCTACCCCCTTGCTGCTAGGAGCACTCGGCGAGACCGCCGTACAGCGAACCGGGGTCATTAATATTGGACTTGAAGGCATACTGCTCCTGGGAGCATTCGCCGGAGCAGCCGGGGCCTATTTGACAAACTCGGCTACTGTCGGCTTGCTCCTCGGCAGCCTCAGTGGCGTGGCGTGTGTGCTCCTCTTCGCACTGCTCACCCAATGTTTTCAAGCGGATCAGATTGTCGTCGGTATTAGCACCAATTTACTCGCTTTGGGCCTCACCAGTACATTCTACCGCGGACTGTTCGGGGTCACTGGACAAGCCATAACGGTTCCCACCGTCCAGCCTGTGCCCCTGCCTTTTCTTCACACCCTCCCAGTCATCGGCCCAGGTCTCTTCCATCATACTGTCCTCGTTTACCTCGCCATGTTACTCGTTCCCCTTACCCATTTCTTCTTTTTTCACACCCGGGCCGGCCTACAAGCACAAGCCGTTGGCGAATATCCCCAGGCCGCAGAAACTTTAGGAATCCCAGTTATTTTAGTACGTACCAGCGCGTTAGTCTTCGAAGGGCTCCTCGGTGGCCTTGCAGGGGCCTATCTCTCGCTCGCGTATGCCAACACGTTCATCGAAGGGATGTCAGCTGGAAGAGGGTTTATTGCTCTCGCCCTCGTGATCTTTGGACGCTGGCACCCTCTAGGCGTCCTAGGGGGCGCGCTTTTCTTTGGTGCGGCCACCGCACTGCAATTCCACCTCCAGGCGGTAGGATTCACCATACCGTACCAGTTTATCCTCATGCTCCCTTATGTCTTCACACTGCTGGCTCTCGCACTCTCCGGGACACATCTTTCCCCTCCGGCCGCTCTCGGGCAGCCCTACAGGCGAGAATAGAGACAAACGAGCGGAGGGAGTGGGATTCGAACCCACGAGGGCCTTTCGGACCCTGCCGGTTTTCAAGACCGGTGCCTTCAACCGCTCGGCCATCCCTCCATGGGATTGCCCCTTTATTCAGCCGGTGTCCAATAGATCCCACGTTCCTTGCCATTGCGTTGCACCCGCAACAGCGCACGGTTCCCCTTGCCTCTGCTCATCTTATCTCGAAAATCGGCCACATCTTGCACCGCCTCCTCCCCTACCCCTACAATAATGTCCCCGCGCTGGAGATGATCCTCTCCTCCCTCTTGGCCAGCATCGACCACAAGTACCCCCTGTATACCGGGGACATTGAAATACGCCGCCAGATCTGCCGTGAGGTTTTGCACCGTCACCCCGGCAATTTTTTCGCTCGTCGGCTCAACCCGCCCTGCCGCCGGGCTAGACGGAAGGGCCGTCGTAAACAGCTCTTTGGCAACAAAAATTGGCCGATGAAATCGCAACGCGAGCGCAATCGCATCGCTCGGCCTGCTATCTATCGCCAAAGGCTTGCCACCTGCAGCCAGATAAATCTGGGCATAGTAAGTATTCCCCTTGAGTTCGCTGACCACCACTTTCTCGAATTGAACCCCGATCTGCTCCAAAATGTTCTTTAACAAATCGTGGGTCAGGGGACGCGGGGGGGGCACTCCTTGTAGCTCCAACGCAATCGCTTGCGCTTCGAATACCCCGACCCAGATCGGCATAGCCCGTTTCTTCTCCTTATCCTGCAAGATGACTACTGGGGAGTTAGAAAAGTGGTCGAAACCAACGTGCCGGACTTCGACCAGAATGGCATCCTCCAGCGGGCCTTCTGCCGCATGACACGACGACACACTGAGCCCCAGCAGGGCAGGAAGCAAGATAGTTACCCGATATAGACGAGAGCGTACCCTATGGTATCGACACGTTTGCCACATCTGCCCGTTCATATGGGGCCTCCTTACTAGACTAGAGAAAAATCCCGCCCGCCTCTGTTTTCTTTTCACCAATTTTGTTAATATACTCATTTGCTATGAGGAAGACAATTTCTGACAGCGGACTGAGAGCTTTCTTCTTCGAGTGTGCACGCAAGAGCTTCTATGAGCTGGGTCTGAATGACAGAGCAGTTATCGATTACATCGCTAATATGCTTACTGCTTTTGCCCATACAGACCAATTATATCAGCTGCGCGCCCCGAGCGGCCGGCGTCTCGATAGTGTTGTCGAAATGCTCAGCATACAAACCGCTGCCTCCCCAACACCTCATCCCCAGGTCATGCGCGAGCGAGAAATTCGTAAATATGTGGGGGATTACACCCTCTTCATGAGCGGCCTGTTCCGCACCTTTATCGAGAAACGGGGGTTTCTCGACTACTATTTGCAGGAAGGACGCCGTTCATACTGGAAGGTGTCCGAACTCGATCTTGCGCTCTACCACACCGGCTTTCTGCTTTTCCAGGAGCTATCGAAAAATTTCGAATATTACTCGGGTGCGCTCGACTATATGCGTAAAGCGTATTTCGCTTCGGCGCCTGGTGAGGACCCATTCGGCCAGTTCCTCCGACAGGTTGAAGGATGGATGAAAATCAACCTGTCAGATAACTAAGCACGAGAGAGTAGTGCTTGTCTGGATCGTCTGTAGTCGCACAGTGGATCATCACCCCCGAGGAAGGGGTGCTACGGCTTGACTCCTTCCTAGCTAGCCGTCTGCCCTCCTTATCGCGCCGAGCAATTCATGAGCTGATTCACCAGAGGCAGGTTTTAGTCAACGGACGCCCACGTAAAAAAGGAGAACCCGTCAGCCCGGGAGACTGCATTACGGCTCCCGCCCCACTGCCCCTTCAGGCAAACGAACATGTGTCAGTCAGGATCGTCTATGTCGACCACGCGATCGTTGTTGTGCAGAAACCTGCCGGCCTACCCAGCGTGGCACAACGCCACACGGACACTGCAACTGTCGCCAACTTCCTTGCTGCTCGCTTCCCGGACACGGTATACGCAAGCCCCCAGCCTCTCGAAGCTGGTCTCGTCCATCGTCTTGACACCGCCACTTCCGGCTTGTTAGTAGCCGCGCGCACTCAGGCAGCGTACACCTGCTTGCGCCATCAGTTTCATACTCAAGCCGTAGACAAGAAATATATCGCCCTGGTCACCGGACACTTGCACCCCACAGGGCAAACGACTTTCTTTCTTGCACCAACAGGCCGGCGCGGTCACCGAATGCGGATTGTCGCAGCTGGCAAAGGTCAGAGAGCGGTCTCCGCCTATACCCTGCTAGAGAGCCTGCCGCAGCACACCCTCCTCGAAGCCGTCATTCTCACCGGAGTCCGCCACCAGCTCCGCGCCCATTTAGCGGCAATGGGTCACCCCATTGTCGGTGACCCACTCTATGAAGGGGCAGAGCCCGCACCCCGCCTCTGTCTACATGCGCACCTGCTGGCGTTCACTCACCCTACAACAGGGCAGCCACTCAGCTTTACCAGTCCACTCCCCCAAGACATGCTCGCCCTCGTAGCAGAGCGGCGTCTCCTTACAGGAAAAGCGGCTCACGCTGCAGCTTGACCGCTTTTGCCCTTTTCCTTCGCACAGGCACCGCACAGATTATAGGCGTTGTTCGGATCCTCTAGTAATCCCTCGTCCAGGTTGTGACAGATCTTTTTGCACTCCGCACAGATGAAGTAGATCCCTTCAATCGTCTTATTGATCCGCTCCCGGTTGAGCACCCGGCCTTTCAGTTTCTCAATGCGGATACCGAGCAGTTCTTCGTAGCGTCGCTTGATCTTCAACCTGCCAGCCTCGTCCTTGGGCAGTTCTTCTTCTGCCGATTCCTCTACCGATTCATCGTCAGCAAAGAAATCAAAATTCTTTTTCGGTTTTTCTTTCTTGCGCACCCTGGGCATAGATTCGCTCCTTCGGATTTAACGAGTCCGCACCATATGTTGACACTTTTTATCTTCACACATCCAAAAGAACCCCTTCTGGCCGAACCCAGCGAGTTGGACTACTCTACTCTCCGCGCCACACACCGGACACGGACGCTTCTGCCGTGCATCAGTGTTTCTCTGAGCGGTCTTTGCCTTCTCTGCCACGCGCGTCTCCCCCTAAAAGTTTTGCTCTTGCCCACACTGCCGGGCAAAAAAATTCCGGCGACTCAGGCACCGGGTAGTTGAAAAAAAATAAGAGATGATAGCCATTCTTGTCAAGGGTTCTTGTCGGTCCAGAGAGGACATGGTACGGTTCGGAATAGTGCGCATCATATTGCTGCCACAAAATAAAATAGTCACCCTCTCAGGTGACTTGCGTGTCTCCGTGGTGTTGAAGCAGCTATCGCTGCTTCCATCCACTGTCATGGTAATCCGTAACGGTCAGCTCTTGACCGAGGACGAGCTCGTGCATGATGGAGATGAGATCGAGATCCGTTCTGTCATATCGGGGGGGCTATGAAGTGCACCCGCTGCCGCGCACGAGCCGAAATTAACCTGCCGTCACATCACTCTGCTTTTTGCCGCACGTGCTTTCTGTCGTACTTTTGCCGCCAAGTTGAACGTACGATTACAAAAGAACAAATGTTCACGCGGGACGAGCGTGTCCTGGTTGCTGTCTCTGGTGGGAAAGACAGTTTGGCCTTATGGGATGTATTGATTGCGCAAGGGTACCAGACAGAAGGGCTCTACCTTGATCTGGGCATTGGAGAGTACTCTTCCCTCTCGCGTAAGAAAGTGGAACATTTTGCACGCCTGCACGAAGTCCCATTAAGAATCGTCGCTCTCGCAGAAGAGGCTGTTCCTATCCCTCTCGCCGCCCAATTCACCCGACGGGCGCCGTGTGCAGCGTGTGGGAAAATCAAACGCCACTTTTTCGATCGCTACGCGAAAGAAGGGGGATTTGCCGTCCTGGCTACCGGGCACAACCTGGACGACGAGGCGGCACGCCTCCTAGGCAACGTGCTGCATTGGCAAATCGAACACCTTGCACGGGAGAAACCGGTTCTCCACCCAACCCACCCCCAGTTCGTGCGCAAGGTACGGCCTTTATATCGGCTGAGTGAATTCGAAACGGCCGCTTATGCATTCCTGCGGGGGATCGACTACGTGATAGACGAATGTCCGAATAGCCGCAGCGCTTCTCAGCTCTTCTATAAAGATATCTTGAACCGCATCGAAGCGCATATGCCGGGCACAAAGCTGACGTTCGTCCAGGAATTCCTACACTCGGCCCAGCCGTTATTCGTTGCACCAGACGGCAGTCCGCCGCAGGCATGTGAGAGCTGTGGGATGCCAGCATTCGCGGCTATCTGCTCTTTCTGTCGCTTGATGCGTGAGGTCGAACGCAAAGCAATGAGAAGCAAAAATTGGGGAGCGGTGAAAACAGAAGAAAACGCAGACCACCCTCTTAGTCAACCAACCGACTCCTGATCTTTTCCATGCTCAACCGTGCTCTGCTCCAAGCTGGCGAGACAGTGCTATTTATTGACCGCAAAGAGCGCGAATACCTGCGCATCTTAAAGCCGGGCGGACGTATCTCCTTGCGCGGAGGCATTCTGCAGGCAGACCAGATCATCGGCTCGCCTGAAGGGATTCGTGTTTACACCACTCAACAAGAGCCATTCTGGGTTTTTCGCCCGACCTATGCTCACCTCATCCCGCACCTGCCGCGCCGTGCGCAGGTGATCTACCCAAAAGACGTCGGCATGATGTTACTCTGGGGTGACGTCTTTCCCGGCGCATCAGTCATAGAAATAGGAGCCGGACCAGGTGCCCTTACGATCGCCCTCCTTCGCGCAATCGGCCCAACCGGCTCTTTGATGACGATCGAGGCACGCGAAGATTTCTGCGCTACGGCACGCGAGAATGTCTCACGTTTCTTTGGCCATGCGCCGAACTGGACGTTACAGCGGGGCGATGCCTACACCGCAATCGAGGCACGTGACGCAGACCGCCTCTTTCTCGATGTCCCCGAACCCTGGCGCGTCCTCCCTCACGCAGCGCACGCCCTACGCCCAGGCGGTGTCTTGGTCAGCTATGTGCCTACTATCGTACAGATCAAAGCGTTAGTCGATGAACTCCGCTCCCATACCGATTTTACCGCTATCGAGGTCATGGAAAATCTTCTACGATTCTGGCACGTCAAAGATCTCTCCGTGCGTCCCGAGCACCGGATGGTGGCCCATACAGGGTTCATTCTCATCGCGCGGCGCACGGCGGTGTCGGTATGAGTTTCGCCCCGTTGACGATAGAGAAACAATGCCGCTAAAAAGGTCTCGGTACCCGAGTTGCAGCGTTCAGCAGGGTACGGACCTTCCCTCTCTAAGTCCCCGTGTCAAGAGGGAGCTGAGTGCAACCGATGCTCGTGAGACCCAGACCATGAGGGAGTGTGCTATGACGGTTGGACATGAGAAAAAAGGAGACTCGGCCCAAGAAGCAGCCGTGTATCGCGCTGCTCAGATGCTCCTTTCGGCCCGTTACGTTACGGCCCTCACAGGTGCAGGCATCTCGGTCGAAAGTGGGATTCCGCCCTTCCGCGGGCCGGGCGGGCTCTGGACTAGATATGGCGAGCCTCCCATGGACGGCTACCAACGCTTTCTCCAAGACCCCAAGAAGGCGTGGCAAGAGCGTTTATCACCCCAAGGACCGAGCAAAGAGATGTGGCAAACGCTCAGTACCGCTGCGCCCAATCCCGGACATGCTGCCTTCGTTGAACTGGAAAAGATGGGGATCCTCCGCTGCCTCATCACCCAGAATGTCGATAACCTCCACCGCCGTGCCGGTAGCAAGAATCTGATCGAGATCCATGGCAACTACACCTTGATTCGCTGTATTGCTTGCCACTCGCGCTTTCCTGCCGCAGCGGTACCACGCCGCTCCCTCCCCCCTCATTGCCCTAAATGTGACGGGATCCTCAAAAGCGATACCGTCTCCTTCGGCGAACCGATCCCGCCCGACGTTCTGGAAAGGTGTTTCAGCGAAACCCAGCAGTGTGACTGCATGATCGTAGCAGGCACCTCGGCAACCGTGTACCCGGCCGCCTCGTTTCCCTTGGCGGTGCGCGAAAAAGGGGGGACCCTCCTCGAAGTCAACCTCTACGAAAGCGACATTACGCCGCTGTGTACGATCAGCTTACGTGGCTCCTCAGGCCAGGTCCTCCAGCAACTGGTGCAGGCAGTGAAAGAGTTGCGCCAATGAAAAAGTGGTTTGCCCTCTCGGCAATTGGCCGTGACCGACCTGGGATTGTTGCAGACCTCGCCGAGTTGATCTACGAGTGTGATTGCAATCTGGAAGACTCCAGTATGACGATCCTGGGGGGCGAGTTCGCCGTGCTTCTTCTTTTATCGGGTCAGGGGCCTGAGCTCGAACGGCGTCTTGCAAGCGCCTGCAAACATCTAGAGTGGGAGAAACGGCTCACGGTGTTTGTCCGGCCCCTCGAAGGAGAACCATCGCGCTACGGTGCCGGCGAGCGGACCGTGACGTATGAGCTGCAAGCTACCGGTGTGGACAAGGCAGGGATCGTGGCCCGCATTGCTCGCTGTCTCGCTGATCACGGTATCAATATTACCGAAATGCACACCCACTCCCGCCCGGAACCAGGCAGTGGTGCAGCCATCTATACCATGTGCATCCGTATGGACGTCCCGACTACCGTTGGGATCCCGGCCTTGCGTGAGCGGCTCGAGCGTATCGCCGATGAGTTGCATATTCATATCGACCTGATCCCCGCAGCGGGCAGTGCGTAAGGTCCACTATATGACCTTCGCCATATTTCCCCCCCACCCCTTAGCAGAGCGGGGCTGAAACGAGAAGGAGGAGAGTATGAAACTTGGATTTATCGGTCTTGGCAACATGGGGAACCCGATGGCCACCAATCTCCTCAAAGCCGGCCACTCCCTCCAGATCCACGACCTGCGGCGAGAGGTTGCAGTGGCTTTGGAAGAGGCTGGCGCGGTGTGGAGCCCTTCTCCCAAAGAGGTAGCTCTGGGGGTAGAAGCCGTTTTTCTGTCCCTCCCTATGCCAGCGGACGTCGAACGGGTTGTGTTGGCAGAGAATGGCATCCTTGCCGGCATGCACAGCGGTGGGACTATCATCGATATGAGTACCAACTCGCCCACCACCGTCCGCAGCCTTGCTGAGCAGGCGCGTGCGAAAGGCGTTGAGTTTCTCGACGCCCCGGTTAGTGGTGGAGTACGAGGAGCGCGCAACGCCACGCTGACGATCATGGTCGGTGGCGAGAAGGCCGTCTATGACCGGTACGAACCGGTGCTGAAAGCGATAGGGTCGAACGTTTTTTACGTCGGCGCGGTCGGTGCCGGGAACGTCGTCAAATTGGTGAACAACATGTTAGCTTTCATCAACATGATGGGCGCCGCTGAAGCGATTGTGCTGGGCACCAAAGCAGGAGTCGACCCCAACGTACTCTGGCAAGCTGTCAGGGCGAGCAGTGGCGGTAGCTTTACCTGGGAATCCGGCACGCGGGCAATCCTGCGAGACCGCCTCGCTCCAACGTTCACAGTGGAGCTAGCACGGAAAGACATCGGCTTGGCCACGAGTTTGGCGCAGGAACTGGGGGTCCCCCTCACCATGGGGCGGGTCGCGAAAGAGTTGATTCATCACTACTACGCGAACGGCTACGCCAGAGAAGATATCCTGTCCACCATCAAAGCATTGGAGCAACAGACAGGGGTCATCGTACGCGGGACGTGGAAAGAGTCGAGCTGAACGCTGCCTACTCACAGACACCGCCCCTTACGGAGCACCGCACATGCGCGAGACGAACAATCTACATGTCGTTACCACCCTCCCCCTCATCACTCCAACGGAACTCAAAGCCGCCTTGCCCATTTCCGCCCGTGCCGCTGAGACCGTCGCCGGCACGCGGGACGCCATCAAAGCGATCCTCCAGGGACAAGACCCACGCCTCCTGGTCGTGGTCGGCCCGTGCTCCATCCACGATGTGGAGGCGGCCTGCGATTATGCCAACCGTCTGCTCAAGGCCCGTGAGCAATGGCGCGAGTGGTTGCTAATCGTCATGCGCGTGTATTTCGAGAAGCCACGCACCACCACCGGCTGGAAGGGGCTGATCAACGATCCCCACCTCGACGGCAGTCACGATATGGCCACCGGTCTCCGCTTAGCTCGTCAGCTCCTCCTAGATCTCGCCGCGCAGGGGCTGCCGGCAGCGACCGAAATGCTCGACCCGGTCACTCCACAATACCTGGCCGACTTAGTCTCGTGGACCGGGATCGGTGCGCGCACGAGCGAGAGCCAAACGCATCGGGAGATGGCCTCAGGTCTCTCCATGCCAGTCGGGTTCAAAAACAGCACAGACGGAAGCATCGCCCCAGCGGTGAATGCGATCAGCGCTGCCCTCCATCCCCACCGCTTCCTCGGGATTGATAGCGAGGGCAAGGTCAGTATCGTCAGCACGACTGGTAACCCTGACTGCCACCTCGTGCTCCGCGGTGGAACGAATGGCCCGAACTACGACCCGGAGAGCGTCGCGATTGCCGCCCGTGTACTCCAGCAGGCCAACCTCTGTTCTCGGATCATGGTAGACTGCAGTCACGGGAATGCCCAGAAAGATTTCCGCAAACAACTGGTTGCGCTGCGTAGCGTGGCGGCACAAGTGCGCGCCGGCAACCCCTATCTGATGGGAGTGATGATTGAGAGTAATTTGGTAGCAGGGAAACAGCCCTTCCCAGCCCCGCGGCACCAGCTCGTCTATGGGCAAAGCATTACTGACCCATGCGTCGATTTTCCCACTACACTTGCCATGCTCCACGAATTGGCGGAGGCAGCCGCCAGCCGTCATCACCAACGGTGACCGGGATGGCCACCCAAACGGTCGCCAATTGCGACCGGGCCGCTCTCACCACTCCCGCGGCAAGATGAGGCGTTCAGTACCATCTAGGTCGAGCGCGACCGAGCCAAACCGCAACAGTCTCACCTCTCGCACAACGCTACAGGAGCGCGGTAGGTTTATCTCTATCGTCCGCTCGGTGGAACCAGAAAACAGCCCGACCCCCAGGCAGAACCCGCAGCTGTCGTTTAAACCAACGAGCAGACCAGTCAGATCCCGGGATGCAGAGCGCGGCCACCGCCCCCACACCGCCACATCGCCAAGACGAAAGGAGACGCGCACGAGATCAGTAAAGTAGCGACGGTACCGCTCCCGCCGGTTCGCCCGGCGTTCCTCAGGCGAGCGTGAACGGGCGGCCGCGGGAACCGGCAGACGGTGCACAACCACGTCGTCACGCTGGGCGCAAGCGCGTAGAATCGGCTGCAATTCCTCTCCCCGTGCCAACGCCAGTACATGCGTCGGACGCAGCGCATCGATCTCCTGCAATTTGAGTTCAACGCCAAGAGGACCTGCGACAAAACCCGTCGGGTCGATCAGGAGCGTCCGAGCCCCCACTGCCAACGCCCGGTCCACGAGGCGCCGGCAGCCGACGACTGTAGGCAACAGGTGGCCCACCGGCGAGGTGGCACCTACAAAAACGCTCCCCACAACCTCAGGGGCGGAACGCTCTGGCCCAGCGGCGGAGAACCGCACCAGATTGAGCGTGGTTGGCAACCCATAGGTGGACTGTCCGATATCGGCGTCTAGCACCATAGCGCTCTGCCCGCGGGCGATCAGCAGCTGCACGAGGTTGCGGATTAACGTGCTCTTCCCAACATCGGTGGAACCGAGTACAAAAAAGATCCCGCCCCGCTTAGTCAGGATCTCGAGCAGGGGGCGCAAGTGCGCAAGCGCAACCTCCGAGTCGCTACATAGGTGGGTCATTGTTCACAGGGAGATTTCTCACACCGAGTGATTTCTTCGCGAAAAAGCGCCGCTTTCTCTTCGTCCCCCAGCGCCCGTGCCAGCGTCTCCCCTTCACGCAGCACGGTTAGTGCCTCCCGTTGGCGGCCCTGCGCGAGCAATATACCAGCCTTCCGGAACAAGCGGCGGAAACGCGCGGCCGCGCTGTTGCGCATCATGGGCGTCACGCAAGGGCATCCTTAACGAGGCGACGGCGGCGTGCAGACAAAACCGCAGCCCACGCCTTCTCGAGCCGCGGGTTCCCGAGAGCAGGAACGACAAGTTCGGTAAACCGCGGGAGCGGGCGGGAGGGGGAAGGAGGCTCGGCAACCGCTCGGCCGGTATGGCCGACGACAAAAAAAATCCCCTTGACGACCACTCTTCCCAACACCTGGTTCAGCTGGGCTTTGATTCGTGCCTTTGCGAATTGCAATTCCTGCACGCAGGAGGGATGCGAAACCATCACAAACAGTTTTCCATCCTCGATCCGCAGGGGCCGTGCCTCACAGGCGACATCTTTCCCGACCACTGTCTCCCACACCTGCCACACACGGTACTCCTGCAACCGCCTCCCGTGTGGCAACCGAACGAGAAGGTCCCTTAGAATAGCAGCAGTCGAATACCACACGGGAGGGAGAGGCCCAGCCTTATCAGACATATACCAACATTTTTAGAGGAAAACGGAGTAAAAATGAATAGATGCTATATCCACAATCCTTAGCGTTCCCCGACTCTTGACAACACCATATATTGTATGTAAGGAAATCCATATTTCGGTGGAGAGGTGGTCATGGCGGAACAGCTACGAAGGAAGGCGGGAAGGGAGCAGAGCCAAGCGGCGAGGATAGAGAGCAGCTCTCTGGCCAACAAGCGCAAAGGCATTTCCGTGAGACGTTTCTTCAGCCACCCAGGTGTCCACCCGTTCGCCACGGTCGAGTGGGAGCGGCGCAGCGCGGTCATCTCAGGGGAGAACGGGGAAGTCGTTTTTGAGCAGCATGATGTGGAAGTTCCACGGCCGTGGTCCCAACTCGCCACCAACGTGGTGGCCTCGAAATACTTCCGCGGCCCCCTGGGCACCCCGCAGCGCGAACACAGCGTGCGGCAGTTGATCAGTCGCGTGGTGAACACCCTCACTGAATGGGGCCGGCAAGGGAGCTACTTCGCCACCACTGAAGACGCCCAAACGTTCGCAGACGAGCTGACCCATCTCCTCGTGGAACAAAAGCTCGCTTTCAATAGCCCGGTATGGTTTAATGTTGGCGTCGAGCCGCAACCGCAGTGCTCCGCATGTTTCATCCTTTCGGTCGAGGATACGATGGAGTCGATCCTCGATTGGTACCGCAAGGAAGGTATCATCTTTAAGGGGGGCTCCGGTGCCGGCGTCAACCTGTCCCCAATCCGCTCCTCCAAAGAACGCCTCGCCGGCGGCGGCATGGCTTCAGGGCCGGTCTCCTTTATGCGCGCGGCCGACGCGTCAGCTGGAGTGATCAAATCAGGTGGGAAGACCCGGCGCGCCGCCAAAATGGTCGTCCTCAACGCCGACCATCCCGACATTATCGAGTTTATCCAGTGCAAAGCCGACGAAGAGCGCAAAGCGTGGGTGTTGATCGAGGCCGGCTATGACTCCTCGATCGACGGGGCCGCCTATAGCTCGATCTTCTTCCAAAATGCCAACAATTCCGTGCGTGTCACCGACACCTTCATGCAGGCGGTCGTCGACAATCGCTCTTGGTCCACCCGCTTCGTTACGACAGGGGAGATTTGTGAAACGTTCCAGGCACGCGACCTCTTACACAAGATTGCAGAGGCGACGTGGCGGTGCGGGGATCCCGGCATGCAGTTCGACACCACGATCAATGCGTGGCATACGTGTCCTAACAGCGGGCGCATCAACGCCTCAAATCCCTGTTCCGAATACATGCACCTCGACGACAGTGCGTGCAACCTAGCCTCGCTCAACCTTATGAAATTCCTCAGGGAGGAGGGTAGCTTCGATACAGCGGCCTTCAAGCACGCGGTCGATATTGCCATCCTTGCGCAGGACATCATTGTCGACTATTCCAGTTACCCTACTCCAGAGATTACAACCAACGCCAAGGCTTTCCGCCAACTTGGACTAGGCTACGCGAACCTCGGCGCGCTCCTCATGTCCCTTGGGCTCCCGTATGATTCTGAAGCTGGCCGCCAGTATGCTGCCGCCATCACGGCGTTGATGACCGGTGAGGCCTATCTCCAATCCGCCCGGCTGGCCGAGAAGTTAGGACCGTTCGCCGGCTATGCAGCCAATCGTCAACCAATGCTAACGGTCATCGACAAGCACCGCTCCTACGCGCACCGCCTCGACCCGTCCTTCGTTCCTGGGGATTTGCTGTCCGAAGCACGCACAGTGTGGGACGAGGCTTTCGCGCTCGGGCAACACGCCGGCTATCGCAACTCGCAGGCTACCGTGCTGGCCCCGACCGGGACCATCGCATTCATGATGGACTGTGACACCACGGGGGTGGAACCAGATATCGCCTTGGTCAAATACAAGCGACTCGTAGGCGGGGGAATACTGAAGATTGTGAACACCGCAGTCCCGCGCGCGCTCAAACGTCTGGGGTACGAGAGTCACGAGATCCGCGCGATCGTCGAGTACATCGACGAGCACGAAACTATCGAAGGCGCACCAGCGCTACGCGACGAGCACCTGCCGGTCTTTGACTGTGCGTTGAAACCGGTGCGCGGGACCCGTTCCATTCATTACCTCGGTCACCTACGTATGATGGGCGCGGTGCAGCCCTTTTTATCCGGCGCAATTTCCAAAACTATCAACATGCCGCACGAAGCAACCATCGAAGAGATCGCCGATGCTTACGTCGAGGCCTGGCGCCTCGGCCTGAAGGCCGTGGCCATTTACCGTGATGGTTGCAAGCGCGTGCAACCGCTGGCTACAGGAGAGAAAAAAGCCCACGCACGCCCACTACCACCCACCGAGCCAGTGCCCAAACGACGGCATCTCTCCATGGACCGTCAGGCAATTTGCCATAAGTTCGAGATCGCCGGCCACGAGGGGTATATCCACGTCGGCTTCTACGAGGACGGCACCCCCGGAGAAATCTTCATCAAGATGGCAAAAGAAGGGAG
>Ga0308420_1000642_pt1 | contig 17626 bp, 19 predicted proteins | sample HotsprSampleMS55_FD_203802 | JGI IMG/M metagenome (GOLD analysis project Ga0308420, IMG submission 203802) | Hot spring phototrophic mat microbial communities from Mushroom Spring, Yellowstone National Park, Wyoming, United States - 20090730_MS55 ... | reverse complement strand
GACCCAGGGACAACCGGCGAGGCGCTCGCCAGCGCGCCCCCCCGGCTCGCGCCCGTCGCAGACAGCGCGCCGCTCGCGCCTGCGGCGGCGGCGACGGTCCTTCCCCTGCCGCGGCCGTACGGCGCACAGCCGGCGCCCCGCCCGGGTGCGCCCGGATTCGACACCGCGTTCGCCACCCAGGTGCGCGTCGCGGTGCTCTCGGGAGCGCAGTCGGCGAGCATCGCACTCGAGCCTCCGGAGCTCGGCCCGGTGGAGGTGCAGATCGAACTGCGCGGTGTCGAGGCGCACGTCTGCTTCGCCGCCGCGCACGCGAGCGCGCGCGAAGCGATCGCAGACGCTCTGCCGCGCCTGCGCGAGCTGCTCGCGGCGCACGGGATCGAGCTTGCGGGCAGCTCGGTCGGCGAGGAGTTGCCGCAGCGGCGGGCGCCGGAGGGCGAGCGCACGCCGGGCAACGGCGCCGGCGCTCCGCGCGCGGCCGGGACGCAGACCGACGCGGCGCCGAGCTCGCTGCGCATCGCATCGCGTCTGGTGGACACCTTCGCATAGAAATGGCGGCGCGCCAGCCGGCTATTCGGCGCATGCGCGCACCGCGTACCACCGCACAATGGAGCACCGCATGGCAAAAGCAACCGCTTCCCCAGAAACCGCGAAGGCGATCGCCGGCGAAACCCCGCCGAAGAGAGGGTCCGGCATGCGCTACGCGCTCCTCGGTGCCGTCGCGCTCGCGCTCGCCGGAGGCGGCGCGTTCTTCCTGCGCGAGACGCTCGGCCTCGTGCCGGCGGCCGGCGGCGAAGGAAAAACCGAAAAGCCCCAGCCAGCGCGACCGCCGCAGTTCGTGCCGCTGGAGACCTTCACCGTCAACCTGCGCGACGACGGCAGCCCCGAGCGCTACCTCCAAGTGGGGCTCACCTACGAGGTGGCGAATTCCGCGGCAGCCGAAGCGCTCAAGGCGCACATCCCGGTGATCCGCTCGAACATCCTGCTCCTGCTGTCGGCGAAAGGCGCGAAGGAGATCGTCACGCCCGAAGGCAAGGCGAAGCTGAGCGAGGAGCTGCTCGCCGCCGCGCGCAAACCGCTTCCCGAGAGCGCCGATGCCGAGCGCGGCATCCGCGCGGTGCACTACTCCGCGTTCATCGTGCAGTAGCGATGGCGAAGGAATTTCTCTCCCAGGAGGAGGTGGACGCGCTGCTGCGCGGCGCGAGCGGCGCACCGGAGGAGTCCGGAGCGGAGGAAAGCGGCGACGCCGGGCCGCGCCCCTACGATCTCGCCCGGCAGGAGCGCATCGTGCGCGGGCGCATGCCGACGCTCGAGATCGTGCACGAGCGCTTCGCGCGGCAACTGCGCGCGGCGATCTTCCACTTCATGCGCCGCAGCCCGGAAATCGCGGTCGCACCGGTGCGCGCGATCAAGTACGGCGAGTTCGTCCGCAATCTGGTGGTGCCGACGAACCTCAACGTGATGCAGGTGCGCCCGCTGCGCGGCAACGTACTCTTCATCTTCGACCCGAGCCTGGTGTTCGCGGTCGTCGACAACCTGTTCGGCGGCGACGGACGCTTCCACAGCCGGGTCGAGGGACGCGAGTTCTCGGCGGTCGAGATGCGCATCATCCGTCGCCTGCTGGCGGTGGTGTGCGAGGAGTACGAACGGGCGTGGCAGCCGGTGTATCCGCTCAAGTTCGAGTACCTGCGCTCGGAGCTGCACACGCAGTTCGCCAACATCGCGACGCCGTCCGAAATCGTCGTCAGCGCCACCTTCTCCCTCGAGCTCGGGGCCGCGGGGGGCGATCTCCACCTCTGTCTACCCTACGCCACGCTCGAGCCGATCCGCGATCTCCTCTACTCCCCGCTGCAGGCCGATCACGCCGAGCCGGACGCGCGCTGGCTGCGGCTGCTCACGCGCCAGGTGCAGATCGCGGAAGTCGAGCTGGTGGCCGAGCTCGCCCAGGTGCCGCTCAAGGTACGCCAGCTCCTCGGGCTCAAACGCGGCGAGGTGATCGCGCTCGAAGTCCCGTCCACGATCGTCGCGTCGGTGCACGGCGTTCCGGTCTTCGAGTGCCGCTACGGCACGCTCAACGGACGCTACGCGATCAAGGTGGAGAAGATCCTCGCCGCAGGGCGCGAGGAAGCCGCTGGAGAGACCCATGTCCACTGAATCGAACGGCCCGATGACGAACGAAGACTGGAGCGCCGCGCTCGCCGAGCAGGCGCGCGCCGGCACCGCCGGTGCGACGAAGATGTTCCAGAGCTTCGCGCCCCCGCCGGCAGAAGGAGCGCCGGCGGCACAACACGACATCGACCTGATTCTGGACATCCCGGTCCAGCTCTCGGTCGAGCTCGGCCGCACGCGCATTCCGATCAAGCACATCCTGCAGCTTGCGCACGGCAGCGTGGTCGAGCTCGACCGCCTCGCGGGCGAGCCGATGGACGTGCTGGTCAACGGTTGCCTGATCGCGCAAGGCGAAGTGGTGGTGGTGAACGACAAGTTCGGCATCCGCCTCACCGACATCATCACGCCTTCCGAGCGCCTGCAGAGGCTGAACCGGTGATGCCGTTCCTGCAGACCCTCGCCGGTCTCGCGGTGGTGCTCGCGCTGATCGCGGCCGGTGCGTGGCTCGTGCGCAGGCTGCAGCGGCTCGCGCCCGAGCAGGATTCCCCGCTCGCGTTGCGCGGCGCGCTCGCGGTCGGACCGCGCGAGCGGGTGGTGGTGGTCGAGGTAGAAGGCACCTGGCTCGTGCTCGGCGTCGCTCCCGGCGAGGTACGCGCGCTGCACGCACTGCCGAAGCGCCCGGTTCCGGAGCCGGTGCCGGAGCGTCTGGTCGAGAAATGGACTTCGTAGCGCTCACCTCCACGCCGCTTCCGGGCGGCGGGCAGAGCTGGAGCGTACCGGTGCAGACGCTCGTCGTCCTCACCGCGCTCACCTTCCTTCCGGCGGCGCTGTTGCTGATGAGCGCGTTCACGCGCATCGTCATCGTGTTGTCGCTGCTGCGCCAGGCGCTCGGCACGCAGACCTCTCCACCGAACCAGGTGATCCTCGGGCTCGCGCTCTTCCTGACGCTGTTCGTGATGGCGCCGGTGCTCGAACGCATCCACCGCGAGGCGTACGTCCCCTACAGCCGCAACCAGCTGAGCCTGCAGGAAGCGCTCGCGCGCGCCGAGGCTCCGCTGAAGGCGTTCATGCTGAAGCAGACGCGCGAGCCCGACCTCGCGCTCTTCCTGCGGCTCGCCCGCGAGCCGGAGCCGAGGGAGGCGGCGGAGCTGCCGCTGCGCATCGTGGTGCCGGCGTTCGTCACCAGCGAGCTCAAGACCGCGTTCCAGATCGGCTTCACGGTGTTCATCCCCTTCCTCATCATCGACCTGGTGGTCGCGAGCGTGCTGATGAGCCTCGGCATGCTGATGCTCTCGCCGGTGCTGATTTCGTTGCCGTTCAAGCTCCTGCTCTTCGTCCTGGTCGACGGCTGGACACTGCTCATCGGCTCGCTGGTGGCGAGCTTCGGTCCATGACGCGCGAGCTCGCGATCGCGCTCGGCCAGCAGGCGATCGAGGTGGCGCTGCTCGTCGCGGGACCACTCCTCGGCGCCGCGCTGGTCACCGGTCTCGTGGTGAGCGTCTTCCAGGCCGCCACGCAGATCAACGAGATGACGCTCTCGTTCATCCCGAAGCTCCTGGCGATGGCGGCCGCACTGGTGATCGCCGGCCCGTGGATGCTCTCGCTGCTGGTGGATTTCATGCAGCGGCTCTACGGCGCGATTCCGGCGATGGTCGGATAGGTGTTCCCCGTCCAGCCGGGCGAGCTCCAGTCGCTCGCCGCACAGTATTTCTGGCCCTTCGTGCGCGTGCTGGCGCTGGTGGCCGCCGCGCCGGTCCTCGGCCACCGCGCGGTGCCGGCGCGCCTCAAGGTGGGGCTCGCGCTGCTGTTGACCGCGCTCGTCGCGCCCCTCTTGCCTCCTTCGCCGCCGCTCGATGCCCCGGGCGCGCTCCTGCTCCTCGCGCAGCAGCTTCTGGTCGGCATCGCGCTCGGCATCGTCATGCAGGTCGCGTTCGCCGCCACCGCGCTCGCCGGCGACGCGATCGGCCTGCAGATGGGCCTTTCCTTCGCGACCTTCGTCGATCCCCAGCACTCCGGCCAGACGCCGATGCTCGGCACCTTCTTCGTGCTCCTCGCGACGCTGGTGTTCTTCGCCATCGACGGCCATCTCGTGCTCCTCGCCGCGCTCGTGGAAAGCTTCGCGCACCTGCCGGTGAGTGCGGAGCTACCCGCGGCCAGCTCCTGGAGGACGCTCGTGGGCTGGGGAGGCGAACTCTTCCGCATCGGACTGCACCTCGCTCTGCCGGTGCTCGCCGCGATGCTCGCGACCAACATCGCCCTCGGGGTCCTGATGCGCGCCGCCCCGCAGCTCAACCTCTTCGCGGTCGGCTTCCCGATCGCGCTCGTCGTCGGGCTGGCGATGCTCGCGCTCCTCGTGCCCTACCTGGGCGCACCGCTGCAGGACGTTCTGGAGCAGGGCCTGCGCGCGGCGATGCGTTGAGCGCGGTGGGGCGGCGGGATGCGAATCGGCGCGCCGGCAAGGTATGCTCGCGGTCGATGCGCGTCGGCGCCCGGATCCTCGTCGTCCTGCTCCTGCTGGCAGCCCTCGGTGCGGCTGCGTTTTACCTGTGGCTCCTGCGCTCGCTGCCGCAGACCGAAGGCGAGGTGGCTCTCGCCGGGCTCTCTGCGCCGGTCGACATCGTGCGCGACGCCTACGGCATCCCCCACATCTACGCCCGCAGCGTCGCCGACGCGCACTTCGCGCTCGGCTACGTGCACGCGCAGGACCGGCTGTGGCAGATGGAGATGAACCGGCGCATCGCCTCCGGACGGCTGGCCGAAATCCTCGGCTCGGCCGCGCTCGACACCGATCGGTTCATGCGCACGCTCGGCATCCGCCGCGCCGCCGAGGCGAACCTGGCGGCGCTCGACCGAGCGACGCGCATGCTGCTCGAAGCCTATGCCGCAGGCGTGAACGCGTTCCTCGCGCTCGGCCCGGTGCTGCCGGTCGAGTTCTGGATCGCCGCCGTGCGCCCCGAGCCTTGGACGGCCGCCGATTCGGTCGCCTGGGTGAAGACGATGGCCTGGGACCTCGGCGCAAACTGGAGGAGCGAGGTGCTGCGCATGCACCTGGCGAAGGCCCTGCCGCTTGCGCGCATCCACCAGTTCCTGCCGCCCCATTCGGGCGAGCCGCCGCCCGAGATCGCCGACCTGAAGAGCCTGTACGGCGCGATGGAGCGCGGCGCGGTCGAGCTCGCCGGGGACCTCGTGCGCCTCGCCGGCCTGGCGCCCGGAGCGCCGCAGGCCGCGCTCGGGTCGAACAACTGGGCGGTCGCGGGAAGCCGCAGCGCAAGCGGCAAGCCGCTGCTCGCGAACGACCCGCACCTCGGGTTGAGCGCCCCTTCGGTGTGGTATCTCGCGCATCTGTCGGCACCGGACTTGGAGGTCATCGGGGCCACACTGCCGGGGGTGCCGGCGGTGGTGGTGGGGCGCAACCGTCACATCGCCTGGGGGTTCACCAACACCGGCGCCGACGTGCAGGACCTCTACCTCGAAAAGCTCGATGCCTCGGGCCGCTATCTCGCGCCGGACGGACCCCGGCCGTTCCAGGTGCTGGAGGAGACGATCCCCGTCCGCGGCGGCGCACCCGAGCGCCTGCGGGTGCGCATCTCCCGTCACGGTCCGGTGATCTCCGACGTCCTGCGTCCGGCAGCGGCAAACGCGCCGCGCGGCTACGTCATGGCGCTCGCTTGGACCGCGCTCGCCGAGGACGATCTGACGATGCAGGCTGCGCTCAAGCTCGCGCGTGCGCACGACTGGGCGAGCTTCCTCGCTGCCGCGCGCGACTTCCACGCCCCCCCGCAGAACATGCTCTACGCGGATGTCGAGGGCAACATCGGCTTCGTCGCCGCCGGGAGAGTTCCGGTGCGCAAGCCCGAAAACGATCTCAAGGGCATGGCGCCCGCGCCGGGGTGGCTCGCGAAGTATGACTGGGCAGGCTACCTGCCGTTCGAGGAACTGCCGCGCACCTTCAATCCGCCTTCCGGCGCGCTGTACACCGCCAATCACCGCATCACCGCCGAGGGCTACCCTCACTTCCTCACCAGCGAGTGGCAGCCGCCCTGGCGCGCCGAGCGCATCCGTCAACTGCTCGATGCCACCCCGAAGCACACGGTCGGAAGCTTCGCCCGCATGCAGGCCGACGTGCTCTCGCTCGCGATGCGCGCGCTTCTGCCGAGGCTACTCGAGACCGAGCCCGGTAGCGAAGAGGCGCGCCGCGCGCTCGCGCTTCTCGCGAAGTGGGACGGCACGATGGCGGTCGACCGGCCCGAGCCGCTCGTCGCCTGGGCCTGGGGGCGGGAGCTCGCGCGCGCGCTGTACGCGGACGAGCTCGGAGACGCGTTCCGCGCCCACTGGCGCGAGCGCGCGAGCTTTCTCGCCCTGGCGCTCTCGGGCGAGGCGGCCGAGTGGTGCGACGACGTGCGTACGCCGGGGCGCGAGACCTGCGCCGCGCAGCTCGCGCGCTCGCTCGAGGCGGCGCTCGCGGATCTGAGAGCGCGCTACGGCGCCGACATCAGCGCCTGGCGCTGGGGCACGGCGCACGAGGCGCGCCACGAGCACCGCCCCTTCGGGCGCAGCGCGCTCCTTGCGCGCTTCTTCGACATCTCGGTGCCCTCGCCCGGCGACGCCTACACGGTGAACGTCGGCCGCAGCCGCTTCGACGACGACGCCCGGCCCTTCGCGAGCCGCCATGCCCCGAGCCTGCGCGCGATCTACGACCTCGCCGATCCGGAAAACTCGCTCTTCATCCACTCCGGCGGCCAGTCGGGCAACGTGCTGTCGCGCGAGTATGCCGCCTTCACCGCGGCATGGGCGGCGAACGAGTACATCCCGATGATCACCGACCGCGCGACGCTCGAAGCCCGGCCACACCGCAGGCTGCGGCTGGTGCCCGCGGGCGCGGATCAGCGCGCGAAGCGCCGCGCCGCCTCCTGGAGCGTCTCGACCACGCCGTCGCAGGCGATCTGCGCGAGCGCGCGGCCTTCGCGATAGCCGTAGGGCACGAGCAGGATGCGGCATCCGGCCGCGCGCGCCCCCTCGGCGTCGAGCGCCGAGTCCCCGATCACGCAGGCCTCCTCGGCCGCCACGCCGAGGCGCCGACAGGCCTCGAGGAAGATCGCCGCATCGGGCTTGCGTGCGCCGGCGAGATCGGCAGTCACCACCGCGTCGAAGAAGGGCGCGAGCCCGGTCTTCGCGAGCAGCGGCAGCGCAAAACGCGAAGCCTTGTTCGTCACGCAGGCGAGCGCGAGCGCCTGCTCCCGCATCGCGCGCAGGCCTTCGACCACGCCCGGGAAAGGCACCGCGCTCGCGCCGTTGAGCCGCTCGTAATGCTGCGCGAAGCGCGCCTCGGCGCGCTCGCGCAGCGCCCGATCCGGTGCGCCGCCGAGCGCCGCTTCGAGCGCGCGCTCGACGAGCGCCGCGATCCCCCGGCCGACGAAGTCGCGTACGCGCGCAGGCTCCACCGGCGCGAGCCCGAGCTCGGCGAGCGTCGCGCTCATCGCCGCCGCCAGATCCGGCGCGGTGTCGAGGAGCGTGCCGTCGAGGTCGATCAGGGCGGCCCGCACCGGGCGCGAGCCGGCGCCCGCGGCCCGAACCGCGTCGCCCCCTTCAGGCATCGGCGTTCTCCGCCGCGCGCGCACGAAGGTAGAGGTTGTTCGCCGCCAGCGCGCCGATCACCAGCGTCGCGCCGGCGATCTCGAGCATCGAGAAGCTACGCCCGAGCGCGGCCTCGATCGCGAACACGATCACCGGGATGAGGTTGAGGGTCAGCATCGCGTTGAGCGCCCCGAGGTGGCGCACGCCGTTGTTGAAGCCGAGCACACCCAGCACCACCGTGAAGACCGCGAAGTAGGCGAGCTGCCACTTCACCGAGAGGAGCTCCTCGAGCGAGGGCGCCTGCGACCACCCGGCCGCGATCGCGAGCGCGTGGATCGCGATCAGTCCGACGGTGCCGGGGATCGCGGTGAGGACGGTCATGCGCAGCGGCGACCAGCCCGCGAAGAGCGGGCCGGAGAGACTGTATGCGACCCAGCTCAGCGCGCCGAGAAAGACGAGCAGGTCGCCCACGAGCGAGCCGCCGGCGAGGAGCGCGGCCGGATCGCCCTCGGTGACGACGACGAGTACCCCCGCGATCGCCACGCCGACGCAGCCGAGCGTGAAGCGCGCCGGTCGAAGCCCGCGCACGAGCCACAGCGCGAGCGCGGTGAGCGCAGACTGCAGCGACAGGATGATCGCGGCGTGCTCGGGCCGGGTGTAGACCAGGCCCCACCACACCAGCAGGTTGAAGCCGCAGAAGCCGACGACGCCGAAGACGCAGGCCGGAACGAGCCGCGCGCCGTAGCGAAGCGCGCGCGCGCCTTCGGCCACCCACAGGATCGCGACGAAGAGAACGATTCCGAGTGCGTAGCGCGCGGAGCCGAGAGCGAAGGCATCCAGCACCGGCAGCGTTCTCTTCGCAAGAGGGAAAAGCCCCGCCCACGAGAAGACCGCGAGCGCGAGCCAGAGCGTACCCCGCAGCGGGCTCGGCGCTTGCGGCAAGGCGCCGCTCAGGCCGGAAGCGGCGGAAGCGTGCCGCGCGCCGCCTCCCAGTTCGCGCCGTCGAACTGCCGTACCGTCACCGAGCGCACCGTCGCCCGATCGAGGCAGCGCAGGTTGACGCTGTAGCCCTCGGGGTGCGAGCGCGGGACGTAGAACGGCTTGCAGCCGCAGACGCGGCAGAAATAGTGCTTCGCCGTTCGCGTGTGGAAGGTGTAGAGCGCCAGATGCTCCTCGCCAGAGACGAGGCGGAAGGCCGATTTCGGCACGATCAGGTGGAGGTAGCCGGTGCGGGTGCAGATCGAGCAGTTGCACTCGATCACTTCGAGGTCCGCCGACGCGTCGACCTCGATGCGCACCGCCCCACAATGACAGCTTCCGCGGTGGATCATGCGGCCTTCGCCTCGACGGGGGTCTCTTCGCGCAGCGCCCGGCGCAGGACCTTTCCGATCGGAGTCTTCGGCAGCTCGCTGCGGAACTCGACGTATTTCGGCCGCTTGTAGCCGGTCAACCGCTCGCGGCAGAACTCGAGGAGCTGTTCGCCGGTGAGAGCGGGGTCCTTCTTCACCACGTAGAGCTTCGGCACCTCGCCGGAGTGCGGATCGGGCACGCCGACCGCGGCCACCTCCAGCACGCCGGGGTGCATCGCGGCCACCTGCTCGATCTCGTTCGGGTACACGTTGAAGCCCGAGACGAGGATCATGTCCTTTTTGCGGTCGACGATGCGCACGAAGCCCTTCTCGTCCATCACACCGATGTCGCCGGTGCGCAGGAAGCCGTCCGGCATCATCACCTTCGCGGTCTCGTCGGGCCGCTGCCAGTAGCCGGCCATCACCTGTGGGCCGCGGATGCAGATCTCGCCCGGTTGGCCGAGCGGCACGTCGCGGCCGTCGTCGTCGCGCAGCACGATCTCGGTCGAAGGCAGCGGCAGGCCGATCGAGCCGTTGTATTCGGCGAGGTCGAGCGGGTTCATCGTGGCGCAGGGGCTGGTTTCGGTGAGCCCGTAGCCTTCGAGGAGTGTCCTCCCGGTGACCTCCTTCCAGCGCTCGGCGACCGCCTTCTGCACCGCCATGCCACCGCCGACGCAAATCCGGACGCCGGAAAAATCGAGCCTGCGGAAGTCGTGGTTGTTCAGCAGCGCGTTGAACAGCGTGTTCACGCCGGTGATGATGTTGTAGCGGTGCTTCGCCAGCTCCTTGACGAACCCCGGGATGTCGCGCGGATTGGTGATCAGGATGTTTTCGCCGCCCACCTTCGTCATCAGAAGGCAGTTCACCGTGAGCGAAAAGATGTGGTAGAGCGGAAGCGCGGTCACGATCACCGCGCGTTCGTTGCCGAGGGCGGGCAGGAGCCACGCCGCCGCCTGCTCGACGTTGGCGAGGATGTTGCGGTGGAACAGCATCGCGCCCTTCGCCACGCCGGTGGTGCCTCCGGTGTACTGCAGGAACGCGATGTCCTCCGGCCCCGTCTCGACGCGCGCGAGCGTCCGGCGCGCGCCCTCGGCGAGCACCTCGGAAAAACGCACCGACCCCGGCAGGGCGTAGGTCGGCACCATCTTCTTCACCCGCCGCACCACGAAGTTGACGAGCAGCCCCTTCGCTCCCAGGAGATCGCCCAGGGTGGCGACCACCACGTGCTTCACCGGCGTGCGCGCGATGCACGCCTGGAGCGTCGCGGCGAAGTTCTCCAGGATCACGATCGCCTCCGCCCCGGAGTCCTTCAGTTGGTGCTCCAGCTCGCGCGGCGTGTAGAGCGGGTTGACGTTGACCACGATGCCGCCCGCGCGCAGCGCGCCGTAGAGAGCGACCGGATACGCGAGACAGTTCGGCATCATGATCGCGATGCGCGCGCCCTTGCCGCAACCGCGCGCCTGCAGCCAGGCGCCGAAGGCGCGCGAGAGCCGGTCGAGCTCGGCGAACGAGATCGTCTTCCCCATCGAGGTGAACGCCGGGCGGGCGGCGAACTGCGCGCAGCTCCGCTCGACGAATTCGGCGAGCGAGCGGTAGTGGTCGTAGCGGACGTCGGCTGGAACGCCGGCAGGGTAGTTCCGAGTCCAGAAGCGGTCCATGGGCTCTCCTGCGTCGCGCGTGCGATTCTAGCCCGAGCACACGGAGCCGATCGCCGGATGCGCGATGCAGAAAGGCCCCACCGCACGCACCAAAAGTACGATTCGCCTCGCCGAACCGCGTGCGCGCCGCGGCCGGCGCTTCGCCGTGATCGCCTCTCGGGCGCCAACGTCGACCGCGAGGCGACTCTTTCCGTGCTCGCCGCGCGAACTACGTCCTTCGCCGACCGGAGGCCATCGTCGCTGCTTCGAGCGCGAGCAGCGCGCGTTTTTTCGCAAGCCCGCCGGCGTAGCCGGTGAGGGCGCCGCCGGCCGCCACGATGCGGTGGCAGGGCACGACGACGCCGATCGGGTTGCGCGCCGCAGCCGCCGCTGCCGCGCGCGCCGCACCGGCGTGCCCGGCGCGGCGCGCGAGCTCGGCGTAGCTGATCGTCTCTCCGTAGCGCACGGTCGCGATCGCCTTCCAGACCGCGCGCTGGAAAGGCGTTCCCTGCGGCTCCAGGGGAAGTTCGAACGCCCTGCGCCGGCCGGAGAAATACTCGGCAAGCTCGCGCTTCGCGCGCACAAGGAGCCGATGGCGAGGCGCGCGCCGCAGACCGCGCCCGGGCCTGGGGCGATTTTTCTGGCCCACGAACCAAACCCCGGCGAGGCCGCGATCGCCCGCGGCGACGACCATGCGGCCGAGAGGGGAGTCGAAGAGGTCCCAGGCACGCAGCAGGATTGCCCTTCGGGTGTGTTGCATGCCGAAATCAAGGCACAGCTGCACCACGAGGTCAAGCCCGCAGGGGCCGCACGAAACCGCCGCCCGCCGCGCGCGCGTCTTCTTCGCTCGCGGCATCGCCGCTAGAATCGCGGGGGGCGCCCCGGCAGACGATCGCGCAGGCCCGTTCCCGCATGCCCGCCTACCCGCACCTCTTCGAACCGCTTGCGCTCGGCTGCGGCATCCGTCTGCCGAACCGCATCCTGATGGGTTCGATGCACACCGGGCTCGAGGCGCGCGCGGGCGGGCTCGAGCGCCTGGCCGCGTTCTACGCCGAGCGCGCGCGCGCGGGCGTGGCGCTGATCGTCACCGGCGGCTTCGCGCCGAACGCGGCCGGAAACCTCGGCGCGCACCGCGCCGAGATGAGCACGCCGGAGGACGCCGCGCGCCACCGCGTGATCCCGCAGGCGGTGCACCGGGCCGGCGGGCGCATCGTGCTCCAGCTCCTGCACGCCGGCCGCTACGGCTACCACGATCGCATCGTCGCGCCGTCGGCGATCCGCTCGCCGATCAACCCGCGCACGCCGCGCGAACTCTCCGGCGCCGAGGTCGAGGCGACGATCGAGGACTACGTGCGCGCGGCCTCGCTCGCGCAGCAGGCGGGCTACGACGGCGTCGAGATCATGGGCTCGGAAGGCTATCTCGTCACGCAGTTCCTCGTCCCGCGCACGAATCGGCGCAGCGACGAATGGGGCGGAGTGCTCGACAACCGCATGCGCTTCGCCTGCGAGATCGTGCGACGCACCCGTGTGGCGACCGGATGCGGATTCCTCCTGATGTTCCGGCTCTCGGCACTCGATCTCGTCGAAGGCGGCCTCACCGGCGAGGAGATCGTCGCCGTCGCACGCGCGATCGAGGCTGCCGGCGCGAACGTGCTGAATACCGGAATCGGCTGGCACGAGGCGCGCATCCCGACGATCGCGCAGGCAGTGCCGCGCGCCGCCTTCGCCTGGGCTGCGCGGCGCGTGCGCGAGGCGGTCTCGATCCCGGTCGTCGCCTCCAACCGCATCAATACGCCGGAGGTAGCCGAAGAGATCCTCGCCCGCGGCGACGCCGACCTGGTGTCGCTCGCGCGCGCGCTCCTGGCCGATGCCGAATTCGTCGCCAAGGCGCGCGCCGGAGACCGCGCCGCGATCAACGTCTGCATCGCCTGCAACCAGGCCTGCCTCGACCACTATTTCGCGAACGAGCCCGCGAGCTGCGTGGTGAATCCGCGCGCAGGGCGCGAGATGCAGCTCGTCTACGCGCGCGCGCCGGCCAGAAAGCGCATCGCGGTGGTCGGCGCCGGACCGGCGGGACTTTCCTGCGCCGCGGTCGCCGCTGAGCGCGGTCACGAGGTGACGCTCTTCGAGGAAAGCGCAGCCCTCGGCGGCCAGTTCCGGCTCGCCTGTCGGGTACCGGGCAAGCAGGAATTCGCTGAATCGGTCGCGCACTTCGGCGAGCGGCTGCGCCGCGCCGGCGCGCGGGTGCTCCTCGGGCACGCCCCGTCGCAGGCCGAGCTCGCCGACTTCGACGAGGTGGTGATCGCGACCGGGGTGCGCCCGCGCCGGCCCGAGATCCCGGGCATCGGCCACCCGAAGGTCGCCGGCTACGCCGACATACTCTCGGGCCGCGTCGCCGCCGGCGAGCGTGTCGCGATCCTCGGCGCCGGCGGCATCGGATTCGACGTCGCGCTCTATCTCCTCGACGGCGAGTCGCGCGCGACGCTCGACGCGCGCGAATTCGCCCGGCACTGGGGCATCGACCGGTCCCTCGCGCATCCCGGTGGGCTCGATCCTGTAGGGCCGGCGCCGCTCGCCCCGCGCCGGCGCATCACGATGCTCAAGCGTTCGGTCTCGCCCTTCGGTTCCACCCTCGGGCGCACCACCGGCTGGGTGCACCGCGCGCTCCTCGCGCGCGCCGGCGTCGAGATGCTGAAAGGCGTCGCCTACCGTAGCATCGACGACGCAGGCGTGCACATCGCCCTCGACGGCGCCGAGCGCTGCATCGCCGCCGACACCGTCGTCGTGTGCGCCGGCCAGGAGCCGCGGCGCGAGCTCGAGGGCCAGCACACGATCGGCGGCGCGCGCGAGGCCGCCGGCCTCGACGCGAAGCGCGCGATGCGCGAGGGCGCCGAGCTCGGCGCGCGGCTGTGAGCGCGGGCGCCGGCGCGAGATCCCCGACTTCCGCCGCGACGGCGGCGCGGCGCGCTTCCCTCAAGCTGCGCGCAAAGCTTCTTCTGCGCTCGGGCAGCCTCGCGCTCGTGCGCGCCGCCCTCGGACCCTACGATCCGGTGCCGCGGACGCTCGCCTGGCGCGGCCTCGAACTTCACTTTCGCCCTGGCTCGAGCGATCCTTGGCTGCTCTACGAGCACCTGATGAAACCGGCGTATCGCAACGAGTACGCCCCGCCGCCCCAGGCGGCGCTCCGACCTGACGAAGTGCGCAGCGTGCTCGACATCGGCGCCAACATCGGTTCGAGCGCGCTCTATTTTGCGCGTCTTTTCCCGCACGCGACGGTGTACGCGTTCGAACCGGTGCCGGACAATTTCACGCTCCTCGCACGCAATGCCGCCAACTGCCGACGTATCCGGACCTTCCCTTTCGGACTCGGCAGTCAGGACGCGAGCGTCGAGCTGATGGCGAGCGACCATGCGGTGAACTTCGGAGGCTACAGCCGTTACCCCGCCGGAAGCGATCCCGCACGGCGCGTGCGCGTCGCGTTCCGCGCCGTGGGCGCGGTGCTGCGCGAGCTCGCGCTCGAGCGGGTGGACGTGATCAAGATAGACACCGAGGGAGCGGAATACGACATCCTCACCGCTGTCCCCGAGTCGGTGCTGCGCAGCGCGCGGCTCATCACCGGGGAACTCCACGGCGAGCGCGATTTCGCGCTCCTCGAATACCTCTCACAGTGGTTCGACGTGGGCGCGCGAAAGCATCTTCGAAGCCGGCGATTCAATTTCCAGGCGGTACCGAAGCAAAGCCCCTCTGCCCCGGGCAAGGCTTGCCGGTAAACTCTACTCATGGGACTCGTCGTCGCGCTCTGCGGCCAGGCGGGCGGCGCGAAGCTCGCGGAAGGGCTCGCGCGGCTGCGGGGTGCCGATCTCGCGGTCATCGTCAACACCGGCGACGACCACGAACACCTCGGCCTGCACTTCGCGCCCGATCTCGACACCGTGCTCTACACCCTCGCCGGGATCGCGAATCCGCAGGCGCCGTGGGAGCCTGCCGGAGAGACGCACGCGGTGTACGATATGGTGCGGGTGCTGGGGGGACCGGAGCGCCTGCGCTTCGGCGATCGGGCGCTCGCCGCACCGCTGCTGCGTACCGCAGGCGCCGCCGCCGACCGGCGGCTCACCGAGATCACCGGGGAAATGGCCCGCCGGCTCGGCATCCGCGCACGTGTGCTGCCGATGAGCGACGAGCCGGTGCGCACGCTGGTGCTCACCGACGACGGCCCGGTGCCCTTCCCGGAATATGTCACCGTGCTCGGCTGCGAGCCGCCGGTGCGTGGCTTCGCCTACGCCGGCGCCGAGCGCGCCCGCCCGACGCCCGAGATCGCCGAGGTGCTCGACTCCCCGGAGCTCGAGGCGGTGGTGATCTGTCCGGCAAACCCCTACCACACCATCCGGCCGATCCTCGAGGTGCCCGGCATGCGCGAACTCGTGCGCAAGCGCGGCGCGCCGGTGGTGGCGATCTCGCCGATCGTCGGCGGCAAGGCGCTGCGCGGTTCCGCCGGAAAGATGATGCGCGAGCTGCGCCACGAAGCCTCGGCGAAGCGCGTCGCGCTCGAATACCTGCGCCTGATCGACGGGTTCGTGCTGGATACGGTGGACGAGGCGCAGGCGGAGGCGGTGCGCGCCTGTGGCTTCGAGGTCGGCGTGACGCAGACGGTGATGCGCGATGCCGAGGACCGCGTGGCTCTCGCGCACGCGGTGCTCGACTTCGCGGCAGCGATCCGAGAGCGTCGGCGCGCCGAGGCGGAGCCGGCGTGAGCGCATCGCGCGCTCCTATCCTCCCCCGGCGGCGGTGCCGCGCAGATGCAACTTCCGCGCCCTGGCACGGTCCATCGCCCTGATGCAGAAGTGGCTCGTCACGCTCGGAATCGTGCTGCTCGGGCTGGGGCTCGCCTGGCCGCTGCTCTCCAAGCTCGGCCTAGGGCGGCTTCCGGGTGACATCGAGGTGAAGCGCGAGGGCTTCACCTTCTATTTCCCGGTGACGACGAGTCTCCTCGTCTCGCTCGTCCTGACGCTGATTCTCTGGATTTTTCGGCGCTGAGCGGGCGGCCGGTGCCGGCTGACGGACTCGAACCGCCGACCAACGGTTTACAAAACCGCTGCTCTACCGACTGAGCTAAGCCGGCCGGCGGACATTGTAAGCGCCGCAGGCGGCGCCGAGCGCGCTACTTGACGCGCTTGAGCCGGGGTTTCCCGCCCGCCGGAGGCGCCGGTTCGGCGGGCTCGGGCGCGGGCAGCGCCTGCGCCTCGCCCCCGGTGGCCGCCTGCAGCGCCGGCTTCGGCGCCTCGACCTCGAAGCTCATGCCCTGGCCGGTCTCGCGCGCGTAGAGCGCGAACACGCTCGCCACCGGTACCGAGATCTGCCGCGCCACGCCACCGAAGCGCGCCGAGAACTCGATCCGCTCGTTCCCCATCTGCAGCCGGTGCACCGCCACCGGCGAAACGTTGAACGTGATCTCCCCGTCCCTGACGTACTCCGCCGGAACCTGCGCGCGCGCGTCCACCTTCACCGCGATGTGCGGCGTGTAGCCGTTGTCCACGCACCACTCGTAGAGCGCGCGCAGCAGGTACGGCTTGGTCGGGATCTCGGGGTGGGGCATCGCGCGCGGCTACTTGCGCATCACTTTCTCGGACGGGGTGAGCGCTTCGATGAACGCCGGGCGCGAGAAGATGCGCTCGGCGTATTTGGCGAGCGGGGCTGCCGCCTTGCCGAGGCGGATGCCGTAGTGGTCGAGCCGCCAGAGCAGCGGCGCGATCGCCACGTCGAGCATGCTGAACTCGTCGCCCAGCATGTACTTCGTGCGCGTGAACACCGGCGCGAGCTCGATCAGGCGATCGTGCACGTGCGCACGCGCGCGCTCGACCGCTTTCTCCCTGCCGGACTCCAGCGCCTCGATCTGCGAGAACAGCTCCACCTCCATGTTGAACAGCATCAGGCGCGCGCGCGCGCGCATCACCGGGTCCGGAGGCATCAGCTGCGGGTGCGGGAAGCGCTCGTCGATGTACTCGTTGATGATGTTCGACTCGTAAAGCACCAGGTCGCGCTCGACCAGCACCGGCAGCCGGTTGTACGGATTCATCACCGCGATGTCTTCCGGCTTGTTGTACATGTCCACGTCGATCACCTGGAAGTCCATGCCCTTCTCGTAGAGCACGAAGCGGCAGCGATGGCTGAACGGACAGGTGGTGCCGGAGTAGAGTTGCATCATGGGCGCTGTGTCCTCGGCGCGGCTGCGCGAGCCGGGCGCGGCCCGGCTCTGGCAGGCGGGGATGCCCGCACGCATCCCCCCTCTTATGTCACGTCCTTCCAGTACTCCTTCTTGAGCGCGTACGCGAGCACCAGGAGCACGCCCAGCACGAACAGCACGACGATGCCGATGTTCTTGCGCACACGCGCGTGCGGTTCGGCGACGTACATCAGGAAGTTGACGAGGTCGCGCACCGCGGCGTCGTACTGCGCGGTCGTGAGCTGCCCGGCCGAGAGCCGGCTCCAGCGATATTCGGGTACCGCGTGCCCCGCACGGTCCTTCGTCGGCACGATCTCCAGCGCCCGCTCGCCCTCCAGCGGCCAGAGCGCATGCGGCATGGCGACGTTCGGGAACACCGCGTTGTTCCAGCCGGTCGGCGTCTTCGGGTCGCGGTAGAAGGTGCGCAGGTAGGTGTAGAGCCAGTCCGCGCCGCGCGAGCGTCCGACGAGCGAAAGATCCGGCGGCGCGACGCCGAACCAGGCCTTGCCGTCCTTCGGCGTCATCGCGACGCGCATCGTGTCGCCCACCTTGTCGCCGGTGAAGATCAGATGGTCGCGAATCTGCGCCTCGGTGAGGCCCAGATCGACGAGGCGGTTGTAGCGCATGTACTGCGCGCCATGGCAGTTGAGACAGTAGTTGACGAAGAGCCGTGCGCCCGACTGCAGGCTCACGAGATCGTTCGGGTCGATCGGGGCGCGATCGAGCCGGTAGCCCGCGGC
>Ga0308420_1000641_pt1 | contig 17641 bp, 15 predicted proteins | sample HotsprSampleMS55_FD_203802 | JGI IMG/M metagenome (GOLD analysis project Ga0308420, IMG submission 203802) | Hot spring phototrophic mat microbial communities from Mushroom Spring, Yellowstone National Park, Wyoming, United States - 20090730_MS55 ... | reverse complement strand
TTACCCTTCTTTAGTGTTGGGCGCTGTGGAGGTTACTCCCTTTGAGGTGGCTGTAGCCTTTAGTACCATTGCGAACCAAGGGGTTCGGGTGGAGCCACGTGCGATCAAGCGGATTATGACTCAAGGGGGAGACATACTCGACCGTCGCCCCCTACGGGTAACTCGCGGGATTGCTGCAGAAGATGCCTACCTTCTTACCCACCTACTCGAGGGGGTGATGGAACGTGGGACCGGGCGGGGGGCACGGCAGAATGGGTTTAGCCGCCCGGCTGCGGGGAAAACGGGAACGACCAATGACTTTAAGGATGCATGGTTTGTCGGCTATACACCGGACCTTGTCACGGTTGTATGGGTGGGATTTGATCAACGGCAATCCCTTGGACTTTCCGGGGCACAGGCAGCGTTACCTATATGGACCGCATTCATGAATCGGGCGACGGCTGGGCAACCTCCTATGCCCTTCCTTCCTCCTCCTGGTGTGACTGTAGTGAGAATTGATCGCATGACAGGGTGTCGCGCGACCCCAGAATCGCACATGGTGATCGAGGAAGCGTTCTATAGTGGCCAAGAGCCCACGGAACCTTGTTTGCGGTATGTGCCTGAACCTGAAGCCACTCCTATCGGCGGCAGAACTGTTGCTCCCCCTTCGTTACCCCTACCCCATATGCCTGTAGAAGAACGACCGCCCGCGCGTCCGGAGCCCTCGTATCCACCTGCTGAGGAAAGGCAGAAACCATGGTGGCGTCTTTTTTGATAGCCAGGAAGAGGATGAACGAGCTGCTCTGTTCACTCCTTGTCCTGGCCTCGTGCCTCTGGGGCACAGGACAGAGCAGGGCTGCAGGGGGGAATCCTCAAGCTCTTTACGCCCAGAGTCGAACTCCTTCTTTCTTCGAAGAGGATTTACTGCCACAAGAAGCCCCTGCCGATGCTTCTGCCGGGTCGAGCGAAGCGGATCCTGCGACACCACCATTTGCTGCTCAAGAACCAGGGGGGCAGCTGCCTCCGGCGGCTACCCCGCCCTCCGTGCATATTCCGCTTTCGCCACAGGACGTTGTTGCCTTACGGTTTGTCGAGGAAGGGAAAGGGTTGCTCGAGCAAGAACGGTTTGATCAGGCGCGGGAGCGGTTCGAAGAGGCTGTAACAGTCGCCCCGCACCAGCCGTATAGTTACTATTTTCTGGGCCGCCTTTCCTTCGCCCAAGGTGACCATGAGCAGGCGTTAGCGTTTTTACAAAAGGCTGAGCTGCTATTCAGTACGGGTGACCAGACGTGGCGTGGCGAAACCGCGTGTCTGAAAGGGGCCATTTACGAAGAGTTGGGGGATAGCCGCCAGGCACGGACGGCCTACCAACGGTGTCTGGAGTTCGTTCCGCACAACCTCCGTGCCTTGAGCGCACTTGCGCGCCTTCCGGCTGAGGAGTCCTCTCCTTATGACGAGTCCACTTCACCACCCTCGCCTCCGCATCCTCGGGATTGAGACGTCTTGTGACGATACTGCTGCTGCTGTCCTGCACGGGAAGCAGATTCTGGCAAACATTGTTTCTTCCCAAGACGCGATCCACCGCCCGTATGGCGGTGTGGTGCCGGAGCTGGCATCGCGTCACCATCTCCGCAACATACTGCCGATCGTCGACCAGGCGCTCAAAACTGCAGAGATGAGGCTCGATCAGCTGGACGGTATTGCTGTGACGAACGGGCCGGGATTGATTGGCTCGTTACTGGTCGGTGTCTCTGTGGCGAAGGCTATAGCGGTGGCGGCGGATCTGCCTCTCATCGGCGTGAACCATTTAGAGGGACACCTCCTCGCTGTCCAACTGGAACACGAAGTGTCTTTCCCTTTTCTCTGTCTCCTAGTCTCCGGTGGGCATACCAGTTTGTATCTAGCCCGGGGGAGAGGAGAGTATGAGCTGCTGGGGGCGACGAGGGATGACGCTGCCGGAGAAGCTTTTGACAAAGGTGCCAAGATGCTCGGGCTGGGATATCCAGGTGGACGGGTCATCGATCAACTTGCTTGCGGCGGGAACCCGGCTGCGATCCGCTTTCCTCGCGCTCATGTCAAGGCAGGTCAGTACGATTTCAGTTTCAGTGGATTAAAAACTGCCCTCCGTCAGTTTCTCTACGGGCAAGAGGTTTCTCTCTACCGCCTCGAAGATATCGCCGCCAGTTACCAAGAAGCGATCGTTGATATGCTGGTCGAGCGCACGCTTCACGCCGCGCGGCAGCTACACATCCAGCGGGTGGTTGTGTCAGGTGGCGTGTCAGCCAACTCGCGGCTCCGCTTTCGTTTCCGTGCGGCCGGGGAGGAGCAGGGGCTGGAGGTGTACATGCCCTCGCTCAAACTCTGTACCGACAACGCGGCGATGATCGCTTTTGCTGGTGCGTGGCGCTTGGCGTGTGGACAGCGGTCCGCGTGGGACCTGGGCGCGTTTGCGACCCTACGGTTATAAACTGTGCCGACGTTGTTACAGGAGACGCGCCGCACGCTCAGCGAGCTCGGGGCTTGGCCACGAAAACACCTTGGACAACACTTTCTCGTTGACCCCGCCGTCGTTGACCGCATGATCTCGGCTGCAGGGATTTGTCCGACGGATGCGGTCTTGGAGATCGGCCCAGGCTTGGGTGTTCTCTCCAACAAACTCGCTCAGTTGGCCGCACGGTTGTACCTCGTCGAAATCGATCCAAGGCTCGCCGAGCAGCTACGCAAGCATTTTGCTCGCAATGATCGAGTTCACGTTATACTGGCGGACTTTTTGCGCCTTGACCTCTCCGCCGTCTTCCCTGAGCCCCGGATCCGCGTGGTAGCCAGCCTACCCTACAAGGTGGCGACCTCGATTCTCTTCCGCTTGCTGGAACATAGACGGCGGTTTCCTGACGCAACGGTGATGCTGCAAAAGGAAATGGCCGAGCGTTTGTACGCCCGGCCAGGAACGAAAGCTTATGGCATCCCGACAGTGCTGATGCAGCTCTATGCGACGATCACCGTCGTGTGTACCGTTCGGCCCCAAAGCTTTTTCCCCGCCCCCAAGATTACATCACAGATAGTTAGGTTAACGTTCTCCGACCTCCCTCGAGTTGTTGTACACAGCGAGCGCACCTTCTCGCGTGTGGTGAAGGCGGCTTTTGCTCAGCGTCGCAAGACCTTACGGAACGCATTACAGGCGGTAGGTTATCAGCAGCTTGAAACGGTCAGTGAAAGAACCGGCATCGATCTCCGACGACGGGGGGAAACGCTCAGCCTCGCGGAGTTTGCCGCGCTGGCCAATGTGCTCGTAGAGCATGCATGATATTAGAGCACAACGAGAACCCATCGAAAGCTGTGAAAGTTTTTCTTTCAACGGATGTGGTTGAGGCTCATGCGACGGTGAAGACCAAGGGATTGGGGAAGAATCGCGCTCCCTGAGGAACAATAGAGCGCGTTCTTGTTGCCAACCGCTAGTCATGTGGCTTGTGCGAACGAGCATCTAGCGCTAACGTTTCACTCCTAGAGTTGTCGTCCGGACGACTGGCGCCGCCCGATAAGCATAACCTCTTCTTGAACGCACAGCGTGCATACGGCCTGTCCTGTTATGGCACCCGTGCCGACGGCTCGGGGGGCTGTTATTCGTCGCGCTTGCAGCGGGTCCTCAATATGCAGCCGAAGCACCTCAGCGCCCTCGGGGGCGATGAGCGCCTCGCTCTGGCAGTTCAAGGCAGGCACCCACATCATTGCTTGGCTTGAGGCGGTAGGTTCCCAGTTGGATGTCATCGCCGACGAAGACCTCCACTACAGGGGTGTCGAACTACTCGCACCTTATCGTGTTGTCCTGAGCACATGAGGAGAGGAAGGACCTGAGCTTGTGCGAAGACTGTCCTACTTCCCTGCGTCGGAGTTCATCCAGTACAGATGGCTGTCAACGATTTGCTGCGACCTGCTCCCATCTGTGTCATCGGCCCTTTCTCGCCTCCTTTGTCCCTTCTTACCCTGGTAAGCGGGCGATGCGGGTTAGGTTGAGCGAGACCCACACGATCCATGCTGTGAGCAGCAAGGTCAGGATGGTGAAAATCTGTAGGCGTGTGACGAGGCGTGCGAGCCGGTGTGGTTCTATCTCCTCACCCCGCACCTCGGTGCGTACGATCCGGTGTCCCGTCCCGAGAGATGCCGCCGCACTCATATTTATCACCACGAAGACGAGCAGGAACTTCAGGCCTAGGATGCCTCCGAGGAGGGAGAAAAACTGCAGACCTGGAAACGCCGCTTTATACGAAGTGAGATTGAACGCGCCAGTCATGAGCGCGATCCCGAGGGCGCCGATACTGAGCGGATTGTACAGCTTGAGCGCCTGAGCGAGGAAACGCTGTTTCTCACGCGCGACAGAGAGCTGCGCAGCCAGCGGCAGCAAGACGACGATGAACGTTACTCCGCTTCCAAAATACACAGCGAGGCTGAGCAGGTGGATCCACAGGATGAATTGATCGCTCATCGGCGGCCTGTTAAACCAGAGCGGCTCAGGAATGTAAATGGCCAGGACTCCTCCGTTGACAGTACAAATTGCAGCCGATATGTCGTTTTGTACATGAAGCCTAGCTTTGGTATTCGCACAGCACCCTCAGTGGCGCCCTAGGGCAGAAAGCGTTGAGTCGAGGGAAAAATGGCTGAAAAGGTATTGCTCCGCCACTTAGATGTGCCGCAGATCCACAGGCTCGCTGTCTATCTCGCCCACGGGGGCTATGAAGCCGCCCGTAAGGCTCTCACGACGCTGACGCCCGAAGAAGTCACCGAACAGGTTAAGGCGTCGAACCTGCGTGGGCGGGGCGGGGCAGGGTTCGTCGCTGGCATGAAATGGAGCTTTCTTCCCAAAGACTCCACCAAACCTGTTTACCTCTGCTGTAATGCCGACGAGAGCGAACCGGGGACATTCAAGGACCGGGCGATCATCGAATGGAACACCCATACCCTGCTTGAAGGCGTCTTGATCACGGCATACGCAATCAAATGCCACACCGCGTACATTTATATTCGCGGCGAGTTCGCCTTTGGCGCACGGCGATTGCAAGAAGCGATCGCTGAAGCATATAAGGCCGGCTTGCTGGGCAAGAACATCTTTGGCACGGGATTCGACCTCGATGTGTATGTCCACCGGGGGGCGGGGGCGTACATTTGCGGCGAGGAAACCGGTCTGATCGAATCCCTCGAAGGGAAACGTGCCTATCCGCGCATCAAGCCGCCGTTTCCTGCAACGTACGGATTGTTCGGCTGCCCGACGATCGTGAACAACGTCGAAACCTTGGCTTGTGTTCCTTCTATCATCAAAAACGGCCCAGAGTGGTTCAAATCGATCGGACCGGAGAGCAGTCCGGGGCCCAAGATTTACTGTGTCAGCGGCCATGTCGAGAAGCCGGGGCTCTACGAGTTGCCAATGGGGATGCCGTTGCGCACGGTCATCTACGACTACGCTGGCGGCATCCGGGGCGGCAAAAAACTGAAGGCGGTCATGCCTGGCGGTTCCTCATTCCCAGTCCTCACCCCGAATGAGATCGACGTACACATGGATTTTGACTCCATGCGCAAGATCAACGCCTTCCTTGGCACAGCAGGCATTATTGTCATGGATGAAGACACCTGCATGGTGCGCGCCTTGGAAATTATCGATCGCTTCTATCACCATGAGTCATGCGGTCAATGTTCGCCGTGTCGTGAGGGTACAGGGTGGTTGCACAAACTCTTGGTGCGGTTGGAAGAGGGGAATGGACGAGCGGAGGATATCGATTTGATCGATCGCATCGCTACGAACATGATGGGGAACACCGTCTGCGTGCTCGCGGATGCCGCTGCGATGCCAACCCAGAGTTTTCTGAGCAAATTCCGAGACGAATTTGTTGCGCACGTTACCTTGGGGCGGTGCCCACTCAAGAAGGACGGGGAGGGACGCCGCCAGGCAGCGTGAACGAGTAATGCGGGCTGGGGAAAGGGAGGGAGACCGCTCGTCTCAGTATCCTACGAGGAGGATATGCCAAAACTGACGATTGACGGCCGTGAAGTGACAGTCGAGGGCGGTCTCAACCTGATCCAGGCGGCCGAGCGCCTGGGGATTGAGGTGCCACATTACTGCTATCATCCCGGACTCAGCATCTCCGGCAACTGCCGGATGTGTCTGGTTGAGATCGAGAAAATGCCCAAGCTGCAGATCGCTTGTAACACCAAGGTTACTGACGGCATGGTGGTCTACACCAAAACGCCCAAGGTTAAGGCCGCGCAAGAGGCAGTGCTCGAGTTCTTGCTGATCAACCACCCCATTGACTGTCCGATCTGTGACCAGGCGGGCGAATGCAAGCTGCAGGACTATTATATGGATTACGGCGCGTACAAAAGCCGTTTCCCGCTTGAGGCCAAGGTACGCAAGCGCAAGGTGGTGGATTTAGGCCCGCACGTCGTGCTAGATCAGGAACGCTGTATCCTCTGTGCCCGCTGTACGCGTTTTCTCGATGAAGTGACCAAGACGAGTGAGTTGGGGATTTTTTCCCGCGGAGACCACTGTTACATCGACTTGTTCCCGGGCAAGCGGCTGGATAATCCGTACTCCGCCAATGTCGTCGATGTCTGCCCGGTGGGGGCGCTCACCAATAAAGACTTCCGTTTCAAAGCGCGCGTTTGGTACTTGGAGAAAACCGAGTCGATCTGTACGCGATGCGCGAATGGCTGTAACATTGATATTTACCATCGCCGTGGGGAGGTGTTCCGCTTCCGGCCGCGCTATAACCCGCATGTCAATCAGTATTGGATGTGTGACGAGGGTCGCCTGTGGTACAAAGAGTTGCAGCGAGAGAGCCGGCTGACACGGCCGCTCGTGCGTGGAACGTCAGGACTTGTCCCGGTGACGTGGGATCAAGCGCTCAGCCGCATAGCTGAGCAGGTCACTCAGGCTAACCCGGCAGATGGCAGCATCGTGATGGCAGGGATCGTCGGCGCAAAGGCGACGAACGAAGAAGCCTACCTGTGTGCCCGTCTGCTGACTTCACAGACTGTGGCGGGGGTGGTGGCTGGCTTGTCTTGGTCCCCTCCAGGTGCCTTTGCCGATGACTTCCTCATAAAAGCCGATAAGAACCCCAACACGCGTGGTCTGCAGGCCCTTGGCCTGCTGAACGGCGAGGCCAGTGTAGACAGTATTCTCAAGGCAGCGGCAGAGGGTTCAGTAAAAGTGCTGGTTGTCTTTGCTGCTGACCTCGTGACCGCCCTTGGCCGGGAGGTCGTGGAGAGGGCCCTGGGTGATGTGCAGGTCGTGGTCTTCGATACTGATTATTCGGGCATCACCGAGTATGCTGACTGTGTTCTTCCTATCGCTACGGTGGCCGAGACAGATGGAACGTTCACCAACTATGCCGGCCGGGTACAACGCGTCCGTCAGGCGTTTCCTCCTCCTGGCGAAGCGAAGCCGGGCTGGGAGGCCTTGTCGCGGCTGCATGCGAAACTCGGCGGCGCTCATTACCTCTCCGCGGCTGAGGTGTTTGCCGAGCTTGCGAAGACCGTTCCGGCCTTTGCAGGGCTCACCTACGGCAACCTGGGCAGCCACGGCGCGCAGTTCACTGGCCTCGCGCAAGAGGAGGAACGAGCGTCAGCTTGAGCCGTGGTCGTGAGTGGCGGGTCCGTTCGGGGCTCAACCGAACGCGCCTGTCTGCTTGATTGCTTTGCTGTTGCGACTGGGGAGGAGTCGTGCGGCTTGCAACCTGGAATGTGAATTCCATCCGCGTGCGGAAAGAGCGCGTCCTTGCGTGGCTGACGGTACAACGTCCTGATGTGCTTTGCCTGCAAGAAACCAAAGTCACGGACGAGGTGTTTCCCCATGCCGACTTTGCTGCACTAGGGTATCGCGTCGCCCTGTCTGGTCAGCGCACTTACAATGGCGTTGCGATCCTCGCGCGCACTGCACTCAAAGATGTCGTGCGCTGCTTCGACGACGGTGAAGACGAAGCAGACGCCCGGTTCCTTGCTGCCACCGTCGGCCAGGTACGAGTCATTTGTGTCTACGTTCCCAACGGACAGGTCGTAGGGAGCGAGAGATTTGCGTATAAGCTGAGGTGGTTGCGGCGTTTGCGATGGTATCTTGACCGCTACCACTCTCCCCAAGATCTCCTCGCCCTCTGCGGTGATTTTAACGTCGCGCCAGAACCTCGGGACGTCCACGACCCGGACGCATGGGCCGATACAGTCTTATTCCATCCCGACGCCCGGACCGCGTTCAACGAGTTGATCGCCTGGGGACTCCGCGATGCAATCCGTTTGCACCACCAAGAGGGGGGACTCTATAGCTGGTGGGACTACCGTCAGCTCGCGTTCCCGAGGAATCACGGCCTGCGCATTGATCATGTGTTGGTCACTGCCCCCCTGGCGGCGCAGTGCACCGGGGCGCGGATTGATCGGGATGCACGCAAAGGGCAGGGCGCTTCGGACCATGCGCCTGTGGTAGCAGAGTTTACCGACTGAGCGAGAGACTGCAGGACTCATCGGCCCCCCTTGAACCCATCGCCTGGGGTGTGTTCCCTTGTCACTTCATACCCGCCCGATCAGTGAGGCGGCGCTCTGCTCCACGAAATCGAGCAACTCTTTTTCCGTCTTTGCACGTCGGAAGGGGATGAGGCGGTGCACCCCGAGGTCTGCATACCGTTTCGCCATCTCCAAGTCGAGCCCCGGGCCAGGAGTGATACTGATCTCTAATTCACCGAGGCCTGCCGGTCGCTGTACTGCTTGGGCAGCCTCTTTGAGGCCGGCAATGCACTTGGCGGTGGCGTCGAGGTCCAGAGCGAAGCCGTACCATCCGTTGCCGTGTTGCACCGCACGGCGGAAGGCTTCCGGCGTGTGACCGCCGATGACCACCGGGGGATATGGTCTCTGGACGGGGCGCGGGAAGGCTTGGATACCACTAAAAGACACGAAACGTCCCTGGTACGCGGGCTGCTCCTGGGTCCATAGAGCCTGCATTGCTTGCAGGTATTCCATCGCTCGTGGCCCTTTGTGGTCAAAGGGAATCCCGAGGGCAGCAAATTCCGGCTTGAGATAGCCGATGCCCAGCCCGAAGATCAAGCGGCCATTAGAGACGACGTCCACGCTGGCAAGTTCTTTCGCTAAGACTAAGGGATTCCGTTGCGGAAGAATAATGATGCCAGTGCCGAGGCGAATGGTTTTGGTGTGCGCGGCAACAAACGCCAGCGCCACGGCGGGGTCGAGCAAGGGGTATGTCGGGGGGAGCGGAGACGGGGGGACCTGAGGGGCCGGTAACACGACGTGCTCCCCCGTCCAGACCGATTCAAAGCCGGCGTTCTCGGCGGCCTGGGCCACACGTGCTGCCGTCTCCGGGTGGCTGCAGACGCCCATGTTGATCCCGAACAGTCCAAATTTCATCACAGCCTCCTCCTTTCGTGCGGTGGCTCTCTAGGATTGTTCTCACGTATGTGGGGCAAAAGAGGAAAGAAAGTACCAGAAGAACAGCAGTAGTGACAACTAGCGCGGATCGGGAGGGGGTGTCCCGATTGCATTCCCGCGGAAAAACTGTCAAGTTGCACTTTCAAGAGATGTTTTTATGCAGCCGCCGGTTCAGTACATGTCCCGGATCCGGGAGAACTATGCACGGCTTGGCTATAGGCCATATCAGTGGGTGATCAATACCGATCCCCCCCCTTGGCAGCCGCTGCGCAAACCCCTGTCGCAGTGCCGCCTCGGGTTGATCGCGTCCGGGGGAATTTATGTCACTGGCCAAGTCGCGTTTCACTTCAAGGACGATACGTCATTTCGGGTTATCCCCAAAGATGTCCGTACTGCGGATCTCCGCACCGCCCACTTTGCTTATGATCAGACCGACGCTCGTCGCGACCCGAATGTAGTATTCCCCATCGATACCTTACGTCGTCTGGAGGAGGAAAGGGTAATCGGTACGCTGGCCGACCATGCGTATACTTTTATGGGAGGGATCTACTCTGCCCGGCGGGTGCGGGAGGAGCTCGCACCGCAATTAACCGCGCGGTTGCTGGCAGAAAAGGTCGATATCGCTCTGCTCGTTCCCGTGTGACCGGTCTGCCATCAGTCCGTGGGACTGATCGCGCGCCACGCCGAAGCTGCCGGCATTTCCACCCTCTGCATGAGTAGTGCGCTGGACATCACCCAGGCAGTCAACCCGCCGCGCGCCGCGTTTCTGGATTACCCGCTCGGGCACACGACGGGCAAGCCCAACGAACCTGAACTGCAGAGGGCAATCCTCATTGCTGCCCTCGAGGCGTTTCATTCTTTGCAGACTCCTGGATTGGTGAAGATTTTGCCGTTTCGCTGGTCCGAGGAAGATGAATGGAAGCGCACGGTGATGCTGGAGGGAGATACGCGGATGCCGCGTTACGATACCCCGCAGTATCAGAACGAGGAAGATCGGCTGCGGGCTGAAGTCAATAACCCTGAAGCGTGTCTGGTGTGTAAGGTGTCGGCTTGAGCAGGCGCTCTAGGCGACAGGCGATAAGCGTCAGAGAAGAGCCTCCCCGGTCGCCTTCCGCCTGCGCGGTGTGCCTACCCGGCGTGCTGTGCTATAGCTGTCCCACCATCTTTTCTACCTCGCCCCACTCGACAATAGGCGTGAGGCGCCGTTTTTCTACCAACCCTTGCGAGACCAGTTTCCCGAAAACCTGAAAGGTTGGGGTGTGATTGGGAATGTCAACGATAAAGATCACTTTCGCTTCTTCGTTTGACGCCCACGGACCTGCGACGAACCGGACCTCCTGGGGGGCGCCAACGGAGGCGGGGTTTTTGGCTGCCATGCCGATCATCCGCGTGAATTCCTTCATCCGTTCCGGACTTGGATCTTTCAGCCAGACTTCATCGAGGTAGAGTGCCATTGTCTGCCCTCCTTCTGTGAGCCGGGTAGACCCCTGTGAGGATATAACAAAGAGCGGAGGGGAGAAACAAGGGTGAGGGAGGGCAGTGCGAGCGGATCAGCGGGTTTTCAATCTGCGAGCTTGGCATCCAGCTCACCGCTGTCAGCCAGAGCCTTAAGTTCGGTAAAACCGCCGATCGGTTCGTCGCCGATGAAAATCTGCGGCACGGTGCGGCGGCCAGAACGGCGAATCACTTCTTGACGCAGCTCTAGGTCGTTTGTCACATTAATCTCTTGAAAAGGAATCTGTTTTGCCTTGAGCAAAGCCTTTGCTGACACGCAGAATGCACAATAGTCGGTGGTATAGACCACAACCGGTTTCATAGTGGGGGCTCCTTACTGAATGAGCTTTTTGTACGTGAGGCGTGGAGACAACTCAAGAGGAGTGCCCAAGAGCGAACAAGCGCAGTATCAGCTGCCATCGCAGAGACACGTTTGAAGGGGGCCGGCGGAGAGACTGCTGGATCGCACCCCTGCGGCAGCACCGCTAGTCGCGGGTGACTGTGGTACGACTGGCTGCGCTTGCGCTCTCCTTGGAACGCCTCTGTTAGTGCTGCCTTGTCCTCTCCCTTGCTGGGAGGGGAGGGGGTCTCAAGGTAGGTCGGTCGTTCCCATGAGATAGCGATCGCACTCCCGTGCAGCGCCGCGTCCTTCATTGATCGCCCATACCACCAAACTCTGACCCCGGCGACAGTCTCCTGCGGCGAAGACCCCCTCGACATTGGTCATGAAGCTGCCGTAATCGGCCTTGGCATTTGAGCGCGGGTCGCGTTCGATCCCCAGCTCATTGAGCACGGTATCTTCTGGGCCGAGAAAGCCCATGGCAAGCAGGACGAGGTCGGCCGGCCAAACCCTTTCCGTCCCAGGAATCTTTTTCGGGATGAGCGCGCCGGTATCACTCCTGACCCACTCAACATCGACCGTCAGCAGTGCTGTGACATGCCCGTTGTCGTCGCCGATGAACTTTTCCGGTGTGGTGAGGTACCTGCGTGGGTCGGCACCGAAGCGGGCTTTAGCTTCTTCTTGACCATAGTCGAGGCGATAGACCCTCGGCCACTCCGGCCACGGGTTATCCGGCTGGCGCTGATCAGGCGGGCGGGGCAGGATCTCAAACTGTGTGAGACTTTTGCACTGATGCCGCATCGCGGTCCCGACACAGTCGGTCCCCGTATCACCGCCGCCAACAACGATGACATGCTTATCCTTTGCCGAGATGTAATTCCCGTCCCGGTGGTTAGAGTCCAGGAGACTCTTGGTGTTAGAGTGGAGGAATTCCATGGCGAAGTGAATGCCTTTGAGATGGCGACCTTCGATCGGCAGGTCGCGCGGTTTCGTGGCCCCACAACACAGCACGATCGCATCATACTCCTCGCGTAGCTGTGCCGCGGGCAGGTGCACTCCGACAGCGGTGTTGGTGACGAAGATGACACCTTCTTGCGCCATGAGGTCGATGCGCCGCTGCACGATGCGCTTGTCGAGTTTCATGTTGGGGATGCCGTACATCAGCAGGCCACCAATCCGGTCGGCGCGTTCGTATACAGTGACCCAGTGTCCGGCACGGTTCAGTTGCGCAGCGCAGGCGAGCCCCGCCGGGCCTGAACCGACTACCGCCACCTTCTTGCCCGTACGCCGTGTCGGTGGTTCAGGGTTGATCCAACCTGCAGCAAAACCTCTGTCGATAATCGCGCATTCGATACTTTTGATCGTGACAGGGTGGTCGTTGAGACTGAGCACGCACGACCCCTCGCAGGGAGCTGGGCAGACGCGACCGGTGAACTCGGGGAAGTTGTTGGTCTTGTGTAATCGTTCCAGTGCCTCTCTCCAGAGCCCGCGGTACACCAGGTCGTTCCATTCTGGGATAAGGTTGTTGATAGGGCAACCAGAGGCCATGCCGTTGAGCAGCGTGCCTGTATGACAAAAAGGGATACCACAGTCCATACAACGTGCGGCCTGTTGCGTCAGCTTGCCATCTGGGAAGTGCTCGTGAAACTCAAACCAATCGCGCACCCGTTCGAGGGGTGGACGATCGAGAGGTACCTCGCGATGAAATTCCATAAATCCCGTTGGTTTTCCCATGCCTAGTGCATCTCCTCTCACCCTGAGCCATCGCTTGAGCAAAACAGACGTCGGTGCCTGCGGCTCACTGGTCTGTCACACCGAGGATGGCGAATAATTTGATCCCTTCACCCCCGCCCGTGCGACCTCTCGTGCTCCTGCGCTGCGCTTGGGGGGCGAAGACGGACGTGCGGCGTTCCGGCGCGCTGCTCAGTTCCCACTGATCCGTGCCGCGTCGTTCTTGTTGGCTTCAAAGGCGGCCATGATAGCCTCTTCGCCGGCGAGTCCTGCTTGTTGCGCCATGCGGATCGCTTCTAACATGCGCCGGTAGTCCTTTGGAAACACTTTGACGAATTTCGGTGCAAACTCTGCCCACAAAGCGAGGATCTGCCATGCCCGCTCACTATGTGTGTAGATGGCATGGTTACGGATCAGTTCCTCGATCTCCTGCAGGTCTTCCTCCTCTGGATGTTCGAGGGTGACCGTTTCGAGATTGCACCGAGAGGGGAAGGTGCCATCTTCGTCAAGCACATACGCCAGACCTCCTGACATGCCAGCGGCGAAGTTGCGGCCGGTCGTGCCAAGGACAACCACGCGGCCGCCCGTCATGTACTCGCAGCCGTGATCCCCGACCCCTTCGATCACCGCCCGTACTCCGCTGTTGCGGACACAGAAGCGCTCCCCCGCCATGCCGCGGATGTACGCTTCGCCGGCGGTGGCGCCGTAGAATGCCACATTGCCGACGATGATATTTTTCTCAGGTACGAACGTTGATCCGGCTGGTGGGTACAGAATCAGTTTGCCGCCGGACAGCCCTTTGCCAAAGTAGTCGTTGGCATCGCCCTCGAGTTCGAGAGTCATCCCCGGTGGGATGAAGGCACCGAAACTCTGGCCAGCCGAACCTTGGAAATGAAAATGGATGGTGTCTTCAGGCAACCCAGCCGGACCAAAACGACGGGTGACCTCGCTGCCGAGCATAGTCCCCACGACGCGGTTCGTGTTGCGAATGGGCAGCGTTGCCTTTACCTTCTCCTTTCGTTCCAGGGCTGGTCGCGCTAGATCGAGAAGGACCTTGTGATCGAGGGAGTTTTCCAGAGCATGATTCTGCGGAATTTGACAATAGCGCCCGATGTCCGGTCCGACCTGTGGCTGGTAAAGGAGGGGGGAAAGGTCGAGTGCCTTTGCTTTCCAATGGCTGATCGCGCGCCGTGGTTCGAGTTTGTCCGTCCGCCCGACCATTTCGTTGACCGTGCGGAATCCTAGTTTGGCCATGTACTCACGCACCTCTTGGGCAATGAAACGCATGAAGTTGACCACATAGGCTGGGTCTCCCGTAAACTTTTTGCGCAGCTCTGGGTTTTGCGTAGCGATCCCGACGGGGCAAGTGTCTAGGTGGCACACCCGCATCATGATACAACCCAATGCCACCAAAGCGGTGGTCGCAAACCCAAATTCTTCAGCTCCTAAGAGTGCGGCGATGACCACATCACGGCCGGTCTTGAGCTGACCGTCGGTTTCGACCGCAATGCGGCTGCGTAGATTGTTCAACACGAGGGTTTGGTGGGTCTCGGCCACGCCAAGCTCCCACGGCAACCCGGCGTGTTTGATACTCGTCTGCGGCGACGCACCGGTGCCACCATCGTGTCCGCTGATGAGCACTACGTCTGCATGGCCTTTCGCCACGCCGGCGGCGATGGTGCCGACCCCGACTTCGGAGACTAACTTGACACTGATCCGTGCGTTGGAGTTTGAATTCTTTAAATCGTGGATCAGCTGGGCGAGGTCCTCGATCGAGTAAATGTCATGGTGCGGCGGCGGTGAAATCAGCCCGACCCCAGGGGTCGAGTGGCGTACCTTGGCGATCCAGGGGTAGACCTTTCTGCCTGGGAGTTCGCCTCCCTCACCCGGCTTGGCGCCTTGGGCCATTTTAATCTGCAATTCTTGCGCCTGGGTAAGGTAGTAGCTGGTCACCCCAAAGCGCCCTGAGGCCACCTGTTTGATAGCACTGTTGCGGGAGTCGCCGTTTGGGTCCGGGGTGTACCGTGCCGGATCTTCCCCACCCTCACCGGTGTTGCTCTTCCCGCCAATGCGATTCATGGCAATGGCAAGAGCTTCGTGGGCCTCCTTGCTGATCGAGCCATAGGACATCGCGCCGGTTTTGAAGCGCTTGACAATCGCCTCCACCGGTTCGACTTCCTCAAGCGGGATCGGCGTCTCGGCGAACCTCAATTCCAATAGCCCGCGGAGTGTGGCCATCCGTTGGGATTGATCGTCGATTAACTGGGTGTATTCTTTAAATGTCGCGTAGTCATTATTCCGACAGGCTTTTTGTAGCAAATGCACCGTCTTAGGGTTGAACAGGTGCAATTCACCACCGGTGCGGTATTGATATTGGCCGTGCACCTCGAGGGTGCGACCGTTAACGGAGGTGGCCGGGAAAGCTTTCGCGTGCTGCCGCCGCACTTCTTCAGCGAGCTCTTCCAACCCGATGCCGCCTACCCTGGACGGTGTCCAGGTAAAATATTTGTCGATCAATTCTTGCCCTAGCCCTACCGCCTCGAAGATTTGCGCCCCACAGTAGGATTTGATCGTGGAAATTCCCATCTTTGCCATTACTTTCACCACGCCCTTCACCACGGCTTTGATGTACCCTTTGACCGCGGCGTGGTAGGTAAGACCAGGGAGCATCCCTTCATGGATCATGTCGTTGAGACATTCAAAGGCCAGGTAGGGATTGATGGCTTGCATCCCATACCCGATCAGCAAGCAGAAGTGATGCACTTCCCGAGGCTCGCCAGATTCAAGGACCAAACCGACGCGGGTGCGGGTGCCAGAACGGATCAGGTGGTGGTGCAGACCTGAGGAGGCTAAGAGAGCCGGAATCGGTGCGTGCTGCTGGTCAACCCCTTTATCCGATAGGATCAAGATCGTTGCGCCGTCCGCGATAGCCTGATCCGCCGCCCGGAAGAGATTTTCCAATGCCTGCTCTAGACCTGCTTTGCCCTCATAGGGGTTGAACAGAATTGGCAGCGTGACGGCGGTAAGCCCAGGCCGGTCAATCCGGCGCAGCTTTTCCATCTCGGCGTTTGTGAGGATGGGGATCGACAGACGGATCTGCCGACAGCTTTCCGGCTCCGGCTTGATCAGGTTACGCTCCGGACCGATGGTGATGGTCGTAGCGGTGACCAGTTCTTCGCGGATAGGGTCGATCGGCGGATTGGTCACCTGGGCAAAGAGTTGCTTGAAGTAGTTGTACAGCAGTTGTGGTTTGTCAGAGAGGACGGCGAGAGGTGTATCTGTCCCCATCGAACCCACAGGTTGGATCCCGTTCTGGGCCATCGGGATCATATTGACGCGGAGGTCCTCAAAGCTGTACCCAAAAGCCTGCAGACGCTGAAGGGTCGCTTCATGGTCATACGGGGGAGGCTCGTCCGGAGGGGTGGGGAGGTCGTCGAAGCGCACGAGATAGGTATCGAGCCACTGGCGGTAAGGGTGAGCAGTGACAATCTGCTGCTTAATTTCTTCGTCACTAATGATGCGTCCTTGTTCGGTATCCACCAAAAACATCCGGCCGGGCTGCAAGCGCCGCTTTTCCAGCACGCGTTCAGGGGGGATGTCGAGCACACCGACTTCTGAAGCCATGATTACGAGGTCGTCTTTGGTCACGTAATAGCGAGAGGGACGCAGCCCATTGCGATCAAGCACAGCGCCAACACGGATCCCGTCGGTAAAAGCGATCGAGGCCGGACCGTCCCACGGCTCCATCAGGCTGTTATGGTATTCGTAGAACGCCCGCTTCTCGTCGCTCATGCTCTCATGGTTCTCCCAGGGCTCCGGGATCATCATCATCACGGCATGTGGTAAGGAACGGCCGCTGAGCACGAGAAATTCGAGACAGTTGTCGAACTTGGCCGAGTCACTGCCGTCTTCCAAAATGATAGGGAAGATTTTCTTGAGATCGTCGCCGAACAACTCGGACGCGAGCATCGCCTGCCGGGCATGCATCCAGTTCTCGTTGCCGCGTAAGGTGTTGATCTCGCCGTTGTGGATCAGGTAGCGGTACGGGTGCGACCGTTCCCAACTGGGAAAGGTGTTGGTACTGAAGCGGGAGTGGACCACGGCAATAGCCGTCTTCACTAAGGGGTCGCAGAGGTCCGGGTAATAGGTGCTCAACTGCCGGGGCGTGAGCATCCCTTTATAGATGAGTGTTTTGTAGGAGAGACTGGGGATATAGAAGTACTGCCCGCCGGGCAGCCCGCCGTATCGCATAGCGTTCGTCGCCTGCCGACGGATGACATAGAGCTTACGCTCGAAAGCAAGGTCGTCCTGGATCGCCGGGTTCCGGCCGATGAACACCTGCCGAATCACTGGTTCGCACGATTTTGCCGTCTCCCCCAGGTAGAAATTATCGGTCGGGACACTGCGCCAGCCGAGTACCCGCTGCCCCTCGCGGGTAACAATCGCCTCGAACATCTGCTCGAAGCGGTGGCGTTGCTCGCGATCGGGGGGGAGAAAGAGCATGCCGACCCCGTACTGTTTGGGCTGGGGCAACTCAATGTGCAACCCGTCGCAAACGTGCTGGAAAAAATCATGGGGGATTTGTAGCAGCATACCGGCGCCGTCGCCAGTATTATCTTCACAGCCACACGCCCCGCGGTGGTCCAGGTTCTCAAGCAGTGTGAGCGCCTGTTCTACGATCTG
>Ga0308420_1000630_pt1 | contig 17729 bp, 23 predicted proteins | sample HotsprSampleMS55_FD_203802 | JGI IMG/M metagenome (GOLD analysis project Ga0308420, IMG submission 203802) | Hot spring phototrophic mat microbial communities from Mushroom Spring, Yellowstone National Park, Wyoming, United States - 20090730_MS55 ... | reverse complement strand
TCCCTTTTTGCCCGTGTGTCGTGTATCCGCTGTCGCGCGCAGGCTCGTTACGGCGTGGTTATAGCGTACTGCGTTGCGAGGCGTTTTTTCAGCGCCCGCATAACGGAGACAAAGGTCTCGCGCAGGGCACTCTTTTGCAACGCTGAGGGAATCGGCCGATCGGTTTTATCCGTTACCCTCCCTGTATAGGTCAGGAGCGTTTTCGTCCCGTCAGGAGAGGGGAAGAAGCGGTATTCCCCGTTCATGTCAGCAAACGCATTCTCCACCGTCCGCACTTGCACAACCTTTTCTTCAGGCAGAAAGGAAAATTCCATCACAGAGCGTTGCGGTTGTCCGAGGGTAACCATCTCGATCTCGACTACCTTGCGGTTCCCCGCGTTGGTTAGCAACTTCGAGTAGCGTACGGTATCCGCGAATTCTTGCAAGCGCTCGCACTCTGAGAATGCCGCAAAAACCGCCTCCACGGGGGCATCAACCCGCGAGGAGAACTCGACCTCCATGGTGTTAGCATGCTTCTCCAGCTTTTCACTCAGGATCTCTTCGACCGGTCCTTCCCAGAGGCGAGCCGCCGAGCGTATGTGGGCATAACGTATGCCGAGAAAGCTGAGACCGATGAGGAGCAAGGCCCCGAGGCCCCAAAGGACTTTTTTCATATGCAGTCCGCCGCAGCGGGTTTATGGCATAGTCGGCCCGCTGAAATAGATTGTCTGCTGGCCTCGTAGGTGGTCAGGATGCAACACGTAGTTCCCGCCGAGCGAAGGAGTCCAAATCTGTTCCGCCACCTGGTAATTGGCTCCCGTGAGGACATAAGCAACCCCACCTGTCACCCCGCCCAGCATCGCATAGGTCAGCTTGAGGGGTATATAGACCGCATTAGCGAGCACCGTTACGGTACCCATGCCGGCGTCTGCGAGATAGTCTGCTTGTGCTATGGCCGGCGTGGTCAACAGCAAAGACATCACCCCCGCACCGAGCCACCTCCTCGCTCTTGCGTTGCTCATTCTCCCCTCCTCATCCCTCAGTCTTTACCACACAGCCCCGGGGGAGCCGCGCCAGCAAGAACGCAAATGCGCGCTCGACGTAGCCCCGATCCTTGGATTCGAGCGTGACCTTCACCCGGTATTCGGCGTCGCCGATCTTAGGATATGAACCCAAGAGCAGGGCGGGATATTCCCGCACTGTGTCATTGAGGTATTGCGCAATCGTGCTCTCCGGCTCGTTCGTGTAGATGACCTTTAAGTAATACGGATCAGCCACAAAGCGATCTTTGAGCGCGAAAAATTTCTGTTGCAGAATCTCAGGAATGCCAGGCAGAATGTAGATATTTTCCACCTTGATCGTCGGAAAGCGCAGCCGCTCATCGACTAACAACTCCGCCCCTTCCGGCACCTCTGCCATTTTTAGGTGCGCCGCGTTGACCGGCCGGCCGTTGAGGTACTCGCGGATCTTCCCCTCCAGTTCCGGGTGTACGATGACGCGGCGTCCCAACGCCTGAGCCACACCTTCGATTGTGATGTCATCGTGTGTGGGCCCCACTCCACCGGAAGTAAACACGAGATCGAACTGCCTGTGAAAATCTCTGACGGTTTCCGCGATAGCGCCGAGCTCATCAGGAATGACGGCAATGCGCTTCAACGTCACCCCAAGTTTCCGCAACTCACGGGCGAGAAAGGGAGAGTTCGTGTCGACGGTTTTCCCCGACAGGATCTCGTTGCCGATAATCACAATGCCAGCAGCCAACTCCCGCATAGGCGCACTATACCCCCCCTTTGCCTGCTCTGGCAAGTTGTCGTCTCTCTCAGCGCTCCTCGACCACGCCGATGTCTAGCTCTTTGCCCCCTTTGAGTTCGCGCAGCAGATAGTCTTTGAGTTTTTTCTTGAGGCGGCTTTCGAGCTGGCGCACCCGCTCCCGGCTGATGCCATACTGATCGCCAATTTCCTGTAACGTCATCGGTTCCTCAGCCAGGAGCCGCTTGGAGAAGATCACGTGCTCTTTGCCCTTGAGCGTCTTGGCAAATTCGGCCATCTTTGTCTTAATGAGTTGCCGGTACTCTGCTGTCGCTACTTCTTCTTCGGCCGTGACTCCTTTATCGGCGATGAAATCGAGGAAAGTCGCGGCCTCTTCTTCATTCTCGTCTAGTGGCATATCGAGGGAGAGGTCGCGTGAGGCCATACGTTGCTCCATTTCAATCACTTCCTCTTCCTTCACGCCGAGATGCTGCGCGAGGAGTTTAGGACCGGGGGTAAAGCCCTCGGCCTCTAACCGCTCCTTCTCGCGCTGCAGATTGAAGAATAGCTTGCGCTGTGCCTGGGTGGTGCCGATCTTGACCATGCGCCAATTGTTCATGATGTAGCGAATGATATACGCCCGTACCCACCACACCGCATAGGAGGGGAAGCGGATCCCACGATACGGGTCGAAGTTGCGCACGGCCTCCATCAGGCCGATATTGCCTTCTTGAATGAGGTCGAGTAGGTTGCGAAACGCTCGCTGATAGCTCCGCGCAATCATCACGACGAGACGGAGATTGGCCGTCACCAGGCGATAGGCCGCTTCGATGTCTTTGTACTCTTTGTACCGAACGGCTAACTCGTGCTCCTCTTCGGGCGTGAGCAGAGGATAGCGGCGAATCTCAGCGAGGTAGCGTTGTAGAGGATCATAAGGTACCAGTGCTGTGTCCGCGCTCAGCTCCTCCTCCTGCACCGAGGGTTCCTCGGTGAGCGCCTCTGCCTCCGAGGGAAAGTCTTCCTCAAGCTCGGCCTGGACCACCAGGGGATCGTCGTTGGCAGGTTCCATCACACGCGCCATAGTACAACCAATATAGGGGAGTGCATCGCTTTGGGCAATCAGGAGCAACAAAGAAAAAACTAGAAATGGAGACGGGTGCGGGGGTTCTCGCTGTAACAGCTCTCTAGGATGTCGGCTGCATGCCGGGCCCGCTCGCTGCCGTTGGCAGGGATCTGAATCAGCAGCCGGACATAGAGGTCACCCGTAGCTCCGCTCTTCTCGTCCGTGATCCCCCTCCCTTTGAGCCGTAACTTGCGTCCACTTTGGCTACCTGGAGGGATTTTGATCTTGACGTCATTGGTCAGGGTTGGCACCGTCACCGTCGCCCCGTACAGGGCCTCGCCCACTGTCACCGGAAGATCAAGAAACAGATCGAGCCCCTTCCGTTCCAGATATGGGTGAGGTCGGATACGGACTTGGAGGTATAAATCACCGGCAGGACCATAGGTGGACCCCGCAGCCCCTTTACCGGCGAGACGAATGCGCGCCCCCTCATCGATACCGGCAGGAATCTTGACCGTCAGCTGCTCCGTCGTCCTCTGGCCGCCGATAGGCCGCTGTATCGTGATGGTCTTGCTACCCCCGCGTGCGGCCTCCAGCAGGTCAAGTTCGATGGTGTACTCGAGATCTTCTCCCATCTGCGACGCTGATTTTTCCCGCTCCCCACGATGAAATATCCCGAAGATATCCCCTAATAGGTCTTCAAAGGAGAAAGATGATGCAGAGTGGCGGCCAGCGCGAGCAGTGGTCCGGGTATCGAACTGGAACCCCCCTTGGCGTGCCCACTGGGCATACGCTCGTGCTCGCTGGGCATTGAAACCTGGTTGTAACCCCTCTTCGCCAAACTCGTCGTACAGCGCCCTCTTCTCGGGATCGCTGAGGACGTCATGCGCAAAAGACAGTTCCTTGAACCGCTCCTCTGCCGCTTTGTTGCCGGGATTGATATCAGGATGATATTTGCGGGCCAGTTTCCGGTAGGCCTTTTTAATCTCCTCCGCCGATGCTGTCCGCTCAACCCCGAGGATGCTGTACAAGTCTCTCTTTGCCATCTACGCGAGCTGTGGTCGGTCGCCCTGTTTGATCTTTTCCCGCGGCGGCTCTTTCCACACTTTGCCAGCGGCAATTTCACGTAGCGCCGTCACAATTTCCTTGTTTTCCGACGGGACGAGGGGGCGGGCGCCCCGGAGCAAATCTTTCGCCCGCCGTGCTGCCACGATGACCAACTCGAACCGGTTCGGAATCTTAGCCAGGCAGTCCTCGACGGTAATACGCGCCATACTTGCCCTCCCTCAAAACAGAGTTACCTGGAGGTAGATAAACAGCTGTTAGACAGCATAGCGAAACAGATAAGAAGAATAAACCTCTTTTTCATGACCTTGACAACCTCCCGGTTGCGGGGTACTTCCGGTTCGGGAGTATCTTATGGGGTTTTGGGAGCGCGTGATCGGATCTACCCCCACGAGAAAAGACACCCGTGACCTACTGGACGAACTCCTCGCCAGCTACCGCGAAGAAACTCGCCTGGCACGGCAGATCCGTACCCATGCGGAGAAGGCGCCGCATCAAGCAGGTGCTCACAGCCTCCGTGCAGTAGCCGAGGCCCAGGAGCGGCTCATCCGTGTGTTGGCCGACAAGATTGTCGCCTTGGGCGGCACTCCCACCGATGAGACTGGAGTCGTCAAGGTAGGGAAAAATCACTGGACTCGAGTCGTGTGCGACCTAGAAGACAACCAAGCGTTGGAACGTCACTACAACGAACAAGCGATTTACTGGGACCCAGAGGTTCCCGATGCCGCTGCGCTCTTCTCCACCCTCCAGAGGGAAAAGGTCCGCCTGAACATGATGTTGCGCGACATCGCACTGCGTGCAGACCCGCACGCACTGGACTAGCAGTGAGGCGCCTCTGCGCCCCTGTTCCGACACGCTACAGGCGTTCCCGCAGCGATGCTGTACGTGCCTTGCCTGCTCCAATCTACACGTTCGGGAGGGAGAGGGCAGTCAGATACGCCCTTAGTCTTCCTCTTCTGACGCTGAGCCCTCCTCACGTCCGAAGGGACGCGGGGCGAAATGACCTTGGACGGACGCGGCAGAGGGGGGGGGCCAGTTCTGCCCTTGTCCGAGGCGCTGGCCATTCGGAGGACGGTGACGGGAGTGGCGTGGCTGATCATGCCGCCAAGGTTTTTGCCGTTCTTGCCCGCTTGGCTGGCTCTTGAGCCGATTGCTGACAAACCCGATACGCTCCTCGAGGCGCTTCAGGGTAGCGGTGATCGGCGCTAGGTGTTCCATAAGATTGCGCTTAATGAGGTCGGCAATGACCGGCAAGACGGTCTCCGCCGGGGCGCCATCATCGGGGGAAGGGGTGGTGGATTTCACCACCAGAGCCTGCAGCTCTTTGGTCAACGCCGCCAAACTGGTAGTGACCTTTTCTTCGAGGTCGCCCAGCCGTTGGATCACCGGGTCGAGTCTGTTAGGACCGAGGGCCACGGACACCGACGGGGACGTCTGGACCTTTGCGCGGACGCGCGATTTGGCGGCTGCAGCTTTCTTCTCTGTCGATTCCTGCCCTGTAGTCGAAGAGGTCGCTTTTGACATGAGGTTCCTTTCTTGCCATTAAAGAAGGCTTGTCGTGTATTCCAACAATTCCCCAAGTTTGCGAATCTTCCGTGCCCGCACCGACCACTCGTCAGGTGGCGCCTGCTGCAACTGCTCCACGTGGTACTGTAGGCTGGCCCTGATGATTTCTACGCAACGGCCCAGATCCTCTTGTTCCTGCCGCCGGCGACGCGCCCGAAGAACCGCTCGAAAGGGAATAATTGCCGCCATAGCACTCTCAGCTGCCAGGGTCCCTGCGTGCCCTCACTGTCCTGCTTGGGAACTCCGTTCCGGCACCTGGCACCCGCCAGCAGTATACCACTCGATCTGTCGTGCCAACCCCAATAAAATCCGTACATCCCGCTCCTCTAGCCCGGCGCGGCCGAAGATGCGACGGAACGCAAACATAATGTGCTCGGGATTCTCCCGATGGAGAAAACCAATCTTTAGCAGCGCGCGTTTGAGTTTTTCGTACATCAACTCTTGTCGCTCGGCAACAGCGAACTGCGGCAGAGGTATACGATCTCCCACACGGGCAGCCAGAAACACTTCATAACAGCAGAGCAATACCGCCTGGGCAACATTCAAAGAGGGGTATCCCTCATCGGTAGGAATCGTCACTAGTTGGTGACAGAGTCGTATGTCGTCGTTAGTTAAGCCGTGGGCTTCGGGGCCGAATACCAGCGCGACCCGGTTCACCATGGCTGCAGCCACAATGCGTGGGGCGAGCATACGCGGAGGATAGGCACTCCCACGGTATAATCCTGGGCGGCAGGTGGTGCCGACCACTAACCCGCAGTCCGCGGTTGCCACACGCAACGAGGGATAGATCTGCATCGTGTCGAGTAGATCCCGCGCGTGCACAGCCATCATCTCTGCCTGCTCGCGATAGAGCGGAGCCGGGTTCACAAGGGCGAGGTCAGACAGGCCGAAGTTCCGCATGGCACGTGCCACCGCACCGACATTGCCTGAGTACTGGGGGCGCACGAGAACGATCCGCAGATTCGTCAGCTTCGCTAGGCTCATCGCGCTGTCAAGACTGTGTATTGCTTCAACATGGGGCTGGGGTTTTTCTCGCTCCACCGCTCTCCGATGCCATCAGGCGGCCCGCGCGACGTATGGTGAGCTTGCACCGCTTAGAGCCAGCAACACCTTCAATGATGCCCTCTGCTCGGCTCCGCCTTTTTGCCGGATAGCTGTCTCAGCTCAGTCTGACAACCGGTCTTGCAGAACCGAGCAGGTTACCGCATTGACCGTCTCCGCCCTCTGACCCCGGCAGCACGGGGAGGCGACCCTCAACCCTAACACTTTTCCTCTCTGCTCCGTTCGCCCGACAGGGTCGCGGGGCGAACGGAAAGCCTTCTCGCGTCCCCTAGGGGCCGCCGCAAGCACGTCTAACGTTTGCCCGCGGAGATCCCTTTAGGAGCATTCTCAGCATTGCGCTGCCTGAGCCAACGAACAATCGCCTCGCGCTGGACATATGGCCCACGACGGCGCATGTGATGGCTTTCACGATAGACAATATCGGCTTCTAACAGCTCTTCCAGGTAGCGATGGATCGGGTACGAACCCCCTTCTTCCCCCATCTCTTGTAATAACCTGCGCAGGCGATCGAGCCATTCGCCATCGAGCTGCAGCTCGACCCGCAGCGGCCGGCCGATGGCAAGTACTTTTGATCGGATGTGCTTTTCCATGTATGCTCTCTACCCTGCAGGGTGTTGTAGTATTTCCCTATTCTCTCCCCTTTTGCAAGGCCGGGGCGTCACGCGCGCTGTTCTTCTGTGGGGTGGTGCTTCTTTATTGACCTCTACGGCATCGTCAACTACAAGAGGTCCATATGAAACTCGTCTCGTTTGGCGACATCCACATGGCCACCCGACAACTTGCGCGCATCGCGGGGGAACTGGCGACAGCTGATCTCGTCATTTTATCAGGAGATTTAACCAATTTCGGCGGGGTTGCAGCAGCACGGACCGTAGTGGAGGCCGTCCGGCAGTATTGTCCCACGGTGCTGGCGCTGCCTGGGAACCTTGACCGACCCGAAGTCATCGACTATCTGCACAGCGCACATATCAGTTTGCACGGGGAGAACCACCGTGTCGGAGACATCGATCTCTTCGGATGTGGCGGGTCAAACCTGACCCCTTTTCACACTCCCCTCGAATACCGCGACGTGGAATTGCAGGCTATCCTCGCCTCTGCCTACGCTCAGACCACCGCCGCCCCGGTGCAGCTCATGGTCTGCCACACCCCTCCCTATGCCACGCAAGTTGACCGCCTGACGGACGGGCGGCCCGTGGGGAGTGCAGCCGTGCGGCAGTTTATTAGCGCAATCCAACCGCACCTCTGTATCACCGGCCATATCCACGAGTCTGCTGGCACCGACCGCCTCGGTCGTACCCTCATCCTCAACGCCGGTCCGTTCGCCGCTGGTGGCTATATCGTTGTGTATTACGAGGCAGGCGAGGTGAAGGCTGAGCTGCGATTCGCCGTCTGACTCCGTGCGGGCCTCTTCGCTGCCCCGCAACAGACACAAATAGTGAGGTCCTTGCCACCCCTAAGATCAAGTCGCTTGCGCAGGCTCTCATGAGACCCTAAGAGACACCTATACAGCATCACCTTTAGCTCCCATGGCTACTGTCTACGCCACTGCCACGACACATCCTCCGTACCGCTACGACCAGGACGAAATATACAGATCCCTTCCTTTGTGGTTGCCTGAGGACGATCCGCTCTTGCCGCTGGCACGGCGTGTGTTTGCTAACGCGGCGGTGCACACGCGCTACGGCTGCCGCCCGCTCCTCGACCTCGTGCATCCGCTCCCCCTCACGGACATGAGCAAGCTGTATCAGGCTTACACGTGCCAACTTGGAGCAGAGGTCGCCCGGGCTTGCCTCACGCGCGCCAACGTTGATCCGGCAGCGGTTAATCTCGTGATTACCACCTCCTGCACCGGCTTTATGATCCCTTCGCTAGAAGCCCACCTGGTCAACATGTTATCCATGTCGCCGCATATCAAACGTGTCCCCCTCACGGAACTCGGTTGTGCTGCCGGGGCGGTGGCGCTCGCCCGCGCGTTTGACTACCTGCAGGCATTCCCCACACAAACAGTCCTGGTGGTAGCGGTCGAATTGCCCTCGCTGACTTTCCAAGTCCGAGACCTCTCCGCCGCTAATATCGTCTCCAGCGCGCTCTTTGGGGACGGCGCGGCAGCCACGCTCCTAGGTGGGGAGCCTAGAGCGGGCCGGCCTCGTATTGTCGCTGCGCAGAGCACGCTGTTCCCTCACACCACTGCCCTCATGGGGTTCGACCTTAGGGACACCGGGCTGCACATTATCCTCTCGGCGGCGATCCCTACGGTCATCTGCGCCGCCGTCCCACAGCTCGTCGAGCAGTTCCTCAGCCGCCATGGGCTCACCGTGGGCGATGTACGACATTTCCTGCTCCACCCTGGCGGCCGCCGCGTGATCGACGGTATAGCGGAATGTCTCGACTTGACCCCGCAGCAGACACGTGTAAGCCGCAGCATCCTTCGTGACTACGGCAACCTCTCGTCTGCGTCTGTCCTTTTTATTCTTGACCGCTTCTTGACGAGGGAGGAGACCCGGCCTGGGGATTGGGGACTCCTGTTAGCGTTCGGTCCCGGCTTCAGTGTGGAAACGTTACTCCTACGCTGGGAATAAAGGACGGGAGATGGTTATTTTACACCTGCAAAACAGCTCGTGCATGGGTGACCGCTGAAGAGTGTGAAAATGGCTCCTTGGTACCTTGTCCTCCTCTGCGGTTTTGCCACGCTCCGTCTCGTTGAGCTGTGGTTCTCTGCTCGCCACCGCGCGCATCTGCTCGCCGCCGGTGGGCGGCAGGTCCGCGAGCCGTTCTACCCGCTGATGGTGTGCGTGCACGTCGGCCTCTTCTGTGCCTGCGCGTTCGAAGTAGTGGTTTACGATCGACCTGCTCTCCCCTGGCTGGCGGGCTGTATGCTGACGGTGCTCGCGCTGTGTCTTCTCGGACGGGTCTGGGTATGGCGCAGTCTCGGCACACAGTGGAGCGTTCGCCTCATCGCCTCACCTCTTCCCGTAATAGACACCGGTCCATACCGTTACGTGCGCCATCCGAACTACACCATCGTTATTGCCGAGTTCTTTGCCCTGCCACTTGCCCACAGCGCCTACCTCACTGCGCTGGGGTTCTCTCTCCTCAATGCTTTCGTGTTATGGCATCGCTTGCGCCTTGAAGAAGCCGTGCTCTCCTCCCGGCCTGAATACATTGCCACAATGGGGGGAAAGCCACGCTTCCTTCCTGCGTTCATCCGAGGCCGCTGATGTTCCTGCTGGCGCGCAAAAACCTGCTGGTCTATAAGGGCCGGTTCTTCCTGGCCACGGTCGGGGTGGCCTGCGCCGTGATGCTGGTGTTGCTCCTCATGGGGCTATACGATGGGTGGCGCGCTAATATGGCCGCGTATCTGCAGCATGTCCACACCGACCTTTGGGTCGGCCAGAAAGGCGCGTCCGATTTGTTTCACACCCTCTCCCTCCTCCCTGGCAGCGGTGCGCAGCTTTTGCGACGTATCGAGGGAGTAGACCGCGTATCGGCTTTCCTCGGTCGCCTGCTAACGTGTGAGATACAGGGGCGGCAACGCCACCTCTTCCTGGTCGGGGTGGACGAAAACCTTAACGGGCCGGTAAGGATGGTGGAAGGGACGACCGCCAGCCGCGAGGGGGAGATCGTCATTGACCGGGTTTTTGCCCGTAAAGAGGGCCTCCACTTAGGTGCCACCCTGACCGTCGCTGGGCAGTCTTTGCGCATCGTGGGCATCGCGGAAGGGGGGAATGTCTTCCTGTACCAGTATGCCTTTGTTACGCTCGCCCAAGCGCAGCGGTTATTCGGCTTGCAGGGATATGTCAACTACTTCCTGGTCCGCCTCGCTCCGTCGGTACGCACTGAGGACGTCACCGCACGCATTGTCCAGGCGTCTCCTCTCGTATCGGTCTTTGCCAAAGACCAGTTCGTCGCCAACAATGTGTCGCTGACCGGTGATAACTTCTTGCCGATTTTGTATGTGTTAGAGGCGCTTGGCCTCCTTATTGGGACCGTGGTAATAGGGCTCACTCTCTCGGCCATGACGGTCGAACGCGGCCCTGAATATGGTGTGCTCAAGGCTATCGGTGCACCAGATTGGACACTGTACTGTACCACTTCGCTGCAGGCACTTGCCTGTGGGCTATGTGGCTGGCTGCTGGGTATCCCGCTGAGCTGGGGGGCCACGGCGCTTGCCCAACACTTCGTGCCGCAGTTTCCGGCTGCCTCGTACCCACGTCACGCCCTGTGGATGCTTGGCTGTACGGTTGGCATGAGTATAGTGGCCGCGGTCGTTCCGGCACGACGTATCGCCCGTATTGATCCTGTGATCGCGTTCAAAGGGTGAGGCGGAGAACCGGGCGAGCTATGGACAGGACAGTCATGCGCCGCAAGCTCCCTCGGTCAGCAACGGCTGCACCACCTTTCGTCTCCAACCATCAGCCCCCGACTTCGCACCTGATTCAGTTGACGGCTGTCAGCAAGGTGTACGGTGCAGGGGAAACCGCAGTGCGGGCGGTGGACGGGGTGACCCTCACGGTTGATGTTGGTGAGTTCGTGCTGTTCCTCGGCCCGTCCGGCTCTGGTAAGACCACCCTCCTCTCCCTCATTGGTGGGCTGTTACGACCGACAAGCGGCACCGTTCACGTCGCCGGTGTCGAGCTGCAGCGCTTGTCTCCAGCGGAGCTGTCGCGCTTTCGCCTGCGCCAAATTGGCTTCGTCTTCCAATCCTTCCAGCTGCTGTCTGCGCTGACCGCACGAGAAAACGTCGAGCTGGTGCTACGGCTCGATGGTCACCCACCACGTGCCGCGCGACAACGGGCAGAAGAATTGCTGAGCCGTTTCGGGTTACGCCACCGTCTCACCCACCTGCCCGCCGATCTCTCGGGTGGTGAGCAGCAGCGTGTTGCTTTGGCACGGGCGCTTGCACTGTCTCCCCCCTTGCTCATCGCGGATGAGCCGACCGGGAGTCTTGACTCGTCCAGTGCTGAGGCAGTCATTACCCTGCTGCGGCGCCTGGTCGATGAAGAGCAGCGCACGGTGCTCGTCGCCAGCCACGACCAGCGCATTGTTCCCCTTGCCTCACGAGTCGTCCACTGCGAGGACGGGCACGTCACAGCATAGCGCGCCTCTTCTCTGAGAGCAAAGCGTCTCTATAGAGGCGCCGTGCACCACCAGTCAGAATAGAGCGTACGTGCATTACCAGCGGGGAAAAGACGAGCCGGGAATGCGGAGAAAACTTCGTCGTCACGCGTTGCGACGACAGGACCAATCGCTAGAGCAGTTGGGGCGATGAGTAGATCATGAGCGCCAGCGGTAACGCCTTTGGTGGCTGGCTCTGCCCACAATCGCGCGTGCACGCACGCAACGATGAGCTCGAAGGGCAACACAGCGACATCAGCTAGTACCTGTTCGACAAAAGTTTCTCGCCGTGCCACACACAGGGCCAGTTGTAAGTGTTGCACGCCCTCTAGGGACGACGGGAAAGGACGGACGAGAACCGGTGCGCACCTGGTGGTTGACCTTCACGTTGGTCACCCACGGAGGATACGGCAAGGCCACCCGCCAGTCAGTAACACGCGTCGCTGCAGCCATAGCCGATCGACTTGTCGAAGCTAGGGGTCCGATGCGCAAATCGCGGGGGTGAGGGTCTGAGGTTTTCTGACACCGAGTTGCCGACTTTCCAATGGTGCCACCTCCCCTGTCGTCTGTGCTACGGTCTCGCTGGGGCCGGCCCAGGCCAGCAGTACGATCCTTCCGTGCCTCACATGGTGCGTTGCATCTCTTTCGCCAGGACCGCAAGGAGCAGCGGACAGGAAAAATGCCCTGTTCTCATCGCCAGCGATCCCCCGAGAGCTGGACGCCCTCGGCACCGCCTCCCGCGCGGCGACGAACACAACCAGCTCCCCGAACACCGTTTTGGGGAGCCGTGTAAGTCCCTGATTTTACACGTGGAGCCGATGGGATTTGAACCCACGACCTCTAGAGTGCGATTCTAGCGCTCTCCCAACTGAGCTACGGCCCCACCAGCTTTACCCAGCGTCGCGCTACTCTAACAGCCGTTTGGTGGCATTGCAAGCAAGGGAGGATCGTGCTGTCCAGACCCGCTTACACTAACCCTACCTGTAGGTAAGTCACAATTGCACGCAGTCCAATGTTGTCATATTGGGCATCGATGTCAGAGCGGAAGATGAAATGAATGTAGCCGTCTTCAGCTCTGGCCTCTTCTGGAGGGTTTTCATCCCAGGCGCCGTTTTCACAAGCCTTCAGCAGCGATTCATCCACCGAATAGCTGCCTGAACGTGTTTGAATGATCAGCCCTTTCAGATTGCCGCGCGTGTCTAGTTTCGCTTCGATCGTGACCCAGTCGCGCGCGGCCACTATATCGTTGATACTCAGGTGCTTCCGTTGGTGGATGATGAGGTGCTGGAACACCCGCATGGCGACGCGGCGGACAAAGGGGGCAAAGCGATGCGCTTTGGTGTTCAGAAAGGTCAGATTGCCTTGGCGGATATCCGGTAAATAGTCGGGCGTCCCCTGCGGTCCGGGGAGAGACAACAGGCTCTCCCGCGGCGGAGGAACCAGGGCAATGAGGTCTCGACCTTGGGGTGGCTGGCGGTCAGTGTGATTTTCCCGGTCATTACCCAAGTCAGAGAGCCAACCTTGAGTCAGCAGTTCGTCCGGGCGGGCAAAGAGCTGAGGGGGAGGTGGTGCTGCGTCTGGGACCCCAGGTTTTACCCGCTTCGCGGCCGTTTCTTCCCCTGTGGGTTTCTCTAAGGACTTTTCCAGCTTCGGCTTGGGCTGTGGTTGGGTTTTCATCGTCAGCTGGACAGGGGGTTTTTGTGGCTCCTCCTGCTTTTGCGGCTTTTGTGATGGAGAGGGTAGCGGGACGCCGCGTGCGACCATTTGCTCTTTGGCGGAGCTGTTGCGATCGCTGAGGAAGCGGGTTTTCTGCGGAATTTCGTCATTGCTGTGGTCTGGTGGATTCACGATTTGTTCTTGCAGTGGTTCTCGGGGCTTAGGCTCCGTTTTCTCCGCTGGTGCTGGGTCTTGCGGTTTCTCCTCAGGTTGGGCGACGGATGGCGGTGCTTGGGTCACTAGTGGTGGGGTTGTGGGAGGCATAGGCAGCAATTCTACTTCGGTGAACCGCTCTGCTGGGGATATAGACAGCAGACGTTCAGGAGCTGGCAAGAGCAGGAAAAGGACGAGGTGCAACACTAGGGAGAGGAGGAGAAAGAGAACAAACGGATCGCGCTTTGCTGGGGTGGGAAGAGCGACTATTGACATCGGCCGCATTCTATCGCTCGCCTGCGTAGCTTGCAAGAAAGTCTCCTGTCGATACTGTCTTGCCAGTCACTCAGCGAATGGCATATAGTGTGGGTACGTTATGTTTGGCTTAGGGATCGGCGAACTGCTCATCATTCTGGTGATCGTCTTGATCATTTTTGGCGCCGGGAAACTGCCTGATATTGGAGAGGGACTGGGAAAGGGGATTCGCAACTTTCGCCGGGCTCTTAAGACTGAGGAGATCGATGTTACCCCGGAACGCGAGTCGAATGAGGCGGAGAAGATGCCAAAGAAGTGACCTTATCCAAACTGAGCAGCGACCACTCGACAACTAAACTGTGCCGGCGCTGATGGTAGACTTGTAAAGACGATCAGGAAGTTAACCGATTGCCCGGCAGGGATATTGAACTGTTTGGGGGGAACGAGGCTTTGTAAGATGCCGATCTCGCGGACCGTCAAGCGCTCCAGTACGGCGGGCGCCGTCTCAGTGCCGCAAAAAATTACCTGTTGTCCGATGACTTTTCCTGCCGTATCGTACAGCACCCCTTCAATCTGAATGTTGCGAGCTGCCACCGCAGCGTCATTCACCGCCCGCCCGGAGATAGCAAATACGCGCCGTCCATCCTTCGTCAGCCAGAAACTGCCATGCAAATCAAGCAACGCTATCTGCTGCGCTGATGCTCGCTCGGCAAAGAGTGGACCCAACACGGGTAACTGGGCGAGGATAGCCTCCGTCTTCTCCGGATGAGAAAGGCAGTAGAGCATGAGAGCGGCATAGCCCATCACCAAAGTACCGAGGAACCCTAAGAGGGGTCGTAGGGAGATATTGGTTTCATTTTTCCGGGACTGTTGTCTCCATGGAGCGATGTCAACCTCGCTATTCTCCTCTGCGTCTTCACGGACGAAAGGAGCTTCTGCGGCGGGAAAGTCCTCAAAGCCCTCGAGAGGATCGGACATGAGATGCTCTTCGGAAGCCGGAGAGCCCCGTGTTTTTTTTGTTCGTGTGGGAGGAGAGGAGGTTTGAGGGTCGTGCCACGGCAGGGCCGGCTCATCGGCAATCGCATCGGAGTCGGACTGGAGAGACCAGGCAGAGCCGTCCGGGGCGGTCTCTTCCTGCAGGAAAGAGGGAATATAGGGAAAGACATGGTGACAGTCCTCTCTGGTACACTCAAAGAAGGTATTCCCTGCAATCAGCCCGGTGCTCTCTGTCCGGTAGCGTGTCCGGCAGACTGGGCATTCGACAATCACATTCCGTTCCCCCTTGAGAAAAATATTAAGAAAAGGCGCGAATACATCGACTCCGTTGACGGTTCGCAAGGAAAAAAATTATAATAGCGATACTTTTCCAAAAAAGGCAAACCATATTGGCCTTGCTTGCAGCGTTGCGTATCGTTTTGATTGCTCTCCACACCCTGTTCTGGGCGGTCCCAGTCGTACTGCTCTCTCTTGTGCAACCGTACTCTCGACTGATTACTGCCATCATTCGATGGTGGGCAGTGGGCAACTTGTGGGTCTGTGGCGTGAAGGTGCGTGCTACCGGGCAGGACCGATTGGATCCTCGGCGGGTGTACCTTTTTATGTCCAACCATCAAAGTCAGTTTGATATTCTTGCTTTGACCGCTGCGTTGAAGGGATTTCCCATACGCTGGGTGGCGAAGCAAGAGCTGCGCAAGGTGCCGGTTCTTGGCCTGTGTATGCGGTTAACCCAGCAAGTCTTGGTGGACCGTCAAAGTCGGACGCAAGCAGTGGCGGTCATCCGGCAGGTCAAAAAACTGCTTGATGCCGGGATTTCGGTCATTTTTTTCCCCGAGGGCACTCGTAGCCGCGACGGCCGACTGTTACCCTTCAAGCCCGGAGGTTTTGCCGTCGCGGTCGAGGCTGGAGTGCCTGTGGTGCCGGTTACAATTCACGGGAGCCGTGCCGTCTTACCATCCGGCGAATGGAAAGTAAGGAGCGGGACGATCGAGGTTCTCTTTGGTGAACCGATCCAGTTGGCGACGCACCTGCCGAAAAAGATGGCTAGGGAAGAGCTACTCAGGCAAGTTTGGCGTATCATTTCTGCATCGTATCAACCAGAACAAGCGAGGGCCGCCCTAGTTGCTGCGCCCCTGACTGTTCCACCTCCTTCTTCTGAGCCACGGACCCCTCTATGAGTGACGGTGTGCTGCGTATTATCCCTCTCGGAGGACTCGGAGAGGTCGGCCTGAATCTGATGCTGATCGAGTATCGTGATCCGAGCTCCGGTGAAAAGAGGGCCATTGCGATTGACTGCGGAGTGATGTTCCCCGAGCAGGAAATGCTTGGTATCGATGTAGTCATTCCGGATTTGAGCTACCTGCGTGAGCAACGGCACCTCTTGGGGGTAGTGTTCACCCACGGCCACGAGGATCATATTGGTGCGCTCCCACATTTGCTGCGCGAGCTTCCCGTGCCGGTGTATGGGACCCCTTTCACAATTGGCCTGCTCCGTGACAAGCTGGACGAATACGACCTCCTGAAGAGTACGGCACTGCACGTATTTCACCCCCGCCAACCCTGGCAGCTTGGGCCGTTCACCCTAGAGGGCATCACGGTCACGCATAGTATCGTTGATGCGGTGGCCTTGGCGATCACCACCCCGCTGGGGACGATTCTCCATACTGGGGATTTCAAGTTTGATCAGACGCCAATCGACGGCCGCCGTTCGGATCTGAGCCGGCTTGCCCAGCTAGGTGAGCGTGGTGTGCTCCTGTTGCTGTCCGATTCCACCAACGTTGAACGGCCCGGCACAACCCCGTCTGAGCGTGCGGTGACGCGACCACTGGGGGAACTCATCGCGCAGGCCGAGGGCAAGGTAGTAGTTGCAACCTTCGCGTCCCATATTCACCGCCTCCGCCAAGTGATCGAACTCTCGCTACAGCAAGGACGCACGGTTGGTGTTTTGGGAAAAAGTCTGGTCAGCAACCTTGAGCTCGCCCAGCACACCGGTCATCTCAGCCTTCCTCCCGAAGTGGTGTTTGATATCTCTGCACTGACAGGCCGGGAACCGCGGACGGTGATGCTACTAACGACCGGTTCGCAAGGAGAACCGCTCTCTGCGCTTGCCCGGATTGCTGTGGACGATCACCCACATGTTAAGCTTGATCCTGGAGACCGTGTGATTCTCTCTGCTCGTGTCATTCCTGGTAACGAGCGCACGATTGCTCGCCTTATTGATCATCTCTGTCGGCGCGGGGCAGAGGTGTATTATGAGGCAATTGCGTGCGTGCATGTCTCTGGTCATGCCAGTCAAGAGGAACTGCAACTCATGCTCAACCTCGTGCGGCCCCGGTATTTTGTCCCGATTCACGGAGAGTATCGTTATCTGGTGCGGCACTGCCGGCTGGCGCGTGAGGTTGGCCTTGCTCCGGACGACATCTTTTTGCTGGAGAACGGCCAGGTGCTTGAGATCGATGCCGCAGGGGCGCGGGTGGGCGAACCGGTGCCAGCCGGACGTGTCTTTGTTGACGGTCTTGGAGGCGTGGAAGAGGCCGTGTTACGCGACCGTCGACATATCGCGGAGGACGGGGTGGTCGTCGCTATTCTCGGGGTGGCGCAACATACCGGAGAGCTCCTCACTGGACCGGATCTCTTGTCGCGTGGGTTCTTGCCGACAACAAATGGGGAGGGATTTGCAGCGGCCAAAGAAGCCGTGCGGCTGGCGCTCGATGAACTGCCACCTGAGTCGCGCACCGATATCGGGCGGGTGAAAGAGCAGGTGCGCTTATCGCTGCGCCGGTATTTTCGCCGCACTCTAGGCCGCCGTCCGGTCGTACTGCCGTTTGTGATGGAGATGTGATGCGGGGAGGTGGCAATGGCGGTGGGACGCACGCCGCGGTCAGAGGAGCATTCCTTTGGCGGTGAAGTGGTAGGGATTGCTTGCGCGGCCTTGGCACTGTTTTTTATTGTCGCCTTTAGTTCGTACCGTGCTGGAGCCCCGCACAGCAATCAAGCGGGGTTAACCGGT
>Ga0308420_1000628_pt1 | contig 17744 bp, 11 predicted proteins | sample HotsprSampleMS55_FD_203802 | JGI IMG/M metagenome (GOLD analysis project Ga0308420, IMG submission 203802) | Hot spring phototrophic mat microbial communities from Mushroom Spring, Yellowstone National Park, Wyoming, United States - 20090730_MS55 ... | reverse complement strand
CCACCGGCTTTTTGAACCCTTTTTCACCACCAAACCAGCCGGTAAAGGCACGGGTCTCGGCCTGGCGGCCGTCTATGGCTGTGTGACCGAAGCCGGTGGCTTTATTGAAGTGGAGTCCAAACTGGGGTTGGGAACGACGTTTTACCTGTTCCTGCCCATAGCCGAAGCCGATCCGAGCCTGGTGCCCAGGGCGCGTCTGTCCTGGCGTCCGACCGACAACTACGTCGGTCTGACGGCGCTCGTCGTCGAAGATGAACCGGACCTGCTCGAACTCGTCTGCGAGTGGCTGACTGACGCTGGATTCAAGGTTCTCTCGGCCCAAACGGCCGAAGAGGCGCTCCACCACATCGTGGCGCAGAGCGGAAAACCCATTCACCTGCTTGTCACGGATGACATCCTACCGGAAGGAGGCGCCCAGCGCGTCTTTCAGGATATGGCCAGAGAATATCCAAACTGCCGGTGCATCCTGATAAGCGGCTCCTTTGGGGCCCGCGACCGGGCTACCGATTTGCCGCTGGACACGGTGTTTCTGGCCAAGCCCTTCAGCGAAAATGAACTCCTGCATGCTGTCAAACAGGTCCTGACCGAAAAGAAGCCTGAATAAGCGCGTGATCCTCATCGCTCCCAACGGGTTCAAAGGTACGCTTTCGTCAGTGCAGGCGGCCCGGGCCATAGCCTTGGGCTTGCATCGCGCTCATCCAACGCTCGACTCCACAAGCTTTCCGATGAGTGACGGCGGGCGTGGCTTTCTCGATGCCATCCGCCGTCTTGCTCCCCACCTGCGGCAACAGCAGACCACGGTACATCCGCCGGTTGGAAGGCGTATTCCGGCCGCGTTTCTTGTGGGCGAAGATGGAACCGCTTATGCCGAAATGGCGCTGGCGTCGGGGCTTGATCTCGTGCCGGAAACAGCCCGTCGCCCGGCGCACCTCTCCAGTCGCGGGACGGGCGAGCTGCTCCGGTCCATCATGGCGCGCCCACAGGTGCACACCATCGTGCTTGGCTTGGGCGACACGGCGACGATGGACGGCGGCGCCGGGGTGTTGCAGGCGCTTGGTGTCCGGCTGCTTGACCGCCATGGCAACCCGGTGCCTCCCGGCAATGCAGGCCTCAGTCAGGTGGAGCGGATTGAAGCTCCCGAACCGGACAGCCCGCCGGAAACCTTCCGGGCGCGCGGCGGTCATCTCATCGTCGCCTGCGACGTGCTGCATCCGCTGCTCGGCCCCGGCGGCGCGGTCTATACCTTTGCCGGGCAGAAGGGCGCGACACCCGACGAACTGCCGCAGCTCGAAGCCAACCTCCACCACTGGGCCGAGGTCCTTGAAGCCGTAACCGGTCGCCGCGTCCGCGACCTTCCCGGTACTGGCGCGGCCGGCGGTACGGCCTTTGCCTTGGTTGCCTGGCTCGGAGCGGAACAGGTGCAGGGAGCACGCTGGCTGACCGAACACCCCCGCTTCCAGGCTGAACTGACCCGCGCCACAGCGCTGCTCACGGGTGAAGGACAACTTGATGAACAGTCCCTTCACGGCAAGTCCACGGGATTTCTGGCTGCACTGGGCGCACAGCGCCACCTGCCGGTGGTGGCCTTTGCCGGCCGCGTCCGGTTGACCGAAGCGCAGTGGCGCGCCGCCGGGTTTACGGCCGTTTATGAACTTCCACCCCATCCGCCCAGCCAGGCAAGCCGCACGCTGTCCGGCTGTGTCGCCAACGCCCTGGCCGGTATGGTGCTGAAGCCGGACGGTCAGACCGTATGACCGGAGGACTGGTCACACACGGGTTTGACCTGCTGCTGCTACCGCTGCTGGGCCGCGCCCTGCTTCGGCTCTGGGAAGGCTTCCAGCTCCTTGCCTGTGTGCGACGCTTCGTTGCCGCACGGACGCATCCCAAGGACTACGCGCCCTTTGTGACCGTCATTGCGCCGTGCAAGGGTGATGACGACGGACTGCGTCGCAGCCTGCCGCGTCTGTCAGCTCTCGACTTTCCCGACTACGAGGTGGTGTTTGTCGTCGAAAGCGAGACCGATCCGGCTTATCAGCAGCTTTCCCAATGGGTGCAGCAACATCCCGGACGCCTCCGCCTTGTTGTCGCCGGGCTGGCCACCGACAGCGGTCAGAAAGTTCACAACCTGCTGGCTGGTGTGGCAGCCGCCCGGCCGGACAGTGAAGTGCTGGCGTTTCTCGACTCCGACATCGAAATCCCGCCCGACTGGTTGCGCGAACTGGTCGCACCCCTTGGCGATGAGCAGGTTGGCGCGACCAGCGGCATGCGGTGGTACTCGCTGGACAACGCTGATCTGCCCAGCCTGTGGCGCGCACACTGGAACACCGTCATCCTGACCAACCTCAAACCCGGCGGATCGAGCTTTGTCTGGGGCGGCTCGATGGCGCTCCGGCGGGCGACGTTCGCACAACTCCGCTTGGCCGAACGATGGCGTGGAACACTCAGCGATGACTACGTTGCCAGCGCCGCTCTGCGCGCCCACCGGCGACGGATGGTGTTTGTTCCAACCTGTCTTGTGGCCTCATCCGATGGCCTTGGCTGGCGCGATTTGTGGGAGTTTACGACCCGGCAAATCCTCATCACCCGCATCTATCACCCGACGATGTGGCGCATTGCCCTGCTCTGGTACGGCTTCTTTACGCTCGTCGTCCTCGGCATCGGGCTGGAAGGGCTGCGGGATGCCTGGGCCGGTGTGCTGTCGACAGCCCACCTGGGACTGGTCGGGCTGTGGCTGCTCGGCGGGCTGGATGATGCCCTGTCCCTGCTGGCCGTCCGGCAGGCGCTCGGCGCGCAGCACATCGGCGACTGGCGGCGGCGCATCCTGTTTTGCTGTCTCCACATCCCGACGGCCATGCTGTATGCTGCCAATACGGTCGTGTCGCTGTTCCGCCGGGTTGTTGTATGGCGCGGAATTGCCTACCGGCTCGTTTCGGCGCAGCAAACCGAAATTCTCTGGCGCACGCCGCCGTCCGTCCCCACAGACTGTCCATAATGGCCGCGTTCACCGGCCCATCGGTCAAGCGGGATGGCGCTCATCGAAGGCGACGACTACTACCTTGAAAACGGCCGTTACGTCTTTACGGCGCGGTATCTTCTGGCCCGTGGGCGCTGCTGTGGTTCGGGCTGCCGTCACTGCCCCTACCGCGACCAGCCGGCATCCCGGCAGCCGCAGCCGGAACTGTCCACGCCCGCCCACGGTCAGCCAGCCTATGCGGTGAACTGGGCATCACGCCACGGTTCAAAGTAAGCCTTCAGTTTGTTGCGCTGGTATTTGCCCGTGGAAGTCACGGGGATTTCCGTGCCAAACACGACGACTTTGGGCGACTTGTGGAAGGGCAGCCGCTCCCGCGCCGCCCGCAGGATGGTTTCAGCGTCAAGCTGGACGCCTTCCTCCAAAACGACATAAGCCCCGACTTCCTCGCCATACCAGCGGTTTTCAAAGCCGACGGCCAGCCCGCATTTCACACCGGGAATGTGGGAAAGCACGGCGTCAATCTCAAAAGGCGACAGGTTCACTCCACCCCGGATGATGAGTTCCTTGATGCGTCCGGTGATGAAGAAAAAGGCGCGCCCCTGGGCATCGCGCTCGTAGAAGCCCTCGTCGCCCGTCCGAAACCAGCCGTGGGCAAAGGCATCAGCATTCGCTTCCGGGCGCTTGAAATACCCGACCATGACGGTCGGCCCGCACACGACGATTTCCCCCCGGACGCCCGGCGGCAGGGGCTGCCCCGTGGCGTCGTGAATGGCCACGTTGCAGACCGGCAGGGCCACCCCGATGGAAGGAAAGCCCAGGGCCTGCATCCAGTGCCGGTGTTCGTCCGGCGGCAGGTCAAGCGGCAGCATCGTCGAGTAGCAGGTTGTTTCACTCAGCCCGTACCCGTGGAGCACCCGGATGCCAAAGGTGTCTTCAAACTGGCGTGCCAGTTCGACGGTCAGCGGCCCGGCCCCGCAGATGACGTGCGAAAGAAACGCCCTGGCTTCCGGCAGGAAGTGCTGGCGACGCTCCAGCAAGAAGGCAAGCAGTGTCGGAACGACGCTCACAATGCGTACCTGCTCCGCCACAAGGCGCGGCCAGAAGGTCGCCGGCGAAAACCGGTGATTGAGGACCGCCCGCGCACCGGCAACCAGCGGCGTCAGCAGCGTGACCACAATGCCGTTGACGTGGTGGATGGGCAGAACGCACATCAGCCCATCCTGCCGGGTGACGCCGTTCCAGTCACGCAGCGCCTGGGCATCGAGCAGCAGATTGGCCTGCGTGAGCACCACCCCCTTTGGCGCACCGGTCGTGCCCGAGGTATAGACAATCAGGGCTTCCCGCTCCGGTGCGCACTCCGGCTCCACATTGCCGGCACCGGCAAAGGCGGCCCGCCACCGTCCGCCCTGAAGTTCGAGGACACTCCGCACCACCGGAATTTGACGCGCCAGTTCGTGGGCTTCGGACAGGTAATCATCCAGCGCGAGCAGCAGCCGGGCTTCGGCGTGCCCGACGATGAAGCGCCGCCGCTCCGCATCTTCGGTCATGTTGACCGGCGCCACACATGCGCCAAGCGTCCAGATGGCGAGATAAGCCACAACGGTTTCACCGTCATTGTGAGCCAGTGTGGCCACCCGGTCGCCGGGGGCGATACCCTGCGCCCGCAGGGCGGCGACGCCGGCCTGGACAGCTTCCCACAACTCCGCGTAGCTCAGCGCCGTACGTTGCCCTTCAGCGTCGTAGGCGACCAACGCCGTCGCCGTCGGTTGCTGACGGGCCCAGGACTGTAGCCAGCTTCCAATCGCAGGCGCTTCAAGCACCGGCGCAGTTCCTTCGCGTAGCTGCTGCGCCAGACGGCGCGGTTCATCTCCGGTTGGCATGATTGCCGTTGCCTCCGCAAAGAAGGTTGCAGGAACAGGGCATGGCGCGGTCAAAACAGACAAAAAAGCGCGCGCCGGGCATCGTAACCCGGACGCACGCCGTCCGTCACCGGAGAAAATATCCCCCGTTCTCTGCGCTATTCGCTCCCCTTGGCGGCCTTGCGAACCTGGATGTCCGTTTCGGCGATCTGCGTCATAGCATCGTCGAAGTTGTAGGCCGAAGCCTCGGTGATCTCTTCCTCTGTGACGAAGGGTTTTTCCTCGTACAGGCGAATGCGCCGATAGTATTCCATGCCGGTCCCGGCCGGGATGAGCCGCCCCATGATGACGTTTTCCTTGAGACCGCGCAGGTAATCCACGCGGCCCGAAATGGCGGCTTCCGTCAGAACGCGCGTCGTTTCCTGGAAACTTGCCGCCGAGATGAAGCTTTCGGTCGAAAGCGAAGCCTTGGTGATGCCCAGCAGGAGCGGCTCGGCCGTGGCCGGCTGCCCGCCAGCGGCGATCACGCGGTTGTTTTCGTCCTCAAAGCGGAAGCGATCCACCTGTTCATCAATGAGGAAGTCGGTATCGCCCACCTCCTTGACGCGCACCCATCGCAGCATCTGCCGCACGATGACTTCGATGTGCTTGTCGGCAATGTTGACGCCCTGGAGGCGATAGACTTCCTGGATTTCATTGACGAGATACCGCTGCAGGGCATCCATCCCCTGGATGGCGAGGATGTCGTGCGGATTGAGCGGGCCATCCACCAGCGGCTCGCCGGCTTTGACCCGGTCGCCTTCCTGGATGAACATGTTGACGCCCTTCGGAATCGAGTATTCGCGCGTTTCACCGTCGTCACCAATGATCTGCACCTTGCGCTGCCCTTTGACGACGTTACCGAACTTGACGACGCCATCAATTTCGGCCATCACGGCTGTCTCGCGGGGTTTCCGGGCTTCAAACAGTTCGGTAATCCGGGGCAGACCACCGGTGATGTCTTTGGCGCGGGTGGATTCACGTGGAATCTTGGCGATCACGTCGCCGGGCATCACCCGGTCCCCCTGGCGGACACTCAGGTTGGCACGTACTGGCATCTGGTAGGCTTTGAGAACCGTCTTGCCGTCTTCGCCGATGATTTCAATACGCGGCTGCCGCTTTTCATCCGTGGCTTCACGGACGATCATGCTGCGGTTGCCGGTATTGGCATCAATGTCTTCCTGAATGGTGATCCCCTCGATGAGGTCGTGGTAACGCACCGTGCCTTCGACCTCGGTCAGGATGGAGAAGGTGTAGGGGTCCCAGGTGGCCAGCGTGTCGCCTTCGTCCACAAGCTGCCCATCCGTCACAGACAGGCGCGCGCCATAGACAATCTGGTAGCGTCCGATTTCCCGGTTGCTGCGGTTTTCGTCAATGAGGACGATGTAGCCATTGCGGTTCATGGCGACGAGTCGGCCGTCACGTCCCTTCACCGTCCGCAGGTCTTCAAACTTCACCCGTCCAGCCTTGCGTGCTTCGTGCGAAGACTGTTCGGAGGAACCCGTCACTGCGCCGCCCAGGTGGAAGGTACGCATGGTGAGCTGTGTTCCCGGTTCACCGATGGACTGCGCGGCAATTACCCCGACAGCCTCACCCAACTCAACCATTTTTCCGGTCGCCAGGTTGCGTCCATAGCACTTGGCACATACACCCCGGCGCGCTTCACAGGTCAGCACTGAGCGCAGTTTGACGCGCTCGATACCGCCAGCATCCTGAATGTCGGAGGCGAGCTTTTCAGTGATTTCCTGGTTGGCAGGTACGATGACTTCGCCTGTCACCGGGTCAACGATGTCATCGAGGGCCACCCGCCCGATGATTCGGTCGCGCAGGGGTTCGATGATTTCTCCACCTTCACTGATAGCTTCGACCCAGATGCCGCGAATCGTGCCACAGTCTTCCTCCGACACGATGACATCCTGGGCCACATCCACCAGGCGGCGCGTGAGATAGCCGGAGTCGGCGGTCTTGAGCGCCGTATCCGCCAGCCCCTTGCGCGCACCGTGCGTGGAGATGAAGTACTCCAGCACGTCGAGGCCTTCGCGGAAGTTGGCGCGAATGGGTTTTTCGATAATTTCTCCTGACGGTTTGGCCATCAGCCCACGCATCCCGGCCAACTGCCGAATCTGCTGCGCTGAACCACGCGCCCCGGAATCCGCCATAACCATAATCGGGTTGAGTTCGTTGTTTTGCTTCTCAGCGGCTTTCATCGCCGCGTTCATCTCCTTGGCCACGGCTTCTGTCGTCTGCGACCAGGTGGCAATCACCTTGTTGTAGCGCTCGCCGTCCGTGATGCTGCCTTCCTCGTATTCACGCTGGAAGCGCGCCACTTCGCGGTCGGCTTCAGCAATGAGTTCGGCTTTGCGCGGCGGCGTTACCAGATCATCAATGCCGATGGAGATACCCGCCTTCGTGGCATAGAGAAAGCCAATCGCCTTGAGCGAATCGAGCATCTTGACCGTGGTTTCGAGGCCGTGGTGGAGCTGGCAGTAGCTGACCAGCGACTGCAACCCTTTCTTTTTGAGCACCCCGTTGACGAAAGGCATACCTTCCGGCAGGGCCTGGTTGAAGATCACGCGCCCGACTGTCGTGCTGATAACCTGCCGGACGTGGCGTGGGGTGGCGCGCAGCAGGTCCTGCTGGTTGCGTTCATGCTCCAGATCGATGAGCACACCTTCGTAGCGCAGCTTGATGGGCGATTGCGTGTTGACGATGCCGGCGTCATGGGCAATGACCACATCATCCAGCGTGGCAAAGGTGCGGCCGCCCTTCGGGTCGTCAGCGCGCTCATAGGTGAGGTAGTAGCACCCCAAGACAATATCCTGCGTCGGCACGGCAATCGGTTGCCCATTGGCCGGGGACAGGATGTTGTTGTCGGCGCGCATCAGAACCATGGCTTCGATTTGCGCTTCGTGGGAAAGCGGAATGTGCACGGCCATCTGGTCGCCGTCGAAGTCGGCGTTGAAGGCGGTGCACACCAGCGGATGAATCTTGATGGCCTTGCCTTCCACCAGCACCGGCTCGAAAGCCTGAATGCCCAGACGGTGGAGCGTCGGCGCGCGGTTGAGCAGCACCGGATGCTCCCGGATGACCTCTTCGAGGATGTCCCACACCTCCGGCACCTGCCGGTCCACCATTTCCTTAGCTTGCTTGATCGTCTGGGCGTACTTCTGTTTTTCAAGCTGGTGGTAAATGAAAGGCTTGAACAGCTCCAAGGCCATTTTCTTCGGCAGCCCGCACTGATGGAGCTTAAGTTCGGGCCCGACAACAATGACCGACCGCCCGGAGTAGTCCACGCGCTTGCCGAGCAGGTTCTGCCGAAACCGGCCGGTCTTGCCCTTGAGCGTATCCGACAGCGACTTGAGCGGACGGTTGTTCGCCCCGCGCAGCACGCGCCCCCGGCGGCCGTTGTCAAACAGTGCGTCCACAGCTTCCTGAAGCATGCGCTTTTCGTTGCGGACAATGACTTCCGGCGCTTTCAGGTCGAGCAGTTTGCGCAGGCGGTTGTTCCGGTTGATGACGCGCCGGTAGAGGTCATTGAGGTCAGAAGTCGCAAAGCGCCCGCCGTCGAGCGGCACGAGCGGACGCAACTCCGGCGGAATGACCGGGATGACATCCAGAATCATCCATTCCGGCCGGTTGCCAGACCGCCGGAAGGCATCCACGACCTTGAGCCGTTTGGCCAGCTTGAGTTTTTTCTGCTGGGAGGTTTCCTCGCGCATCTTCTGCCGCAGTTCTTCGGAGAGCGCTGTGCAGTCCACCCGTTCGAGAAGGGTTTTGATGGCCTCTGCCCCCATGCGCGCAATGAACTGTCCGGGATAGGCGTCAAACAGCTTGCGGTACTGCTCGTCGGTCAGCAGGTCCTTTTCCTTGATGTCGGTCATTTCGCCGGCATCCACCACGATGTAGGACTCGTAGTAGAGCACCTTTTCCAGATCACGCAGGGGAATATCGAGCAGATGTCCAATCCGGCTGGGCAGCCCCTTGAAAAACCAGACGTGGGAGCAGGGCGACGCCAGCTCGATGTGACCGAGCCGTTCCCGGCGCACACGCGACAGGGTGACTTCGACCCCGCACTTGTCGCAGACCACGCCCCGGTATTTCATGCGTTTGTATTTGCCGCACAGACACTCCCAGTCCGTGATGGGGCCGAAAATACGGGCGCAAAACAGACCGTCCCGCTCCGGCTTGAACGTTCGGTAGTTGATGGTTTCCGGCTTGGTCACTTCACCGTACGACCACGAACGTATCTTTTCCGGTGAGGCGAGCGAAATCCGAATGGCTTCAAAGTCGGGCGCGACGGTTGGCTTGTCCTGATGTCTGAGCATGAATGACCTCCAAAGCGGCAATGTGACGGCCGCCAGACCGAACAGCCGTCACCGGTTGACCATCTCAGCGACGCGACAGGGTTGCGGGCGACTCAGCGGACGCACCATTCGAGTCCTCCGAGCGCTTGATGAGTTCGACATCGAGACACAACGACTGTAGCTCCCGCACCAGCACGTTGAAGGACTCTGGCACGCCGGGATCAAAGTCGGTTTCTCCCTTCACAATCGCCTCGTAGCTCTTCGAGCGGCCGGCGACATCATCCGATTTCGCCGTCAGCAGCTCCTGGAGAATGTGTGCTGCTCCGTAGGCTTCAAGCGCCCACACCTCCATTTCTCCGAAGCGTTGACCGCCAAACTGCGCCTTGCCGCCCAGCGGCTGCTGCGTGATAAGGGAGTAGGGACCGATGGAGCGGGCATGAATCTTGTCGTCCACCAGATGTGAGAGTTTCAGCATGTAGATGTAGCCGACCGTGACCAACTGCTCGAAGGGTTCACCCGTCATGCCGTCATACAGCACAGTCTTGCCGGACTGGTTGATCATCGGCAGTTCACCCTGGGATTCCCGCAGCGCTGCCGCTTCGGCCAGCTTCTGCTTGACTTCGGCTTCTGAAGCTCCGTCAAACACTGGTGTAGCAAACTGCACGCCCAGTACGTGCGCCGCCCAGCCCAGGTGCGTTTCCAGAATCTGGCCGACGTTCATGCGCGACGGCACGCCCAACGGGTTGAGCACGATTTCGACGGGCCGCCCGTCAGGCAGGTAAGGCATGTCCTCTTCCGGCAGAATCTGGGCGATGACCCCCTTGTTGCCATGCCGTCCGGCCATTTTGTCACCCACGGACAGCTTGCGCTTCATGGCGATGAACACCTTGACCATCTTGATGACGCCCGGCGGGAGTTCGTCGCCACGTTTGAGTTTTTCGACCTTCTCTTCGTGCAGCCTCTGGAGAATGGCAAACTGCCGCTTGGTGAACTCTTCAAGTTCTTTGATTTCAGCGGCCACATCAATCTTGGGATTCTGAAGCTCGATTTTCTTGAGCGTGGCCAGATCGAGCGTCCTGAGAAAGTCACGGGTCAGGACTTCGCCCTTGCCGAGTACGGCCCGCTTGTTGACGAGCACATCCTTGGCCACCCGCTGCCCTTCCAGAAGCTCGTAAATCCGCTTGTTGCGCTCGTCTTCGAGAATGCGACGCTCATCCTCCAGATTTTTGAGCAATCGCGCTTCTTCCTCAGCCTCAATGGCCAGGGAGCGCTTGCACTTTTCCTGTCCCTTGCGGGTGAAGATTTTGACGTCCACGACAGTGCCCTCGATACCAGGCGGACAGGTCAGGGAGGCATCGCGGACATCCCCAGCTTTTTCGCCAAAAATGGCGCGCAGCAGCTTTTCCTCCGGTGTCAGTTGGGTTTCGCCTTTGGGCGTCACCTTCCCGACAAGAATCGAACCCGGCTTGACGCGGGCCCCGATGCGGATGACGCCGGATTCATCCAGGTCACGGAGGCTGGATTCTGAAACGTTCGGAATGTCGCGGGTGATTTCTTCCGGGCCAAGCTTGGTGTCCCGGGCTTCGATTTCAAGTTCCTCGATGTGGACGGACGTGTAGGCATCCTCCTGCACGAGTTTCTGCGAAATGAGGATGGCGTCCTCGAAGTTGTAGCCGCGCCACGGCATAAAGGCCACGAGCACGTTGCGGCCCAACGCCAGCTCACCCTGGTCGGTGCAGGGGCCATCCGCCAGCACGTCCCCTTTCTTGACGCGCTGCCCCACGCGCACAATGGGTTTCTGGTTGATGCAGGTGCTCTGGTTGGAGCGCCGGAACTTGACCAACTGGTAAATGTCCGCCGTCACCTCACGCGAGAGCGTGCCGGGCTGCGTGGTATCCACCCGGATGATGATGCGTTCGGAATCCACGCTGTCCACAATGCCATCGCGGCGTGCAATGACAACCGCGCCGGAATCCTGCGCCGCAACCCGCTCCATGCCTGTCCCGATCAAGGGCGCTTCTGCGCGCAACAAAGGCACCGCCTGCCGTTGCATGTTGGCACCCATCAGTGCGCGGTTGGCGTCATCGTGCTCAAGAAATGGTACGAGGGCTGCGGCTACCGACACAAGCTGCTTTGGCGATACGTCTATAAACTGGATTTCTTCCCGTGGAACCTCACGAAACTCCCCGGCTTTGCGGGCTGACACCCGCTCGTCAATAATTTCGAGCCGTTCGTTGAGCCGGATGTTGGCCTGCCCGATGGTGTATTTGTCTTCCTCCCAGGCCGAGAGATAAAACGGGTAAGGTTCATATTCTGCCGGCTTCTGGTCGGGCTTGAGCGCCGCATTGGCCGCCTCGGCTTCAGAAAGAGGGATATGGGACCCTGGTCGCAGATTGGTATCGCCACCGTTGGTGATGCGGACGTACTCAATGACCCGCCCGTTTTCCACCTTGCGGTAGGGCGACTCGATAAAGCCAAACTCATTGATCCGCGCAAAGCACGACAGAGACGAAATCAACCCGATGTTCGGCCCTTCCGGCGTTTCAATCGGGCAGATGCGGCCGTAGTGGGTCGGATGCACGTCGCGTACCTCAAAGCCAGCCCGCTCACGGGAGAGTCCGCCCGGACCCAGCGCCGAAAGCCGCCGCTTGTGGGTGATCTCCGACAACGGATTCGTCTGGTCCATAAACTGCGAAAGCTGTGACGAACCAAAGAACTCCCGTACGGCCGCCATGACCGGCTTGGCGTTGACGAGGTCGCGCGGCATTGCCTGCTGCATCTCCTGGTGGATGGACATCTTGTCCTTGATGGCCCGTTCCATGCGCACCAGCCCCAGCCGAAACTGGTTTTCGAGCAACTCACCAACGGCGCGCACCCGCCGATTGCCCAGGTGGTCAATGTCATCGGCGTCGTAGGTCATTTCCTGTCCATCCGGCCCGATGGCGCGCCCTTTGCGCAGCTTGAGCAGATAGGTGATGACATCCACAAAGTCGCGCGGCGAAAGCGTTTGCTGGTCGAGGTTCGCCCGTTCGGGATGCCCCATCTTGATGTTGAACTTGAGTCGCCCGACGCGCGAGAAATCGAACTTCCGGGCATCGAAAAACATCCCGTAAAATAGCCCCCAGGAAGTCATAATCGTGGGCGGATCGCCGGGCCGCATCTTGCGGTAGATTTCCAGCAGCGCATCCACAGGCCGGCGGATGGTGTCCTTCTTGAGTGTTTGCTGGAGAATCGTTCCGATGTCATCCCGTTCGGGGAAATACACCTCGAAGCTTTCGACCCCGGCAGCAAAGAGCTTTTCATACTCCCGTGCCGTCAACTCCGTCCCGGCCTCAACCAGAACCTCACCAGTGGCCACATCCACAATATCAGCCAGCGCCGTCGCCCCTGTGAGGTCCGGTGCACTGACCGCGACTTTGGTCACACCAGCCTCACGAAAGGTTTTCAGGTGCTTTGGCATGACTTTCTGTCCCGGACGCAGCAGGGTCTCACCGGTTTCGGGGTGCTTGACCCCGCCGGTGAGACGCATATCAAGCAGCAACGGACTGATGGGAAACCAGAGACTCTCCTGGTGGACCTCCATCGTGGCCACCTGGTAAAACTGCCGCAGGATTTCAACGTCCGTACATGTCGTCGCCTTGATGCGCTCTTCCAGTTGGGCATCGGTGTAGTCGCCCCGCTCGATGGCTTCCATGTCGAGTTTCTGGATAAGCGCCAACGCCCGCAGGAAGATCGTCGCCAGAAACTTCCGCTTCCGGTCAATCCGTACGTAGAGCAGATTTTTCTGGTCGTACTCAAACTCGATCCACGAACCACGGTAGGGAATGACTTTCGCCAGATAGGTCGGAGACTTTTCAAAGAATACTCCCGGACTGCGGTGAAGCTGGGAAACGATGACGCGCTCCGTCCCGTTGATGATGAATGTGCCGTTTTCGGTCATCAGCGGGATGTCGCCAAAATACACATCCTCGTCCAGAAAGTTGCGCAGGCTGCGCTGTCCGGTTTCTTCGTCTTTGTCCCAGAGCGTCAGGCGGATTTTGACCTTGAGCGGAACGGCATAAGTCATGCCGCGCTCCTGGCATTCGCGGACTTCGTATTTGTGCTTGAGACCGACCGGCTCACCACATACGTCACAGGTGGTGACGATATTTTTGTTGGCCGCGCCACAGGCACGACAAATCACGTCTTCGCCCGAAAGTGGATCAACCTGAATGACGGCCCCGCAGTTGTGACAGTTGGAACGGAGAAACTGCAAGCCCTCGTTTTTGCCACACTTGCATTTCCACTCGCCAATCGAGTATTCAACGAAACTCAACTGGGCTGTGTCACGGAAATCCTTGATGGGAAATACAGATTTGAAAACCGCCTGAAGGCCGATATTTTCACGCTCTTCGGGCAGCTTGTCCATTTGAAGGAAGCGATAGTACGACTCGCGTTGAACCTCGATGAGGTTCGGGATGCGAATTGCCGTCTTGATCTTCGAGAAGTCGTGACGCGCCCGCGTCTCCTTACCGTTGTGCGACATAAGCCAAAGACATGCCTTTCCGCATCAGGCAAGCACCCCAAAAGCGGGCACGCCAAGACCTGCCCGCCGGAAACGAGCTTCCGATGCGCGTGAAGTAAGGAAGTCAACAAGGAAATGGTGCAGCGAAACCAGATGGGAAAATTGACAGGCCACAAACCGGCGGGCTTCACCTGCCAAAGCAAGCCGGTACCAGCGGCTTGTCAGAGGACAAGGTCGAACTACTCGTGCGTACACCGTCATCACGAGCCAGTTGGCGCCACTGAGATTCTTCAAAAGCGCCTCCCGCCACAAGAATGGCTCAAACGGACAAGCCCTTCAGGTCAGCCTGATGCTCAAAAGGCAAGCCCACCACGGGACCTGTCGGGCCCAGTGGTGGTTGATTGCCCGCCGCCGACAAACACCCTTACTTGATTTCGACGGTTGCCCCCGCTTCCGTCAACTTGGCCTTGATGGCCTCGGCTTCGGCCTTTGGAATGCCAGTCTTGATCGGCTTGGGAGCGCCATCCACAAGGTCTTTGGCCTCCTTCAGCCCCAGCGAGGTAATTTCGCGAACGACCTTGATGACATTGATCTTGTTGGCACCGGCAGCCGCCAGGATCACATCGAACTCATCTTTGGCTTCTTCAGCCGGAGCGGCTGGGGCGCCTCCCGCCGCAGCCGCGGCCGCTGGAACCGCAACCGCAGCAGCCGCTGCTGAAACTCCAAACCTTGCTTCCATCAGCTTGACGAGTTCCGCCGCTTCCAACAACGTCAATGAACCAATTTGCTCGACAATGGCCGTCAACTTCTCCGACATGTTCATCCTACCTTTCTGAACTAAAACGTAAAATCACGAGCTGTCGTGGGTTATTCAGGCTCCTGACCGGGCAGCGCCGTTCTCCCCCTTGCTCTTATCCCTATTCCGGGACATCCATTGGCAGACGCCAGGCCACTATCACTCGACCGGGCGTTACTCTGCTTTTTTGTCTCGCACCTGCGCCGTGACTACCGCCACATTGCGCGCCACACCACTTGTCGCCGCGGCAATCCGCTGTGCTCCAGAGTTGATCAGGAACATCAGACGGGACATGAGTTCCTCGCGGGAGGGCATCGTGGCCAGGGCCTCAATGTCCTGTTCCCCGATGGTTTTCCCATCCACAACCCCGGCCTTGAAAACAAACTGTTGGTATTCCTTGAAGAGTTTGAGCAGCAGTTTGGCTGCTGTCACCGGGTCTTCCGGGGCCAGAGCAACCGCCGTCGGCCCCGTAAACTGCTCGCCGAGTTGCTCCAGTACTGTTCCCTTGGCCGCGCGGCGCGCCAGTGTGTTCTTGACAACGTGGTAGCGCATCCCCGCCCGGCGCAGCTCACTGCGCAGCGCCGTGTCGGACTGCACGGTCATCCCCTGAAAGCCAACCAGAAAGGCATGGCGGGTGGATTGAAACTCCGCCGCCAATTGCTCAACGACTGATACTTTTCCCTGTCGCGTCATCGTTCCCCCCAACTCCGGCATCGCGCAGGAACAGGCCGCCCGGCTTCCCCACAGGGCATCAACGTTCCTCACGATGGTCTAAGGATTCAGCTATGGTACTCCGATGGTGCAAGCGGTACCGCTGGCCCCATCGTCGAGCCACAGTAGGCAGCCCGCACGTACCGCCCCTTGCTTGCCGACGGTTTGGCACGGAGAACGGCCTCGATGAGGGTACGGATGTTTTCAATGAGCTTTTCATCAGGGAAGGAAACCCGCCCCACCGGAACGTGAACGACGCCGGTTTTGTCCACACGAAACTCAACCTTACCGGCTTTGACTTCCTGTACGGCCTTGCCGACCTCAAAGGTTACGGTTCCTGTCTTTGGGTTTGGCATCAGTCCCCGTGGGCCGAGAATTTTACCCAGCGTGCCGACGGACTTCATCATATCCGGCGTGGCAATGAGCACATCAAAGTCCAGCCAGCCGCCCTTGATACGCTCGACAAAGTCTTCACCGCCGACCTCGTCAGCTCCCGCAGACTGGGCCTCAGATTGCTTTTCACCAGCCGCAATCACCACGACCCGCTTGGTTTTCCCCAGTCCGTTTGGCAGAACAACCGTCCCGCGCACCATCTGGTCGGCCTTACGGGGATCAACCCCCAAAACCATGGTGACTTCAACCGTCTCATCAAACCTGGCGTAAGCCATCCGCTTGATAAGCGGCACGGCATCCGCCAGAGTGTAGAGCCGCCCCGGCTCAATTTGTGCCAGTGCAGCCCGGTGTTTCTTGCCCATTCGTCCCATACTGTCTCCTCTCAGGTGCCAGCGCGACCCCTTACCGTCGCTCCCTGAATCACTCGCCCCGTCAACGCTGCCGGTGTGGTGTACCTAGCTTGTACCTACTCCACAATCTCAAGTCCCATACTTCGGGCCGTCCCTTTGACCGAGCGAATAGCCGCTTCCAATGAAGCACAGTTCATATCTGGCAGCTTGGTCTCGGCAATCTGACGCACCTGCGCCATGGTCAACTTTCCAATCCGCTCCCGTCCAGGTCGGGCTGCGCCGCTCGTGATACCCAACGTCTTTTTGATCAGGTCGGGGACTGGCGGCGTCTTCGTCACGAAGGTAAACGACTTGTCTGAATAGACCGTGATGACAACCGGAATTTTCAGGTCCCCCATGTCGCTCGTGCGTGCATTGAACTGCTTGCAGAACTCCATGATGTTGACCCCGTGCTGACCCAGGGCAGGGCCAATTGGTGGCGCTGGATTGGCTTTCCCAGCTTGGACCTGAAGCTTGATATACGCTGTAACTTTTTTTGCCATAGCTTGCGCCTAAATCACTTGGTTACTTGCGGCCGTATTGGCGGCATCACGGCAGGACAAAAGGTGAATACCACCTTACGACAGCAACCTCCGGGCAACGACATTCAGGTTACTGTTTCAGAATACCGGATAGGTTTCAGGATTCAGCAAAGTTGGGCTTTTCGACGCCCAGAAAATCCAGCTCAACCGGCGTCGCCCGCCCAAAAATCGTCACCATGACCTTCAACGTACTGCGCTCCACATTGACCTCTTCCACCACTCCGGTAAAGCCCGTGAAAGGACCGCTGATGATGCGTACGGTCTCTCCGGGGGAGAACACAATTTTGGGCTTCGGATGGTCCGTGGTCTCGGTGACATGGTTGATGATTTGGTTGACCTCTTCTTCGGTAAGGGCTGTTGGCTTCTGGCCACCAATGAAGTTGGTCACTTTGGGGGTATTTTTGATGGTGTGCCAGACACGCTCCGACATTTCACCAGTTTCATCGTCCGTTTCAATCTGCACGAGAACGTAGCCCGGAAAAATCATCCGTGAGGTCTCGACACGCTTGTTGCCACGCATTTCGACGACGGTTTCCGAAGGAATAAGCACCTCCGTCACCTCGTTTTCCATGCCATACGCCTTGAGGCGGCTCTGCAAGCTCTCGCGTACCTTTTTCTCGTGCCCTGAATAGGTATGAATGATGTACCAGCGCTTTGCCATAGACTGTCTCGGTCGGCGCGCGTTTACGCCCCTCCCAACCACTTGAGGATCGTTTCCAGAAGGCGTGTCACTACAACATCCACGCCCCACAGAAAGAAACCAAAGAAAGTCGTGATGCCAATAACTACGAGGGTCGTATCATAGACCTCTTCGCGGGTTGGCCAAACTACATTCCTGAGTTCATTGCGTGTGTCACGGAGAAACTGGATACTCGACGACCACCAGCCGGTCAGTTTTGAAACTGGTACGGACGGCTTGCTCTCCGGCGCGGTTACTGTCTCGGAAGCTCGTTCCATGAAATACCCCAAACACCTTCTAAACTCGGCACGGAGACCTACGTGGTGTGATATGGGATGGATTGGCAGGGGTAACAGGAGTCGAACCCGTACTTTCGGTTTTGGAGACCGACGTGCTGACCATTGACACCATACCCCTGCAAAGCCGGCTCATTCGAGGATTTCCGAAATCGTACCTGCGCCGACCGTCCGTCCCCCCTCCCGAATCGCAAACCGCAGCCCCTTCTCCATCGCTATCGGTGTAATCAACTCCACCGTCAACGCCACATTGTCCCC
>Ga0308420_1000627_pt1 | contig 17791 bp, 20 predicted proteins | sample HotsprSampleMS55_FD_203802 | JGI IMG/M metagenome (GOLD analysis project Ga0308420, IMG submission 203802) | Hot spring phototrophic mat microbial communities from Mushroom Spring, Yellowstone National Park, Wyoming, United States - 20090730_MS55 ... | reverse complement strand
CGAACTGACCGCAATGCCGGAACAGGAACGCGACCGAGCCGTCGGCGCCGAGGTTGCCGCCATTCTTGGTGAAGGCGTGGCGCACTTCGGCCACCGTGCGGGTACGGTTGTCGGTGAGGCAGTCGACCATCACCGCCGCACCGGCCGGCCCGTAGCCTTCGTAGCGCACCTCCTCGTAGGCGGCGCCTTCGAGCTCGCCGGTGCCGCGCTGGATCGCGCGCTGGATGCTTTCCTTCGCGAGGTTCGCATCGCGCGCCTTCTCCAGCGCGAGCCGCAGCCGCGGGTTGGCGGCCGGATCGCCGCCGCCGAGCTTCGCCGCCACCGTGATCTCCCGGATGAGGCGGGTGAAGATTTTTCCCTTGCGCGCATCGGCCGCGGCCTTGCGGTACTTGATGTTCGCCCATTTGCTGTGGCCCGCCATGACATAATTTTACTGCCCATGGCTTCGCCCATCCTGGTCGCCAAGGCGGGGCGGAAACCGCTGGAGCTCCTTCCAGCGCTCGCCAACCGCCACGGCCTCGTCGCCGGCGCCACCGGCACCGGCAAGACGGTGACCCTGCAGACCCTCGCGCACGGCTTCTCCTCGATCGGCGTGCCGGTGTTCTTGTCCGACATCAAGGGCGATCTCTCCGGTCTCGCGAAAGCCGGAGGCGCGAATCCGAAAGTCGCCGAGCGGCTGAAGGCGCTCGGGCTCGAGCCGCGCTGGGAGGCCTGTCCGGTGGTGTTCTGGGACATGTTCGGAGAGCAGGGCCACCCGGTGCGCGCGACCGTCTCGGACATGGGACCGCTGCTGCTCGCCCGCATGCTCGGGCTCAACGAGGTGCAGGAGGACGTGCTCGCGCTCGTCTTCCGCATCGCGGACGACTCGGGGCTGCTGCTTCTGGACGCGAAGGACCTGCGTGCGATGCTGCAGTTCGTCGGCGAGAACGCGGCGCGGTTCACCACCGAATATGGCAACGTTTCGGCCGCTTCGATCGGCGCGATCCAGCGCGCGTTGCTCGCGCTCGAATCGCAGGGTGCCGACCGCTTCTTCGGCGAGCCGATGCTCGAGATCGGCGATTTCATGCGCACCTCGGGCGGCCGGGGTGCGGTCAACATCCTCGCCGCCGACCGGCTGATGAACGCGCCCCGGCTCTACGGCACCTTCCTGCTGTGGCTTCTCGCCGAACTCTTCGAAGAGCTTCCGGAGGTGGGCGATCTGGAGAAGCCGAAGCTCGTCTTCTTCTTCGACGAGGCGCACCTGCTCTTCGACGAGGCGCCGAAGGCCTTGCTCGACAAGATCGAGCAGGTGGTGCGCCTGGTGCGCTCGAAGGGAGTGGGCGTGTTCTTCGTGACGCAGAACCCCCTCGACATTCCGGAGAGCGTGCTCGGCCAGCTCGGAAACCGCGTGCAGCATGCGCTGCGCGCGTTCACCCCCCGCGATCAGAAAGCGGTGAAGGCCGCCGCGAGCACGCTGCGCGCCAATCCGAAGCTCGACGTGGAGCGCGCGATCACCGAGCTCGCGGTCGGCGAGGCGCTGGTGTCTTTTCTCGACGAAAAGGGCCGACCCGCGGTGGTCGAGCGCGCGCTCGTCGTGCCCCCGCCGAGCCAGCTCGGCCCGATCGGCGAAGACGAACGAAAGCGGGCGATCGCCGACTCGCCGCTCGCGGGCAAGTACGACCAGCCGGTGGACCGCGAGTCGGCCTACGAAAAGCTCCGGGGCCGTGCGGGAGAAAGTGCAGGCGGGGCGAAGCCCGCCCTCTCCGCCCTGCAGGACCTGCTTTTCGGGCGCACCGGGCCGCGCGGCGGAAGGCAGTCGAAAGGCATGCTCGAATCCGCGGTGCAGAGCGCAGCGCGCGCGATCGGTTCGGAGCTCGGCCGCCAGGTGCTGCGCGGGGTCCTGGGTTCGCTCCTCGGCCGGCGGCGGTAGACGGCGCGCGCAACGGGATGGACCTCGGCATACGCGGAAAGACGGCGCTCGTCTGCGCCGCCTCGCGCGGACTCGGCAAGGGCTGCGCGATGGCGCTCGCGCGCGAGGGCGTGCGCCTGGTCATCACCGCGCGCGGGCGCGAGGCGCTCGAGCAAACCGCGCGGGAAATTCGCAGCGCCACCGGCGCCGAGGTCCTCGCGGCAGCCGGCGACATCGCCACCGCCGAAGGACGCGCGGCGGCGCTTGCGGCCTGCCCGGAGCCGGACATCCTGGTCACCAACGCCGGAGGTCCGCCGCCCGGCGACTTTCGCGACTGGAGGCGCGAGGATTGGATCCGTGCGCTCGAGGCGAACCTGCTCGCACCGATCGAGCTCATCCGCGCCACGCTCGACGGCATGATCCGGCGCCGGTTCGGGCGCATTCTGAACATCACCTCGGGTGCGGTGAAGATGCCGATCCCAGAGCTCGGACTTTCCAACGCCGCGCGCAGCGGCCTCACCGGGTTCGTGGCAGGACTCGCGCGTCAGGTCGCGCAGCACAACGTCACGATCAACAACCTGCTCCCGGGCCGCTTCTGGACCGAGCGCCTGCGGACGACCGTCGAGTTCAACGCCCGGCGCCAGGGGAGGACGGCCGAGGAGATCCGCGCGGCGCTCGAGCAAGCGATCCCTGCCCGGCGCTTCGGCACGATCGAGGAGTTCGGAGCCGCCTGCGCGTTCCTCGCGAGCGCGCACGCCGGCTACGTTACCGGACAGAACCTGCTGCTCGACGGCGGCGCGTATCCCGGAACGCTGTAGCGGCGTTGCACGCCGCTACTTGCGCTTCAGGTAGAAGGTGTATTCCCGGTTCGCTTCTGCCTGCGAGAGCAGCTCGTTTCCGGTCTGCTTGGCGAACGCCTGAAAGTCCTTCACCGAGCCCGGGTCGGTCGCGACGATCTTCAGCACCTGCCCCGACTGCATGTCGGAGAGCGCCTTCTTCGCGCGCAGGATCGGAAGCGGGCAGTTCAACCCGCGGGCGTCGAGTTCCTTGTCGAATTGCATGTCGTTGCCGTCCTCGCCATAAAGATACCGCGTTCAGCCGAAGCGCGCGAGCAGGTCGGCCACCCTCTGGGCGCCGTCCCGGCGCGCCCCCACTGCCGCCTCCTCGCGGATCATGCAGGCGACCATCTCGTAGAAGGCGCGGTCGAGCGCGCGGCGCGAGGCCGAGAGCTGCTGCGCGATCGCCTCGCACGGCCGACCGGCGGCGATCATGCGCCGGATCGCGCGCACCTGTCCCTCGATGCGCGCAAGGCGCGCATCCATCGCTTTTTTTGCCGCTGCATCGTGCATCGCAGGCTCTGCCATCGCACTCCTCCAGCGTTCGCCTTTGCGGCGAGATGTGAATATACACCGGTAGGTATGAGAGTGAAGGAAGCCGTGCTGCGTCGCAGCATAAGTAGCATTTCAGCCTGCATCGAAGAAGTCGTTGATGCATACTCTTCAGTAGTATTAAGCTGTAGGGCCAGAGGGAGAGGTCATGTCCGCATTGCCTGAGCTCGCCACGCTCGATCGGCTGATCGAGGAACGGCTCGAAGCGCTGCTGCCGAAAAAACTGGCCGAGCTGCGCGAAGCGCGCACACCTTCGATGACGATCATCGCCACCAAGGGTACGCTCGACTGGGCCTATCCGCCCTTCATCCTCGCCTCCACCGCCGGCGCGCTCGGCTGGCAGGTGTCGGTGTTCTTCACCTTCTACGGGCTCAACCTGCTGCGCAAGGACCTGAGAGAGCTGAAGGTGAGCCCCCTCGGCAATCCCGGCATGCCGATGAAGATGCCTTTCGGTCCCGACTGGTTCCGGCGCATCGAGTGGAACATCCCGAATGCGGTGCAGGCGATCGTCCCAGGGTTCGAGGCGGTGTGTACCGCGCTCATGAAGCAGACCATCGCGGACAAGGGCGTCGCGAGCGTGGCCGAGCTGCGCCAGGCGTGCATCGAGGCCGGGGTCTCGCTGATCGGCTGCCAGATGACGGTCGAGCTCTTCGGCTTTGCGCGCGAGGACTTCATCCCGGAAGTGAAGGACTTCGTCGGCGCCGCGACCTTCCTGCCGATGGCGCGCGATGCCGACGTCAGCCTCTTTATCTGAACGATCGTTCGCATCCCCAAGGGAGGACGGAAAAACGAAACTGCGCAAACTCGCCCTGCTGGCCGCTCTCGCGGCGCCGTTTCCGGCGCTCGCGACCACGGGCTACTTCCAGCACGGCTACGGCCTCAAGGCGAAAGGCATGGGAGGGGTCGGCATCGCGCTGCCGCAGGACGCGCTCGCGCCAGCGACGAACCCCGCCGGCGTGGGCTTCATCGGCAACCGGCTGGACGCCGGGCTCGACTGGTTCCGGCCGATCCGCGATTCGGAGATCGTCGGCAACATGGTCCCGGGCGTGGACGGCACCTATAGCGGCAGCGGGGAAAAGAATTTCTTCATCCCCGAGTTCGGCGTGAGCCTACAGTTCGGCCAGAACCTGGCGGTGGGCCTGGCGGTGTACGGCAACGGCGGGATGAACACCACGTACAACCGCTCCCCCTTCACCGGGTTTGGCGGCCAGAGCCCGGCGGGCGTGGACCTGATCCAGATGTTCATCGCGCCGACCGTGGCCTTCAAGCCGAACCCGAACCATTCGTTCGGCGTCTCGCTCAACCTCGCCGATCAGCGCTTCTCTGCCGACGGCCTGCAGCCGTTCGATAACCCGGCGTTCTCGGTCGCGCCCGGAAACGTGACCAATCGGGGCGATGACAGCTCGACCGGCTGGGGGCTGCGCCTGGGCTGGACGGGCAAGATGAGCGACACCGTGACGCTCGGCGCAACGTACCAGACCAAGACCCGCATGAAGCCCTTCGACAAATACAGGGGGCTGTTCGCGGAAGGAGGCGATTTCGACATCCCCGAGAACTACGGCATCGGCATCGCGATCAAGGCGACGCCGAAGGTCGCGCTCGCGGGCGACATCTAGCGGATCAACTACGGCAAGGTGAAGTCGGTCGGCAACCCGGTGGACTGCTTTTTCGCCGGCACCTGCCAGCTGGGTGCGTCAAACGGCCCTGGCTTCGGCTGGCGCAACACCACGGTGTACAAGATCGGCGCAAGCTACGAATGGTCGAAAGACCTGACGCTGCGCGCGGGGTTCGTGACGCTGCGCCAGCCGATCCCGGCGAACCAGACGCTCTTCAACATCCTCGCCCCCGGCGTGGTGGAAGACCACCTGACGCTGGGTGCGACGTGGGCGCTGGGAGCCGGCAAGGAGCTCACCGTCGGATACATGCACGCGTTCAAGAAGAGGATCCAAGGTTCGGGCTCGATCCCGCCAGGCTTCGGCGGCGGCAACGCCAACCTGCAGATGTACCAGAACTCGCTCGGCGTCGCGCTCGGCTGGAAGATGTGATGCGCGCGTAGGGATTCGATTCTTGCGGAAGGGCCGAGTCAACTCGGCCCTTTTTTTGACCCGAGGAGGAGAGCATGAGACCCCGAAATCGGAGAAAAGTGTGGGCAGCAGCCGGCCTGGGCGTGCTGCTATCGGCGGCGAGCGCAGCACACGCCCAGACCGAGACGATGTCCGCGGCCTGGGCGAAGTCCGCCTGCGACGCCTGGAACGCCGAGCCGGTGCTCACCGACGAGCTGGTCAAGTCGGGCTGGGCGAAGAACAACGCCGGCCGCGGCTTCAAGGTGATCCAGCTCTATCGCACCGAATGCAAGGACAGCCCGCGAGTCGAGCTGCGCATCGCCGAACAGGACGACAAGGCGCGCTGCGTCTACGGCGGCAGGGTCGAGACCGCCAGGTTCGATCTGACGGCCGACTATGTGATGCACGCCGAAACCGCGCGCTGGCAGGAAATGGGGCGCGGCGAATACGGCCCGATGCGCGCGATGATGTTCGGCTGCCTGAAGTTCGAAGGTCCCAGCTTCGAGGCAATGAGGAATATGGGCCCGTTCGAGGCGTTCCTGCTTCTCGTCGGCAAGGTAGCCGGCGCAACCGCCCGCCCGAAGTAATCGAGGCAGGTCGCCGGGGTTGAGCGCCTGCGCGAGCCTGCCGTCCACGGATCGCGCGCGCGAGCGCCCGCGACGCGCATCGGGACAGCGCAATCGGCGCGCGCGCATGCCGCAGGTCGCCGGCTTGACTGGAATGCTCGCCGCTCGGCATCATGCCGCCGGCCGTGCGACATCGGCGCGCGGCGTGTCAACCGTTCGGACGCGCGAACACCCCCACGATGAACGTCTGCATCGTCTCCGACAGCCACGACCGCGCCGACGCGCTCGCGCGCGCGGTGCGCAAGGCGAAGGCCGAGGGCGCGCAGGCGGTGATCCACTGCGGCGATGTGATCGGCGCGCAGACGCTCAAGGCCGCGCTCCTGCTGGGGCTTCCGCTGCACGTGATCCACGGCAACAACGTCGGCGACCCGATGATGCTGCACGCGCTCGCACGCGCGAGCGCAGGTCTGCTCCACTACCACGGCCCGGATGCACGGCTCGAGCTGGGCGGGCGGCGCATCTTCGTCGTCCACTATCCGGACTACGGCTACGCGATGGCCTGCACCGGCGACTGGGATCTCGTCTGCTGCGGCCACTCGCACCGGTTCGAGACCCGCTCGGTGGCGAACGTCCGCGGCGGCACCACCTGGCTCGTCAACCCCGGCACGGTGGCCGGGCTCGCCGCGCCGGGAACCTGGGTGCTCGGCGACCTCGCCGCGATGCGCTTCGAGTGCCGCAGCCTCGAAGCCGAGCATTCAACCTTTGTATGAAGGCATAGCGAACGCTGAGACCACAGCCGCGCGACACCGCTTAGAATTCGCGCCCGCAGCAGGGAGAAAAACCATGTTCAGCAGCAATCCGTTCGCCACGGTGGCAGCGGCGCTTCCGCCGGCCGCCCTGCAGGCGTACGTCATCCTCATGTTCGTCCTCGTCGTCGCGGGAACGCTCTACGACGTCTGGCACAAGGGCAGCGCGCGTTACTTCTTCGAGAACTGGCGCAGGTCGCGCGAACGCGCCGCGCGCGCCCTTGGCGGCGGCGAGCTTTTCTCGATCGCGCTGCAGACGCTGCTGGTGGACGTGCTCGCGTCGGGCGAGTTCTGCAACACCCGCCGCAGGATCGCCCACCTGCTGACGATGTACGGATTCGTGATCTATGTCGTTTCGACCGCGGTCCTGATCTTCGGCTACCCGACCGCGCAAACGCCGGCGCCCGCGGCGCTGGTGCAGCTCTGGTGGCTCGGCGCTCTGATGGTGCTCGCCGGTGGGCTCTGGTTCTGGCTTTTCATCCGCGTGGACGTGCTCGCCGAAGGGCATCCGCGGTTTCGCATCGTGCAGGCAGATCTCTTCATCCTGTCGCTGCTCGCGAGCGTGGTGCTCGCAGTCCTGTGGGCGGCCGCAGGCGGAGGGGCGGGCGTGCTTTTCTCGCTCTATCTCCTCGCTACCGCGGTGCTCTTCGGTTCGGTGCCCTGGTCCAAGTTCGCGCACATGTTCTTCAAGCCGGCAGCGGCGTTCGAAAAGCGCGTCAGCCAGGCGAACGGAACGCGCGCCAACCTGCCCGCGCCCGCCGACCGTCCGGAGACCTTCGGCAGCGCCCGCGAACTGCCGAACCACTACTAGCGCGCTCCGCGTCTTCCGTACACGAAGCGATCGAGAGGAGCCATGCCGACCTTCGTATACATGACCCGCTGCGACGGCTGCGGCCACTGCGTGGACATCTGCCCGTCGGACATCATGCACATCGACACCACCTACCGGCGCGCCCTCAACATCGAGCCGAACATGTGCTGGGAGTGCTATTCGTGCGTGAAGGCCTGCCCGCAGCACGCGATCGACTGCCGCGGCTACGCCGACTTCGCGCCGCTCGGGCACAGCGTGCGCGCACTGCGCGAGGAGGCGAAGGGAACGATCTCCTGGCGCATCCGCTTCCGGGACGGGCGCGAGAAGAACTTCGTGTCGCCGATCCGAACCACGCCGTGGGGCTCGATCCCCGGACCTGCGGAATACCCGGCGCCGCGGCCGGAGGACTACGCGCGCCCGGAGCTCGCGCACGAACCGGAGGCGCTCAAGATCGAGGGCGGGCTGCCGCGGCTGCGGCCCGAACAGTTCCGGAAGGGGGTGGTCTGATGGCGCTCTTCGGTGGCAGGAAAACGGTGTTCGTGGATGCCGACATCCTGGTGATCGGCGGCGGCATGGCGGGCACCGGGGCGACCTACGAGGCGCGCTACTGGGGGCGCGACCTGAAAATCGTCTGCGTGGAGAAAGCGAACATCGAGCGCAGCGGCGCGGTCGCGCAGGGCCTGTACGCGATCAACTGCTACATGGGCATGCGCTGGGGCGAAAACCAGCCCGAGGACCACGTACGTTACGCGCGCAACGACCTGATGGGGCTCGTGCGCGAAGACCTCGGCTACGACATCGCGCGGCACGTGGACGGCACGGTGCACAAGTTCGAGGAGTGGGGTCTGCCGATCATGCGCGATCCGAAGACCGGGCGCTACCAGCGGGAGGGCAAGTGGCAGATCATGATCCACGGCGAGAGCTACAAGCCGATCGTCGCCGAAGCCGCGCGCAAGGCCGCGACCGCGGTCTACAACCGCATCATGGTGACGCACCTCCTGATGGACAGCGCGCGGCCGAACCGCGTGGGCGGCGCGGTCGGTTTCAACGTGCGCACGGGCGACTTCTACGTCTTCCGCGCCAAGGCGGTGATCGTCTGCGCCGGCGGCGCTTCCCACATCTTCAAGCCGCGCGCGGTCGGGGAGGGCATGGGGCGAACGTGGTACGCGCCGTGGTCGAGCGGCTCGGCCTACGGCCTTCCGATCGAAATCGGCGCCAAGATGATGCAGATGGAGAACCGCATCGTGCTCTGCCGCTTCAAGGACGGCTACGGGCCGGTGGGCGCCTACTTCTTGCACCTCAAGACCTACACCCAGAACGGCTACGGCGAGGAGTACGAATCGAAGTGGAAGGAGCACACGCGCGCGCTGGTGGGCAACTACGTCGACGCCCATCCGATGCCCACCTGCCTGCGCAATCACGCTTTCTTGCAGGAACTCGCTGCGGGCCGCGGACCGATCCGCATGGTGACGAAAGAAGCCTTCCAGGATCCCCACAAGGAGACCGTCGGTTGGGAGAACTTCCTCGGCATGACGATCGGTCAGGCGGTGGTGTGGGCTTCGCAGAACATCGACCCCAAGCACACGAACCCGGAGCTCACGACGAGCGAGCCTTACGTGATGGGCTCGCACGCGACCTGTTCGGGCGCCTGGGCGAGCGGACCGGAGGATTGCGCGCCGGCCGAGTACAACTGGGGCTACAACCGCATGATGACGGTCGAGGGGCTCTTCGGTGCCGGCGACACCATCGGCGGCAGCGCGCACAAATTCTCTTCGGGCTCTTTCACCGAGGGCCGGCTCGCCGCGAAGGCGGCGGTGCGCTACGTGATGGAAAAAGGTCGCGAGACCCCCGTACTCTCGGAGCGTGAATACCGGGCCCTGGAACGGAAGATTTTCCAGCCGCTCGAAAACTTCCGTGTGGGGCGCAACGAGATCGTCGCCGGCACCGTGTCGCCCTCGTACCTCCTGCCGATCCACGGCCTGCAGCGTCTGGAAAAGATCATGGACGAGTACGTCGGCGGCATCAGCGTGAACTACATGACGAACGCGAAGCTGCTCGAGCGCGGCCTCGAGCTCCTCGCGATGCTGAAGGAAGACATGGCGCGCATCGGCGCCGAGGACCTGCACCAGCTGCAGCGCGCCTGGGAGCTGCACCACCGCCTTCTCGCCTCGCTCGCGGTGACGCATCACACGCTGTTCCGGGAAGAGACCCGCTGGCCGGGGTACTACTACCGCGGCGATTTTCCGAAGCTGGACGACGAGAACTGGCACTGCTTCACGCTCTCGCGCTACGACCGCGAGACGGACCGGTGGACGCTCGAGAAGGCGCCCGTCTACCACATCATCGACTGACCCCCCGCCGCCCGGGGTGCGGCTGCGGTGGAGGGCGCCGAAATGGGTGGCGCTTTCAAGGCGCGGCCGTTTGTGCTTGAATCCGCACGTATCCGTCCACGCTCGGCACACCATGGCCGACCGGCGCCTCCAGGTCTTTCACGCGGTCGCAAAGCACCTTTCCTTCACGCGTGCGGCCGAGGCGCTCTGCATGACGCAACCGGCGGTCACCTTCCAGATCCGCCAGCTCGAGGAGCAGTTCAGCACCCGTCTCTTCGACCGGGCACACGGGCGCATCGCGCTCACCGCCGCCGGTGCGATCGCGTTCGAATACGCCGAGCGCATCCTCGCGCTCTCGGCCGAGATGGAGGCGCGCCTGAAAGCGGTCAGCGGGCAGGTGGCGGGGCCGCTGCTGATCGGCGCGAGCACCACGATCGCCGATTTCCTGCTGCCGCGCGTGCTCGGCGAATTCAAGTCGCGCTACCCAGGCGTGGCGCCGCGGCTGCTGGTGGCGAACTCCGACACCGTTCAGGACCGCGTCGCGGAAAGGAGCCTGGACTTGGGCTTCATCGAAGGCGATACGCGATTGCCCGCGCTCGCGGGCGAGGTGTGTTGCGAAGACGAGCTGCAGGTCGTCTGCACCCCCTCGCACCCGCTTGCGAAGCACAAGACCGTCGCACCGCGGCTCCTGGCCGAGCACGCCTTCGTCCGGCGCGAGCCGGGCTCCGGAACGCGTCAGGTGGTGGACCATTACCTCGAAAAGGCAGGGCTCGCCCCGGAAGCACTCAACGTGGTCATGGAGGCGGGCAGCCCCGAGGCGCTGAAGGGGCTCGTCGCGACCGGGCTCGGCTTTGCGATCATGTCGCGCGCGACGGTCGCGAAGGAAGTGAAGCTCGGTCAGTTGGTGCGAATTCCTCTCGATCCTCCGCTGATCCGAACCCTCTCGGTGGTGTATCCGCGCGAGCGGATCCATGCAGCGGTCGTCACGCGCTTCATCGAGTTCGCGCGGGAGCACCTGCGGCAGGAAGTGCCTGCACCGCAGGCCGGCGCCGCGCGCAGCTCGGCGCAGCCGGTCGGGCGATGACCGAGCTCGACCCGAAAGAAGCGTACGAGTTCCTCCAGCGGACACCGGAGGCGCTCTTCATAGACTGCCGCAGCGAGATGGAGTACCTCTTCGTCGGCCATCCCGTCGGCGCGCTGCACGTGTCGTGGAACGACGGGCCGGACTGGGAGGTAAACCCGCATTTCGTCGGCCAGGTGAAGAAGCTCGCCGGCACCGACCACAGCACGCGGCCGATCGTGCTCATCTGCCGCAGCGGCAATCGCTCGCGCGAGGCGGGCGAAGCGCTGGAGCGTCACGGCTTCACGCGCGTCTACCACGTGCGCCACGGCTTCGAGGGTGACCTCGACCACAGGCACCGGCGCAACTCGCGCAACGGCTGGCGCTTCGAGGGCCTGCCTTGGGAGCAGTGCTGAGCGAAGGCCGCGCGCCTTCGCTCAGGGTCGTTGCGACCTGCCGCGCGCAGGGCGCTACGTCGCTGAGGAGGCGCGCCGCGCGCCGGCAGCCGGTGCGAGGGAGGCGTAGTACGCGCGCAGGATCTCCAGCACCTCGGGCCGGCTGAACTCCGGCGGTACCGAAGCGCCTTCGGCGAGCCACTTGCGAAGCTGGGTGCCCGAGACCTGCAGCCGATCGGCGTCGGCGTGGGGACAGGTGCGCCCGGAAGCCATTCCGCTGCAGCGATAGCACCAGAAGGTGACGTCCATCCGTAGCGGCCGGATGCGCAGCGCATCCGGCGGAATCTCGTCGAAGATGCGGTGCGCGTCGAAGGGGCCGTAGTAGCTGCCCACGCCCGCATGATCGCGCCCGACGATGAGGTGCGAGCAGCCGTAGTTCTGGCGGAAGAGCGCGTGCAGCAGCGCCTCGCGCGGGCCGGCGTAGCGCATGTCGAGCGGATAGCCCGCCTGCACCACCGTCCCCGGGCGGAAATAGCGCTCGACCAGTACCGCGATCGCCCGCGTGCGCACTTCCGCCGGGATGTCGCCGGGCTTCAGGTTTCCGAGCAGCGAGTGCACCAGCACGCCGTCGCACACCTCGATCGCCACCTTCGCGAGGTATTCGTGCGAGCGGTGCATCGGGTTTCGGGTCTGGAACGCCGCGACGCGCGACCAGCCAAGGCGTTCGAACTCGGCGCGCGTCTCGGCGGGCGTCATGAAGAGGGCACCGTACTTCGCGCGAAAGCCCCCGTCGGAAAGCACGCGCACCGGTCCGGCGAGGTTCACCTCGCCCTGCTCCATCACCATCTTCACGCCAGGATGCGCGACATCCGTGGTGCGGAACACCGTCGCGCATTCGTGCAGCTTGTCGATCGCGTACTTCTCGGTGACGCGCATCGTCGCCAGCACTTCGTCCGACTCCGGGTCGAGGAGCGCGATCTCCGCACCGGTGCGGATCGAGTCCGCGGTCGCGCGGTCCGCCGACAGCGTGATCGGGATCGGCCAGAAGAGCCCGCTCGCGAGCGCCATGCCGTCGCACACGCGCTCCCAGTCGGCGTGCGTCATGAAGCCTTCGAGCGGAGTGAAGCCGCCGATGCCGAGCATCACGAGATCGCCCTTCTCGCGCGAGCTGATACGCAGCTTGGGCAGCGACGCGGCACGCCGGCGCTCCTCGGCGGCCTGCGCGGGATCGAGCAGGAGCGGCTTCAGGCCGCGGCCGCCATGCGGTGCAACGAGGGACATCGGTCGGTGGAGAACGATCGGATTCGCGCCCGAGTCCAGACTAGCATGAAAACCGCGCGCCGCGGTTTCGACATCCTGATGCGCAAATAAGCGTGCTCGATGACTCCCCGGGCGTTCCGTCTAGCCTTCGAGCATCCGGTACTGGATCTTCATCGTGACGGCAGCACCCGCGATCATCGCGGCGAGCGCGAGAAAGGAGCCGACCGCGAGCGTGGATGCACCCGTCACGGCTTGCCCGATGGTGCAGCCCATCGCGGTGAAACCGCCGAAGCCCATCAGGAGCCCTCCCGCGAGGTGGCGCGCGAAGTCGCCGAAGGAGGCGAACCATTCGAGGCGAAAGCTCCCGCTCGCGAGCGAATAGAGAAGAGAGCCTGCGATCACGCCGCCGACCGCCATCACGCCGAAGTTGAGGAGGCTCAGGCGTGCGGGCTCCATCAAGTAGCGCAGGGTATCGCCGATCGGGCCGATGAAGGTGAACGACTGCACCTCGACGCGGCTCGGACGCTCCTCGGCGAACGCGGCCGCTGCGCGCCAGTCCTCGCCCCACGGGCCGCCGGTGATGAACCAACCCGCGGCGACCGCGAGCCCCACCACCGCACCCCCCGCGACAAGCTCGGGATTGCCACGGAAGTCGGCCGAGCGAAGCGCGAACGTGGCGAGCGCCCCCGCGACGAGCACTCCGGCGATCGCGCGCGCAAGCCATGGATCGAGCCCGCCCGCCCAGGCGAGGAGCGCATCGAGGCTCTGGGCGCGAACGTCGCGGGCGGCGAGGTCCACCACGGTCGGACCGACCCAGCTCATCACCGCGACGTTGAAGAGATCGGTGGTGAACATCGCGTAGACGACCGCGCCGATCGCGAGGGCGACCACCACCGACTTGAGATTCCCTCCCCCGATGCGCACCAACGTCTTGGTGCCGCAGCCGCTCGCGAGCGTCATCCCGACACCGAAGAGAAATCCTCCGACCAGATAGCGCAGCCAGGCGAACTGCGGCGTGCGGTAGGGCGGCAACGTGTTTTCCGGCAGTTTCACCCAGCCGCCCAGCTCGAGCACGAGGAGGCCCGCGGCGGCGACCGCGACCGCGAACAGCCACGCGCGCAGCCGTCCGGTATCGCCGATGTTCACCCAGTCGGAAACGCCCCCCATCGTGCAGAAATTGGTCTTCGCCATCACCGCGCCCATCGCGAGCGCGACGACGAACACCGAGAACAGGACCTTGAAATGAATGTCGAATGCCATGGATGCGCGCTCCCTGTCCTAGTCGACCCCCAGAAACGCGGCGATCGCATCGGCCGCGTCCTCGCCGTAGAGATCGTGAAAGAAGTGGTCCGAGCCGGCGATCGTCACCAGGCGCAGGCGGCGGCCGTCGGCGAGGTGCGCGAGGCGTCGCTCGAGCCCCGGCACCACCTCGTCGCCACCCGCGACGACGACGAGCGTCGGGACCGCGACGCGCGCGAGCGTCGCGTCCGGGTCGGCCGACGGCGCCGGCGCATAATACGAAAGGAACGACTGCGCGCTTGCGTCGGTCCGCTCGCAGTTGAGAAAGCCGACCTCGCGCAGAAGCTCCGTCCCGCGGCCGGCAGCGACCCGGGCGCGCGCTTCGGCGAGCAGCGGAGCGAGCAGGCGGCCGAAGCGCGCCTCGTAACGGCGCGCGGCGTCCGTCGCGAAGATCGGCGCGAGCAGCACCAGGCGCGCGAGCGCGGGATGACCCTGCTCGGCGGCGAACCAAGCCGCCTGCTGGCCGCCGCGCGAAAAACCGAGAAGCGCCACGCGTCTTGCGCCCTGCGCTGCGGCCCAGTCGAGCCAGGCTCCGATCTCCGCGAGCGCATCCTCGGCGCGGTGGCGGCTCGGAAGCCCGCAGTCGAACATGCCCTCGCGCCGCTCGACGCCGAGGGAGAGACTGATCGCGAGCGTCGCCTGCCCCCGTTCGGCGAGGAGCTTGCGAAACCTGCGCATCACGTCCATGTCCCGGTGCCCCATCGTGCCGTGCACCATCAGCACCAGCCGTTGCGCAGAGCCCGGACTCGCCGCGGCCTCGAACGATCCGACGAGCGTACGGCCTTCGTGCGAGATCCGCACCTCGCCCGCGACCGCCGCCCCCCGCCCCGGGAGCGCGAACGCGACCCAGGCAAAGAACGCAAGATAAAGAAGGCGCATCTTCCCATCGAAAAATTTTTCAGGCACGCTTCTGCGATGGTAGCAATTTCGCTTGCGTGAAAAAGCTCGGTTCGTGTTACAGTTTTCGTTGCACCAATCACGGAGGGTGGACATGAAACGGACTCGGATATCCAGGCGTCAAGCGCTCCGACTGATCGGAGCCGCGGGCCTCGCCATCGGCGCCGTCTCCTTCGGCACGCTGCTACCCACCGGCGTCGCCTCGGCCCAGGCGCTCGGCATGCCGCAGGACGAGGAGAAGGTGGCCGACACGATGAAGCGGCTCTTCGGCGGCCGTACGGTGCAAGAGGCTGCCGATCGCATCAAGGTGGACGCGCCGCTCATCGCAGAGAACGGCGCGGTGGTGCCGATCAAGGTCGACGCCGAGCTGCCGATGAACCCCGACAAATACGTGAAGAACATCTACATCATCGCCGACAAGAACCGCAGACCGCTCAACGCGCGCTTCGCGCTCACGCCGGAAGCCGGCAAGGCCTCGATCGCGACCAACATCCGGCTCGCGGCGACGAGCGACGTGCGTGTCATCGCCGAGATGAGCGACGGTGCGCTCTTCGGCGTCACCCGCGAGGTCAAGGTGACGGTCGGCGGCTGCGGCGGCTAGGTGCGTCGCACGCCCCCACTCGAGAAGGGATGACCGATGTCGGTTGGACAAGTACGCATCCGCGTGCCGGAGAAGGCGAAGGCGGGGGAGGTGGTCACCGTTCGCGTTCTGATCACGCATCCTCAGGAGACGCTCGCCTTCAAGGATGGAAAACCGGTGGCGAGGCAGTACAACTTCCTGCACCGCGTCGAGGCGACGTACAACGGAAAGAAGGTGTTCGAGGCCGAGATGACCCAGGCGGTGAGTCAGAACCCGCTGGTCGCGTTCCCGATCAAGGTGAGCGAGCCGGGAACCGTGAAAGTGACGTTCTTCGAGACGACCGGCAAGACCTATAGCGGCGAAGCCCAGATCCGGTTCTGATGCGAGAGCGCGCCGCGCGGCCGGCGGCGTAGGCAGCAAGGAGGGAGGCGCAATGAGCGGTTGGAGGAAGATGCCGCGGCGCGCGCGGGTGGGTGCGCTCGCCGCGATCGGGGCGGCGCTCGCGGCAGCGTGTGCGACGGTGGTACCCACGGTCACGTCGCAGGAGTGGCAGACGCGCGCCGCGCCGCTTTCCCGGGGTGTCATTCGCGAGGAAGGCGGCAAGCGCATCCAGGTGCGCTATCCGATCTTCGGCCCACCGACCAATTTCGAGCAATGGCCAACCTACGCCTACGGCGGTCCGGAATATTTCCCGCCGCGCAAGGGCGAGATGCCGAAGAACGTCAAGGGCGACCCGAAAAAGGGTCACGCGCTCATCAAGGACTCGGCGAAGGGACCGTGCACCGCCTGCCACGTGATCCCGGACGCGACCGTCTGGCCCGCCGGGAACGTGGGACCCGACCTTCGTGCGTTCGGCGCGCGCGGGCTGCCGGACGAGCTCGTCTACCAGATCGTCTTCGACCCGCGCGTTCTCTACGGCGAAACCACCCCGATGGCGCCCTTCGGCGCCTCGGGCATGTGGACGCCGGAGGAGATCGTGCACGTGGTCGCCTATCTGCAGTCGCTCAAGGGCAACCCACCGGGCCAGCCCGAGAAGGTGACCGACGACCCGCACTGGGATCCGCGCACCCGCCCGGTGGTGCGACCCGCCTATGGCGATCACCTGGATATCACCGCCAACCCCGGCCTCGGCTTCGCGCACGACCTCGCGGTGCCGCTGTGGACGAGGGCGGGCCCCAAGGGCCAGTCGTGCGCGAGCTGCCACGGACCGATCGGCGCGCCGGATGCGCAGCGGCCGCTCGGCGTCATCGGCTCGATGGTGGGCGTCGGGGCGCGCTATCCGAAATGGATGGCGCAGTACCGCCGTATGATGTCGGTGGAAGATTTCCTCGCGGTACACGCACCGGAGACGACCGGCCACGAGCTGCCGACGCAGGGCGATGCGAACCTCGCGATGTCCATTCTCGTGCGCATGCAGTCGAACGGCATGCCGTATGCGATGGACCTGAACGACCCGAACGTGCAGGCGGCGATCCGCCGCGGCGAGCAGACGTTCAACCGCCGTGTCGGCCAGCGCGGACAGGCCTGCGCCAACTGCCACACCGAGCGCGGCGGCGGCGGCAAGTTCCTCGGCGGGCGCTTCCTCGCCGACGTCGAGAAGGATGCGATGGTGAACCATCCCTACTGGCGCACCGCCTGGCAGCGGGTCATCGACATCCGGATGCGCATGCAGTGGTGCATGACGCCGTTGCGCGCGAACATGCTTCCGGGCGACGCGCCCGAATACGCCGACCTCGAGACCTTCCTCATCGCGAAGCAGACCCAACGCGGCGACCGGGTGCTCGTGCCCCGCGTCTCGCACTGAGCGGTCGCGAGAGCGGTGGAGATCACTCGGCGCGATTTCCTGAAGCTCGCCGCGATCGGCGGCGCGGCCGGGCTCGCGCGGCCTGAGGAAATCTGGGCGGCGCTCGCCCCCGAGCGGCTTCTCGGCTTCGAAGCGCTCGGCAACGTGACACTGCTGCACACCACCGACACCCACGCGACGCTCCTGCCGGTCTATTACCGCGAGCCGGACACGCTGCTCGGCGTCGGTGCGGAGAAGGGCCAGCCACCCTACCTCACCGGAGAAGCGTTCCTCAAACACTACGCGATCGCGCGCCGCTCGGCCGAAGCGTACGCGCTCTCGCACGTGGACTTCACCGAGCTCGCCCGCCGCTACGGCCGCATGGGGGGCTATGCCCACCTCGCGACGCTTGTGAAGAGAATCCGCGCCGAGCGGCCGGGAAGGGTGTTGCTCCTCGACGGCGGCGACACGCTGCAGGGATCGGCGACCGCGCTCTGGACGAACGGCGCCGACATGCTGGAGGCGCTCAACCTGCTCCGCGTGGACGTGATGACCCCGCACTGGGAGTTCACGCTCGAGGGAGGCGCCGCGCGGGTGCGCGAGCTCTTCGGCGACAAGGACAAACCGGGCGCGTTCCGTGGCGATTTCGTCGCGCAGAACGTGAT
>Ga0308420_1000625_pt1 | contig 17797 bp, 12 predicted proteins | sample HotsprSampleMS55_FD_203802 | JGI IMG/M metagenome (GOLD analysis project Ga0308420, IMG submission 203802) | Hot spring phototrophic mat microbial communities from Mushroom Spring, Yellowstone National Park, Wyoming, United States - 20090730_MS55 ... | reverse complement strand
GCAAATGCTACGAGCACCGCGACGTGGAGAACCGTGCCGGTGACGACACGTCTTGCCCGGCTTCTTTGTCCGAGGAGAAAGTGCTGGGCGCGCGCGGGTGCACGAGTGAGCGGCCTTGGCTGGCATGTCGCTGCGGAGTTATTCCCTGCCCAGTCAAAGCGCCCTCAAGGAGTTCCCAGGAGCTGGGTTTTGAGCGAGGTGCTCAGCGGCTTGGGGCCGAGCCAAATGGCGAAATAGGCGGCGGCAAACTCTGCCCCTTCGATCGTGGCTTTGACTTGGCCGTTCAACGCCAATTCAGTCCCGATCCCGGGGATGTACGTGAGGGAGTAACGATCCCCGGGTTTGACGTCTTCGTACAAAGCGTGCAAACGCGCGATGTGCGGCCGCAGTCGGGTCAAGGTCTCCGCCGGGACGTTCTCTGGTAGCAACGCATCGGCCGCCTTGCCGAAATCCGGGCCGGCAATGGGCCAGAAATATGCCAGCTCCAAGCGTTTTGGGACGTCGGCAAGGACCTGAGAGGGGTGCACCCCCGCGCCGAGATACAAGGCGGCGACATAACCTTTGAAGACGATGCGGTAGCGGAGCAGGCCGACACCGTGCAGGAACAGCGGAGTGCCGTGGATCTCGTAGCGATCGGGGAAGGTGACGCCTTCGATTTCCGCTGCCCGGCCGAGGGAAGGAGAGAAGGAGAGAGAGCAGGAGAGGACAGTCACGCTGAGCAGCTGGCGCGCACGGCGACCGGATGCCGGTATCGCCGTGGCGAACCAGATCAGCACCGGTAATGCCACCCCCCATGCGGCGGCCAGGATAAGCAGGCTCGGCCGTGGGTCTGGCGGCAATATAACTGCGCCCAACCGTGCGCCGGCATAGTAGCTCAGAGGACCCCCGAGCGCGCCGAAACACGCGGCGAGCACGTAGCGGTCTCGGAGCCAGCTCAGCGAGCTGTGGAGTGTGGTGGCGAAGATCATCCACAGGACGGTGATCCATAACGGGCAAACCCAACTTGTGACAGAGCCAACAAAGGTGTAGATGCCACCCCACATCATGAGTGTATCAAGGAGTGAGCCCGCAATCCCAGCGGTTAACAGCAACTGCACCTCGCGCATCACATTGGGGGTCAGCAGCAAGTGCCACGCGAGGAGGACGGCCCCGATAAGCGGACCGAGGAGCGGGTAGCCCTGCGCGGCTCCGAGTACACACGCAAACCAACCGATGTAAAAGGCGCTCGCATTCAGAAGGGCGTGTTTCATAGCGGTGGCAGAAGCGGTGCGCGGCGGCACTGCGGCTTGGTCAAGAGCATCTGCACATCGCCGATGGCGCGTTCGTGAAACCCTCCTTCACAGTAGCACAGGTAGAACTCCCACATGCGGATGAAGGAGTCGGGGTAGCCGAGGGCACGGACGTCGTCGGTGTGCGCGAGGAAACGCTCCCGCCAGTGGCGTAACGTCGTTGCATAGTGGGGGGTAAGGTCCTCCAGATGAAAGAGGCGCAGGTCTGTGGCACGGGTCAGTGAATCACAGATAGCGGTGATTGAAGGGATACAGCTACCAGGGAAAATGTAACGCTGGATGAAATCCACTGAACGCTTGGCCCGCTCATATCGCTGGTCGGCGATCGTGATCGCTTGCAGGAGCATCATCCCTTCGGGCTTCAACAGGTTGCTGCAGCAGCGAAAGTACGTGTCATAGTACGCATGACCGACCGCTTCGATCATCTCGATCGATACCAGTTTGTCGTATTGACCGACCAGATTGCGGTAGTCTTCGCAGAGTACCGTGACGCGATCGGCAACCCCCGCTGCGATGACGCGCTGACGGGCGAGCTCATACTGTTGCCGGGAGATTGTGGTGGTCGTCACCCGGCAGCCGTGGTGCTTGGCGGCGTAAATGGCAAAACTACCCCAGCCGGTACCGATTTCTACCACGTGATCCGCTGGAGACAGCTGCAGCTTGCGGCAAATCCGCTCGATCTTGGCAAGCGAGGCCTCCTGCAACGTACTCTCGGGCTGTGTGAAAATGCCGCACGAGTAGGTCAGCGTCTCGTCAAGGAAGAGCGCGAAGAAGTCACTCCCCAGGTCATAATGGGCGGCAATATTGCGCCGACTCCCTGTCGGGGTGTTGCGGTGGAGGAAATGAAACAGTTTGCGGAGCGGTATAGTGACGCGGGCGAGCCCGCTTGCCATGCCGTCGAGCACCGTACGGTTGCGCAACAGGATGCGCACTAGCGCGGTCAGGTCGTTACACGACCAGAGGCCATCAATATAGGCTTCGCCTGCACCGATGTCGCCCGCGCACGCGATAGCGCTATAGAAGCGGGGCGCATCATGGACGAATACGGTGGCGGCAAGTTGACAGTTTGGGGACAGGTGTCCAAAGGTCTGACATGTGTTTCCGTCGACGAGCGTGATCTGCCCGTGCTGTAGCTGACGGAGATGGGTCAGGACAAGACGCCGAGCAAGCTGTGTCCACCATGTAGGTTGGATCGTCCACGTTGATGTCGGTGCTGCAGGGATAATGGAATCCTTCATAAGTCACGCGGTTCTGGCGCTCCGGCCTTTACGGTTGCCGGGTGGGGATAAAAAGGGGTTCGCTTCAGCCACAGGCGGAAGGCTTGCCAGTAGATGGCGGCGATGACCTTGCCTGTCATGAATGGGTAGCGCACAAGACACCAGGCGAGAGCTGGGCCGCTGATCTCTTGGCGGGTGAGCACCATGGTGGCGTCGAAAAATTTTCTTCCACCCTGACGGTTCTCCATGTGGATCACCAAGCGGTCCCCGGGCTCACAGAACCGCCAGTCGTAATCCACATCCATGCCCATGAAGGGAGAGACGTGGAACGCCTTGCCGAAGCGGTAACGCTTTTTGTGGCCGCGTGCCTCGTTGCGGGCTTCAGGAAGGACGTAGCAGTACCGCTCACCCCAGGGGGTGTTGGTCACTTCGGCGACGATCGTCTCGACCCGGCTCCCGGTGGCGTTGTAGCAAAAGTAGAAGCTGACGGGGTTAAAACAGTAGCCGAAGTAGCGCAGGTGAGTGAGGAGGCGAATCGGGCCCGGCGGCGGGTAGCCAGTATGTTGGGCGACCAATGCGCGCACAGCGTCGGCGAGGGGCACGCGGGGATCGCCGAAATGGTCCGCCCGGCGGAACTGTGCCAACGTTACACGTTCGCTAGACCATAGCCACCAGCCCTGAAAGAGCGTCGGCAGCTCGTCGAGATCGAGGTACATGAGAAACAGGGGGTATGCAAAAGTGTGGGACACGGGCGCGAAGCGGCGGTGGCGTACGTGTCCGCGGTAGATGCAGCTCTGCTTCGTCACAGTCGCTTCCCAAACGCCTGGCACACTGCCAGGGCGCTGTTCACCCCATCCTCGTGAAAACCGTATCCCCAGTACGCCCCACAAAAAAACGTGCGGTTGACGCCGCTGATCTGCCGGTGGCGTGTCTGCGCCGCCACCGCCTGAGCGGTGTAGACCGGGTGGTGGTACGTCATGCGCTGGATGATGCGGGTTGGGTCAATCACTTCGCCCCGGTTGAGGGTAACGCAGAACGGCTGTGGTGCCTGCAGGCTTTGCAAGATGTTCATGTTGTAGGTGATCGCCACCCGGCCGTGTGCCTCGCGCGGGATATAGTAATTCCAGCTGGCCCACGCGCGCCGCCGCCGTGGCAGCAGCGTCGTGTCGGTGTGCAGGATGACGTCATTGGCTTGGTACGCGAATGCCCCGAGGATCTCACGCTCGGCGTCTGTGGGATCGGCCAGCAGGGCAAGGGCTTGATCGCTGTGGGTGGCAATCACTACATGATCGAACCGCTCATGCTTGCCGCACTGCAGGGTCACCACAACGCCATTGGGGGAGCGCGTTACAGAACGGACCGGGCACTTGAGGCGAATACGGGCGCGATACGGGCGCGTGAGCGCCTCAACGTAACGGGCGGATCCGCCCTGGATTACCCTCCACTGGGGGCGCCCGTTCACACGCAACATGCCGTGGTTGTGGAAGAATTGCACGAAGTAGCGAACGGGAAAGTGGTTCATCTGCTGTGGATCGGCCGACCAGATCGCCGCGCCCATAGGGATGATGTAGTGGTCGATGAATTCGCGTGAATAACGGCGGGTAATCAGGTAGTCTCCGAGGGTGTCTACGCCAGCATCACTCTGCAGTAATGCCGGGGCGGCTGCATGAAAGCGCAGAATATCGCGTAGCATACGGTAGAAGGACGGACGAAACAGGTTGCGACGCTGGGCGAATAGAGTGTTGAGCGACGTGCCGTTGTACTCCAAACCACTCCGCTCACACGTGACGCTGAAGCTCATGCTGGTCGGCTGCGAAGCCACCCCGAGCCGCTGCAATAGTCTTACGAAGTTGGGGTAGGTCCGCTCGTTGAACACGATAAAGCCGGTGTCAACCGCGTACGTCGTACCTTCCTGCTCGACCGCTACAGTGTGCGTATGGCCCCCGATGTAGTCGTTCGCCTCGAAGACGGCGATGTCGTGCTCCTGATTGAGGAGATAGGCAGCTACCATTCCCGAGATACCGGTGCCGATGATCGCGATTTTCATGCGCAGGGGACACTCCAGGAATCACATCGCCTGGGTGAGATCGAGCCGCTTCGTGGCACGGATGTGCGGGGGGACGGGTTTGAGGTCCCAAATGATCCTGAGCCAGGAGAATAGCAAGAGCACGTAGTATGTCAGGTCGATCTCCCACCAATAAAAGCCCTGCCGGGCCGCGGCTGGGTAGTGATGGTGATTGTTATGCCAGCCCTCGCCGAATGTAATGATGGCGAGGAAAAAATTGTTCCGGCTGTGGTCGTTGGTCGCGTAGCGCTGGCGCCCGAACTGGTGCGCTAAGGAGTTCACGGCGTAGGTGGCGTGGTACACCAGAACGGTGGAGAAGAAAAACCCCCAGACCAGCAACTGTAACCCGTTCGTCTTCAGCCCAGGGGCGAAGGTTTCTAAGCCGACACCCAGTGCGTAGAGGAACGCTGCGAAAAAGAGGGGGACAAGGATGTCAAAACGGTCGAGGAAGCAGAGTTCGGGGAATTTAGCGAGGTCGGGAATAGCGCGCAGGTTCGTAACAAAGGCGGCGCGTGTTGTGAACCACCCGACATGACTCCACCAAAACCCATGGTGGTGAGGGGAATGCACGTCAGTGATCTCGTCAGAGTGCGCGTGGTGATACCGGTGATGGGCCGCCCACCACAGAGGACCACGCTGTACAGCGCTCGCACCCAGCACGGCGAAGGCCAACTGGCACCAGCGGGAAGTTTTGAAAGCCCGGTGGGAGAAGTAACGGTGATAGAAACCGGTGATTGCGAACATGCGGATGCAATATGATATGCCGGCCGTGACGACCGCGGTCCAGCTCCAGCCGACCCAAAAGACTAGGCAGCAGAGCAAATGCATGGCGACAAACGGGAGCACACGCAGCCAGTCTACCTGCTGGGGGGGGGAGTGTGGGAGGACATCGACCCCTGCCCAAGAGTCAAACCAATGGATGACTGTCAGCAGGACGGATGGTATTATTGGTGCCGACGACCGTTGCCGGGAACAGATAGAGTGGTCCATGAGTATGCCGTGGTCCTGGAGGTACTCCTCCAGATTGCTGTGGTTGCTTCAGGGGCGTTACCGCTGAGTAGCAGCAAATGTACGGGTCGTCAATCCCTTCTCTACGCCGGGCAGGCTGCGGCACTTGCCGTGCGCACACCCGTAGGTGCCTGCTACCCTGTGGCTCTGCGTATTCTACGACTGCTCGCCTACTTGAGGTTAAAATATCGTGTAAAAATACGACAAGCGCGCTGCTGGGCAATTGAACAAAAAACGCACACCCCTTCTGCAGGGGTGAAAGGAGCAAAGGTGCGCGTAGCGCTAGAGTTGATTGAAAGAGGGGCCGTTCCTGATCCACTGATCCGGTGCGGGATCCGCCGTTTGCTGACCCGGCGGTTACGCCAACAGCAGGCAGAGGAGGATGGTATACCGGCCCTCGCGCAGCAAGAAGAACGTGAGCCGCGAGGGACCTTCCGACAGCTGATCGCCCAGCTCCGCCAGAGTGCCGTTGCCCTACACCCCGAGAAGGCGAACGAGCAGCACTATGAGCTGCCTCCGGCTTTTTTCCAATGTGTATTAGGCAAACGGCTCAAGTATAGCAGTGGCTATTGGCCCCCTGGCGTGGGGACGCTCGACGCGGCCGAGGAGGCGATGCTGGAGCTGACATGCCAGCGGGCACAGGTACAGGACGGGATGGAGGTGCTAGAATTAGGCTGCGGCTGGGGATCGCTCTCCCTGTGGATTGCAGAACGCTATCCCCACAGCCAGGTGATTGCAGTGTCGAATGCACCCTCGCAGGGAGAATTCATCAGGCAGGAGTGCGTCCGGCGGTGCCTTCCCAACCTACAGGTTATTACAGCGGACATGAATGACTTTCACACCGAGCTGCGCGTCGATCGAGTCATTTCGATCGAAATGTTCGAGCACATGCGCAACTACGAACAATTGCTGGCGCGCATCGCCGGCTGGCTTCGACCCCAGGGCAAACTCTTCGTCCACATCTTCTGCCACCGTGCCTATGCGTACCCCTTCGAGACCGAGGGGGCTGATAACTGGCTGGGACGGTACTTTTTCACTGGTGGTCTGATGCCATCGGATGACCTGTTGCTCTATTTTCAGCGCGATATGGTGCTGCAGGAGCATTGGCGGGTCAACGGTCTGCATTATGCCCGCACGGCCGAAGCATGGCTGGCCAACCTTGACGCCAGACGCCAAACGGTCCTGCCCATCCTGGCGGATGTCTACGGTCCGGCACAGGCTGAGCGGTGGTTGAGGCGGTGGCGGGTCTTTTTCCTCGCCTGTGCCGAGCTGTTCGGCTTCCGCCGCGGGCGGGAGTGGTGGGTGTCGCATTATCTCTTTCAGCCTCGATAAGTCAGGAACAACCACACGGGCGACGAAGGGCTGTACCTCATCGCTGCAGCTGGGAAGGAGGATATAGTATGAGAGGTCGTTCCTTACGTGCGTGGCTCCTGCTCTGTGTGCTATTCCTCAGTTGTGGGGATACTGCACGGACGCCGCAAGACGAACTCGCCGCACGCAACATCCCCTTTACTGCTACGGCGTTTCTGAGCCGGGCGGAGACCGGGGACCTCGTCGCGGTGCGTCTTTTCCTTGCGGCCGGGATGGATCCCAATGTGAAAGACACATACGGAGGAACAGCTTTGCGTTACGCGGCTGCCAAGGGGCACCTCGAGGTTGTGCGTACCCTGCTCGATAAAGGTGCCGATGTCAATGTGCAGGATATCGATGGTTTTACTCCTTTGAGGTATGCTGTGTATTACGGACACACAGAGGTGGTGCGCGCCCTGCTCGCCAAAGGCGCTGATGTCAACAGAGCAGATAAATGGGGGTGGACGCCGCTGATGATCGCCCCACACGGGAATCTCGACATCGTGCAGTTGTTGAGAGCGGCAGCCACGCCGAGGTGAGGAGAGTGGGCTCTGTAGCAGCACGGCGCTGGATGAGACGACCTTTCTCCCTGTGGGGGAGCCGCGTAACTGACCCCAAGTCGTCCTTTTTCACTGTAACCGCTCGATGACCGCGTCGGTGAATGCTTCGGTGCTCAAGTTGCCGCCAAGGTCTCGGGTTTTCCTCCCTTCACGGAGCGCGCAGTTGTATGCTGCTTTGATACGCTCGGCTGTCACCCGACACGAGACGTCCTCGCGGGTATCGGCCAGGTGGTTCAGCATCATGACGGCAGACATGAGTAGGGCCAGCGGGTTGGCAAGGCCTTTCCCCGCCAGATCAGGGGCGGAGCCGTGCACGGCTTCGAAGACCGCTTGGTGATCACCGAAGTTGGCGCCGGGCACCACGCCGAGTCCGCCGACGAGACCGGCGCAGAGGTCGCTGACGACGTCTCCGTAGAGATTCTCCAGTAACAGGACGTCAAACTGCGTCGGATCTTGCACCAATTTCATACAACCGGCGTCGATAATCATTTCCTGATACTCGATGTTAGGATACTCATGTTGGTGGATTTGTCTGGCACAGCGCAGAAACAACCCGTCGGTCATCTTCATGATATTGGCTTTGTGGAACACAGTAATCTTCCGTCTTCGCCGCCGCGTGGCGAAGCGAAAGGCCCAGTGGGCAATGCGCATACAGGCGCTTCTCGTGGCCACCTTCATGCTCATGACGACATCATCGGTGACCTGATTCTCGACGCCACTGTACAATCCCTCCGTGTTCTCGCGGATAATGATGAGATCGACGCCGTGAAAATGGGTGGGGACTCCCTCAAGAGTGCGGACCGGCCGGACGGCGGCATAGAGATTGAGACGCTTGCGCAATTGCACGTTCACCGAGGTAAATCCTTCGCCGACGGGGGTAGTGCATGGGCCCTTAAGGGCAACCTGATACCGCTCGATTGCCTCCAGGGTTTGTTGGGGGAGGACCTCCTGTCCCGCTGTGAGCGCTGCAATCCCAGCCTGTTGTTCGCTCCACTCGACCGGTGCTTTTGCCGCCTCGAAGACGCGTTGTACTGCGAGAGTGACTTCCGGACCGATACCGTCACCGGGGATAAGGACAACTGTATGTCTTGCCATAACGTCTATATTTTCATCTGCAACTACCCTCTATTGTACTGCGAACCGTGTGCGATTGCATCGGGCGAGCCGCCAAACGGTACAGGGATGATGCCGCACGGGGTGATTATCCGCAGGTCGCGGTTGCGAGCACGACCTTAGCGCTGTACCCTGCCACGCGGGAACCAGGGGAGAAAGGCATTCGTACTAGCGATGTAGTCGCGGTATGCGGGGCGGCGTTCCGTAATGGTTTGTTCCAACAATGCCACACCCGAGATTTTCAGTAATAGGACAGTCATGAGCAGTGGACTCAGGATGGTCCATGCACCGCCGGGGATGGAGAGCGCGAAGAAAAAATAGCCCCACCAGACCATCGCATCGCCAAAGTAGTTAGGGTGACGGGTATACGCCCATAACCCCCTGCGCATGACTTGGCCGCGGTTTGCCGGATCGGCCTGAAAACGCGCTAGCTGCCAGTCGCCCACGCTTTCGAAGAAAAAGCCGAGCCCCCAGCAACAGAGGCCAACTCCATCCGCCCATGTCCAGGTCCGTGGTACAGCGGACATCTGCACCACAAGAAGTGGAGTGGCGATCAGCCAGATAAGCACCCCCTGCAACAGAAAGATGGTGAAAAAGCTCATCCACCAGAAACGCTCTCCGCGGTATGCACGCATCGCCTGATACCGCCGGTCTTCTCCCCGTCCCCAGTTCCGCCATAGGAGGTATGCGGCAAGTCGTACTCCCCAGAGCGTGACGAGGGTCAGCGACAGCATATGGCGGGCATTCGTTGGTGGACCAAGGGCACGATAAAACCAGGCGAGGCCGACAAATCCTAACCCCCAGAAGATATCCACGATGCTCGCGTTCTGCTTTCGCACGCTGACCAGCCACAACACACTCATGGCTCCCAGGATGACCCCGAGGCCGGCCCAGAGGGGAGAATTTATCTGCACCCTCTCATACGAACATAATGGCATCTTGGTGTCAATTTGTGGCAGGGAAGAAGCGGGGTGCATGGGGACGAGGGATACTCCCTGGTGGTGGGGATAAGGGGGGTGTAATAAATATGCTGATTCTGTCCTCGGGACAACGGCAAGAACGAAGAGTGGTATGAGAAAGGAGCGCTTTGTTTATCGAACCCGTATTCCTGTCCCTGCGAGTGAAGTATTTGCATGGCATACGCGTCCTGGTGCGCTCGAACGTTTGACTCCACCGTGGGCGCCAGTGAAGATCATCGAGCGCGCTGGGGGGATCGAGAATGGCTCGCGGGTGGTGTTGTGTATCAAGGTAGGTCCATTCTCACGGTACTGGGTTGCCGAGCACCGGGGGGTGGAAGTGGGACGACAGTTCCGGGACGTGCAGCTAGTGGGACCTTTTACGTACTGGGAGCACACCCACCGGGTCGAACCTGATGGACTATCGGCTTGTTATCTGGAGGATGAGATTGAATATACACTCCCTTTTGGTGTAGTGGGACGTGCGGTCGGCAGCACATTCGTCCGCCACCAGCTCGAACGGCTCTTTGCCTATCGACATCATGTGACCGCACACGATATCGTGCAACACCACAAGCAGAAAGCAGAAGGTCCGATGAAGGTTGTTGTGACAGGAGCGAGCGGGCTGATCGGCTCGGCCTTGGTGCCTTTCTTGACGACTGGGGGACATCTCGTCACGCGCCTCGTGCGCTCGCAGCCCCGGTCTGGTGCTGCAGAAGTCCGGTGGGATCCGATGGCGGGCAGTCTGGATCCTGCCAGTGTGGAGGGGGTAGATGCCGTGGTGCACTTGGCAGGAGAAAATATCGCCGCGGGCCGGTGGACGACCGCGCGGAAAGCCGCGATCCGCGAGAGTCGCGTGTGGGGGACACAGGTGCTCTGTAGTGCGCTGACAAAACTCTCTCGGCCGCCGCAGGTCTTAATCAGTGCGTCGGCGATCGGCTATTATGGCGACCGCGGCGACGAACTTCTGCGCGAGGACAGTACGCTGGGGACGGGCTTTTTAGCCGAGGTCTGCCACGCCTGGGAAGCGGCTACAGAGCCCGCAGTACGGAAGGGAATACGTGTCGTTCTGCTGCGCTTCGGCATTGTTCTGAGTCCTGCAGGAGGAGCGCTGGCCAAGATGCTGACACCGTTTAAATTGGGCGTTGGTGGGGTGGTAGGGAGCGGGAAACAGTACATGAGCTGGATTGGAATCGACGACGCCGTCGGTGTGATCAACCATGTCTTGCAGACTGAAACGATCCGTGGTCCGGTGAACGTCGTCGCACCGAACCCTGTAACGAACGCTGAGTTCACCGCCACGTTAGGGCGGGTGCTCAGGCGTCCTACCTTGCTGCCGCTGCCGGCCTTTGTCGTTCGCGCTGCCTTTGGGGAGATGGCCGATGCCTTGCTGCTGGCCAGCACGCGTGTGGAGCCGGCACGGCTCCTGACAACGGGCTATGTCTTCCGCTTCCCGGACCTCGAAGGGGCCTTGCGTCATGTCCTAGGGAGGGCGTAACGAGTGGTCCCGGCATGCCGTATCGCCTATTCTGTGAGAGTGCGATCTAGTGCAGGCAGGTCCGCCGTCAGGGGCGCTGTATCCGCGAGGAGGAGGGGCTGAGGGAAAAGTGCGACGCTAACTGGGACAGGCAGCGTATGGGCAAGCGTGCGATCAATGTCTGTTTCTTCTTTCTTGAGAATCTCAGTGTCGGGGTGTGGGTTGGCGCCTTAGTAACGTTCGGCTTTGCTGTAGCACGCCCCGTCTTTCGTTCGCTGCCCAGCGTTACAGTGGCGGGCGGGATCACAGCCGACATCCTGCACCGTATCAATACCCTGGAAACGGCGGCGGCGGTTGCCTTAGCGGTGTCAGTGCTCGTGTTCCTCGTGCAGCCGGGGCAACATACCCCGCTGCGCTTTGCCAAGACGGCCCTGGCTGTTCTCATGATCGCCAGCTTTTATTACTATGGGACGGTGGTGATGGAGCGCATGGAGCACCTGCGCCTGGTCGAGATTCGTGACTTTGACCGCTTCGACGCGGCAACCGTGGCCTTCCGTGACGAATTCGACCACCTGCACCGCCTGTACACGTGGCTGGCGCAGGCGAACGTGTGGTTGGGGCTGGGGTTTCTCTTCCTGTCGGCGTGGGAGCGCAAACCATGACAGAGGACGACGCAACGGTGAGTGTCGTCCCTGATGTGCTTATTGTCGGAGCGGGGCTCGCCAGATTGGGCTGTGCCCGGCGGTTATACGGGTGGCTTTGCCGATCCTCGAGCTTCGGGCGACGGTGCAAACCCGCCTGTTGCGTTCTCCTCGGCTCGAACCTACGGTCAACCACTCTTGGTTTTGGACTCTTGTAGGTACTCCCGGAGGCACTGGGCAGTATGTGAATGCTGACTATTCTGCAGCAGTTCTTCCGGGGAGCCGCAGGCAACAACATACCCCCCTCTGTCGCCTCCTTCGGGGCCGAGATCGATGATGTAGTCTGCTTCTTTAATGATGTCGAGGTTGTGCTCGACCATCACCACCGTGTTGCCTTTATCGACCAGACGGTGGAGGGTGCGACTCAATCGCTCGATGTCGGCGAAGTGCAGGCCGGTAGTTGGCTCATCGAGCACGTACAGCGTCTTGCCGCGTGATTCCTTGGCGAGTTCATACGCCAGTTTGATCCGCTGTGCCTCTCCTCCGGAGAGGGTGTTGCTTGCTTGTCCCAGGGTGATGTACCCCATGCCAATGTCATTCAATAGGCGCAGCGGGCCGGCGATCTTGGGGATGCCGTGAAAGAATGCTTCTGCTTCCTCGATCGTCATGCGCAGCACATCGGCGATGTTCTTGCCGTTGTAGGCAATAGCGAGGGTTTCCTCGTTGTAGCGTTTCCCCCCACACCCCTCACAGGTCACGTACACATCTGGGAGGAAACTCATCTCCATCTTGATTTCGCCTTGGCCGGCACACGTCTCGCACCGCCCGCCTTTGACGTTAAACGAGAAGCGGCCAGGTTGGTACCCGCGCAGCTTGGCCTCGGGGAGGAGTGCAAAAAGTTTGCGAATTTCGTCCCAGAAGCCGACGTAGGAGGCGGGGATGGAGCGGGGGGTCTTGCCGATCGGTGTCTGGTCTACTTCAACGACCCGCTCAAGGGCCTCGGCGCCTTCGATGCGCTCGTGGGCCCCGGCCCGACCAGCAAACAAGCCGAGCTTTTTCCGGAGCCCTTTGAACAGCACTTCTCTCACCAGTGAACTCTTCCCTGAACCAGAGACACCAGTGACACACGTCCATGCCCCGAGGGGGATGTGCACGTCGATATGTTTGAGATTATGTGCACTGGCGCCGAAGATCGACAGCCGTGGCCGGTCGTGCAGGGAGCGGCGTGGCCCGAGGCGCGGCCGTGCAGCGCGGAGAAACTGACCGGTAAGCGACTCGGGATTGTTACGCAAGTCTTTGGGAGTGCCAACGACTACAACCTTGCCACCGTGTACCCCTGCACCCGGACCGAGGTCGATGACGACATCTGCGCTCTCGATCGTTTGCTGGTCGTGTTCGACGATGAGGACCGTATTCCCACGCCGCTGCAGGTTACGCAGCGTCGTCAGGAGCCGTTCATTATCACGGGGATGCAGGCCAATGGTCGGCTCGTCTAGGATGTAGCATACTCCGCAGAGGTTCGAGCCTAACTGCGCAGCCAGACGGATCCGTTGTGCTTCCCCGCCGGACAAGGTGTCCGCCCGTCGGTCCAACGTAAGATAGGAGAGCCCAACTTCATTGAGAAAGGAGAGCCGCGGAATGATCTCTTTCAGAATATTCTCGCTGATAAGGGCATCACGAGAGGCAAGCGGCAAGGTTTGCATGTACTGCAGACAGTCTCCGGCGGGCAACGCTGTAACCTCCCAGATCGCCCGGTCGTTTACGGTGACAGCTCGGGCACGGGCGTTCAAGCGGGTGCCCGCACACGCAGGGCATGGCGTTTCGCCGAGAAACTGCGAGAGATAGACATACAGGTCTGTCTCCTCTCCTGCGGTCAGCGCCTCGTTGAGGATCGCACAGACCCCGCGGAGGCTGTTGTTGCTCTCCCCGAGGAAGACGAGCTGCTGCTGTTCCGGCCGCAACTCGCCGAAAGGACGGTCTAGAGGGATGCCGTACTGTTTGAGTTCTTTTAACAAGCGAGTGTGTGCTCGGGCGAGCTCGGGGTGGGTCAACGGGAGCAAGGCGTTGTCTTTCAGCGCCTTGGTTTTCTCCGGCACGATCAATTCCGGGTCGAACTCCCAGCGAAATCCCATCCCCTGGCACTCCGGACAAGCGCCCTGGCGGCTGTTGAACGAGAACAAGCGCGGGTCAAGCGCATCATAGCCGAGGCTGCACGCCGCACAGAACAACTTCTCGCTGTATACGCGCTCGCCATCCTCACTCACGACGTGCAACACCCCGTTGCCCATCTGTAACGCCGTGTGCACCAGGGGCTCCAAAGCAGAAGTCGTACCATTCATCCGCGTCCGTCCGACCACAATGGCAATGTCGTGTTCTTTGAAGCGGGCGAGGCTCATCCCAGGAACGAGCGGAACGACTTTGCCGTCAATGCGGGCTTCTCTGAAGCCTAGCTTGCGGGCACCGGCGAGCACATCTTTGTGAAACCCCTTGCGACCGCGTACGACTGGTGCCAACAGCGTGACCTGCTGACCGTGGAAATGATCGCGGAGGCGGTCAAGGATCTGCGTGCGGCTCTGGGAGGAGAGCGGTTGTCCACAGTGGACGCAGTGCTGCACGCCGATCTTCGCATAGAGAAGGCGTAGGTAATGGGAGATCTCGGTGACCGTGGCGACAGTGGAGGTGCGACCCCCACGACTCAGGCGCTGTTCGATGGCGACGGTGGGAGGAATGCCGGTGAGCAGATCGACGTTGGGCCGCGCGAGCACCTTAATGAACCGGCGTGAATAGGCCGACAGGCTGTCGATATAACGGCGCTGGCCTTCGGCATAGACAATGTCGAAGACGAGGGTGGACTTGCCCGAGCCAGAGAGGCCGGTGACGACCACCATCTCGTCCCGCGGGATGTCCACCGAGATGTTCTTCAGATTGTGTTCTTTTGCCCCGACCACCGAGATGGTGTTGCCATGCACAGGGGTGCCGTACTCTGTGTGCACCTCTGGCGCGGCAAGAGTCGGCAAAAAGCGCTCTGGGCTCTGGGCTCTGGACTTGCGGCGTGGGACACGAGGCTTGTGATTGACAATCTGGGAGAGGTAATGGCCCGTATATGACTCCTTCACTTGGGCGACCTCCTCTGGGGTCCCACGTGCGATCACGCGCCCGCCCTTGTCTCCCCCCTCGGGTCCCAGGTCGATGACATAGTCTGCACACTTAATGACCTCGAGATTGTGCTCGATGATCACCACAGAGTGGCCGCGTTCGACCAAGTGGGTGAAGGCCGTCAAGAGTTTTTGGATGTCGGCAAAATGCAGGCCGGTGGTCGGTTCGTCGAAGATGAACAGGGTGCCGGGCGTGGGGTGTGTGCCTCGAGGCTGTTCGTGCGCTTTCCCCATGCCGATATGGGCAGCCAGCTTCAAGCGCTGGGCTTCACCGCCGGAGAGGGTAGTGAGCGGCTGGCCGAGACGCAGGTAATCAAGCCCGACCGCGGCGAGCGGCGTCAGACGCTTCACTAGCTCTGCTTGATCGGCGAAGAAGGCTAACGCCTCAGCGACCGTGAGTGCGAGGATGTCAGTGAGGCTTTTCCCTTTGTACGTGACCTCGAGAACCTCGGCCCGGAAGCGGCGGCCGTGGCACTCAGGGCACGGCACGTACACGTCGGAGAGGAACTGCATCTCGACCCGCTCGAATCCCTCGCCCTTGCAGGTTTCACAGCGTCCTCCTTCCACATTGAAGGAGAAGGTGCTGGCGGTGTACCCGCGCAGTTTCGCCAACTCGGTGTCTGCCAGGAGGCGCCGCAGAGGGTCGAACGCTTTGGTGTAGGTCAACAGGTTCGCACGCGGGGTCGCACCGATTGCCGCCTGGTCGACAAAAATCACATCAGCGATCAGCTCGTCACCGACAATGTCGCGGCACGCGCCCGGGATACCAACCGGTTCGCCTTTCCGTTTCTTGAGCCCGCGATAGATAACTTCTTCAACCAGGGTAGACTTCCCGGAGCCGGAGACCCCGGTGATGCAGACCATACACCCAAGAGGAATCTCGACATCGATGTCTTGTAGATTGTTGGCCCGTGCCCCAAGAATGCGCAGGCAGTGACCGGGTGCGGGCACGCGCCGGTGTTGCGGGAGTGGGATCGTAAGGCGGCCGGACAGATATTTTCCAGTCAAAGAGCGCGAGCTGCGGAGGAGCTTTCTATAAGGCCCGGCGAAAACGATTTCTCCGCCTTGCTCCCCCGCGAGCGGTCCCAGATCAAGGATATGATCGGCTTCCTTGATAATCTCTGGGTCGTGCTCGACGACGACCACTGTGTTGCCGTTGTTCCGCAGACTGTGCAGGATGCGGACGAGACGGTGACTGTCGCGCGGGTGTAGCCCGATCGACGGCTCATCGAGGATGTACAACGTGTTGACCAGCGAGGAGCCGATTGCCGTCGTCAGGTCTACGCGTTCCAGTTCCCCACCGGACAAGGTGCGGGACTGACGATCCAGGGTGAGGTACTCCAGCCCAACGTCAACTAGGTAGCGCAGACGTCGGCGGATTTCATCCAGAATAAGGTGCGCGACTTGGTCCTGAAAGGTGGTCAAGTGCAGGTCACGAAAGAACGCGTAGCACTCACCCACGCTCAACTGGTTGATCTCCGCCAGGGTTTTTCCGCCAACCCGGTACAGGAGTGCGTCCGGCTTCAGGCGCGCACCACAGCAGGCCGTACAGGGGAAGTACCCGCGGTAGCGCGCGAGGAAGACGCGCACGTGCATCTTGTACGCCTTGGTCTCCAGCCAGCGGAACCAACCCCGGACGCCGTAGTACTCGCCGTCGCCGTCGATGATGAGCCGCCGCTGCTCGTCGCTAAGGTCCTGCCAAGGTACAGTAAGGGGGATATGTCGTTTCTGGCAAAACTCGAGCAGTTCCCGCCGCTCCCACTGGGCGGCTTTGATCCGCCAGGGCTTGATCGCGCCATCTTGCAGCGAGAGTGTAGGGTCAGGGATAATGAGGTCAAGATCAATGTCGATGGTCCGGCCAAAACCGCGGCAAGTGTCGCAGGCACCGAGCGGGCTGTTAAAGGAGAACAGGTTTGGTACGGGGTCTTTATACACGATGTGGCATCCTGCACACTCGAGTTGCTCGGAGAACGACTGCACGTAGTTGCCCGCGTCAGGAAAGAGGAGGGCGAGTCTCCCTTTGCCGTATACAAAGGCTTGTTCCAAGGAGTCGTGGATACGTTGCTTCTGGCGTGGGTGCAGGATGAGGCGATCGACCAGAACGGTGAAATGGGTTTGGTTTTGCCGCGGTGGGGGACGATCGCGCGTCTCTTGGAGGTCAATGATCGCACCATTGTCCACTAGGCGGTAAAAGCCTGAGCGGAGCAGGCCTTCACGCACCTCGGCCCACGGCAGGGTGGTGGGTGCCGAAACGGGGAAGGTGACGAGGAAGCGAGTGCCCTCGGGCCAGGTGGTGGTGAGCTTGCCCCACACCGATTCGGCGGAGTCCCGCTCCACTGGCTGTCCGCACTGACGGCAGTGCAGCACGCCGATCTTGGCAAACAGCAGCTTCAGGTGGTCGTGGAGCTCGGTCATGGTACCGACGGTCGAACGCGAGGTGCGCACCGGACGGTTTTGATCGATGGCAATAGCCGGCAGGATACCGTCGATTTTCTCCACTCTGGGTTTGTCCATGCGGTCAAGGAACTGGCGTGCATAGGCCGAGAAGCTCTCAACATAGCGCCGCTGACCTTCTGCGTAGAGGATGTCAAAGGCAAGGCTTGACTTCCCCGACCCACTCACCCCGGTCACCACGGTGAGTTGGTTGAGCGGGATCTTGACGTCGATGTTTTTGAGGTTGTTCTGCTGCGCGCCGGTGATAGTAATCCAGCCCTTGTGTCTGCCCTTAGTGCTCAACCTCCATCCTCCACTCTTGAGCTCTCAGCTGACAATTCCCTTCATAGTCATCGCGAGCGAGTGAGTCCAGACGGGCGCTGTGGTAAGAAGGGCAACATACCAGGAGACGAAGCATGACCGGCGAATTCTGGTCGGAAATGGCAGTTGTTTTTTTGCTGATTCTTGTGAACGGCTTTTTCTCTGGGGCTGAACTCGCAATGGTCTCGGTGCGTCGCAGCCGTGTCGATCAG
>Ga0308420_1000618_pt1 | contig 17875 bp, 16 predicted proteins | sample HotsprSampleMS55_FD_203802 | JGI IMG/M metagenome (GOLD analysis project Ga0308420, IMG submission 203802) | Hot spring phototrophic mat microbial communities from Mushroom Spring, Yellowstone National Park, Wyoming, United States - 20090730_MS55 ... | reverse complement strand
ACAGGGATGCTCATGAAAATGACCGCGGCAACACTTCCTACCGTTCGATTAATATGCTCTCTGCAAAGGGAATATACGCCAAGTGCCGTTCCAACATACATGAAGAAGTGAAATAATTTCGCAATGATCGCACTGCCCAAGGATAGTCCCAACGTATACCACATTTCAGTCAGGAAAGGAAAGTTTGAGTGCGAGATAAAAGGCACGTAGTAAATGGTGTGTCGAAGCAAGTACAGCTTCGGAACCGCCAGATGATAAGCGAGTCCGTCCCAATCAAAACCCGCCGGAGGAGTCAGGGTCTGCATGAGTGCCAGTATCGCTAAGGATATACTGGAAAAAGCAAGCAAGCCAGAAGCGAATCCGACCCTGACACAGATTCCCCTTCGCAAACCAGCCCTGATATCATTTATCGTTTCAATGATCTGGCGGCCAGCAAGAAGAAGAGCAAGCCCAACAACGGCTATCAATACCCACCGGTACAGCAGTCCAAGAAGCCCCAGACCAAGAATCGCATATCCAAGTACACCAAGACCAAGACCAACTCCGAAAACCGAGCTTTCGATAGGCGAGCCGACACTTACGCGGAAGAGCAGGAGTAATCGCCTGCCAACTGCAGTCGCCGCGAATATTATTACTAGCGAAATCAATAAAGCAAGAAATGGACTTTCCATGGTTTTGCAGATTAGTCCCTAAGATCAATCAAGCTTGTGTGTACCGTCCGTTTGCCAGCCGAAGAGATGGTCAGTTCAGTCTTGCCCAAATAATGCCCCCAATATCCTGCTTGTACGATTGCTGTGTCATCCACCCATACAGGCTCCGACAGCAGCGAATGGCTGTGTCCCCCCACCACAATATCAATACCGCTGACCGCTGCAGCAAGTTCCATATCCGTACGTAGCCCGATGTGAGTGAGTGCGATGATGATATCCGCGTTATCTCGAAGCGAGGGAACTATATCCTTTGCGGCGGAGATGGGATTCTCAAACCAGAAAGGAGATATCTTGGCGGCTAGCATTTGCTTCGTAATCATCGGAACGGTTAGTCCAAGGACGGCTACCGAGAGTCCCGCAATGCAGAACGTGACGGTAGGGACTATGCATGAACAGATGGATCGTTTCGTACACCGGATGTTTGCGGAAAGAACAGGAAAACGGGCAAGTTTGACTTTGGATTCGAGACCTGCAGCGAGGAAGTGGAACTCGCGATTCCCCATCACCATAGCATCGTACCCAATGTCAGCCATGCGACAGAGAATCGGTTCGCCCCACGGCCGCCAGTAAATATTCCCAGAAGGGATTGCATCGCCAGCATCTAGAAGTATGCAGGTGTCACAAGAGTTCTTTTCACGAGCGATTATCTCTGCAGCCTGTTGAGATAGCTTGCCGTGAAGGTCATTGGTGTGGAGTATGACAAAGTCCAGCATCACGTTTGCTCAAGGTGGCGAAGAAATGCGGCGACGGCAGATGCCCACTTACCCTGAGACTCTAGGATGATCTCGACGACTTCGCGGACTGCTCCTTTTCCGCCTTCCCGCTGAGTGACATGATCAGCCGCATGTCTGACGTCGGCACATGCGTTCTTTACGGCAACACTCCAACCGCATTCGCGAAATGCAAGGAGGTCGTTCAGATCGTCCCCAATGAAAGCAATTTCTTCTCGTTGGATACCCGTCTCTGTCATCAATCGCCGGAGGACAGCACCCTTGTCACGACATCCCTGACAGACGAACGTGATTCCGAGTTCCTCCGCCCGCCTTTGCACAGCAGGTGATGCACGTCCCGTGATGATCGCCGTCATCAGTCCGCCAAAGTTTGCGATAGCTAATCCTTGACCATCGAGGTTATTGAAGATTTTCAGCTCAGTGCCATCGTCCGAATAAATGATGTCCCCGTTCGTCAATACCCCATCCACATCCATAGCCAATAGACGAATCGACTTTGCTTTTTCCATCATAATATACCGGCTCTGAAGAGGTCTTTCATCATAAGCACACCGATTGGTCTTCTGTCATCATCCAAAACGGGCAGCTCTCCGATTTTTAGTGCCTCGAGGACCCCAAGACCTTCAGCGGCCAGTTGATCTGGTCCTATCACCCTAGGATTAGCGGTCATAATTTCTCGAGCCCGTTTATTCAGACTCTGCTCGTCTTTGAGCAAATGCCTGCGCACGTCCCCATCCGTGATGATGCCAACGAGCTTGCCATCGTTGTCAGTTACCACGGCCGCACCGGCACCAGCACGTGTGATAGCAAAAAGTACGTCACGCACCAGATCATCCTGGTGGACAAGAGCCATGCGGTCATCTGTCCGCATCACATCTCTTACTCGGAGGGTTAGCCTGCGACCCAACGCACCGCCCGGATGAAACATCGCATAGTCTTGCTTCGTAAACTCTCTGGCCTCCATTGCAGCGAGGGCTAATGCATCTCCGAGGGCGAGCATGGCGGTGGTACTCGCGGTAGGTGCCAGACCTAGGGGACAGGCTTCTCGTTCAATACAAACGTCAAGTACTACGTCGCTAGCCTTGGCTAGAGTGGACTCCATCCTGCCGACCAGGGAAATCAGCTTTGTGCCGATGCGTTTTAGTACCGGTAGAATGGCAATGAGCTCTTCAGTCTCGCCGCTGTTTGATAGGGCGATGACCACATCTTTCGAGGTGACCATTCCGAGATCGCCGTGCACACCTTCAGCAGGATGAAGGAATAAAGCCGGGCTACCCGTGCTGGCAAGAGTCCCAGCGATCTTCCTAGCAATAGAACCGGATTTGCCCATGCCGGTCACTACGACTCTACCTTCGCAATTCACAATGAGTCTGACTGCTGCGGTAAAGCTGTCATCCAGACGGTCCCGGACGGCCAGAATTGCTTCCGCTTCGGTGGTAAGAACTTCCTTTGCTCTGTCTAGCATGGTGAATACCTTGGAACGAGTGGTAGAAGACGTGTGAAATTATACCAAGACAGAGCCGGCAGCGCAAGACACAGGCATGTACCGATTCCGCACACGTCGTCTGAGCTCAGCGTGCGGAATCGGTAACGCACTTGTTTCCTTTTCCACTCCAGGGTCTCTGTGTAAGTGGATGTAATGGAAACTTGAGGCGCTCGCTCGTGGTATTCCGCCTGACTTACTAGAAAACGTTGTGTGGAGTGTGGGGTTACACTGTTTCAGTAATCCCGACGGGTAATACTCGAACTGCTTGCAGACCTTTGGGTCCTTCTACGCAATCGAACTCGACTTCCTGTCCGGTCGAGAGGGTCTTGTAACCCTTCATATCGATTGCCGAATAGTGGACAAATACGTCTCTCCCTTCCTCGGTCTCAATGAAACCGTATCCTTTGGAATCATTGAACCATTTGATGCGTCCAGTTGGCATTCAACCACCTCCTGTCGGTTATCCCTTAGCCAAGTTGCCGGACCCAGTGATATGCTATCACAACCCTGGAAACTTGTCAACTAACAAAGCCTAAACTTCTAGGAGTACTTGACTAGTACCTATAGTCTGGTGATAGTCATCATTCTGTAGGTCTAACATGATACCTTTTCAACATGACTATCTTTGCTTGCTCAATCTTTGCCGACTTCAGATCGCCAATCGCGCGTAGGGCATCTGCAAGCTGAGTCCGAATAGTGAGATCTGCGGGTCGAACCCTTGCATCCTGCCTGAGGAGTGTCACAGCAATACGATACTGGTCATTGGCTTTTTTTCGCTCACCTGATGCCAGATATGCTTTTGCTAAATGGATGCGTATTTCAGCCACATTTGGTTCCAGCAAAACGGCGCGCTGTAGTACTCCGATAGCCTCTTGTATTTTGCCTTGTCGGTAATAGACCCAGCCCAGCGAATCTACGATATATCCGGCGTTCGGTTGCAGTTCCATGGCGCGGCCAATGAGCTTTACCGACTCGTTCAGCTTGATTCCTTGTTCCGCGTACATGTAGCCCAGATTATTACAGGCAACTGCATTGCGAGGGTCTGCTACGATAGCTATATGGTACATGCGCTCTGCCTGCTGAATGTTCTGCAAGTCGTGATAATATATGTCCCCGAGGAATACATAGAGTGCCGCCTTTTCTCGTTTTGACATCGATCCTACCCTGGCTTGCGACGCTTCGGAGGCATGCTTGATCAGCCAGGAGGCGGTAGTGGAGTACAATCCCCTATCCCTCAAGATTGAGGCTATCAAGAGGTATGCGTCCTGATCAGAGGGCGCAAGGCTCACGGCTTTGTCGAATGCATCAAGCGCATCCTTTGTCTTACCTTCGTCGAGAAGTCGTAGACCCTTACCCAACTCTGTAGCACACATAACCTGACGATTGACGCGCGAGAGATTAGCGAATCGGGTCAATTGCGGCAGGAGTAAGAAAAGAGCCAAGACAACGAGAGCCTTACGCAACGAACTGCTCATTGTAGTACCCAGGTACCTCATGATTTAACATCGAGTACTTAGCAGCGGACGGCTGGCGACCTTAAGTGATGTGTGAGAGTACTCGTTGGAAAGGACCAAATCAGCCGACAATGATTTCTTCCTATGGCCACGGAAATTCCGGCGTCGGGGCCCCAGTCAGTGCACTGACGAGCGCCCAGATTACCGCCATGCCAAACTCACCCAAGACCATTCCAAAGAACCAAGGGCGTGCTTTGATATACAGCCGCATTCCGCCATATCGAAGGATCAGCGTTTTCAAAATCCAGGCGATCAAACATGGGAACCAAAAGACTATCATGGTCCACGAACCGCACAGTGCGTAACCAAGCGGGTGCAGTGGCCACCAGTAGAATGTCGCGCGCATATAGGAAAGGAAGACAGTGAAAATGGCACCCACAGCGAAAAACGTGGGTCCGCGCCAATCCACTGTCAACCCAGCCGCTTTCATAAATGGCTGATAGTCATTAAAGCCCCATAAATTGTTGGCCTGGTACGGATAGTAATACATTGTCACCGCGCCCTTTGCGTAGGGCAGATAAAGCTGTATACCCCCGGCTACCAGCATGGCAAGGATAATCGCAATGATGAACGCGGGAAGAAATGCCCTGCGTCGGACATTTGTACCATCAGAGATCTTCAACCCATCAAGGAAACCTGTCAGAATTAGCCCTCGCTGATCACGAAGGAACGCAGCATCTAGGAAAGATAGCATTGTCATATTTGCCGGCCCCAATGTATGAACCGGCGCAAACATTTTGTACAAATCTACCGGCCGGAATGACGTCTCCGTCATTAGCATCCCCGCCTCTGCAGTGCTACGAGCCATAACAATGGCAATTATAAATATGAATACCCCGAGTTCCAAAATTGCTACCCAGAGTGACATCCCCGCCAGATAGCACCAAAGCAATCCTAGTACCAGGCATATAATCAATCCCCAAGTTGCCACTGAGTACGGCATTAACTCCTGAGAGTCGTCAACCTTTTCCCTTCGAAAGGCGGCGCGGTAGACTTTTTTGAGATGCGGCATTGATATGTAAAGCAGATATGCAGAGAGTATAACGTAAGCACCGGCTACTTGGTATCCGATAATCAGATGGCAAGGATACATCGGCATGCCGTCCATTTGCATCCCAAATGACGCGGCTATTACTCCCTGGATTCTTGAAAGCACGAAAAAGAACCACAAGGCGAATAACAAGTCCGATGGCAGCAGGAAGAAGAACCCGATGGCCGCAAACGAGACATACATTGGGGTGTAAAACATCTGGTTCCATGGCGGGTTGACTAAGAATTCGTTCAGATTCTTGGTCAACGGGATGCCAGGGATATTCGGAAACCAATTGTGCAAACCATTAAAGCCGAAAACGAGCACAGGCAGAGCCATACCGCCCCAAAGTAGGGGACTCTGTAGTATGGATTTCCCTTGCTCTTCCCGAACCAACTCCAGAGGTGGTTGTACCAGCGGGAAAGACAATTTCTCATTGTCGACCCACTGCCGACGCAGTATTGTCGCGAGACATAGGAATGCAAAAATGATAACGAGTGCCAGGCAGCCCCATACCAACAAAGGGGTAATCCATAACGACCAGGGTATCGTCTCTCCAGCTCGAAGACCTTCGTAGAAGCGTGTAGCCACAAACTGATTCGGATTGCCATTTACGTCAAAAGGTACGAGCCAAGGCTTGATATGCGGGTAGAAAAGCTGCTTCCACTGGTTCGCCGGATTCGCAAAGTAGTTCGGGGTGACCAGCAATGGTATCAGCCTTTCCATCAAGCCCCGCGACGATATCATGGCAGCGACGAGCATCATACAATACAATGTCATGAGCTCGCCGGCCGAAAGGCCGAACCGCTGACGTATTCTCCGCATGCCTTTGTTGAGAAGTATTAGGAAAAAGAAAATACCGATAACCACAGGTGGCATTTGGAGGAACCCAATTTGTATACGCTGGATAACCAACTCGGCATATGAGACAATGAAGCAAACCAATGCTACGAGCAGTAGCCCGATACCTATCGCTCTTAAGGTAATCCCTGATTTACTTGTGCTACTGGTTTTATCAGTCTCAATATCCGGATTAGTGGTCTCTTTTACTTTAGTCATGTACTTGCGGATAACCGTTCTTGGAGTCTCCCGTAGCCACATCTCAGGGGAATTTACTTCCGTGACGTGACAGGAGATAGCACTGAAAGTATAGCCGCTCATGTGTTCTGCTGTCAACAACCTTACGTTCATGTTGGATGCTCCAAGTAATTAATATAGTGTCGACAGAAGGAATGACGTCACATTATCCAGAATCATAAAGCAGAGATTCTCAATGGTTGGTATACTTAGGTATCCAGCCTAACAAGAGACATCTTATGAAACTACACAACACGGATAGGGGGCAGCCAAACTGAAGACTCAGAAGCATTTCGTCTGTATCCTGGTTACAATCCTACTTGCCCTTGTCGCACAGGTGCCTGCAGCCACGGACGACGCACGAAAAGCTATGGAGTCCGTGGTCGCGAAGGTCAAACCTGCGTTGGTTCGAATACACGTGGTAGAAGCCGATTACCAACAGGGGCGTGAAATCAAAGTAGAGGGATTTGGCAGTGGTGTGATTATTAGCAAGGAGGGTCATGTCATCACTAACCACCATGTTGCCGGTCATGCAAAGCGTATTGTCTGTACACTTGCCGATAAGACGCAGATAGATGCGGAACTCGTTGGCACAGACGCTCAGGCTGATATAGCAGTGATTAAGCTACTGCCTGAGAAGAGGGATTACAGTTTTCCCGCGGCAAAGTTTGGTGACTCGTCACAGCTGAAGGTCGGGGATACCGTCTTGGCGATGGGGAGTCCCTTGGCATTCTCACAGTCGGTTACCATGGGAATAGTAAGCAATACGGAGCTGATCATCCCGAAGATGTTTGGACAATTCGAGATGGACGGTGAGGACATCGGCAGCATCGTGCGGTGGATCGCACATGATGCTCAAATCTTTCCAGGCAACTCCGGAGGCCCTCTGGTGAACATGAAAGGCGAGATCGTCGGTATCAACGAGATCTCACTTGGTCTATCCGGAGCGATCCCAGGCAATCTCGCTCGTGAGGTCGCCGAGCAGATTATCGCGAATGGCAAAGTGACACGGAGTTGGCTTGGCTTATCGGTTCAGCCTTTGCTGAGATCATCCGGACTGAAGACCGGTGTGTTGATCGGAGGAACAATCGACGGTTCGCCGGCACAGAAGGCCGGTTTTAGAGCGGGGGATGTACTTCTCAAACTCGATGGCAAAGAGTGTTCAGTGCGCTTTGAAGAAGAAATGCCCGGCTTCAACCACTTCGTGATGAACCTTCCGCGCGACAGGGCTATTGATGCCCTCGTCTTGAGAGACGGCAAAGAAGTTATACTGAAAATTCAGCCTGAAGATAAGGGAGAGGCAAAAGCCCGCGAACATGAGTTCAAGGAATGGGGAGTCTGTGGCAGTGACATTACCCGCCTGATGGCTATCGAAATGAAACGTGATGCAACGGATGGGGTCCTCGTCACGAGCTTGAGACCTGGCGGACCTGCAGCGTCAGCAAAGCCGACTATCATGAAAGACGACATCATAGTCGAAGTAGCTGGAAAACAAGTGAAAAATGTACAGGATTTGCGCCGACTTACAGACGAAATTGTTGCCGGTCAGAGCGAGCCTGTGCCGACTTTGGTGGGGTTCGAGCGAGATGATGGTAGATTCCTTACCGTAGTAAAAGTTGGTATTCAGGAGCTGAAAGACCCAGGCTTGGAAATTAAGAAGGCATGGTTACCTGCTGAAACACAAGTCTTCACTGAGGATATTGCGAAGGCGATGAATCTACAGAACCGAACAGGAGTCCGGGTCACCAGAGTCTATCCGAACAGCACCGCCGAAAAAGCTGGCCTAAGAGTGGGCGACATCATTATAGCCCTTGATGGCACGCCAATCCAGGCTTCGCAACCGGAACATGCCGATGTATTCCCTGCCATGGTTAGACAGTATGACATAGGCAGCACGGTGGAGCTTACGATTCTAAGAGATGGTGAGGAAGAGAAACTGTCTGTTCAGTTGGTGGAGTCTCCTAGGCTAGCTCGTGAGATGAAGAAGTACAAAGATGAAAAGTTTGACTTCACTGTCCGAGATTTGGCCTTTATAGACAAGATGAATCAGAAATGGAGCGAGAACCAGACTGGTGTGTTAGTTGAGTCCGTCAGCGAGGGCGGTTGGGCTTCCCTAGGTGATCTTTCATCTGGTGACCTGATAATGGCTGTGAACGGAGAGCCTGTGAATGACGTTGAGTCATTTGAAGTCCGGATGAAGGCTATCCATAATAAGAAACCAAAGGCTGTTGTGTTTTGGATAAAGCGTGGGATCAACAACATGTATGTCGAGCTGGAACCAACTTGGAACCCAGACTGACGTAGAGTTGTCAAAGACAAAAGAAGGGAGACTAAGGTAGGATGAGATTCCAAGTCGTAGGTGTGGTAGTACTTGCTTTACTGGCTAAGCTTGTTGCTCCTAGTTTTGGCGATGAGATGGCTGTGACAGGCCGTCAGATTGCTCAGAAGTGGCAGAATTGCATGGTAAAAGTGCAGTTTGTAATCAAGACAACATATAGCTATGAGGGTAAGGACAGTCCATCCGAGGAACAGAAGCAAGAAGTGGATGCCTGTGTCATCGACCCGTCTGGTCTATTGGTCACATCCCTTGCCAACACGAATCCCAGCGACCTGTATGGCGAGATAATGCAAGAAGACTCTGAAGACTTCAAGATGAGCTCAGAAGTCACAGATGCCAAGATCATTCTTCCTGATGGACAGGAAATGCCTGCAAAAGTTGTATTGAGAGATAAGGACCTCGACCTTGCTTTCATACGGCCTTTGCAGAAACCGGCCGCACCGTTAACCGCGGTCGACCTATCCAAGGCTTCGAAACCAGAGATGCTAGATCCCATCGTCTGTTTGTCGAGGCAAACTGTGGTTGGCAACCGAGTAATCGCAGCCTCGCTGCACAGGATTGCCTCAATTATTGATAAACCACGTCTGCACTATGTTCCTGACGGAGAGCCTAAAATGGGCTCCTTGGTGTTATCTCTGGACGGAAATGTAGTAGGTCTGTCTGTTATCAAAAGACTTCCAAAAGGTGCAGGTTCTGCCAGTCCTTGGGAGAATATTATGCAGGTAATTCTTCCAGCTAAGGATATTGCAGAGGCGGCGAAGCAAGCACCTGCAGAAGCCAAATAGAGGAAGACGCCCCCTTTCCTGATTTAGGTAACTGATGGCCTCAGCGTTTCCTAAGCTGAGGCCATTTACATTTACGACTACCGAGACCGGAAATCAGTCGTTAGCTTGCTTTTCCTTGTCAAGACAAACCGATAGCATATCCGGGCTGATACTACCTTGACGAATTATACGTACCGGTGTTTGTGTAGCGTCCACGACTGTGGAAGCAATTCCCAAGTTAGTTTGACCGGCGTCCAAAACTATCTCAATCCGACCATCCAAGTAAGAGATCACTTCTTCTGCCGTTGTAGGCGGCGGTTGGCCAGAGATATTGGCGCTTGGTGCAACGATGGGTGTTCCAGCTGCCCTAATCAGAGCGAGGGCGACGGGATGGTCCGGTATGCGCACCCCGACCTTCCCAGTGTCAGCAGTCACCATCGTTGGAACATGTGGTTTGGCATGTAGCACAATGGTTATTGGCCCTGGCATGAAATGGTCAATGAGACACTCAGCCGCTTCCGGGAGTTCCGCGGCCAGTCTTGATATATCTTCTTTGTCGGCAACTTGGACCGGAAGCGGATTATTGGCCGGCCGACCCTTCGCTTCGTATACTCTTCTTATTGCAGACTCGTTAAACGCGCTCGCTGCCAGACCGTAGACAGTCTCGGTAGGAAAGGCAACCAGCCCACCTTTTTTTATTGTCTCCCCTGCTATTTCTATCACGTGGGCATCCGGATGCTGAGGATCTACTTTCAGAACGGTTGTTTTCATCGGCGTCTCCCATACACTATTCGTTCAATTCCAGCCAGGTCACACACCGTGCAGATATCTGTATAGCCATGAATTGTGAGTATGCCTACTACCTCCGATGCTTGGCCGGCTCCAACTTCCATCGCCAGCCAACCGTGAGGTTTCAGGTGGTAAACAGCTTGAGGAATTATCATACGATAGTATGCTAATCCATCCGGTCCACCATCCAGTGCCTGTCGTGGTTCATACGCGGCTACCTCTGGTTGAAGTATGGCGATTTCTGCACTCGGAACGTAAGGTGGATTTGCGATAACCAAATCGAAGAGCCTCCCTGTCAGTGGATCAAGAAGGTTTCCTTCCAGAAAGCATACCCTGTCCGCGATAGCCAAGCACTCCGCATTTCGCATCGAGACTTGCAAAGCCTCGCCAGATGTTTCTGTGCCGTAGACATGAGCGTTTTGCAGTTGCTTTGCAATACTAATTGCAATCGCTCCACTGCCAAGTCCGATGTCTACGACCATTGGGTTGGGTAGATCCTTGATCAATCGAATGCCCGTCTCCACAAGTACTTCCGTTTCAGGACGAGGAATCAATACAGCAGGGGAGACTTCAAACGAGAGTCCGTAAAACTCTTTTTTTCCAAGGATATACGCAAGAGGCTCTCGATGTGCTCTGCGATTGATCCATTCGCGGAATTTTTGGGTGCTCTCAGGGGATAGGATGGTTTCTGGATGAGCATGCAATTGCTCCTGAGACAGGTTTGTGGCTTCACAGAGGAGTAGCCGACTGTCGAGAATAGGTGTATCAACCTCAGCGGCTTTCAACTCCTCTACTGCCCAGGCCAACAATTCCCCAACAGTTAATGCCGGCTCTTCAGTACGCTTCACATTCAGTCGGATTCTTCATCACCCTTCAATCGCGCCGCATGATCAGCCGCGATTAGCTGATCGATCATCTCCTGAATGTCGCCATCCAGAAAGCTATCGAGTCGATAAAGAGTAAACCCAATCCGATGATCAGTGACTCGCCCTTGGGGAAAGTTGTATGTCCTGATTTTTTCGCTACGGTCTCCACTACCTACCATAGACCGGCGCGCTTCACTGATCTGCTCCTGCTGTTCCCTGGTCATTCTTTCCAGCAAGTGGGCACGGAGCATTCGCATTGCTTTTTCTTTGTTCTGCAGCTGTGATCGCTCGTCTTGACAGGTTACCACTATTCCGGTTGGCTTGTGGACTATCCTGATAGCTGTTTCGTTCTTCTGTACGTTCTGCCCGCCAGCGGACGACGAACGGTAAGTGTCAATCTCTAGGTCATCCGGGTTGATTTCAACTTCCACTTCTTCCGCCTCGGGCAAAACTGCCACAGTGGCTGCAGAAGTATGTATTCGTCCGCCACTTTCCGTCTCCGGAACTCGCTGGACCCTATGAACGCCACTCTCATACTTGAGATTGCTATATGCTCCCCGGCCTTCAACCGCTAGAATTGCTTCCTTAAAACCTCCGATTCCCGTCTCATTCGCACTTATCAGCTCAGTCTTCCAGTGCTTGCGCTCAGCATATCTCATGTACATCCGTAACAATTCCCCAGCAAAGAGAGCCGCTTCTTCTCCACCTGTGCCAGCCCGAATTTCGATGAATACGTTCTTTTCGTCATTTGGATCTTTCGGGATTAGCATTATCCGTAGTTCCTGCTCAACTTGCTTTTCGCGCTCTTTCAGCTCGTCGAGTTCAGACTGCGCAAGCTCGCGTAACTCCTCCTCAATCGGACTTTTTAACAAGTCTTCAGTGTCCAGTTTTTGCTGATGGATGCGTTTGTACTCCCTATACTTGTTGACAATATCCGCCAAATCGGAATGAGCCTTTGCTAGGTGTTGGTATTCCTTTGGGTCTTCCCAGACCGAAGGATCGGCTAGCTTGTTTCCAATTTCATCATACCTTTGTTCGATTTCACCAAGCCGTTCGAACATAATAACATTTCACCTTGTGCGCTTACTCCACTGCACTAACCGGCGCCGAGGTAGGGAGGTTTTCAGCCTCCTCACTTTCCTTGTCAAAAACAGCTCTCAGCGCAGTCAGCGCGACTTCTATTTGATCCTCAGTAGGTTCTTTGGTCGTTAGTCGCTGAAGTAAGAGACCCGGCGCAGTAAGGGTTCTAAGCAATCTCGACTCTTTGTGTTTTCCAGCGTATCTGATAATCTCGTAAGCGATTCCTGCCACAAATGGAAGCAGCAACAGCCGTTCTATCACTCGGATTAAGATATTGCTTTGCCACCCCAGGAAACAAAAAACCACAATGCTGGTTACCAAAACCACAAGGATAAAGCTTGTTCCACATCTAGGATGAATAGTCGTGTACTTGTTCAGGTTTTCGGGAACAAGATCTAGCCCTGCTTCATATGTGTTTATGACCTTGTGTTCCGCGCCGTGATATTCGAAAACTCGCCGGATGTCCTTCATCGTCGATATCACAGAGATGTATAAGATGAACATCGCCAGCTTGACTATCCCAGCCGTCAGATTTAGCAAGATGGAAGATCGAATGCTCTTCTGCAATAGCCCGACAAGGAATTGCGGAGTTACAATAAAGATCAAAACACCAAGGCCCAGCCCCAGCACGACGGTAGCACCGACCGCGATGTCATTTATCGACCGCTTCTGTTTGGCAGTTTTTCCAGGATTGGAGTCTTCGTTTCCACTGCTGTCAGCTGATTCTGCCTTCTTGTCAACATCGCTTGAGGCATTCGGCTGAGCATCAGCCATAGCAATATCTGCTGAATACATCAGGGCTTTCATGCCAAGAATGATGGCGTCCAGCATTACAAAAGTTCCCCGAAGGAAAGGCTTGTTCAGCCATTTGAGCTTGCCTGTAGCCGATTCGACGCTTTCTTGCTGAACCACTATTTCGCCATTTGCGCGCCTACAAGCCACCGCATAATAATTGCGGCCACGCATCATTACACCTTCGATTACCGCCTGGCCGCCGTAGTTAGGTTTGTCTGTGCACTGCTCGGGCTTCACGTTAGTCCCTGATTTACCTCTCTATCTTCCACGATCTTCAATGGTTTGGCTCGACCGCAACTCATAGTCCCTTCACTGCAGTAGCCCCTCGATTCACAACACGGTCCTGCTGTAGCGAAAATGTTTGGAGCTACCCGCCTCACTTCTTCCAGCATCAGTTGCGCTAGCTGCCGTATTTCCCACTGGGCCCGCGTACATAGTCGTAGCTCAAAGAAGTTCAGCAGGCTCCGCGCGTTTGCTGTCACGATGAGTTTGGTTTCGGTGGCATTGGGAAGAACGTACCGAGCGTCCTCTGCTGAAATGCCAGCGTTGATAAATTCGGAGTAGTGCTCCCTTGCTTCCTCCATCGCCTGCCTGAACCGCCGTACTAACTCTTCGTCTTGCTCGATGGAGGGAGGTATCGAGAACTCGAAACCCGTCATCTTTACATATCGCTGGCTTTGCTGAGAGAACGAAGCCATTCTGTGCCGGACAAGTTGATGAGAGCACGCGCGCGAGATTCCCTCTATCCCAAAAGTGAATGACGCGTGCTCCAACACCGAAAAATGTCCTAGCTCAAGTACTTTCCTGATCAGCCGCCTGACTTCGTCGGCACCAAGACCCTCCCGGATCCGGCCGATATCGGACGCTGAATAACACAGCCGGATTGCGGTTGCCACAGTGGACTCTGGATCCTGGGTATGGCTGATCAACGTTACTCGCAATTACTTGCCCTGCTCAGTCTTTTCTCCGGACTGTTCCGCTTCACCACGGCGGTACTTGCGCATAAACTTCTCGACGCGACCCGCTGTGTCAACAAGCTTCTGCCGGCCGGTGAAGAACGGATGACAAGCAGAACAGATCTCCAAGCGGATTTCTGGAACCGTAGAGCGGGTTTCAAAAGTGTTCCCACATGCACACACTACTTTTGCTGGAACGTAATTTGGATGAATACCTTTTTTCAACGGAAACCTCTCCTATTACGGATATAGTTCAAAATTCCATAAAGGGTTTCTACCCTATCAAACCTGCATATTATATCACAGAAGTCGCAACACGGCAATCTTCAAGGCAGTTGGGCAGTTGGACGGACAGCACGGTCGCTTGCTGTGTTTGACGCCTCGTTGCGACGGGAATCAACTTCTAAAGAGAGGTGTGCGATATGGGTGTAGTTGCCGAACGAACCGTTCGCATAAGCTCTGGAGAAGCTCAACTGGAGGGTTTACTCAGTGTACCTGCGGGTGCACTAGGGATCGTGCTCTTTGCCCACGGCAGTGGGAGCGGCAGGTTCAGCCCTCGAAATCAGTTTGTCGCTCGTTATCTCAGGGAAGTTGGCCTCGGTACCCTGCTCATTGACTTGCTAGAGGAGTGGGAATCAGAGGATCGTAGCAAAGTTTTCGACATTGATCTGCTCGCAGAGCGCGTAATCACTGCGAGCATGTGGCTTAGGTCGGATGCGCAGACGAGCAACATCGCGTTGGGCTATTTCGGTGCCAGCACAGGAGCGGCAGCGGCACTGGAGGCGGCGGCCAAAATGCCCCAGCTTGTCAAGGCTATTGTCTCTCGTGGTGGGCGTCCAGACTTGGCAATGCAATATCTACCAGAAGTGAGAGCCCCAGTCCTGTTGATTGTTGGCGGAAATGATTGGCCAGTGATCTCCATGAACCAAGAAGCCTACGAACGACTAGCCTGCGTCCGTGAATTGGTCATAATTCCCGGCGCAGGTCATTTGTTCGAGGAGCCAGGTGCGTTAGAGGAAGTTGCTCGCCTCGCTGGAGATTGGTTTGTTCGTTATCTCAGTTATTAGCTAGCACGTTGTTCCGGTCCCACGCTTAGTGTAGCGGTTTATTCAGCATCTGCCGGCTCCTACTTGCCACAAGTCACAAATAGGCTTACTGAGGCAGTTTGAAAGTCTCTTCTTGTGAAAAGAATCGAACTAAATCGAAAGCAACTTCCCACGAAGGAGAGGTACCCTTTTGCGTGTAATCTAGGAACACAGTTACTTTGTCAGATTTGGCAATAATAATGTCTCCCTGCCCAACTCCCGACGTGTCCCGCTCGCCGCTGGTGTCTTTGGACCGCCCCCAGACTATGGTTGGTGCCTTGGGGTCGGTCCCACCGGTAGGATCAATCCCTATCCGACACCTCGAGTTGTCCGCTCTATTTCCGTGCTGGTTTGTGTATATCCGAGCCTCGACTCTGACGGGCAAACCCTTCTTCACTGCAAACGAATACCACGCACCTCCGTTTTTCGGCTGACCTTCTGCTCGCACTGCAAGAACATACCCGGGCGACTCCTCCCTGATGCCCAACGTCCCCGCTCTTGTTAAGACTAGCCCATCACCATAAGGAGTCCAGCGCATCTTTCCGTCGTCAAAGTCGTCGTGAGTAGGTCTTGCATGGTTTTGGGGAGGTGGAGTCTTGTGCAGTGCGTTGATCTTCGACCAGTCCTTGGGATACTCCTTGAAAACCTTATACGCCGGTCGCGGGTTTAGCTGTCGGTCGCACAAGCCATATTCGGAGTCGTCAAAATTCCCTAGGGTATGAACAGATGCCTGAAACACAAAATCAAGCTCGGGACTGGTCAGCATGTCGAGTGACTGCTTAAGCCATCTCGCCTTATTGTGGTGGCCATATTCCTTGTCCCATCCATACTCCGTGATCCAAATCTTCTTGTGCCCTTGGCCATGTTTCACAAGCACTTCATGGATTTTCTTAAGCCCATATATATCGATAGGCCCGTCGGCTCTATACGGATGAACAGCTACCGCGTCAAAGTAATCTCCACAACCGAGTTCATACAATCTTTCCAGATAGTGGTAATACCCTTTCCAGCCAGCTCCGTCTAAACCGCCAATCGCTACCTGGCAGTCTGGGTTGCCCTCTTTCAGTGCCTTATACGCAATTTTCAGGATCGGCGCGTATTCCTCAGGTCGGTTGGGTTCATGCCATCCGTAGCCATTCTCCTCGTTCCAATACTCATAGTACTTCACCTTTCCCTTGTACCGCTCTGTCAACATCCTGTAGAATTTTGCAGCTGCTGGGTAGTATTCCGGCAGGGGTGCCCGTCCCCAAACCTTGTCCTGCTTATCAGGTGGTAGAGCCCATTTCGGTGTAGCCACTATCAGGAAGAAAGGTTCGAAACCCCATTTCAGACATTGGGCAACATCGTGGTCAGGATCCCGCCAGTCATACTTGCCAGGCTCCTTTTCGATCAAGTCCCAGCCGCATCCAATACGGGTGTTCGTACATCCTGCTTCCTTTGCCAGCTTGCACTCTGCATCGCTCATCCCAATGTTCAGTCCGAAAACATACGGTCGAGCGGTCTGTGTTGACCCAAAGAGGCAGGATGCGGTAAACAGCAATGCGAGTACAGAAACTGATGCTTTCATGGCAATGCTCCCTACCTGATTCGACGCTATGTTCATATGCTGTATTATTAGGCGCTCAACAAACCGAGTCCTTGCTGGTGCGGTTTGTTCGAGAATCAGCACATTTCTCTTATCTGTCTGACGACAGAAACATCCTTGTCGAAAATCAATAAAACGACAAAGTTGTTGGTTTGGAGTATCAAACGTGGCTGAGTGATTTCGTCACTGATAGAGCCCATAAACTGAACTCACTTGAAGCTTGGGAGAATAATACCTCTCATTATGACCTTCTGCGCGAAGATAAAGACCAGTAGGGTTGGTAACGCAGCGACAGTGAGCGCCGCCATTGTGATGTACTTGGGCGCAGTAATCTGAAGCTCGTATAGCCACACCATCATCGTCCACATCTTTGGGTCCTGGCAGACAAGAAAAGCAAACATAAATGCGCCATAAGCTGCCGTGAAGGACTGGAGCGCGATGACAGCAAAAATCGGCTTTGATAGGGGAATAGTGATCTGCCAAAACATTCTCGCCTCCGATGCACCGTCGATAATGCCGGCTTCGTACAATTCCCTAGGTAAAGAATCAAAGAAACCTTTGAGGAGAAAGATCGCAAAGCCGCTTGCCATTCCTGGCAGAATGAGCGCCCAGTAAGTGTTTAGCAGATTTAGTTGTTTCAATAGAAGGAAGTTCGGAATCATAGCCACTTCCGCCGGAAATGCCATGGTGGCCAGAAGGAATAAGAGTACCTTGTAAGCATAGCGTAAGTTGTACCGGGATAGTGCATAAGCGCAGAGCGGATTGACCACCAGGTGTGTGATAATCACTGCTAGACAGAATATCACTGTATTCACGACTGCTCGCCCGTGTAGCAGTATGAAACTTATCACCATTGCGTAGTTTCGCGTGAGGAAGTACCGTCGTAATTCACTCTTGTGAGTTAAGACATATTGCCAATCCGCAAGCCGATAGGGTGGCGACAATTCGTTAACATTCTTCAGCGCTATGTCATACGCCTTACAAACCCCTTCCAGATTTCCGTATTTGGCTAGAACGTATTGCCTGAACAGATTCTCAGCATTGGTTAGCCTGATGGCTTTGATCGGTA
>Ga0308420_1000611_pt1 | contig 17921 bp, 19 predicted proteins | sample HotsprSampleMS55_FD_203802 | JGI IMG/M metagenome (GOLD analysis project Ga0308420, IMG submission 203802) | Hot spring phototrophic mat microbial communities from Mushroom Spring, Yellowstone National Park, Wyoming, United States - 20090730_MS55 ... | reverse complement strand
GCTCACCACTTGTGCGGTGAGCTCCGAAACCAGCTCGCGGATGCGTGCCGACGCGGCGCCCTGGCTGCCGTTCACCGCGAGGAACGCTTTGGTCATCGCGACCGCGATCTTCGTCGGCTCGAATCCGACGACCGCGCCGTTGCGCCGGATCACGCGGTGCTCGGCGCAGACCGCCCGCAGCGCAGCCGCGGAAGCGGCCGGCTCCGAGCCGTGCTCCGTGCGCAGCGCCGTTTCCTGCTGACCCACCGCCATACCGCGGGTTCTCCCTCCATCTTCCGGAGCCCGCTGGTCCACACAATATGTAGTGGAAATGCGGTATCCGGCAACTATTTCTTGTGGCCGACTTTACCACGCAGAGCAGAATTTGCAAGCATGTCGCGAAGTAGGCCCTGCGCGGTGGAAGAGCGGCCGGTTCTGGACCGGCCTTCGGACTTGCGCGAGGAGGATCAGCCGCGCGCGAGCGGCGCGAGCAGCCGGGCCCACTGGAAGCCCGCGCCCGGATCGCGCTTGCGGGCGGGCGAGATGTCGCTGTGCGCAGCCAACGCGCGCAGCGGCCAGCGCCGCGCGAGCGCGCGCACCAGGCGGGCGAGCCGCGCGTACTGGGCGTCGGTGAAGGGGTCCTCGTCGGTGCCCTCCAGCTCGACCCCGACCGAGATGTCGTTGCAGCGGCTACGAGCGCGCCAGCGGGACTCGCCGGCATGCCAGGCACGGCGCTCGACCGGGACGAACTGCACCAGCGAGCCGTCGCGGCGCACGAGAAAATGGGCCGAAACCCGCAGGCCGGCGAGCGCGGCGAACGACGGGTGTGCCGAAGGGTCGAGACGGTTGGTGAACAGGCGCTCGATCGCGTCTCCGCCGTATTCGCCGCGGGGCAGGCTGATCGCGTGCACGACCAGGAGCGTCACCCGGGCGCCCGGCGGCCGCTCGTCGCAGTTCGGCGACGGCACGAACCGGAACGCGCCGGAAGTTCGGAGGTCAGCCGGCCGGCCCATCGCCCGCCGGCTCGCGGATGCCGAGCCGCTGCATGCGGTAGCGTAGCGAGCGAAAGGTAATGCCGAGCAGCTTTGCCGCCGCCGTCCGGTTGAAGCCGGTACGCAGCAACGCGGCGACGATCGCCTCGCGCTCGATCCGGTCGAGATGGGCCAGCAGCGAACCCTCCCGCAGCACGCCCTCGGGCGCGGCGGCGCCGTCTTCGCCCCGCAGCGGATGCAGGCGCAGGTCTGCGACCTCGATCCGCTCCCCGGGCGACAGCGCCAGCGCGCGCTCGAGGATGTTCTCCAGCTCGCGCACGTTGCCCGGAAAGTCGTACGCCTGGAGCGCCTCGAGTGCCTCCGGGGCGAGCCGACGCGGCTCGATGCTGTTCTGGCGCGCAAGGCGTTCGAGGATGCGCTCGGCGATGAGCGGTATGTCTTCGCGGCACTCGCGCAGCGGCGGCATGTTCAGTTCGATGACGTTGAGTCGGTAGAAGAGATCGCGCCGGAAGCGCCCGGCCTCGACCAGTGCCGCGAGGTCCTGGTGCGTCGCGCTGATGAGGCGCACGTCGACTGCTTCCTCCTGGGTCGCGCCCACCCTGCGCACGCGCTTTTCCTGGATCGCGCGCAGCAGCTTCACCTGCATCGCCAGCGGGAGCTCGGCGACCTCGTCGAGGAAGAGCGTGCCGCCGTTCGCGGCCTGGAAAAACCCCACCCGGTCCTCGTGCGCCCCGGTGAAGGCGCCCTTGCGGTAGCCGAAAAATTCGCTCTCCATCAACGCTTCCGGAATCGCGCCGCAGTTGACCGCGACGAACGGATGTTCGCGGCGCGCGCCGCCGGAATGGATCAGCCGCGCCGCCAGCTCCTTGCCGCTTCCCGACTCGCCGTAGATGTACACCGGCGCCTGCGTGCGCGCGAGCTTGCCGATGGTCTCGCGCACCGCGCGCAGCGGCGCACTCTCGCCAAGCAGCGCCTCGCCCCAGGCCGGCGACTCCTCGCGCAAGGGGAGCGCGAGCGCCGAGCGCACCAGCGCCCGCAACTGCTCCAGACCGACCGGTTTCGCGACGTAGTCGAAGGCACCCGCCTTGAGCGCCGCGACCGCATTTTCGGCGCTGCCGTAGGCGGTGATCACCGCCACCGGCAGATCGCGCGGCAACGCGCTGATGTACCGCACCAGCTCGAGTCCTTCGCCATCGGGAAGACGCATGTCGGTGAGACACAACTCGTAGCGCGCCTCGCGCAGGCGCGCCTTCGCCTGCGCGATCGAGTCCACCGCGTCCACCGCGAGTCCCATTTTCGCGAGCGTCAGCTCCAGCAGCTCGCGGATGTCGGGTTCGTCGTCCACGACGAGCACGCGCGCGGGTGCCGCCTGCGGCTTCGCCGCACGCGGCACCGAGCGTCGCTCGCGCTTCATGCCGGCCCCGCCTCGGCGCAGACGATGCGGAAATGCGCGCCGCGACCGCCGGGAACGTACTCCAGCACGGCGCCGTTCGCCGCGCACAGCTCGCGCGCGAGATACAGCCCGAGGCCGGTACCTTTGCCGTCGGTGGTAAAGAAAGGCTCGAAGAGCTGGCCCTGGTGCTCGCGCGGTACCCCGGGGCCGTTGTCGAGAACGTTGATTTCCACCTGCCCGCCGAAGGCGCCGACCACGATACGTACGCAGCCGATCGCCGGCCGGGCGTAGCGCACGGCGTTGCGCAACAGGTTCCAGAGCACCCGACGCAGGTGCTCGCGGTCGAAGCGTACCGCGACCGGGCGCCCGAGTTCGAGCGCGACCTGCTCGCGTGGCAGCGACTCGCTCAGCGCGAACTCCTCCACGAACGGATCCAGCCAGCCGTCCAGCTCGATGCGCTCGGCGGCCGCGCGGTCGCGCCGGTTGAGCTGCAGTACGTCGGCCACCAGGCGTTCCAGCCGGCGCGTGTTGTCGCCGATGATACGGCACAAGCGCTCCCGCTCGGCGCCGGCCGGATCCTCGCCGAGCAGCTCGGCCGCATGGCCGATCGCGGCGAGCGGGTTGCGAATCTCGTGCGCGAGGTTGGCGGTCAACCGGCCGAGCGCCGCGAGCTTCGAGTGGCGCGCTTCCTCGAGCGCGCGCGTCCTGTCCTCGACGAACACCACGCTCAGATCCTCGCCCCCACCGACCTCCACCATCCGCAGGCGAAGCCCGCGGCCGCGCAGCTCGATCTCGCACTGCGGTGCGCCGGCGCCGCTGCGCCAGCGCCGCCAGGCGCCGACGGTAGCAGGCGCGATGCGCGCCAGCTCGGCGCCGCGCAGCGCTTCCGCCCCGAGCAGGCGCTGCGCACTCGGGTTGTGCTGCAGGATGCGGCCGGCCGCGTCCAGCACCAGCACGCCGTCCTGCATGTCCTCGATCACGAGCTGGTTCACCCGCATCTGCCGCGCGAGTTCCCGGCCGCGCTGGCGTGCGAGGTGCTCGCTCGCCGCCACGCGCTGCACCAGCCAGCTGGTCACGCCGGTGCTCGCAAAACAGCCGATCGCGAGCAGACCCGGTTGCAGGAAGCTGGCGGGCAGCGCGTCGCCCCTCAGCACCCACACACTCTGCTCGGTCAGGAGCGCGATCGTGGCCGCCGCGGCATACCCGAGCGCCAGCCGAGGCGGCGCCAGCAGGGCGGCACCGATGAGCGAGATCAGCAGCATCGCTCCGAGGCCGCTGCGAAGTCCGCCGCTGGCGTACATCAGGACCGTGGTCGCCACGATGTCGAGACCGACGTGGAGCGAAAGCTGCAAGCGGAAGCGCTGGCGCAGCTGGCGCAGTACGCTGTAGGCCATGCTCGCGAGCACCAGATAGATCGCGGCGGTGGCACGGAAGAGATCGAGCCGATGCGCACCGAGGCTGAACGCGCTGCCGTAGAGCAGCGCGAGGCCGAGGAACAGGGCCGCGAGCGCGATGCGGTACAGGTTGAACAGGCGCAGCGCGGTCCAGAACGATTCCGGCGCGCCTTCCTCGCGCGAAAGCGGCGCGGCGTACCCTGTCGCGAGCGCCATCAGCCTGCGCGGGGGCCGAGCCGGCCGTGCTCTTCGCAGCAGTAGTGGCGTCCGCCGGCCTGGCGCGCCTCGCCGCGCGGCAGGTTGAGCCCGCAGTGTGCGCAGCTCACCAGCTCGCCGGCCGGCGCCGCCGCACCCTGCCGGGTCGGGCGACCGGTGCGCGCGCCGAGGGCGCGTCGCACGAGCCATAGAAGCAGCACGACGAGAAGGAGGAGGAGGAGCAGGCGGCCCACGTCCGCATTATCGCCGCCTTCGGCGCACGGTGGCGCGGGCACCAGCGACGGAAGAATGGTCGGGGTGACTGGATTCGAACCAGCGACACCTGCGTCCCGAACGCAGTACTCTACCAGGCTGAGCTACACCCCGAGCTAGGCGCGGCGGCTGACCGAGAAGGAAGCCAATTCTAGCAAAGAATCCCTGTGCGCCGAGGGGGCGAGCACCGCGACGGCCGCGGCCGCGGCGTCGGCTTCGCGCTGCGCCAAGGCGCGCGCGTACTCCAGCGCCCCGGTCGCACGCACGATCGCGAGCACCTCGGCGAATGCCGCGCGTCCGCCGTGGGCGATCGCCTCGCGCACGACGCGCGCCTGCGCCTCGCCCGCGCAGGCCATCGCGCGGATGAGCGGAAGCGTCGGTTTGCCTTCGGCGAGATCGTCGCCGAGCTGTTTGCCGGTCTCGGCGGCGTCTCCCGAATAGTCGAGCACGTCGTCCACCAGCTGGAACGCGGTGCCGAGGCGCACGCCGTACTCCGCGAGCCTCTCTTCGAGCACCGGGGGGGCCCCGCCGAGCACCGCGCCGAGGCGCGCCGACGCTTCGAACAGCTTCGCCGTCTTGCGCCGCACCACCTCGAGGTAGCCGTTCTCGTCCACATCCGGATTGCGGCAGTTCATGAGCTGCAGCACCTCTCCCTCGGCGATCGCGTTGGTCGCCTGCGCGAGCACCGACATCACGCGCATGCGGTCCACGCTCACCATCATCTGGAAAGCCCGCGAGTACAGGAAATCGCCCACCAGCACCGCGGCGGCGTTGCCGAATTCGGCGTTCGCGGTGCTGCGCCCGCGCCGCAGCTCGGAGGCGTCCACGACGTCGTCGTGCAGCAGCGTGGCGGTGTGGATGAATTCGACCACCGCCGCGAGCTCGATGCGCGCCTCGTCGCGCGCGCCCACTGCGCCGGCGGCGAGCAGCAGCAGCGCCGGGCGCAGCCGCTTGCCACCGCCTCCGACGAGGTAGGCCGCGACCTGCCGTACCAGCGCCACATCGGAAGCGATCCGCTCCGAGATTCGCTGCTCGACGCGCCGCAGATCGTCGGCGATCGGCGCGAAGATCCGGTTCGGGGTCACGGCGAGGAAATTACCACAGGGCTTTGACGCAAGGCGCCCGAATCTCGTAGAATTTCAAGGATTTTCGATTCCTTCGCGGAACCTCACATGTACGCAGTCATCGAATGCGGCGGCAAACAGTACCGCGTCGCCGCAGGCGAGCGCATCCGGCTCGAAGCGCTTTCGGCCCAGGTGGGCGATACCGTGTCTTTCGAGAAGGTGCTCGCGGTCGGAGAAGGCGACTCCACGCGCATCGGCACGCCGTATGTCGCCGGAGCCTCGGTGACCGCGACCGTGCTCGGACACGGTCGCCAACCCAAGGTGCGCATCTTCAAGCTACGCCGGCGCAAGCACTCGCGCAAGCGCCTCGGCCACCGGCAACGCTACACCGAAGTGCGGATCGAGGGGATCACGACCGGCTGAGCTCTCGCAAGGAGCACACATGGCACACAAGAAGGCGGGCGGCAGCTCGCGCAACGGGCGCGACTCGCAATCCAAGCGTCTCGGCATCAAGATCTACGGCGGCGAGCGGGTGAACCCCGGCCAGATTCTGGTGCGCCAGCGCGGCACGGTGGTGCGCGCCGGCGCGAACGTTGGCGTGGGGCGCGATCACACGCTGTACGCGCTCGTCGCTGGCCGCGTCGTCTACGGTACGAGCGGTCTGCACGGGCGCAAGATCGTGAGCGTGCAGCGGGGGTAGCCACCCCGGCTCCGCGACACAAGCCCCGCCTGCGGCCGGCGGGGTTTTCGTTCATGAAGTTCATCGACGAAGCGCGCATCGTGGTCCACGCCGGGGCGGGTGGCGACGGCTCGGCGGCGTTCCGGCGCGAGAAATACGTGCCGCGCGGCGGTCCGGCAGGAGGCGACGGCGGGCGCGGCGGTAGCGTCTGGCTGGTGGCCGACCCCAACCTCGACACCCTCGTGGACTACCGCTTCGCGCCGGTGCACCGTGCCGAGGACGGCGAAAACGGTCGCGGCGCGGACCAGCACGGACGCAGCGGGCGCGACCTGCAGTTGCGGGTGCCGGTCGGTACACTCGTGCGCGACGCGGCGAGCGGCGAGCTGCTCGCCGATCTCGCGCGCGAAGGCGAGCGGGCGCTCGTCGCCCGGGGCGGACGCGGGGGTCTCGGCAACCTCCACTTCAAGTCGAGTGTCAACCGCGCGCCACGCCAGTTCACCCGCGGCGAGCCAGGCGAGTCGCGCACGCTCGCGCTCGAACTGCGGCTCCTCGCCGACGTCGGGCTGCTTGGCCTGCCGAATGCCGGCAAGTCCACGTTCCTGCGGGCGATCTCCGCCGCGCGCCCGAAGGTCGCCGACTATCCCTTTACCACGCTCCACCCCATGCTCGGCGTGGTGCACGTCGGCCCGGCCGCGTCGTTCGTCGTCGCCGACATCCCCGGTCTCATCGAAGGCGCAGCGGAAGGCGCGGGGCTCGGACATCGCTTCCTGCGCCACCTCGCGCGCACACGCCTGTTGCTGCATATCGTCGACCTCTTTCCGGCCGACGGCGCAGATCCGGCGCGCGGAGTGCGTGCCCTCGGCACCGAGCTGCGCAAGTACGACTCCGCGCTCGCGCGCAAGCCGCGCTGGCTGGTGTTCAACAAGGCCGATCTCGCGCCGGATGCCGAGGCGCGCGCGCGCGCGCTCGTGCGCCGTCTGCGCTGGAAAGGACCGTGGTTCGTCGTCTCGGCGTGGCGCGGACAGGGCTGCCGCGGACTGTGCGCGGCGGTGCACCGTTTCCTCGCCGCAGCGAAGCCTCCTGCGCGCGCCGAAGTGCGCCGTGCTGCCTAGCGGCACCGACCATCCGCTCGCCTCGGCCGCGACGCTGGTGGTCAAGGTCGGCTCCTCGCTCGTCACCGCCGAAGGCCGGGGACTCGACACCGGTGCGATCGCCGGCTGGGCGGCGCAGATCGCGCGCCTGCGCGCGATCGGCCGGCGTTGCGTGCTCGTCTCGAGCGGCGCGATCGCCGAGGGCATGCGGCGCCTGGGCTGGTCGCGTCGACCTCGGGCGGTGCACGAGCTGCAGGCTGCTGCCGCGGTGGGGCAAATGGGTCTCGTGCAGTGTTACGAGAACTGTTTTCGCGAGCATCGGCTCTCGAGCGCACAGGTGCTGCTCACGCACGCCGATCTCGCAGATCGCGAGCGCTACCTCAACGCGCGCTCGACGCTGCGCACGCTGCTTGCGCTCGGCGTCATCCCGGTGATCAACGAAAACGACACCGTCGTGACCGAGGAGATCCGCTTCGGCGACAACGACACGCTCGCCGCGCTGGTCACCAACCTCATCGAGGCCGACGCGCTCGTGATCCTGACCGACCAGGAGGGTCTGTACGACGCCGATCCGCGGCGCAACGCCGCGGCGCGTCTCATCCCGCAGGCACGCGCGGGCGACCCGCGGCTGGAGGCGATCGCCGGAGGGACCGGCACCGCGCTCGGCCGGGGCGGCATGATCAGCAAGGTGCTCGCCGCCCGGCGCGCGGCGCGCAGCGGAGCGCACACCGTGATCGCCTCTGGCACCGAGCCCGACGTGCTGGTGCGCCTGGCGCAAGGGGAACCGATCGGCACGCTGCTCGTCGCCGACACGGTGCCGCTCGCCGCGCGCAAGCAGTGGCTCGCGGACCATCTCAGCGTCGCCGGGCGCCTCGCGCTCGATGCCGGAGCGGTGCGGGCGCTCGTGCGCGACGGCAAGAGCTTGCTGCCGATCGGCGTGCGCGAGGTGAGAGGAGAGTTCGCGCGCGGCGCGGTGGTCGCCTGCGACGATCCCGAAGGCCGCGAGATCGCGCGTGGGCTTGCGAACTACTCCGCCGCCGAAACGCGGCAGATCATGGGCCGGCCGTCGAGCGAGATCGAGGCGATCCTCGGCTACGTAGACGAGCCGGAGCTGATCCACCGGGACAATCTGGTGCTGCTCTAGCCCCTGCTTCGGCTGCCCGCACCCCCGGCCGGGGCGCCGCGGCGCGGCTCACCGGCCTTCGGTGCGCTGGCGCTCCGGATGCCCGCCGCGGCGCAGAGCGTCGAGCGCCTCGGCGACGTCGTGCACCGGCAACCCCATCGGGCAGAAATATTCGCGGCGCAGCACGCGCACCCAGAGCCGGTCGGTCGGCTGCCAGTCGAGCGTCACCGGTTTCCAGTTGCGGTCGGGTTGCCCGAGCGCATAGACGCGGTGCATCCCCGCGCGGCACCGGATTCCTTCGTAGGTGACGTTCTGCGCGCCCTGCGGACTGCGCGCCACCAGGGTGTAGCGCACGACTCCGTCCTCGCCCACCGACAGCGAACCCCGGTCGACGTAGAAGCGAAAACGCGTCGTCGGCGCGACCGCGAATTCGACGAGATCCTCCTCGCGGAAATAGGGCGGCAGGGCGACCGCCGCCTCGCGAAACTCGCGCTCCGCTTGCCGACGCTCCCAGTCCGACGGCACGCCCGCAGCCGCGCGCGCGGGCCCGCCCCTGCCCTCGAATGCCGCCAGCGGCGCACCGGCGACAAGGAGCGCAAACGCGAAGCCCAGCGAGGCGCCGGCGCGAAGCTTCCTCAAGAGAGGTCGGCCGCGAGCGCGGCGCACGTCTCGGCCGACGCCTGCACGGTGGCACGATAGCGCGGATGGTCGACGCCAAGGGTGAGGCCCGCGCCCGCCTTGAGCGCGCGTCGGTCCGGTTCGGGAAGTTCGAACCGCAGGAAGTGCACCGCCGAGGTCTTCTCCTCGTTCGAGCGCTCGAGGTCCTCGTCGGCGATCGCGTAGATGCGTTCCCCGCCGTCCACCTGGAGCCAGACGCGGTCCTCCAGACCGCGCAGCTCCGCCAGCCGTGCACGGCGCTCGACCGGGTCCTCGTACTCGATCATCAGCGTCGCCTTCAGATTGGTGCCGTCCGGGATCAGGGGATTGTAGACGTCGAGCTCCCCCTGGATCTCGTCGTCCTCGAACAGCCGCTCGATGCGCAGCATCTCCTGCACCTGGTAGCGGATCGTCAGCTCGTCCTCGAAGACGAGCGTGACGTGCTCGCCGACGTGCACCGTTCGCGGCTTCTTGTGCGCGATCACGCGGGAACGGAACGCGTCCCGTTCCCGCGCGTACGCTTCCAGCGAAAGCAGGCTGTCGCGCCGGATCTGCGGCATCAGTCCTGCAGTGCGTCGAGCGCCTTCTGGAAGCGGTTGGCGTGCGAGCGTTCCGCCTTCGCGAGCGTCTCGAACCAGTCCGCGATCTCGGTAAAGCCCTCCTCGCGCGCGGTTTTCGCCATGCCGGGGTACATATCGGTGTACTCGTAGGTTTCTCCGGCCACCGCCGCTTTCAGGTTGTCGCGGGTGCGCCCGATCGGCAATCCGGTCGCCGGATCGCCTGCCTGCTCGAGATACTCGAGGTGGCCGTGGGCGTGACCGGTCTCGCCTTCCGCCGTCGAGCGGAACAGCGCGGCGACGTCGTTCTGGCCCTCGACGTCGGCCTTCGCGGCGAAATAGAGATAGCGCCGGTTCGCTTGCGACTCGCCGGCAAATGCATGTTTCAGGTTCTCCAGGGTCTTCGTTCCGTTGAGAGACTTCATCTTTGCCTCCTTCGTCGACGTGGATGTGGGGATGCCTCAAGGTAGCGGCGTCGACGCCGCACTGCAAATCGTTTCTCGCGATGGCCGCGATAGCTGCTCCCTATCGGGTGGGCGCCTCAGCGGGCGATCGCCGATTCGATCTCGGAGAAGGTGCGCGCCACCGCCGCGCCCGGCTCGACCGCGACGCCGAGCTGGCGCGCGATCTGCGTGACCGAGAAGATGCCGCGCACCATCGTGCGCAGGACCGGGGCTTCGAGCCGGCTGCGTGGCGGCGCCGGCTCGCGATCGACCACCAGCAGGTGCGGGCGTCCGGCACGACGCAGTGTTTCGAGCACATGGCCGACGCGCGCGGCCGCCACGTCGGCGTAGTCGAGCACCTCGACCTGCGCCGCCGGCGTCATGATGTCGCCGACCGTGAGCTCGTCGCGCCGCAGACCGCGCTCGGTGGCCACTCGCAGCGCGCGCTCGCCAAGGATGTCGGTCGCGCTCACCACGCCGAGCACCCAGTCGCGCTCGTCCACCACCAGCAGCAGCCGCACGCCGCGCGAGATCATGCAGTGGTTCGCACCTTCGATCGGCGCCTGCACCCGGATGGTCGCAGGGCTCACGCGCAGCAGGTCGGTCATCACTTCGAGCGCAGGCGACTCGGCGCTCACGCGCGCCGGCTGTGGTTGCGTCGGCCGCCGGTAGCCGGCGCCCTCGCCGAGCTCGCCGACCGGCAGCGGCTGGTACTCGCGCGCGCCCGCAAGCCCCATCGGCCGCACGCCTTCAGTCGAGAAGGCCGACCGGGTGCACCCGCAGTCGGCCGCGCCGCCGGTCGGCGTCCAGGTACGGCCGCAGCTCGGTCAGCGCCTGGCGGTAGACCTCGCGTTTGAACTCGATCACCGCCTCCACCGGCGCCCAATAGTCTTGCCAGCACCAGGCGTCGAACTCGGGGCGAGGGCTCGCGCGCAGCTTCACGTCGCAATCGCGACCGATCAGGCGCAGCAGGAACCAGATCTGCTTCTGGCCGCGGTAGGCGCCACGCCACTGCCGCCGCACGAAGCGTGCCGGCACGTCATAGCGCAACCAGTCGCGGGTGCGGCCGAGAACGCGAACGTGGTGCGGACCGAGCCCCGTCTCTTCGGCGAGCTCGCGGAACATCGCGGCCAGGGGCGTCTCGCCCGCCTTGATGCCGCCTTGCGGAAACTGCCACGCGTTCTGGTTGACCCGCCGGGCGAAGAAAACGCGATCGTGCCGGTTGGCCAGGATCACGCCGACGTTCGGCCGGTAGCCGTCTCGGTCGAGCATGGCACCCACCACCTACGCTAGAATCGTTGCGCATTGTTCCACAGCGCTGCGCCAAAGACAACGCCGCAGCCGCGCGGCGGTGCGCCGGAACCGGACATGCGCTCATCGAAGTTTTTCTTCGCGACTCTCAAGGAAGCGCCCGCCGAAGCCGAAGTGGCAAGCCACCGGCTGATGCTGCGCGCCGGCCTCGTCCGACGTCTGGGCGCCGGGCTCTACACCTGGATGCCGCTCGGGCTGCGCGTCGTGCGCAAGGTGGAGGCGATCGTGCGCGAGGAAATGAACCGCGCCGGAGCGCTCGAGGTGCTGATGCCGTGCGTGATTCCGTCCGAGCTGTGGGTCGAAAGCGGTCGCTGGGACGCGTTCGGACCGCAGATGCTCCGGATCAAGGACCGCCACCAGCGCGATTTCCTCTTCGGGCCGACGCACGAAGAAGTGATCGTCGACATCGCGCGGCGCGAGATCCGCAGCTACCGGCAGCTTCCGCTGCACCTGTACCAGATCCAGACCAAGTTTCGCGACGAGATCCGGCCGCGCTTCGGGGTGATGCGCGCGCGCGAGTTCGTGATGAAGGACGGCTACTCGTTCCACGCCGATTACCAGGACCTCGAGCGCGAGTACCGGGCGATGTACGACACCTATTCGCGCATCTTCACCCGCCTCGGCCTGCGCTTTCGCGCGGTCGCCGCCGACCCGGGGGCGATCGGCGGGACCGGCTCGCACGAGTTCCACGTGCTCGCCGACGCGGGCGAGGACGCGATCGCCTGGTGCCCGGAATCGGACTACGCCGCGAACATCGAGCTCGCGGAGGCGCTCGCGCCGCCGCAACCGCGCCCACCGGCGCGCGAGCCGATGGCCGAAGTGCCGACACCGGGGCGAGAGACCTGCGCCGACGTCGCCGCGCTGCTCGGGGTTCCGATCGAGCGCACGGTGAAGTCCATCGCGATCGTCGCCCAAGGCCGCTTCGCGATGCTGTTGCTGCGGGGCGACCACACCCTGAACGAGACGAAGACCGCGAAGGTGCCCGGGCTTGCGCCCTGGCGCTTTGCGACTGCGGAGGAGATCGCACGGCACACCGGCAGCGCGCCCGGCTACCTCGGGCCGGTCGGTCTCGACGACGCGCTCGTGGTCGCCGATCGCACGGTGGCGGCGATGGCCGACTTCGTCTGCGGCGCGAACAAAGAAGGCTTCCACCTCACCGGCGTCAACTGGGGACGCGATCTCGCCGAACCGGCGATCGTCGCCGACCTGCGCAACGTGGTCGAGGGCGACCCGAGCCCGGACGGTCGCGGGCGCCTGCGGATCGAGCGCGGCATCGAGGTCGGCCACATCTTCCAGCTCCGCACCAAATACTCGCAGGCGATGGGCGCGACCTTTCTCGACGACAAGGGCGTGCTGCGGCCGTTCGAGATGGGCTGTTACGGGATCGGCATCACACGCATCGTCGCCGCCGCGATCGAACAGAACCACGACGAGCGCGGCATCGCGTTCCCGCGCGCGATGGCGCCGTTCGAGGTTTGCGTGGTGCCGATCGGTCACGCGCGCAGCGCGGCGGTGCGCGAGGCTGCCGAGCGGCTGTACCGCGAGCTGGCGGCGGCGGGGGTGGACGTGCTGCTGGAGGACCGCGAGGAGCGCGCCGGCGTGCTGTTCGCCGACATGGACCTGATCGGCGTTCCGCACCGCATCGTGATCTCCGAGCGGGGACTCGCCGCCGGCACGGTGGAGTACAAGGGCCGCCGGGATGCGGCTGCGCAGGCCGTGTCTATGGCCGAGGCGAGCGCGTTCGTGCGCGAGCGGCTCGCCGCATGAGGCGGATCGCCGCGCTCGCCCTCGCGCTCTCGCCCGCGGCGGCGCTCGCCGGCGCCCAGGTCTACGAGCCGCTACCGCCGGAGGTGGCGGCGCAGATGGCGGCGGCGATCGCCGACCGCGCTCCCCCGGTGTTCCTGTTCTCCCGCGCCGAGGACGCGCACCGCTGGGTGCACGAGATGTCGCGCCGGCTGCGCAACCGCATCCCCGACCGTCGGCAGCGCGTCGAGCTGCTGAAGACGGTGCAGTACGAGGCGGTGCGTGCCGGTCTCGACCCGCAGCTCGTGCTCGCGGTGATCGAGGTCGAGAGCGGCTTTCGCAAATATGCGCTCTCCTCCGCCGGCGCGCAGGGTTACATGCAGGTGATGCCGTTCTGGGTGAAGCTGATCGGCAAGCCCGGCGACAATCTCTTCCGTCTGAGCACCAACATCCGCTACGGCTGCCGCATCCTGCGCCACTATCTCGACCGCGAGAACGGCGATTACTTCCGCGCTCTCGGCCGCTACAACGGCAGCCTCGGCCAGGCCGAGTATCCGAACGCGGTCCATGCGCACTGGCGCGAGCGCTGGAAATACGATGGCCCCACCCGTTGAGCGCGCCGCGCTGCGCAACTGGTTCTACGGCTTCACGCCGCCGGAGCACGGCGAAATCGTGCTGCGGCACCGACGCGTCTACATCCTGCCCACCCGGCTCGGCCTGCTGTTCGGCGGCGCGCTCGGCGTCCTGCTCGTCGGCTCGATCAACTACGCGCTCGCGCTCGGCTTCGCGCTCACCTTTTTCCTCGCCGGGCTGGGGATCGTCGGCATCGTGCACACCGCGCGCAACCTGGCACAGCTCGGGGTGAGCGCGGCGCGCGCCGACCCGGTGTTCGCCGGAGAGCCGGCGCAGCTGCGCCTGGTGCTCGCGAGCCGGGCGCGCCACGACCGGCCGCAGATCCTGGTACGGCATCTCGGCTCGGGGGCGCAGTGCGTGGTGGACGTCACGCCCCACGGCAGCACGGAAGCGTTGCTCGCGGTACCCGCATCGCGCCGCGGCTGGCTTCCCTACGGGCGCATCCTGCTGGAATCGCGCTTTCCGCTCGGCCTTTTCCGCGCCTGGAGCCATGTCGAGCCCGCGGCGCGCTGTCTCGTCTGGCCGCGGCCGATCCACGGACCGCTGCCCCTGGCTCAGGCTCCGGCGAGCGCGGGGACGACGCGCGCGCACGCGCGCGGGACCGAGGATTACGCGGGCCTGCGCAGCTATCAGCGCGGCGATCCGCCGCGCCATCTCGCCTGGAAGGCGCTCGCGCGCAGCGATGAGCTGCTCACCAAGCAGTTCAACGGCGAGGCAGCCGCCGAGCTCGTGCTCGACTGGGCGCTTCTGCCCGACGGCTGCGGCGTCGAGGAGCGGCTGTCGCGCCTGTGCGGCTGGGTGATCGCCGCCGAGCGCGAGGGTCTGCGCTACGGCCTGCGGATCCCGGGACGCGAGATCGCACCCGGGCGAGGCGCCGCGCACCGCGCCGAGTGCCTCGCGGCGCTCGCACTCTACGGCGAGGCGGCGTGAGAGGAGCGCAGGGGGCTCCGCTGCCGCATCCGCTCGCACCCGAAGCGCGGGCGGTGCACCCGCGCGAGCTCGCGCTCGTCGCCGCCGCGCTCCTGCTGACCGCCGCACCGCACGCCACGCGGGCACCCCTCTGGCTCGCGCTCCTTACCGTCTCGCTTTATGCCTGGCGCGCTGCCGCGGTCGTGCGCCCCTCGCTGCTGCCCTCGCGCGGGCTCTTGCTCGCGATCGCGCTCGTCGCCCTCGTCGGCGTCGGGCTGGAATACCGCTCGATGTTCGGACGCACCCCCGGGATCATGATGCTCCTCGTATTCTCCGGCCTGAAGCTGCTCGAGGTGCGCAGCCAGCGCGACGCCGTCGCGGCGGTGTTCGTAGCCTGGTTCCTCGTCATCACCAACTTCCTCTACTCGCAGTCCGTCCCGACCGCGTTCGCGATGCTTGCCGCGCTCGCTCTGAGCGCCTGTGCGCTCGTCGGCTTCGCCGCCCCGCAGCGCGCGCTCGGCGCGAACCTGCGCAGCGCCGGCATCCTGCTCGCGCAGGCGGCACCGGCAGCACTCGCGCTGTTCGTGCTTTTTCCGCGCGTGCCAGGACCTCTCTGGGGCCTGCCGCAGGACGCCTACAGCGCGATGACCGGGCTTTCGGACACGATGAGCCCCGGCAGCTTCTCGCAGCTCGTGCTCTCGGACGCGATCGCGTTCCGCGCCGACTTCGGCGGCGATCCGCCGCCGCGCCGCGCGCTGTACTGGCGCGGTCCGGTGCTGTGGGATTTCGACGGCCGTACCTGGCACAGCCGCGCGCCGGAGCTCGCGCGCGCGCAGGCGCCGCGCGACCGCCCGCAGGCGCCCGGGCGCTACCAGTATTCGGTGCTGCTCGAACCCCACAACCGGCACTGGCTGTTCGCGATCGAGACGGCCGCGGCGCTCCCCCCGCAGGCGCGCCTGCTCGACGATGGTCAGATCCTGACCGTGGCTCCGGTACGCACGCGCATGCGCTACGAGATGATCTCGCTCACCGAGCATAGCGGGGAGCCAGAGGCCAACGCCGGGCAGCTGCGCCGCGCGCTGCGCCTGCCGGCAGGGGGCAGCCCGCGCGCGCGCGCGCTCGCCGCCTCCTGGCGCGCCGCCGCGGCGAGCGACGCCGAGATCGTCGAGCGCGCGGTCGAGTTCTTCCGCCGCGCGCAGCTCGTCTACACGCTCGAACCGCCGCGGCTCGGCGAGCACAGCGTGGACGAGTTCCTGTTCGATGCCCGCGCCGGCTTCTGCGAGCATTTCGCCTCGGCGTTCGCGTTCCTGATGCGCGCGGCCGGAGTGCCGGCGCGCGTGGTGCTCGGCTATCACGGCGGAGACCTCAATCCGGTGGACGGCAAGCTCACCGTCCGGCAGTCGGATGCGCATGCCTGGCTCGAGGTCTACCTCGCCGGCCGCGGCTGGACGCGGCTCGATCCGACCGCGCTCGCGGCGCCCGCGCGGCTGGAGAGCGGGCTTTCGCGCGCGGTGCGCGAGGCGAGCGAGCTGCCGTTGCTGCTGCGCCCGGGGCTCGCCTGGCTGCGATCGCTGCGCTACAACTGGGAGGCGCTCGCGCACCAGTGGAACCTCTGGGTGCTCGGCTACAACCCCGAGCGCCAGCGCGAGCTGCTCGGGCTCCTCGGCCTGCCGCAGGCCGACTGGCGCGGCCTCACGGCGGTACTCGCGGCGTTGCTCGGCGCGATGGTCGGCGCCCTCGCGCTGTGGTCGCTGCGCGCCGAACTCCGTCCCGACCCGCTCGCGCGCGCCTGGCAGGCGTTCTGCCGCAAGCTCGCCGCGCGCGGTGTCGCCCGCGCGCCGCACGAGGGGCCGCGCGACTATGTCGAGCGCGCCGCCGCCGCCCTACCGGCGGCGGCGGCGAACATGCGCGCGATCGCCGCGCTCTACCTCGCCCTGCGCTACGGTCGGTCGACACCGCGCGATCGGATCGCCGAGCTGCGCCGGCGCGTGCGCGCCTTCCGTCCGGGGTGAGCACGTCGCGACCGAACGCTCGGTGGGCGGGGCGGGCGGCGGCCGCCCTGCTCGGCCTCGTGGCAGCGATCGCGGCGGCGAGCGGCAGCGCGCGCGATGGGGGCGGCTTCGGTGCGCGCACCGAGGTGCGCGCGTTCGTGCACCAGATGGTGGCGCGTCACGGCTTCGTCGCCTCCGAGCTCGAGTCGGTCTTCGCGCGCGCGCGCCGCGTGGAGGAGGTCCTGCGGGCGATCGCGCCAGGACGCGATCCGCGCGAGCGCTCCTGGCGCCGCTACCGCGATCGCTTCGTCAACGAGGCGCGCATCGCCGAGGGGCTGGAGTTCTGGAACCGCCACGCTGCGGTGCTCGCGCGCGCGGCCGCCGAGCACGGTGTGCCGGAGGAAATCGTCGTCGCGATCCTCGGTGTCGAGACGCTCTACGGCCGCAACCCCGGCGCCTGGCGCGTCATCGACGCGCTCGCCACGCTCGCGTTCGACTATCCACCCCGCGCCGCCTATTTCCGCTCCGAGCTCGAGGAATTTCTGCTTTTTGCGCGCGAGCGCGGACTCGACGTCTTCGGCGTGCGGGGCTCCTACGCCGGCGCGATCGGCATTCCGCAGTTCATGCCCGCGAGCTACCGCCGTTTCGCGGTGGACTACGACGGCGATGGCACTGCCGATCTCCTCGCGAGCGCGGCCGACGCGGTCGGCAGCGTCGCCAACTTCCTGCGCGCGCACGGCTGGCGGCGCGGCGAGCCGGTGGCACTGCCGGCGCAGGTCGCTGGCGATGCGCACCGCGCGCTGCTCGGCGCGGGGATCGAACCGCGCTTTGCCTTCGGCGCGCTCGCCGCCTACGGTGTCGCGGCGCACGCGAGCCTGCCTGCCGACACGCCGGTGGCGCTGATCGAGCTGCCGACCCCCGGTGCCCCGACCGAATTCCGGCTCGGCCTCGCGAACTTTTACGCACTCACGCGCTACAACCGCGCGAGCTTCTACGCCGCGGCGGTGCAGGATCTCGCACGCGAGCTGCGGGCGAGACGCTGAGCGCGGCCGCTACCCCGGCGCGGGCGGCGGCAAGAGCATCAGCGGATCGAGCGGCTTGCCGAGGCGGCGGATCTGGAAGTGAAGCTTCGGCCGATCGGCGTCGGTGTCTCCCATCTCGGCGATGCGCTGTCCGCGCGCGACCGTCTGGTCCATTTTCACGTGGACCTCGCGCGTGTGCGCATACACCGTCGAATATTCTTCGTTGTGCTTGATGACGACGAACTTGCCGAGGCCCTGGATCCCTGCGCCGACATAGATCACCTTGCCCGGTGCGGCAGCCCATACCGGGTCGCCGAGCCGGCCGCCGATGTCGATCCCCTTGACACGCGGCTCGGCGAAGCCGGCGATCACCGCGCCTTTCGCGGGCCAGATGAACTCGATCGCATCGGCCGCCGCCCTCGGCGCTTCGCGCTTCGGCACTTCGGCCCTCGCTGCCGCCGCTTTCGCCGGC
>Ga0308420_1000607_pt1 | contig 17947 bp, 10 predicted proteins | sample HotsprSampleMS55_FD_203802 | JGI IMG/M metagenome (GOLD analysis project Ga0308420, IMG submission 203802) | Hot spring phototrophic mat microbial communities from Mushroom Spring, Yellowstone National Park, Wyoming, United States - 20090730_MS55 ... | reverse complement strand
AACAGTTACTCCCAAAGTTGCAAACCCCCCGGAAGCGCTCGTTACGCATCTCCCCCGAACAAATCGCGCGTGTAGACCTTGTGCGCCACGTCGGCCAGATCCGGGTGGAGGCGGTTGGCCAGGATGACATCAGCCTGGGCCTTGAAGGCAGACAGGTCGCGCACCAGGGGCGAGTGGAAGAAGTGCTCGCCCTCGAGCATGGGCTCGTAGACGATCATGGGCACGCCTTTGGCCTTGATGCGCTTCATGACGCCCTGGATGGCCGAGGCGCGGAAATTGTCCGAACCTTGTTTCATGACCAGGCGGTACACGCCCACCGTGGGGGCGCGGCCGTGGCGTGCGGGCTCGCCATCGGCGCAGAGCACCTGCAGGCGGCGCAGCACGTCGTCGGCGATGAAGTCTTTGCGCGTGGCGTTGGCCTGCACGATGGCGGCGATCAGGTTTTGCGGTACGTCGCGGTAGTTGGCCAGCAGCTGCTTGGTGTCTTTGGGCAGGCAGTAGCCGCCGTAGCCGAAGCTGGGGTTGTTGTAGCCGCGGCCCACGCGCGGGTCCAGGCACACGCCGTCAATGATTTGGCGCGTATCCAGCCCGTGGGCGGCGGCGTAGCTGTCGAGCTCGTTGAAAAACGCCACCCGCATGGCGAGATACGTGTTGGCAAAGAGCTTGATCGCCTCGGCCTCGGTGGGATCGGTCAGCAGCACCGGTACGTCGGCCTTGTGCGCACCCTGGCGCAACAGGTCGGCCACGAGCTGGCCGCGTGCACCACGGTCGCCCACCACGATGCGGCTGGGGTGCAGGTTGTCGGCCAGCGCGTGGCCCTCGCGCAAAAACTCGGGCGAGAAGACGATGCGGTCGGTGCCGTGCTGTTGCCGCAGCCGCTGCGTGAAGCCCACCGGCACGGTGGATTTGATGACCAGGGTGCTGCTGGGGTGCGCGGCCAGCGCTTGGGCCACCACCGCTTCGACACTGCGGGTGTCGAAGGCGTTGGTGACAGGGTCGTAGTCGGTGGGGGTGGCAATGAAGACCACGTCGGCGTTGGCCAGCGCTGCGGCCGCGTCGGTGCTCGCGTGCAGGCGCAACTCGGGCCGCTGCAAAAACTCGTCGGCCAACGCGTCGGCCACGGGGCTTTGGCGCGCCTGCAGTTGGGCCACGCGCTGCGGGTTGATGTCCACCACGGTGACGGTGTGGTGCTGCGCCAGCAGCAGCGCATTGGCCACGCCGACGTAGCCCGCGCCGACGACGGCGATGGTCAGCGTGGGGGCAATCGCTCCCCTGCCTCTTTGGTTGCCGTTTTCGATCATGCGGAAAACAACTCGCGAAAATAGGCGATCGTGCGCTGCAGGCCCTCTTCGAGCGGCACTTTAGGCTCCCAGCCCAAGCGTTCGCGGGCGAGGGTGATGTCGGGCTGGCGCTGCTTCGGGTCGTTTTCGGGTAGTGGCCGGTATTCGATCGGGCTGCTGGAGCCGGTGAGCGCGAGCACCTGCTGGGCCAGCTCCGCGATGGTGAATTCGCCGGGGTTGCCGAGGTTGACCGGCCCGGTGAAGTCTTCGGGGCTGTTCATCATCGCGATCAGCCCGTCGATCAGGTCGTCGACGTAGCAGAAGCTGCGCGTCTGGCGGCCGTCGCCGTAGATCGTAAGCGGCTCGCCTTTGAGGGCGGCGACGATGAAGTTGGAGACCACGCGGCCGTCATTGGGGTGCATGCGTGGGCCGTAGGTGTTGAAGATGCGCACCACCTTGATGGGCAGGCGGTGTTGGCGCCAGTAGTCGAAAAAGAGCGTCTCGGCGCAGCGCTTGCCTTCGTCGTAGCAGGCGCGCGGGCCGATGGGATTGACGTGGCCCCAATAGTGCTCGGGCTGCGGGTGCACGGTCGGGTCGCCGTAGACTTCGCTCGTCGAGGCTTGCAGGATGCGCGCGCCGCAGCGCTTGGCCAGCCCGAGCATGTTGATGGCCCCATGCACGCTCGTCTTGGTGGTCTGCACCGGATCGAACTGGTAGTGCACGGGGCTGGCCGGGCAGGCGAGGTTGTAGATTTCGTCGACCTCGACGTAGAGTGGAAAGGTGATGTCGTGGCGCTGGAATTCAAAGCGCGGGTGGGCCAGAAGGTGGGCGATGTGGTCACGGGTGCCGCTGTAGAGGTTGTCGACGCACAGCACCTCGCAGCCTTGGGCCAGGAGGCGCTCACACAGATGGCTGCCCAAAAAACCCGCGCCACCGGTGACCAGCACGCGCGGGCGCAGCGAGAAACGACGTTGTGGCATGGGCTTTCCTCCTCGGGTTAGGCGTCAAGACCAGCCAGCTCGAGGTAGCGGCGATAGCGGGCAAGCGGCTGGGCGTTACCCTGCTCGGCGAGGGCATCGAGCGCCAGCATCGCCACGTCGTGCGACCCATAGAAGGCGTGGGCGATGAAGGCCAGCGCACGCAGACGTTCCTCGGTAAAGCGGGCGAACCGATCCGGATGCGGCATGAAGACGGCGTCGACCTGAAACACGTGGCGCAGCGCCGTATGCGGCTGCTCTTCGCGGCCAAAGGGCTTGAAGGCGCGTTTGTTGAGATGGGCGAAGGTGTGCAGCACCCAGCCGCGTTCCAACAGCCACTGACCCGTGGCAAAGAGCCCCGCTTCGCCGTGGTAGAGCGGCACCGGCGAGAGTTCGAGTTCGATCAGGGTCAGGGCCTCGGCAAGCAGATCCTCGGCGTGGGCAAGGATCAGCTGCTCCGATCCTTGCGTGTCGATCTTGAGAAAACGCGCACCGCGCGCTTCGGTGATATCGTCCAGGCGACGGGTAGGCAGCGTCTCGGTGCGCAGCACTTTGCCCCAGGTGGCAAACATGGGAAAGCGCGCCAGGTAGCCACCATCGGGTTCCAGGCAAGAGCTCATACCTGGCGCCTGACAGATGCGCAGCGTCGCCAGCTGCCCATCGCCCAACGCGCAGGCGACGTTGCGCACACGACCCTCAAGCGCATCGGGCACCTGCGGGTCAAAGCCCAGCACCGTCACCAGATCCTCTTGTGCCAGGCGGTTCCACGGTTTGGGGTCTTCGGGAAGCGAGCCCACATCGATGCACAGCGGCGGCGCGGAGAGCGCCAGCACCTCCTCGGCCAGCAGGCGCAGGTTGGCCAGGCGCGCATCCAGCGTGCCGTGGGCGATGCGCTCGGTCCACGGGGCGGGAGCCGGGACATAGGCCGCGGCGGGTTTGGCGGCGTCGGCGGGGGCGGACGGCGCGGACGGCGCGGACGGGGCCGACGGGACGGACGCGAGGGGCGCCGCGGGCGCGGCGGCGTCGGGCCGTTGGGCAAGGATCGTCTGCCGCCACGCCTCAGCGGGTGGCAGGCCCCAATGGACGTCGCCGCCCCAGCCGACCCAGGCGGCCGCTGGGGGTTCGCCAGCCAGGGCGCGTTCAAAGGCGGCGCGGTAGAAGGCCTCCAGCCGCCGGGCAAAGGCGGCGCAATCGACCATGGGGCTGGACCAGTAGCGCTGCGCCACCTCGGCTTTGGTTGCGTCGATCTCGGCGCGTGTTCGCTGGATGTGGGCAAGCGCGCGTGCGACATACGCTTCGGGGCTGTCGGCGATCCAGTCGGCCAGGCCCGCCGTCTCCAGGATGCCGGCGGCGACGCGACTGGCAAAGGTGGGGCCTGGCAGCGTCACCACCGGCACGCCGGCACGCAGCGCATCCGAGCAGGTGGTGTGGGCGTTGTAGGGCCAGTTGTCCAGCATCAGGTCGGCGTGCTGCAAGCGCGCAATATGCACATCGTGCGCGACGCGCGGGGCAAAGAGGATGCGCTCCTTGGCGATGCCCGCGCGCGTGAAAATGGCGGTAAAGCGCTCTTCGAGCGCCGGCTCACCGGCCAGTACCCACAGCACCGCCTCGGGGCAGGCTTCGAGGATCTGCGCCCACAGCGCCAGCGTGTCGGGGCTGAATTTTTGCGTCTGGTTAAAGCTACAGAGCACCGGCGCGTGTTCGGGCAACCCCCAGTCGGCGCGGGTTTTGCCCAGCGTCAGGTCGGGGCGCCGGTGGTCGTTGGGCTGGTAGCTGCCCGCCAGGATCACCGGCTGCTCGTCAAAGCCGTCGAGGTTGCCGGGGTGGCCGGTCCAGGGGTCGAGCAGCACATAGTCGATGCGGTTGCCCGCGCCCACCGTGCCCGGCATGCCCAGCCACTGCACGGTAACGGGCGCGGGGCCATGACAGAAGACGCCCAGGCGGTTGCCGGCGGTCATCTGGTTGAGGTCGACGAGCAGGTCGATGCCATCGTCGCGCATGCGCTCGGCCAGCTCGGCGTCGGAGAGTTCGGTGACGTTGATGAAGCGGTCGAACGCGGTGCGCATGCGGCGGCGAATCTCGGAGCCATCGTCCTTCCAGTTGGCGTAGGCGATGAACTCGAACGCGTCGTGGCGGTGGGCCTCCATCACCCCGACGCACAAATAGCCGATGGCGTGGCCGCGCAGGTCGGAGGAGAGGTAGCCCACGCGCAGCTTGCGGCCGTCGAGCGGCCGCGGCGCCGGGCGCGGGGTGTGGCGGCCACGGGCGATGTAGGTCTCAAAGCCGTTGTGGCTGGCGATGCGGTGGGCCTTTTGGCTGATGTTGCTCGAGAGCAGCAAGAACATCGCGCCGACTTCGATGGTGGCGTCCTGGTTGCTTTCGAGCGCGGTGTTGAGGAGCTGCTCGAGCGCTTGCAGGTGCTTCCAGGCAAGGTGCTTGCGCGCCATCCCTACAGCGATGCCCAGCAGCCGCGCGCTGGTCGGCTTGGCGCGCACGAGCCCCCCCAGCAGGTCATCGAGCCGCGCCAGCGGCACGGCGTCGACGCTGCACGCGGCCAGGTGCGCCCAGGCCTCGAGGTGGGTGGGTTGCTTTGCCAGGGTTTTGAAGAGCGCGGCGGCGGCGCGCTCGTGGTCGGCCTCGGCCAGCGCGAGCTTGGCCTCGACGAGCGGCAGGTCGGGGTGGCCGGGCTGGGCGTTGCGCGCCGCCGCCAGCATCGCCTCGGTCTGGGCAAAGTCCTGGCGCATGAGCGCAATGCGCGCGCGGTTCAACGCCGGCGCGGCGTCTTCGAGCAGCTCTTGCTGCGCCTGGGCAAAGAGCTCGTCGGCTTCGTCGAGCTTGCCTTGCTGCATGAGCACCAGCGCCAGGTTGTTGCGCGCCCCGGCGTTGCCGGGCTGGGCGGCCAGCGCCGCGCGCAGCAGCGTCTCGGCCTGGTCCAGCCGCCCCAGGCGGCGAAAGACGGTGGCAAGGGTTACGCGCTCGACGACCGCGCCCTGATCGGGCAAGCGCGCCTGCGCCTGTTCGGCGCGGGCCAGCGCCTCGCTTTCGCGGCCCAATTGCACCAGCGCCAGCGCCAGGTACGTGAGGGTGACCGGCTCGGGCGCCTGGCGCGCCAGCTGTTCGTAGATGCGCAGCGCACCGAGCACATCGCCGCGGCTGTGCATCTGTTGCGCCTCGGAAAAACGGCGTTGCAGTTGCTGCGGATGCAAGGGTATTCTCCAAAAAGTTTTTGCCGAAAAGGCGCACCGCGCCCCTCGGGCAAAAAAAGCGGGGGGCTACGCCCCCGCCACCAACCGGCCACCCCAGGCGCATGGCCTGGGGGGTGGGGTTAGACGATGATGATATCGCCCGCGGCGAAATCGGTCACGCCCTGGACAATACCGATGAGCTTGAGGTCATCGGAGCTCGCTGTGGCGTCGCTGCTATTGAAATACCACAGATAGCTGTCGGTGCCGTCGTCGACGATGAAGAGGAGTTTTATGGTAGTGACCGAGTTATCTTGAACGGTTGCATTTGTAGCTCCCGCGATCTTCGCCCAGACCACACTAGCATCGGTGCCGTTGGTGACATCCCCGGTACCACTGATCTCGATGATGACTTTGGTGCCTAGCTGGGTGATGCTGGTTACGTTAGTCAATTGAGTCAGGCCAGTAAGGTCAACCGCGACACTAGTTGCCGTAGTATTCCCGTTGGCGTCACGCAAAAACCCTGCCGTGAACTGAATCACATCGCTGCCGCTGGTGCCGGCCTCGAAGTTGCCGATGGTGACTACGCCAAGGCTGGCGAGCGCCATCGCGGCCGTCCAACCAAACTGGACGGTATCAGTCCCGCCAACCCCGAGGTCGATGGTGGCATTGACGAAAAGGCCTTGGTTGTTGCCACTACCAATCTTCACCATGTCGTTGCCCGCCCCCATGTCGAGCGTGGCAGTCACGGTATTGCCGTAGATGTGGACGGTATCGTTGCCCGCCCCCATGGCGGCGACGACGGTCGCGGTGCTAACGTTCGAGGCCAGCGTCAGCGTATCGTTGCCCGCCCCCATGTCGAGCGTGGCGGTGAGGGTTTGAACACTACCCGAGAACTCCAAGACATCGCTGCCCGCCCCCATGTCGGCGGTGACGGTGAGGTTGGTACCACTCGTGAAGTTCACGTTTGCCGTTTCGGTATCGGTGGCGTCATCGGTGAGGACGACGTTGAAGGTGGAGAAGCCAGCAAAGTTCAGCGTCACTGTCTCCTGTCCAGCCCCCAGCGCCAAATTGATCGTGATGCTATTGGCAGCGGCGGTAAAGTTGAGCGTATCGGACCCCGCCCCGAGGTCGATGGTGTAAGTGCCGGCACCGGCGGTGTTCATCACCACGGTGTCGTTGCCAGCGCCCGCGGTGATCGTGGCCCCCACCGCGTTGTTGGCGGTGATGGTGTCGTCACCGTCGCCCGCGTCGATGACGTCGCTGCCACCGCCGCCGGTGATGGTGTCATTGCCCGCGCCGCCGATGATGGTGTCGTTGCCACCGCCAGCAGTGATGTTGTCGTCGCCGTCGCCCCCGTCGAACATGTTGTTGCCGATCGTATCAGTGAGGGTGTCGTTGCCCGCACCGCCAATGAGGGTGTCGTTGCCAAAGCCGCCGTTGAGGGTGTCGTTGCCGGCGCCGCCATCGAGGCTATCGTTCCCAGCACCACCAGTGATCGAGTCGTTGCCCGCACCGCCAATCAGGGTGTCGTTGCCGTTGCCCCCCACCAGGGTGTCGTTGCCCGCACCGCCTTTGACGTTGCGCGCCGAGGTGGCACCGGCTTCAAAGCCCACGTTGACCCCCCCTGCGGTCATGCCCGAGGCATCGACCACCGTGCCATCGGCCAGGTTGGTCAGTGTCAAGCTCGCGCCAGAGGCCATCGTCCCCGAGAGCTTGACGGTCTTCTCACCCACGGGAATGGAAAAATCGAGTGTGGAGCTCGGCGTGTTCGCAAAGGAGAGGTCGAAGGTCTCGATGTTTTGGATGGTCACGCCTGTAAAGGAAGCCTGAGACGCCAAGAACTGCACCTTCAGCGTGTCGTTGTCGCTGGTCGAAGGGTCAATCAAGGCGTCGTTGCTGTTGAACGTGCTGCCGTTGCCTTCGACTATTTCGTCCTTCGCAGTGAAGCGGAAGGTGCTGGCGTTAGTGCCATTGACAAAGGCTTGGACACTGTCAGCGTAGTCCGCACCCGTCGTGAGCGTGAAGGTCTGGCCCTGCGACCCACCACTCGACGTATTGCCCACCACCTGCGCCAGCACGTTCAGATCGGTCGAGTTGCCGGTGTAGGCATCGGCAAGCGCAACCTTGTTGTCGAACGCAGCCGCTACGCTGCCGTAGGTCGGATCGGTGGCGGGGATGGCGTCGATCGCTTTGATCAGGTCGACGACGACTTGGGCGCGGGATAGCGTCGGGTTGGCCGTCATGTAGTTGACGATGAGGGATGCCGTGGCGGAAGCGACGGCGGAGGGCAGCCCCGGCATCATCTTGGCGACGAGCGCCTCGGCGAACTGCTGGTTGTTGTAGATCGGCGAACCCAGGAAGGTGGGGTTCAGGCCTGAATACGGCAGCAGCGCGGCCACGGTGGCGATTTCGCCATTGGCGGTCATGTAGTCGTCGATAACGGACTTGAAGCCACCGGCGGCGATGCCGAACATGGCAACCGCGATCTTGTTTGCAGTCAGTGCCATACGAGTTTCTCCTTTGAAAAGCCCTTGCGGGCGGGTTGACACAGGGTTTTACCACTCTGGATTCGGGTTGGGCGATTTCTTAAAGCGCCCAGGCCCTCATCCCGTTTCGCATTATACACATGGGTCGAGGCGGTTGTGTGATTGTTGTCACAGGAAAGTGAATTTTTTGGGGGTGATGGGTGAGGGGGGTTACCAGCGCCGCGCGATGCCGATGCTCACGGCATGGCGGGAGAGGGTAAAGAGGGGGAGGTTGGCGGCCTGGCGCTCGAGTTCGCCAGAGACGATCACTTCCAGCTCCGCCGTGAGCGGATGGCGCCAGGCAAGACGCAGCAGGCCGGAAGCGGCGGCAAGCCGCGCGCCGTGTTCGAGCAGGGGGCTGTAGCCTTCGTCCTCCCGCCGAAGCATCAGGCGCGCCTCGGCTTCGAGGCGGCTGCCCCCCTTGAGGGGAAGCTGCCCCAGCGCCCGCGCAGCAAGCCGCCAAGCATCCCCGCCCGGGCGACGGTCTGCAAGCTCCCGGCCGACGGCCAACTGCACGACCCAGGGCTGCCGGCCATCGCAGACGAGGCTTGCCTGCGCCTGCACGAGCTGGTGGTCGAGCAGGGCTTCGGCCGGGTGCCGACGCTCTTCGAGATCGAGGCCGAACCAGGGCCGGCAGGAGGGCCAGAGATTGGCATCGCCGGCGCGATAGACGCCGCCGCGCATCGCGCGTTGCAGTAGCGCGCCCTGCCAGCGCAGTTCGCTTACGCCCGCCAGGAAGTAAAGAGCCTTCGGGTCGGGATTGGGACGCCAGAGGCCGACGATCTCGAGCTGCTCCTGATCAAGGTCGGCGCGCCCGGACGCCGCACGCGCCAGCAGCCGCGCCTGGATTTCCACGGGGGGGCTAAACGGGCCGGTGCGTGCGGCGAGCAGCCGGGCCTCGATCTCTTGGAAGTTGCCAGCCTGGGCGCGAGTGCGGGGATCGAGCGGCAGCACGAGGTCGCCGCCGGGGGCGGTGAGGGTGAGCTGGCTGGAGTGGCTGGCGCGGTTCAAGTTGCTGTCGTAGCCCACCCTGAAGGCCACGCTGCCGCTGCCCTGCCAGCGGGCTGCGATTGGCGGCGCTGGCGGGGCGGCAAGAAGGTCGCGCACGGCAGGGGGGAGGTCGTCCCGGGCGGCGAGTTCTGTGAAGAGCGCCTGCGCCGCTGCATGCTCGCCCAGCGCGGCCAGAGCGCGCGCGTAGTCGAGCCGGGCGCCCTGGTGATCGGGGGCGAGCAGTAGGGCGCGCTCAAGCAGATCGGCCGCTTGACGGGGCTCTCCCAACTCAAGTAGCACGGCGCCGCGCCAGGCGAGATAGCCGGGATCGTCGGCGCAGCGTTCGGCGTCTTTTTCCAGCTCGCGCGCTTCTTCGGCAAGGGGCCGCTGCAGGCCGCGGCTGCCATCGGGACAGGCGGGGGGCGACGCCCACGCCACGGCGGCAAGAAGCGGGAGAAGGAGGGCGAAGAGGCGTTTCATTTATTTGGCCTTACCGCCCTCCGGCGGGGCGATTCATGCTTCGGCGCCCTCGTTGCCGTGGTCAGCGCCGTTGAACGCAAATATTTCGCAGGGCGCGATCATCCCTTCCAAAAGGAACTCGCCTTGCCGCAGCAGTCGCTTGCGCCAGGCTTCCGGAAGCTGGGCGGCAAGGTCGGGGCCGACGAGGATTGGCGCCGAGAGGTCGACGGTCATCGCAGCGAGTCGCACAGCGCGGGTGACCGGCAGACCCAGCACGAGATGTTGTCGCCGCCGCCTGGGCCCCAGCGAGCCGACGAGGGCAAGGCCGGTGTCGAGGCCGATGCCCAGCGCCAACGGAGGCGGGACAGCCTCCGGGTCGCCCTCCGGCAGCTCGCGCTGCATGATTGTGTGCAGGGTTTGTGCGGCGCGGATCGCGCGCAACGGATGGTCGGCGCAAGGGGTGAGGCCGTTCCATACCGCAAAAATGGCGTCGCCTTCCAGCGCTTCGATTTGCCCGCCTTCGCTTTCGACGACATCGGCAGCAACGGCAAGGAAGCGGTGAAGGAGCGCCGCGACTTCTTCAGGATTGCGCTGTTCGCTCCAGGCGGTGAAATTGCGCAGGTCGGCCACGAGCACGCTCGCCTGCACGCGCTCGGCGCTGATGTCGTCCTCGGGCCGCCGCGCCACCAGACGTTCCGCCACCGGCGCCGGCAGGTAGCTGGAGAGGTGGGCAAAGAGCCGGCTGCGCTCGCCATGCAGGCGCAGGTGTTCGAAGCCCCCCAGGGCAAGCCCCGAGAGCAAGGCAGCGAGGGCGGCGGGGGTCAGAGCGGGATAGAGCCCCGTTTGCGCGGGCAGCGCGGCCTGCAGCACAAGGATGAAGACGCCCAAAGCCAGCCCCGCAAGCGGGAGCCAGATCAGGGGCCGCCTCTGCGGTCGCCAGACGCTAGCGGCCCAGAGCAGGCCGGCAGCAAGGATGGCGGTGAGAATGGTGAGCAGCGCATTGCCGCGCACAGGATGGGGCAGACGCCCGTCGAGTAGGCCGGAGAGGAGCTCCGCATGGACAAGCACACCCGCTTGGGCGCCGGAAAGGGGCGTGGCGACCACGTCGCCAAGGCCGAAGGCTGTCGAGCCCACCAGCGCGATGCGACCTTTGAGCATTTCGGCGGGAACACGCCCTGCGAGCAGGTCGCGCGCGGAGATGGCAAGAAAAGAGGCAGGCGCACGGTGATAGGGGACGTAGAGCTCACCCGCTGCGCCGAGCGGTATGGCTTCGGGGAGGTCGGGGGAGAGGAGACGCCAGGGCGCGTCGCTAAGCTTGGCGCCGGGCTCGGCGATCACCACCGGCTGGCCCGCATTGAGCGCAAGCCATGCGGCCAGAGGCAGCGTCGGCCACGCGGCCTCACCTCGGCATACGAAGGCCGGCAGCGCCCGCGTGATGCCGTCGACATCGACGCGCGGCGCGATGTGTCCGACGGGGATGCCGGCGAATTCGGCGGCCGGGGCGCGCTGGCCGTGCGCTTGCGGCCAGGGATCGCGACAGCGCAGCCCGCCTATGCGGCTGGCCTGATCGAGATGCCCGGTCTCGATCGCGGCGCCTTGACCCGGGAAGGCGAATGCGGCTGCCAGCACGGCTGGGCCGCGTTTGAGCGCCGCCGCGAGCTCGGCATCGCCCGGCTGGGGGGCATCCAGCACGATGTCCCACGCCTGGAGCGCAACGCCCGCGTCATTGAGCCGGTTGGCGATCGCCGCCAAGGTTTGCCGCGGCCAGGGCCAAGCGCCAAGCTCTTTCAGGCTCTCTTCGTCGATGTCGATGATGACCAGCCGTTGTTCGGGGTCAGTGCGCGCAGTCAGATGCCACGAGAGGTCCGCAAGACGGGCATCGATGGCGGACAAGCCTTCACGGAATGCAGCCGCGAGGATCCCGGCCAACGCCAAGGCAACGGCGAGCGCGACCAGCCGGATCGTTCGACCGGAATGGGGCGACTCTAGCGCCATTGTGTGATCCCCATGAACATGCCTTGCGGCGTGGCGCGCTCGAACAGATAGGCCGCGGTCGGGCCGCTGCCCCCGACGCCATAGGCCCCGTGCAGACGGTTTTGCCATTCGATCAGCGAGAATGTGCCATCTGGGCGGATCACGCCGCTGGCGGCAAACGGCACATTACCGGTGGGCTGAGCGCTGAGCGAGAGGGCAGTGTCGAAGCGTCGCCCCGCAAAGTCGAGCGTCAGGCGCCCATCGAGCACTTGGGCGGGTAATACGCCGTCTGTTCGCACCAAGTGCGCTTGCGCCCCGGCAAGGGTGAATTGCGCCACGCCCGTGACAGGCAGCGGCTCGGTCTGCGGGAGTCGATAGAGCACGTAGCGGCTGTTTTCGGCTACGCGTTCCCGTCCAGCGGCGGCCGCCTCCCGCGGCAGGGTTGCGTCATCTGGCCAAGCGGGAACATGGGCCCAGTGGCCCCAAACGAGCGTGGCCGGCAGTGGCGCAGGCGCCGGCGCGGGTGCCGGCAAGGTCTGCCCGGCGGCTGCTTGGGTTAGGGTTTCACTCTTTGGCAAGGCTGCGCTTTCGGCTACGCGCCGCGCCTCCTCCGTGGCCGCGAGTCCATTTTTGGGCACAAGGATGGGAGTGGGGTTGCCCCGCTTGAGTTCCAGCATCAGGCCCATCTCGGCGGTCAATGAACGGGCGCGTTCGCCGCCGCAAGGCCCCAGGTCTTCGGGCCGGCAGGCCGCATCGAAGGGGGCGACGATGATTCCGCCTTGATAGACGACGGCGCGGACGAGATCGTCGTTTCCCTGGACGACGAAGTCGGTGCCAGAAATGCCGATCGCGGCAATCGGGGTGTTCAGACGAAAGCGGCTATGATCGGTTTCGCCCCAAGCGCCGGTGATCGAACGGACGGCGCCCCGTTCGAGCCGGAATCGGATCGCACCGCCAGTGCGCGGATCGCGGTAATCTTCGATGACGAGACGGCTCGCTGGCCGAACGGCAATGACGCCGCCGTCCAAAAAGCGGACGTGCAGATGACCCGATGCGGCCGTTTCGATGGTTTGACCGCTTTGTATGGTGGCCGATTTGACCGCCGGATGCCGCTGACCATCATCGGCGATCACCCAGGCTTCGCCGAGCACGAGCGTGATGGTACCCACCGGCGTTGGTGCGGCGCGCACCAGACCGGAGAGGAGCAAGAACAGCAGTGATAAAAACACTAACCAGCGCATGTCTTAATTATCGACATCTTCAACAGTTGTGGCTGTGAAGCCGGTCACATCCGAAGAAAATCTGCTGTTTGCCTGGCGACGAGCTGGCGCGTCTGACGGTGTTGCAGCAGATCATGTATCGCCCGACAAGATCGCTTGCAACGCCTCTCGTCGCTTCACGATCAGTGTAGTCCCATGCCGTTCGAGCGCTCCTTGCGCAAAAAGCGTTTGGAAACAGCGCGACACCGTTTCGCGCGTGGTATTGATCATGATTGCCAGCTCCTGATGCGTTGGCGCATGAGCGATCTCGGCGCCAGATTCCGCGAGCAAAAGCAATTGGGCGGCCAGCCGTTGCATCGGATTGGCCAGCGCCAACACACTGCGCTGAGAAATGCTGGCGCGGACGCGCGCGGCCAATCGCTTTGCCAGCGCATTCGCGGCGACGGGATGGGAAAGCAGCAGCGCCCGCGCATCTGCACATGGCAAGAGGAGAAGTTCGCTTTTGGCCAGCGCAATGACGTATTCGGGCGCGCCCAGGCCATCGACGACCGTGAGCTCGCCGTAAAAATCTCCTGGTCCGACGAAATACAACCCGGCTTCGCGGCCGTCGAGCGTAAAATCGACCCCTTGAAGACGGCCCGTGAGCACAAAACCAAGGCCCTGATCTACGCGTCCCTTCTCGAGCGCAACAGCCCGGCGCGGCAACGAAACCAGGCGCATGCGCTCCGCCAGTCGTTCGCGCAGATCGGCTGGCAGCTCGGCAAGCAATGGTATGCGGTTTAGGAAATTGACGTGAACGGCCATCGTGGAAAAAATATCACCCCACGCGCCTAAAGCTTACGGCGGGCAATGGAGAGTCCCTCCCCCAACCCTCGGCGGCCCTTACCTGGCCTTCTGACAACGCGGATGGTTAGATTGTAAAAACGACGTTAGAAGTAATCCCGTATTGGACATCGGGAACGCCAACAAGGATAAGGGTAAGGTCCCCATCAAGGGGCTGAGTAGAGTCTTTTGCGGTGATGGCAACTCCCGTAATGGTGAGAAAACGGCTGCCGTAGGCGGGAATCGGGTCGATGACGGCTGCTGCCAGTTGAGCGTTATTTAATTGCGGAGGGTTATTACCGCTGCCACCCCATGCGATCTGGAGTTCTCCGGTGTCGCCGTTTTGGTTGAGGTTGCGTATATCCAGCTTGCCGTCCTGGTTGGTATCGAGGCGCCGCCAGTCGATGGGGCGGTCGAATTCAAGGGTGATTGTTGTGCCGGCGTAGGCGACGGTCTTCCCTGGGGTGACGACGTCTGTAGGGCTATTTTTAATGGCGGCGACGATCTGCCCAGGAGGGGTTGTAACGCTCATCTGGCTTAGCTGCGCGCGCACGGCTTCGTTCAGTAAAAGCGTATTACCTTGTGCCCCTTCAAGGAGGGTGCTGTAGTTTTGGGTGATCTGTTCGGCCGCGAGCACTTTGGCAGCAAGAAGTTGCTGGTCAAGTGGGTTCTCCGATTGCAGCAAAAGCGCCGGCAGCAAAGTCGGGTCAGGTTGGGCAAGGGCAGCGGCGATTTCGCTGGCGGTTGGGCCGCGGTGGTAGAGGGTCTGGTAGGCTTTGGTGATGGCGTCAAGAAAATTGGGGCTGGTGTAGTAGGCGATAAATTCGGGCGTGCTACGCAGGTAGTCGATGACGCCCTGGGTGTTACCACCCGATTTGATGAGGTAGTCGATCCCTACTTGCCGCTCCTCAGGGGTGAGCGGCCTCCCCCAGTAGGCAATGGCCAGTTGTTGCAGGGTAGTGGCGTATTGGTTAGCTGGGGTGTTTTGAAAAAGCGAGGATTCTCGGTAGAGGTTAAGGATGGTTGGGTCGGAGACGCTTTTGCCAGCGCTTTTTTGGACGATGGCAATGGTGTTGTTGCCAAGAGCCAAGGGGATGTCGCGGATGACCCCCCCTGTGGCTACGGGTTCGTCAGGGTCGAGCTGGCCGTTACCGTTTTTGTCCCACCATGTCAGTTCGGCAGGGTTCGCGATCAAGAGGTTCACGCGCTCAAAAGAGGTGACACCATCGCCCACCGGGGGGGTGTCGTAGAGCGGGTCGAGCTTCACTTTCGGGGATGCCGTTTTGCTGGTTGAACTGGTAAGATTATTAAGAGCGGCCTCTTTTTTCTGTTGGACGATGTCGGTGATGGCCATGGCAGGCTCCTAAAGGGGGGACTCTTTTAGGGGCAATATAGCATGGGCTTTTGCAGGGGTCAAGGTGGGGTTATAGCAGGTTTATCAATCCGCGGTTGTGTATCGTTCTTGCTGTAGGTGACAGCTCGGATGGGTACAATCGGGCAGTTGTGTTGGTTCGTGGCTTTGCCAATGAGGACTAAACCGCTTTCGGTGGATCAGGTGGTTGCCGTGGTGGTGACCTATGAGCCCGATCGGGCAGCGCTCGAAGCGCTCCTTGCGGCGCTGGCCGGCCAGGTAGAGCAGACGATCGTCGTCGATAACGGCTCGACCGTCGATGTGGCCGAGTGGGTTGTGCGTGCCGGTTTGGGGGGGGCGTGTGCAGTGGTCCCCTTAGGTGAGAATCGCGGCGTGGCCGCGGCGCAAAACGTCGGGATCCGCCGCGCCCGCTCATTTGGGGCAGCGGCGGTGGTATTGTTCGACCAGGATAGCCTGCCTGCCCCAGAGATGGTGGCGCGGCTTGTGGCTGCGGTCAATGAGGCGGCTGCGCGTGGCGTTGCGGTGGCTGCTGCCGGGCCGCGTTACCTGGATGTGCGTCAAGACAACCCGCCGCCTTTTTTGCGTCTGCGCGGCGTGGCAGTGGCGCGCCTGCCCTGCCCAGACGAGGGGGGGGTGGTCGAGGTCGATTACCTGATCTCGTCCGGATGTCTGATTCCGCTTGCTGCGCTTGACCTGGTGGGGCCGATGCGCGAGGAGCTCTTCATCGACTATGTCGATATCGAGTGGGGGCTGCGCGCCCGGCAGATGGGGTTGACCTGCCTGGGGGTGTGTGGCGCGCAGATGCGCCACGATCTGGGTGAAGCGCCCTTGGCGCTCTTTGGCCGCCGGTTGCCCGTGCATAGCCCGCTGCGCCACTACTACCATTTCCGCAATGCCGTCTTCTTGTATCGCGCGCCTTGGTTGCCCTGGAATTGGAAGGTGGCCGACGGCTGGCGATTGTTGGCGAAGTATCTCGTCTATTCGCTTTTTGCCCGGCCGCGTCTTGCCCACTGGCGGATGATGACCCAGGGCATCGTCGATGGGTTGCGCCGGCGCATGGGGCGGTATGCGCCGCCGGTAGCAAGGGGGTGAGAACTCGTTCCTTATGTCAGTTCGTCTACGCGGGGATGAGTGGCCAAGGTGAAATCCTCCCGCTCGAGCGTCAGGTTGGGGTTGTAATAGGGATCAGACTCAAACTGGCGGCCCCATTTCTGTTTCATGAACGTGGTCTCGCTGGCGAAACGCGCCCGTTTCTCAGGCGTATCTTCGTAGCCGCGCGAAACCGATTCGTGGTGAGTGAGCAGGGCATACGGCGTCCACACGTTGCGAAAACCGGCAGCGCGCACTTTCAGACAAAAATCGACATCGTTGAGGGCAATCTTTAGATGTTGCTCATCCAGCCCACCTGCGGTTTCGAAAATCTCACGCCGGACCAGGAGACAGGCGCCGGTTACGGCGGAAAAATTCTGCGTGAGAACCAGGCGGCAGTAGTAACCAGGATGGTCATGCGGGAAATGCCTGTGCGCATGGCCAGCAACAGAGCCTATACCGACGATAACGCCGCCGTGCTGCACGGTGCCATTGTCATAGAGGAGCTTGGCGCCGACGCAGCCGATCTCCGGGCGGAGAGCGTGGGAAACCATTTCGCCAAGCCATTCTGGTTCGATGACTTCGATGTCGTTGTTGATAAGGCACAGCAACTCGCCGCGGGCATGGCGGGCGCCGAAGTTGTTGATCGCCGAGTAGTTAAAGGGGGGGTCCCAGCGCAGCACGCGCACGCGGGCATCCTCTTTTTGGATCGCTTCGAACCAGGCGAGGGTCTCCGCTTCTTGGCTGCCGTTGTCGAGAATGAGGAGCTCGAAGTGGACGTAGCGGGTCTTCTCCAGTATGCTGCGTACCGCTGCTTCGGTGACTGCCTTTTGGTCGCGGGTTGGCATCAGAAGGGTGACCAGAGGCGCCGGTTCCGGGATTGGCCAGCGTATGCGGTAAAAATTCGGATAGGGCCCGTGTTCGACAACGACCCGCTCCTCTCCGATCGCACGAAAGTGGTCTTGCAGCGCCTTGCGGCCGGCTTCGGCGCTATAGTGCTTTTCGCTGCTCGCTCGTGCGGTCGAACCGGGAATCGCGCGCCAGTGATAGAGGATGCGCGGGATGTGTATGATCTGGTCGCTGGTGACATGAGGGAGGCAACGCAGCAGAAGATCATAATCCTGCGCTCCTTCGACCCCTGTGCGAAAGCCACCCACCTGCTCGATCAATGAGCGTCGGATGGCACACAAGTGGGTGATGTAGTTATGGGAATAGAAGAGGTCGGGGTTCCAGTCGCTTTTGAAGTGGGGGTCGAAACGCCGGCCAGCTTCGTCGATCTTGTCTTCGTCGCTGTAGATGATCTGCGCTTCGGGATGCGCTTCGATTGCTCGGGCTACGCAGTAGAGCGCATGGGGGGCGAGCCGGTCGTCGTGGTCAAGGAAGACCACCCATTGGCCGCGCGCAAGCGCGAACGCCGAATTCGATGCGGCGCTGATGTGGCCATTTTCGGCGCGGAAGGTGACATCGATGCGCTGGTCACGCGTTGGCAGGCTTTTCAAGAAGTCGCGTAGCTCGGCATCGGGCGAGGCGTCGTCGGCGATGCAGAGTTGCCAATTGGGATACCATTGCTGCTGCACCGATTCCACCGCCTCTTGGAGCCAGCGCAGGTTGCTGCGCCATGTCGGCATGACGATGGAGATCAACGGCGGATTGCGCCACGCTGCGATCCGCTGCCGAGCGGCCCGCTCTTCCTTGGGGGAGGGGTTGCCGTAATGGATCAGCCAGGTGGGGTAGTCGATGACTGCCGGCGGTACCGTGTGGGTCATGCGGGCGCGAATGCGCCGGATCAACCCAGCGAGCCCTTCCTCTTTCCCCACGCGCAGTGTGTGGGTGAGTAGCCCCCATGCGCCGTGCCGGGCCAGACTAAGGCGCAGCGCTTGCGTAAGCGTGGGGATCACCCGCTTGATTATCCTTAGGCGCGTCACTGCCACCCGCAGCGGGGCAGTCAGCCGCCAACTGGTGGAGGCCAGGATCATTTGCCGTTCGGTGCGAAGCTGGTCGCGTTCGGTGCGGAGCTGGTCGCGTTCGGTGCGGAGCTGGTCGCGTTCAGTGCG
>Ga0308420_1000606_pt1 | contig 17977 bp, 17 predicted proteins | sample HotsprSampleMS55_FD_203802 | JGI IMG/M metagenome (GOLD analysis project Ga0308420, IMG submission 203802) | Hot spring phototrophic mat microbial communities from Mushroom Spring, Yellowstone National Park, Wyoming, United States - 20090730_MS55 ... | reverse complement strand
ATCTTCAGGAGCGCAGCCGCGCACCGAAACGCCGCCCCCAGTGCGCGAGGAGCGCCTCGCGTGCCGCGTCGGCCTCCGCATCCGTGAGAGTGCGTTCAGTATGTTGCATCACCATCCGGAAGGCAAGGCTTTTCTTGCCAGCCGGAAGATTCTCGCCCTGATAGAAATCGAACAGCCGCAGCTCGCGCACGATCGGCAGGTCGAGCTCGAGTGCCGCGTCGAGCAACGCCTGGGAGGCGAGCGCCTGATCGACCACCAGTGCGACGTCACGAATCACCGGCGGAAAGCGCGGCGGCCGCTGCGGCCGCGGCAGCGGCGCATCGAGCAGGCTTTCGGCGTCCATCTCGAACAGCACCACCGGCTGCGGAAGTTCGTACTTCGCCTGCCAGCGCGGATGAAGCTCGCCGATCCAGCCGGCGCTCTCCCCCTCGATCCTCACGCGTGCCGCGCGGCCCGGATGAAGCGCGGGGTGTGTCGCCGGCTCGAAGCGAAGCCGCCGCGGCGCCGCGAGCGCTTCGAGGTCGCCCTTCACGTCGTAGAAATCCACCGCGCGCGCCGGCCCCCCCCAGGGCTCCTCCTGCGCCGGCCCGAACGCCGCCGCGCCAACGCGGATCGGCTGTCGCACCCCGGCGACCGCGAGCGGTCCCTCCGGTGCACCGCGATCGCGCAGGAACACGCGGCCGATTTCGAACACCCGCACGCGCGCGAGCCTGCGTGCGTGGTTGTATCGCACGTTCGCGATCAGCGAGCCGATGAGCGTGGTGCGCATCACCGAAGCCTGGCTCGCGATCGGATTCAGGAGCCGGATCGGGTTCTCCTCGGCCGCGAAGTCGCGTTCCCACTCGGGGGAGACGAACGCGAAGTTCACGACCTCCTGGTAGTCGCGCGCCGCCAGCCGTTCGCGCAACTCGTGCAGCGTGCGCCTCGACTCCGGCAGCGCGCTCATGCGCGCGGCGTCGCGCGGCGGATGCAGCGGGATGTTCTCGAAGCCGTGCAGGCGCGCCACCTCCTCGATCAGATCTTCCTCGATCGCGAGGTCGAAGCGCCAGGATGGCGGCGTGACGACGAACGCACCGGCCCTGCGTTTGGCCGGCAGCGCGAGCCGGCGAAACGCGCGTGCGATCTCCGCTTCCGTGAGCGGGATTCCGAGCACCTTGCGCGCCCGCGCGACGCGCATGTGCACCGGTTTGCGGGCCGGGAGGCGCTCGACCAGGTCCACCGTCGGTCCCGGTGTGCCGCCGCAGATGTCGAGGACGAGGCGGGTCGCGCGCTCGATTCCCGCCGCGGCGTTCGCGAAGTCCACGCCGCGCTCGAAGCGATGGGCGGCCTCGCTCGCGAGACCGAAACGACGCGCGCGCCCGGCGATCGCATCCGGAAAGAAGAACGCCGACTCGAGAAAGATGTCGCGTGTGGTGAGCTCCGCCCGGGTGGATTCGCCTCCCATGACGCCGGCGAGGCCGATCGGGCCCGAGTCGTCGGCGATGCACAGCACCGACTCGTCCACCTCGACCTCCGCGCCATTGAGCAGGACCAGCTTTTCGCCGCGCCGGCCCCAGCGCACCTCCACCGGGCCCGAGAGCTTCGCGAGGTCGTAGACGTGCAGCGGGCGGCCGAGCTCGAGCATCACGTAATTGGTGACGTCCACCAGCGCGGAAATCGGGCGCTGACCCGCCCGTTCCAAGCGCCTGCGCATCCAGTCCGGCGTCGGTGCGGCGGCGTTCACGTTGCGGATCACGCGGCCCGCAAAGCGGCCGCAGCCGTCGGCGTGCGTGATCCGGAACGCGTGGCGCGCGTCGCAGCCGGCAGGCACCGCATCGATGCGAGGCACCCTCGGTTTCGTCCCGGTGAGCGCGGCCACCTCGCGCGCGATGCCGAGGATGGAAAGACAATCGCCGCGGTTGGGTGTCAGCTTCAGCGTCAGCACATGCTCGTCGAGCCCGAGCGCCTTGCGCAGCTCGGCGCCGGGCCGGGCGCGCGCCGGTAGCTCGAGCAGCCCCGAGTGGTCGTCGGACAGGCCGAGCTCGCGCGCAGAGAGCAGCATGCCGTGGCTTTCCACCCCCCGCAGCGTGGCGACTCCGATCTCGCGCCCGCCGAGCCTCGCACCCGGCAGCGCGAGCGCCACTTTCAGCCCCGCGCGCGCGTTCGGCGCCCCGCACACCACCCGCACGCGCTCGCCTCCCGCGTCCACCGTGCACACCGCGAGCTTCTCCGCATGAGGGTGGCGCTCGAGCGCGACGATCTCGCCCACGACCACCCGCGGCAGCGGCGGGGCGAGCGGCGCGCAGGACTCGACTTCGAGGCCAGCCATCGTCAGCCGCTCGGCGAGCTCCGCCAGCGGCATGCGAAAGCGCACGAACTCGCGCAGCCAGTGCTCCGGGACGATCATGCGAACTGCCGGAGGAAGCGGAGATCGCCGTCGAAGAAAAGTCGCAGATCGTCGATGCCGTAGCGCAGCATCGTGAGCCGCTCAAGACCCGAACCGAACGCGAAACCCATCCAGCGCTCGGGATCGAGACCGAAGTGGCGCACCACCTGCGGGTGCACCTGACCCGCACCCGAGACCTCGAGCCAGCGCCCCTCGAGCGGCCCGGAGGCGAAGCGCAGATCGATCTCCGCCGACGGCTCGGTGAAGGGGAAGTACGACGGCCGAAAACGCACCTCGACCGTTTCGGGCTCGAAGAACCGGCGCACGAAGTCGGTGTACACCGCCTTCAGGTCGGCGAAGCTCACGTCCTCGCCGATCCACAGGCCCTCGACCTGGTGGAACATCGGCGAGTGCGTCGCATCCGAGTCGACGCGGTAAGTGCGTCCGGGCGCGATCACCTTGATCGGCGGCATGCGGCCGGAAGCGCGGTGGCGCTCGACCCAGATGCGCGCGTAGCGCACCTGCATCGGGCTGGTGTGCGTACGCAGCACGAGCGGCAGTCCCTGCGCATCCTTCAGGTCCACGTAGAACGTGTCTTGCATCGAGCGCGCCGGATGGTTCTCCGGATTGTTGAGCGCCGTGAAGTTGTACCAATCGGTCTCGATCTCCGGTCCGTCGGCGACCTCGAAGCCGATCGAGCGGAAAATGCGCTCGACGCGCTGCCAGGTGCGGATCACCGGATGGATGCCGCCGCGCGCGGCCGCGCGGCCCGGCAGCGTGACGTCGAGCGCCTCGGCGCCGAGCCGCGCCCGCATCGCCGCTTCGGCGATCTCGGCGCGCCGGCGCTCGAGCGCCTGCTCGATGCGCGTCTTGGCGGCGTTCAGCGCCTCGCCGGCGCGACGCCGCTCCTGCGGCGCGAGCGAACCCAGGCGCTTGAGCAACACCGTCAGCTCGCCGCTCTTTCCGAGATAGCGCGCCTTGGCGTTCTCGAGCTCGGCGGCACCGGGCGCGGCCGCGAGGTCGGCGAGCGCGCGGCCGACGATGGTGTCGAGGTCGTCCATGCGCTGCACCGCCCCGCGGGAGGGCGTCAGTGCGCGAGCGCCGCCTTGGCCTGGCTCGCGATCTTGTCGAAGGCGGGCCGGTCGGCGACGGCGAGGTCGGCGAGCACCTTGCGGTCGATCTCGATCCTCGCCTTTTTCAGGCCCGCCATGAAGGCGCTGTAGGTGAGCCCGAGCTCCCGCACCGCGGCATTGATGCGCGCGATCCACAGTGCGCGGCGCTCGCGCTTGCGGTTGCGCCGGTCGCGATAGGCATACTGATCGGCCTTCATCACCGCCTGCCGGGCGACGCGAAAGACGTTCTTGCGCCGGCCGACGTAGCCCTTCGCCCGCGCGATGACCTTCTTGTGGCGCGCGCGCGCCGTGACCCCCCGCTTCACTCTCGGCATCGCGGCACCCTAGCGGTCGTAGGGCAGCATCGAGAGCACGGCAGCCCGGTTCGCGTCGTGGACGCTCGTCGTGCCGCGCAGCTTGCGCTTCCTCTTCGCCGGTTTCTTGGTGAGGATGTGGCGCAGATAGGCGTGCTGGCGCTTGATCGAGCCGCTCGAGCGCACCGTAAAGCGCTTGGCGGCCGACTTCTTCGTCTTCATCTTCGGCATTGCAGTGCTCCGTCTTCTCACCGGACGCCGCGTCGCCCGGTCTCGCGCGGGCGTCCGATACCGCAGCATCGTTTCTTCGCCTCGCGCGCGGCTAGGCGGCCGCGGCCGGCTTGGTCTCCTTTCCTCCCGGCGGCCGGGATTTGGCCGCCTGTGCGCGCTTCTTCGGCGCCAGCACCATCACCAGCTGACGGCCCTCGAGCTTGGGAAACTGCTCCACGTTCCCGTACGGCTCCAGATCCTTCTTCACCCGCTCGAGCAGCCGCATCCCGAACTCCTGGTGCGCCACCTCTCGGCCGCGGAATCGCAGCGTCACCTTCGCCTTGTCTCCGCTTTCCAGGAACTGCACCAGCTTCGCGACCTTGATGCGGTAGTCGCCCTCGTCGGTGCCCGGACGGAATTTGATTTCCTTGACCTGGATCTGCTTCTGCTTGAGTTTCGCCTCGTGGGCCTTCTTCTGCTCCCGGTAGCGGAACTTGCCGTAGTCCATCAGCTTGCAGACCGGCGGATTCGCGAGCGGCGCGATCTCCACCAGATCCACGTTGCGCTCTTCCGCCATCCGGAGCGCCTCGGCAATCGGCACGATGCCGAGCTGCTCGCCTTCTTCCGATACCACCCGCACCTGGGGCGCGGTGACCTCGCGGTTGATGCGCTGCGATCTGTCGAATGCGATGGGTGAAACTCTCCTCTGCTCGCCAAAAAAACCGCCGCGCTAACGCGCCCGCACCTCGCTGCGGAGGCGTTCGACGAAGCTCTCGAGCGCGATCGCACCGAGATCCTCGCCGCTGCGCGTTCGCACGGCGACCGTTCGCGCCTGCATCTCGCGGTCCCCGACCACCAGCTGGTAGGGCAGTTTCTGCAGGCTATGTTCGCGAATCTTATAGGAAATTTTTTCGTTCCGCAAATCCGCGAAGGCGCGGAAACCGGCCTCGCACAGCGCCTGCGCGACCTCGGCCGCATACGCCTTCTGGCGCTCGCTGACGTTCATCACGACCACCTGCTCGGGCGCGAGCCAGAGCGGAAACGCGCCGCCGTGGTGCTCGATCAGGATGCCGATGAAGCGCTCGAGCGAGCCGATGATCGCGCGGTGCAGCATCACCGGCGCCCTGCGCGCGTTGTCCGCACCGACATACTCGGCACCGAGTCTGCCCGGCATGAAGAAATCCACCTGCATCGTGCCGCACTGCCACAGCCGTCCCAGCGCGTCGCGGAGCGAATACTCGATCTTCGGCCCGTAGAACGCACCCTCTCCGGCGGCGAGCTCGAACGCGACACCCGCTTGGCGCAGGGCGCGCGCCAGCGCCTGCTCGGCCTTGTCCCAGGCGTCGTCCGTGCCGATGCGCTTCTCCGGCCGTGTCGCGACGCGGTACACGATGTCGTGGAAACCGAAGTCGCGGTAAACCTTCTGCACGAGCGCGGTGAACGCGACGCATTCGGCGAGAATCTGCTCTTCGGTGCAGAAGATGTGGCCGTCGTCCTGGGTGAAGCCGCGCAGGCGCATCAGACCGTGCAGCGCACCGGAGGGCTCGTTGCGGTGACAGGCGCCGAACTCGGCGTAGCGCAGCGGCAGATCGCGGTAGCTGCGCACCCGGGTCTTGTAGATGAGGATATGGCCCGGACAGTTCATCGGTTTCACCGCATAGTCGCGCTTTTCCGACTCGGTGGTGAACATGTGCTCGCGGTAGTTCTCCCAGTGCCCGGTCGCCTCCCACAGGCTGCGGTGCACCACGATCGGCCCGCGTACCTCCTGGTAGCCGTTGTCGCGCACCACGCGCCGCATGTACTGCTCGATCTCCTGCCACAACACCCAGCCTTTCGGATGCCAGAACACCATCCCGGGCGCCTCCTCCTCGAGGTGGAAGAGGTCGAGCTGGGTGCCAAGGCGGCGGTGGTCGCGCCGCTCGGCCTCCTCGAGCATCTTCAGATAGGCGTCCTGGTCCTCCTTGCGCGCCCACGCGGTGCCGTAGATGCGCTGCAGCATCTCGTTTCTCGAGTCGCCCCGCCAGTAAGCGCCCGCGACCCGCATCAGTCGGAACACCTTCAGCCGCCCGGTCGACGGCACGTGGGGACCGCGGCACAGATCCGTGAACCCGCCTTGCGTGTAGAGCGTGATCTCCTCGCCGTCCGGAATCGCCTGCACGATCTCGGCCTTGTAGAGCTCGCCCTGCGCGCGAAAGAACTCGACCGCCTCCTCGCGCTGCATCACCTTCCTTTCGACCGGCAGGTCGCGCGCGGCGATCTCGGCCATGCGCCGTTCGATCGCCGCCAGATCCTCGGGTGTGAACGGGCGCTTGTAGGCGAAGTCGTAGTAGAAGCCGTTCTCGATCACCGGACCGATGGTGACCTGCGCCTCCGGGAAAAGCTCCTTCACCGCGTGCGCGAGCAGATGCGCGGTCGAGTGGCGCAGCAGCTCGAGTGCCGCAGGATCGCGGTCGGTGACGATCTCGAGCGTGCAGTCCGACTCGATGCGGTGACTCGTGTCCACGAGCCTACCGTCGACGCGTGCGGCGAGCGCCGCGCGCGCGAGGCCGGCGCCGATCGACTGCGCGACCTCGGCGACGGTGACCGGCTGCGCGAACGACTTTACCGCGCCGTCCGGGAGTCGGATGTTCGGCACCTACCCTCGGAAACGAACCGCGCATCGAACGGCGCGCCCTGCGCGTGCGTTCCGATGCGCGGATTTGCGGACGGCGCCGCGGCGCCACCCGTACACCTGGTAGGCGCGATTGGACTCGAACCAACGACCCCTACCATGTCAAGGTAGTGCTCTGACCAGCTGAGCTACGCGCCTGGAATGCGCGGATTCTACACCACGCCGGAACGTTCACTTCGGCTCGTCGGCCCGCGCGGGAAGCGAGCGCAGATACGCCACCATCGCATCCAGGTCGGCCGCGGTGAGCCGGCTGGTGGTGTTGCGCACCACCTCCTCCATCGTCTCCGCGAGGACGTCGCCGTCGGCGGTGATCGCGGTCCTGAGGAGGTTCTTCAGCTCCGCATCGCCGACCTTCGCGAGCCGCGCCGGGGTGAGGTTGGTCGCGTATTTTCCGTCCGGAAGCCGCGCTCCGGCGAGGTGGCGCTCGCGCCTCGGGCCGCCGAGGAAGTTGCGCGGCGTATGGCATTCGCCGCAGTGGCCGAGCGCTTCGGTGAGATAGGCGCCGCGGTTCACCTGCGCGCTTTTCGCGGGGTCGGGCACGAACTCGCCCGGCCGGAAGAAAAGCCACTTCCATGCCGCGAGCAGCCTGCGCCAGCCGAAGGGAAACCGAAGCGCGTGCGGCTGGCTCGGCCGCGCGCTCGGCGCGAGCGTCCTCAGGTACGCCCAGAGATCGCGCAGGTCGGCTTCCGTGATCCGGGTGTAGGAGGGATACGGAAAGACCGGATAGTAGTGCGTACCGTCGGGCCGCAGGCCCTGGCGCATCGCGTTGACGAAGTCGCGCTCGCTCCAGCGTCCGATCCCCGCCTGCGGATGCGGCGTGATATTCGGTCCGTAGAAGACCCCGAAAGGGGTGGCGAGCGCGCGCCCTCCGGCGTAGGGCTCGGCGCCCTCGCGCGCTTCGGTGTGGCAGCCGAGACAGCCGGCCGCCTGGGAAATGTAGAGGCCGCGCTTCGGATCGCCCTGCGCGCCGGTGGTGCAGGCGAAGCCGAACAGCGCGGCCCCGAAAAGAAACGCCGCGAGGCGCAAGCGAAAGGCGCGATCGCCGCCGCTAGCGCTTCTCGCGGAAGTTGTCGTGGCAACCGCCGCAGGTGCGTCCGACCGCGGCGATCTGGTTCTTCACCGAGGCTTCGTCGCCACCCTTCGACACCTGGACCAGCTTGGCGATCTCGGCTGCCATGCGTTCCTGGCCCTGCTTGAACTCCGCCGCCTTCTCCCACACCGCCGGAAGCGCTGCGCTCTTCTCGCCGCGCGTGCTCTCGTGAAAGCCGTCCCACGGCATCTTCGCGAGCACGTCCAGGTAGCCCGCGTTTCGCTGCACGATCGCCGCATCGTAGGGTGCGGTCCCCTTCGCCATCGCCCCGAGCGGCCCGAAGTATTTGCCGATCAGCGTCATCGCCGCCTGGCGCTGCTTCACCAGAGTATCCGGCTTGACCTGTGCCGCAGCCTCCCACGTCGCGCCCGCGCCGATCGCAGCCGCTACCGCTACCGCTGTAAGCCTGTGCTTCATTTCGTTTTTCCTCCGTTCGAAAGGCTCGCCACCCGGCGGCGGGTGTGCCACGACGACACGGCGATTCCATGTCGGGCATGCCCGCCGCGGACCTGTGCATGAACGCGCGGCCGGGCGGATTATTCCACGACCTGGGTTGGCCAGCGCGCCGCTACGCCCGCGTCCCGAGCGCTCGTCCTACGGTCGACCGGCATGTTGCCAGGCCACTACCCACCCTGCGGCGCCGGCGCCGATGCCGTAGAGCGAGACGACGATCGCCTGTAGCCACAGCGGGCGCCTGCCCGGCAGCGGCAGGCGCGCGGCCAGCGGAACGAGCACGAGCAGCGCTGCGACATGCCATCCGAGGCTCGCGAGCAGCACCGCGCCCGCGGCGGGCAGCGCTGCCGCAAGCGCTGCAGGCAGCGTGAAAAGCGCGCCCGCGGCCTTCGTGCCTCGGCTCGCGCTCTGCACCAGCAGGAAGGCGGCTGCGCCCGAGGCGAGCGCCAAGCCGTAGAGGCCGTGGGCCGTCGAACCCCCGAGGATCGCGGCGAAGCCCGCACCCAGGCCGAGCCCGAGCGCCGCACCGCCGGCACGCAGCGGCTCGCGCCCGAGCGCGCCGAGCGCCGAGACGAGAAGCGCGGCGTAGAGCGCGATCGCACCGGCGGCGAGCGCGGCTTCGAGCGCCGGTTTCTGTGCGAGAACCGCCTGGAACGTCCACACCGAGGCGAGCGCGGCAGCCGCCGCGCAGAGCGCGAGCAGCGCGACTCCGGGCCGCGCGAGCGCGTCGGCGAGGAATCCGAGCGCCGCGGCGCCGAGCCAGACAAGGATCATCTTGCGCGTGATCGTCAGAGGCTCGTACGCGGGTCCATTCATCAGCCAGGCGGCGGTCGCGAGCGCCGCGATCGCCGCGAGCCCCGCGAGCTGGAAGCGGCGAAGGAGCCAGGCGGCAGCGAGCGCGACCGCGAACGGCGCCACGCCCGCCTGCACCGCCGGATGCCCGAGGAGCGCGCCCACCGCGCCTAGGCGCGCGCGACGCGGATCATTCCGCGCACCTCCCGCAGCGCAGCCAGCGCCCGCGACAGTTGCGCGGTGTCCGCAACCTCGAAACCGATGCGCATATACGCGAGCGCATCGCGCGACTGCGTGCGCACCGCGGTGATGTGGATGCCCGCACGCGCGAGCGCTTCTCCGACGTCGCGCAATAGCCCCTTGCGGTCGGTGGCGCTGAGCACCACGTCCACCGGATAGTTCGCGGCCCCGGACGCACTGCCCCAGGCGACCTCGACCAGCCGCTCGGGCGCGCGCTGCGCCAGTCGCGCAAGGCTCGGACAGTCCTCCCGATGTACCGAGACGCCCTTGCCGCGCGTGACGAAGCCGCGCACCGCATCCGGTGGCAACGGCTTGCAGCAGCGCGCAAGCTGGGTCATCAGCCGGTCCACGCCGACGACGAGCACCCCCGCCGGCCCGCCCGGCCTTGCCCTGCGGGCGGGCGCTGCGGTGCTGCCCGGAGTCTGCGCCGGCGATTCGGCCCCGCGCATGCCGCGCAGCGCCGCCTGGAGCTGGCGCAGGTTCACTTCCTCGCGTGCCACCGCCGCGAACAGGGCCTCCGGTTTCGCGAACCCGAGCCTGCGCGCGAGCTCCTCCAGGCTCGCCTCGCGCGCACCCGCGCGCCGCAGCTCGCGCTCGACGATCGCGCGGCCTTGCGCGAGCGTGGCGGCGAGCGCCTGCGCGTTGAACCACTGGCGCAGCTTCTGGCGCGCACGCGCACTGCGCACGAAACCGTGTTCGGGGTTCAGCCAGTCGCGCGAAGGCCCGCCCGATTTGGCGGCGAGGATCTCGACGCGCTGGCCGGTGGCGAGCGGCGTGTTGAGCGGCACCATCTGGCCGTCCACCCGCGCACCTCGGCAGCGATGGCCGAGATCGGTGTGCAGCGCGTAGGCGAAATCCACCGGAGTCGAGCCCGCCGGAAGGTCCACCACCTTGCCCTGCGGAGTGAGTACGTAGATGGTGTCGTCGAGCGCGGCCCTGCGCGTCTTCTCGGCCCAGCTCGTGCCGGCCGCCACCTCGTCGCGCCAGGCGAGCAGCTGGCGCAGCCATGCGATCTTCTCGTCGAACGCGCTCTCGGCTCGTCCCGCCCGGCGCAGCCCCGCGCCTTCCTTGTAGCGCCAGTGCGCGGCGACACCGAACTCGGCGTGCCGGTGCATCTCCTCGGTGCGGATCTGCACTTCCAGCGTCTTTGCGCCCGGACCGATCACCGCGGTGTGCAGCGACTGGTAGAGGTTGCCTTTCGGGCGCGAGATGTAGTCGTCGAACTCCTTCGGGATCGGCTGCCAGAGGTTGTGCACCACCCCGAGGGCGGCGTAGCAGTCCTTGACCTCCGGCACGATCACCCGCAGCGCGCGCACGTCGTACACCTCGCCGAAGTCGAGGCCCTTCGCGCGCATCTTGTTCCAGATCGAGTAGATGTGCTTCGGCCGCCCGGCGACCTCGGCGCGGATGCCGGCGGCAGCGAGCTCGGCCTGGAGCTCGGCGACCGCCTCCGCGATGTAGCGCTCGCGCTCGGCGCGCCGCTCGTCCAGCATGCCGGCGATGCGCCGGTAGAGCTCGGGCTCCAGGATCCGGAACGCGAGGTCCTCCATCTCCCACTTGAGCTGCCAGACGCCGAGCCGGTTGGCGAGCGGGGCGTAGAGCTCGAGCGCCTCGCGCGCCCAGGCGTCGCGCTCGGCGACCGCGTTGCGCGCAAGCCAGCGCAGCGTCTGCGTGCGCGAGGCGAGCCGGATCAGCACCACGCGGATGTCCTCGACCATGCCGAGCACCATCTTGCGCAGCACCTCCGCCTGCTCGCCGGCGCTCGCGCGCGTCGCCAGGCGCAGCCGGTGCAGCCGTTCGGCGCCCGCGACGAGCGCGCCCACCTCCGCGCCGAATTCGGCGCCGACGCGCGACACCCCCTCGTCGAGGCACGTGGGCACGGCGAAGAGCAGGCCGGCGGCGCGCGCGGGGGCATCCATGCCGATCGCCGCCAGGCTCGCGCCGAGACCGAGTGCGTGCGCCCATGCGGGCTCGCCGATGGACAGCGTGCGGCCGGCGTAGAGCGGTTCGGCGAATTCGAGCGCGCGCGCGACCAGCGCACGCTCCGCGCCCTCAAGTCCCGCGCCGAGCGGCTCGAGCGCCGCCGCCGCCGACTGCGGGTGCAGCTTCAGCACCGAGACCATGCGCTATTGTATGGGCATGGGCTGGTTGCGCGCCTGGCGCCGGCGGCGCGTGCTCGCCCGCCACCGCATCGACGACGCGTCGTGGCGGCGCGCGCTGCGCAGACTGCCGTTTCTCGCCGGGCTCGCGCCGGACGAGGAACGGCGGCTGCGCGAAATGGCGGTGATCTTTCTCGCCGAAAAAGAGTTCACGCCGGTGCGCGGCGTCGTGCTGTCGGACTCCGACCGTCTCGAGATCGCGCTCCAGGCCTGCCTGCTGGTGCTGGAACTCGGCCTCGAAGCCTACGACGGTTGGGTCGGAATCGTGGTGCATCCGACCGATTTTCGGGTGCGCCGCGCCCGCACCGACGAGGCAGGAGTGGTGCACGAATGGGATGACGCGCTCGCGGGCGAATCCTGGCCCGGCGGCCCGGTGGTGCTGTCCTGGGAAGCGCTGGAGGCATCGGGCTCGGTCGGCGAAGGCGGCGCGAACGTGGTGATCCACGAGTTCGCGCACAAGCTCGACATGGCCGACGGGGAGGCCGATGGCGTGCCGCCGCTCGCCTCGCGCCGCGCGCGCGAGCGCTGGCTCGAAGTCCTAGAGGGCGAGTTCGGGCGATTTCGCGACGCGGTGGACCGCGGGTGCGAGACGCTGCTCGACCCGTACGCCGCCGAGGACGAGGCGGAGTTTTTCGCGGTCGCGAGCGAGGCGTTTTTCGAGACCCCGAACGCGCTCCGGCGCGAGTTCCCGGCGCTCTACGAACTCCTGCGCGGCTTCTACCGCCAGGATCCGGCGCGGCGCCTGGCGTCATGAAGACCCTCCTCGTCGTCTATCACACGCACGGCACCAAGACCGCCGCGATGGCCGAAGCGGTAGCAAGGGGCGCGCGCGCGGCGCTCGCCGAAGTCGGAGCCGAGGCCGAGGTACGCGTCGTCGTCAAGCGCTGTGCCGAGGCGGGGCCCACAGACCTCCTCGGCGCCGATGCCCTGCTCCTCGGCACGCCGGAGAACTTCGGCTACATGTCCGGAATGATGAAAGACTTTCTCGAGCGCGTCTTCTACCCCTGCGAGGGGCGAGTGAACGGCCGGCCGTGGGCGCTGTTCGTCTGCGCAGGTCAGGACGGCAGCGGCGCGGTCGCCTCGGTCGAGCGTATCGCCACCGGGCTTCGTCTCGCCAAGAAAGCCGAGCCGGTGATCGCGCGCGGGACGCTCGACGCCGAGGCGCTCGAGCGCTGCGAAACGCTCGGCGCCACCTTCGCCGCCGGGCTCGCGCTCGGCGTCCTCTAAAGGACGAACTCCGAGCCCTCCGCGGGCGCGTCGCACTCCACGCGGGCCCCCATGCGCGCGAGCGCCTCGCGCATCTCGTCGAGCTTGGCGTCGATGTCGGCGTCGGTCTGGTCCGGGTCGTGGTGGAAGAGATGCAGGCGTTTTACCCCGGCGCGCGCGGCGAGATCGGCCACCTGGCTCACGCACGAATGTCCCCAGTCCACCTTCGAGGGATACTCGTGGTCGCGGTAGGTGGTGTCGGTGATGAGCACGTCGGCGCCGCGCACGAAGGTCGCGAGCCGTTCGACGTAGCGCGCGTCGTGGCGCGAATCGGAGGGCAGATAGAGCTCGTTGTCGGTGATGTAGCACAGCGTGCGGCCGCGCACGCGCAGCCGATAGCCGAGACAGTAGCCCGGGTGGCGGAGCAACATCGTGTCCAGGCGCAGCGGGCCGAATTCGAGCGTCTCCTCGCGCAGGTCGCGGAACACCAGCCGCGCGCCGAACTCGCGCACCGTCACCGGGAAGTACACGCTTTCCATCTGCGCGCTGATCGCACGCTCGATGGTCAGGTCGCCCTGGTAGGGCCCGAAGATTTCGATCTGGTTGCCGCGCTGGTACAGCGGCGCGAAGAACGGCACCGTGTTGATGTGGTCCCAGTGCGTGTGCGAGATGAAGATACGCCCGGAAAAGCGCTCGCCCGCTTTCTTCACCAGGTGGTCGGAAAGTCGCTTGATTCCGGAACCACAGTCGAAGATGGTGAGCGGCTCTCCGCCGACCTCGACGCTGACGCACGGCGTGTTGCCGCCGTAGCGCACGTACTGCGGTCCGGGCACCGGCAGCGTGCCGTGCACGCCCCAGTAGGCGAGCGCGACGCGCTCGGCGACGATGTCGTCGATCTTTTCGAGAAAGTGCGCGGGGTCGATCGGCTTGGTGAGATAGCCGTCGGCGCCGAGCTCGCGCGCACGCCGGCGGTCGAATTCGTACGTCTTCGCCGAGAGCACCACGATCTTCATCCCCGCGAGCTCCGGACGCCGGCGCAGCTCGCGGGTGAGCTCGAATCCGTCCATCCCCGGCATCATCAGGTCGGTGATCACGCAGTCGGGGCGTTCCTGCGGAATCTCGCGCAGCGCCTGGACGCTGGAAGTGCGCACGATAACCTCGTGCCCGGCACCGGCCAGGAGCCGCGTCACCAGCGCAAGCGAGTCCGGATCGTCGTCAACGACGAAGAATTTCATCGGGTCCGCCTGCGCGGCATCGCGGCGAGTGTATCAGTCCGGGCGGCGATGGCCGGGATCGCGCGCCGGGGCGAGAAGCTCGCGGTACACCGCCAGGTCGCGCTCCGAGAAGCAGCAGAAGACCACTTCCGCGATGCGGGGATTGCTCGCGAGCGTTTCGCGCACCGCCGCGACCGCGATCTCGGCGGCCGCCTCGAAGGGATAGCCGTAGGCGCCGGTGCTGATGCAGGGAAAGGCGATCGAGCGCGCGCCTGCGGCCGCCGCGATCTCGACCGCGCGCCGGTAGCAGGAGGCGAGAAGCTGCGGCTCGCCGCGGTTTCCGCCGCGCCAGACCGGGCCCACCGCGTGCACCACCCATTTCGCCTTCAGCCGGTAGCCACGGGTGAGCTTCGCGTCTCCGGTCGCGCAGCCACCGAGCGTGCGGCATTCGGCGAGGAGTTCGGGGCCTGCAGCGCGATGGATCGCGCCGTCGACACCGCCGCCGCCGAGCAGAGTCTCGTTCGCCGCGTTCACGATGGCGTCCACCTCGAGCGTCGTGATGTCGGCACGCACGGCGCGCAGCCTCGCGTGTTCCTCCGCCCGGCGGTCCGTCGTCATCCGGGCCGGATCATGACACGAAGCGGGCGCCGGCGCGAAGCCTCCCGCGCTATCCTTCGCGCATGCTCGACGCGATTCCCCCGCTCGTACACGCGCTCGACGCCGACGCGGCCGCCTTCAGCGCGTACTGGCGGCGGCTCGACGAGGCGCTCGGCCGGCTCCCGGCAAAGCGGCAGCGCAGCGCAGCGCAGGCGGAGGAGGCGCGCGCGATCCGGGAAGCGGGGCGCGCCTCGCGCGCACGCTTCCTCCAGGTACACACGCGGGCGGTGTACGACGCGCTCACGGAAGGGCGCACGAAATTCCTGCGTGTCGAGGCGCTCTGCCGCGCCGCCGCGACCGCTTTTCCGGGCCTCGTACCCGCAGACGAGGCGCTCGCGCGCGAGAGCGCGCTTACGCTGCCCGAAAAGGAAGGGCGCGAAGCGGAGCAGGGTCTTTTCCTGTCGTACGTCCTCGCCGACCCGCTCGCGGGCGCGCACCTCTGCCACGCGATGCTGCTCGCGCGCGAGGATTCGCGCGCGCGTCTTCGGGAGCTGGAGGCGCACGGTGCGCTCGACTTCGGCGGCGCGCGCCTCGAGCGGCGCGGACGGGTATCGATCGTGACGATGACGAACCCGCGCTTTCTCAACGCCGAGGACGAGACGACGCTCCCCGGTTTCGAGAGCGCGGTAGATCTCGCGCTCATGGATCCGCGCACCGAGCTCTGCGTGCTGCGCGGCGGCCCGGTGGAACATCCGAAATACGCCGGCCGAAGGCTCTTCGGCGCCGGCATCAACCTCACCCACCTCTACGAGGGCAGGATCGGCTTCCTCTGGTACCTCGTGCGCGACCTCGGGGTGGTGAACAAGCTCTACCGCGGCCTCGCGACGCCCGACGCGCCGCCGGAAGAGGACTCGATCGAGAAGCCGTGGATCGCCGCCGTCGAGGGCTTCGCGATCGGCGGCCACTGCCAGCTCCTGCTCGCGGTGGATCACGTCCTCGCGGCCGAGGATGCGTACCTGACGCTTCCCGCACGCCGGGAGGGCATCATTCCGGGCGCAGCCAACCTGCGGCTCGCGCGCCACGTGGGCGCGCGGCTCGCGCGCGCGGCGATCCTCGCCGAGCGCCGCATCGAGTGCGCGAGTGCCGAGGGCCGCCTGCTCTGCGACCGCGTCGTCCCCGCCGCCGACATCGACGCGGAGATCGAGCGCGCGGTGGCGCGGCTCGCAGCCTCTGGGCTCGCGAGCGCGGCGTCGAACCGGCGGGCGTTGCGCGCCGCCGAGGAGCCGCTCGACCTCTTCCGGCGCTACATGGCGGTCTACGCGCGCGAGCAGGCGCACTGCCACTTCAGCCCGGCGCTCGTGGCGAATCTCGAACGCAACTGGGTGGCGGCGCGGCACGCAGCCTGATCAGGCTTGGAGCAGGAAGTCGCGCACGAGCGCGATCTGGTCCGCATGCAGGAGGGTCGGTGCGTGCCCGACGCCGGCGATCTCGACGATTCTCGCGCGCGGGCCGCGCGCGGCCATCGCGGCGCAGGTCTCGCGGCTCAGGAGATCGGATTCTGCGCCGCGCAGCACGAGCACCGGACAGCGGATCGGATCCCACAGATGCCAGAGGTCGATGTCCTGCTCGGCCGGGGTGGCGCGAAACGCTTCGGCGATCGCCGGGTCGTAGTGCAGCCGCCAGCTACCGTCGGGGTTGCGCCGCACGACGACCTCGGTGAGGAAGCGCCATTCGGCGTCGGTGTGCGGGCCGAACGGGGCGGCGACCGCGCGGATGTACCGCTCGGCCTCGGCGAAGCTCTCGAAGCGCCGTGCCCCGAGGTAGGCGCCGATGCGCGCGAGCGCCGCCTTGCCGATCACCGGCCCCGCCTCGTTCAGCACCAGCCGTTCGACCGGCGAGCCCGGAAGCGCCGCGAGCGCCATGCCGACGAGCCCGCCCATCGAGGTCCCGACCCAGTGCACGCGCTCGACGTCGAGCCGGGCGACGAGCGTCACCATGTCGGCGACGTACTGCGGCAGGGCGTAGAGCGACGGATCCGGAAGCCAGTCCGATTCGCCGCGCCCGGCGATGTCGGGGCAGACCACGCGGTAGTGCGCGCACAGCGCGCGGGCGAGCGCGTCGAAATCGCGGCCGCAGCGCGTCAGCCCGTGCACGCACACGAGCACGCGCGGGTTCGAACGCTCGCCCCATTCGCGGTAGGCGATGCGGTGCAAGCCGCGTGCAGATGCGCATTGCACGTGGCGTAGGCGCGGCGTCACATCGGCCATCGCTCCCCACTCCACTTCTCCACCAGACGCCCGCTCTCGATCGCCGCACCGCCGGTCTCCTCGCCTTTTCTCCACTGCACTTCGACGCGCAGCTCCGGAAACTCGGCGCTCGTGGCGACGAACGGAGGGAACGGGATTCCGGTCTGCAGGAGCTCGAAACGGTATTCGAGCATGCCCGGCGCGTGGTGCTCGGTGTAGTCGCCGCAGTCGGGATCGCGCACCATGCGCCAGCGCACGCGCTCGCGGAAGTCCTCGAAGCGGCCGGCGGTGCCGATGACCCGGATCACCGCCGCAAAGCGCGCGCTACCCTCCGTCAACCTTGCTCCTTTCGCGAATACCCCGGACTCGGGGCGATCGGCGCCGATCCATTATGGCGCTGCGCCGGCCGATCGTGCCAGTAGCGCCGGCGCCGCTCGCGCTCGGCCTCGATCGCCACTCCGTGCACGCCCAGCCGCACCGTGAGCGCGCCTTCGAGGTCGGTGCGCCGCAGTGCGACGCCCGAGCGCGCATAGCGCTCGAGCACTTCCGGGGCCGGATGACCGAAGCGGTTGCGGTAGCCGACCGCCACCACCGCCACCTGCGGCGCGACCGCCTCGATCAGCGCGGCGCTCGAGGAGCTGCGGCTTCCGTGGTGCGGCACCAGCAGCACGTCGGCGCGCAGGCGATCGCCCGCCCGCGAGACGAGCGCCGCCTCGGCGCCGCGGTCGATGTCTGCGGTGAGCAGCATCGCGCCCCCCTGTGCGCTCACCCGCAGCACGCAGCCGAGGTCGTTGCTCTTTCGCCCGAATGCGACCTGCGGGGACGGGTGGAGGATCTCGAAGCGTACGCCGTCCAAGGTCCACGCTTGGCCGTCGGCACAGCGCGCAGCGCTCGCGGCGAGGGCGGGCAGCGGACTTGCCGCCGGCAGCGAATGCAGCAACCGGTCGACCTCGAGCGCCGCCAGCACCGACGCGGCGCCACCGACATGATCCAGGTCGTCGTGCGTGAGTACGAGCGCATCCAGGCGCTCGATCCCTTGCGCGCGAAGATACGGGAGCACGACGCGTTCGCCCGCATCCGATTCGGCTCCGTACGCAGGTCCGGCGTCGTAGAGCAGCGCGCGATGTTCGGTGCGCACCAGCACCGCGAGCCCCTGCCCGGCGTCGAGCACCGTGATCCACGCCTCGCCCGCTGAGGGCGCGGGCGGCGGCCAGGCGAAGGCGGGCGCCATCAGCGCCGCCCCGAGAGGGCGCCACGGCACGCCGCGCGGAGCCGCGAGCCAGAGCGCGCCGGCGACCGCGACCGCGC
>Ga0308420_1000605_pt1 | contig 17980 bp, 17 predicted proteins | sample HotsprSampleMS55_FD_203802 | JGI IMG/M metagenome (GOLD analysis project Ga0308420, IMG submission 203802) | Hot spring phototrophic mat microbial communities from Mushroom Spring, Yellowstone National Park, Wyoming, United States - 20090730_MS55 ... | reverse complement strand
TTTTTTGATAGGAATTTCACAATACAGGATCTGTTTCGTATCGTGAAATCATGACCGCACCCCAGACCGCCATTCAGGTCATCGACCGCATGGCCTTATTGCTCGACGCCCTGGCCCGTTATGCCGAGCCGGCCAGCCTCAAATACCTGTCTGCCGACACCGGCCTGCATCCATCCACCGTCCATCGCATCCTCTCGGCGCTTGCCGAGCACGGCTATGTCGAACGGGTCGAGCCGGCCGCCTGGCAGCTCGGCACCAAGCTCCTGCAGCTGGGCCACCGCGTGCGCGTGGGTCAGGACGTGCGCCGGGCAGCGCGTCCGGTGATGGATTGGCTACGCGACGAGATCGGCGAGAGCGTCAATCTCACCCTGCGTTCCGGCGACGAGGCGATCTACGTCGAGCGGGCCACGCCGGCGCGAGCGATCCGCGTCGAGCAGGTCATCGGCAGCCGCGCCCCGCTGCACGTGACGGCCGTGGGCAAGCTGTGGCTGGCCGAGGACGGCGTAGACGGTATCGCCGCCTATGCCCGCCGCACCGGGCTGCCGCGCTATACCCGCAACACCCTCACCGACGCCACGGCCCTGACACACGCGGTGCTGGCCGCCGCCCGACGCGGCTATGCCCTCGATGACGAGGAGGCGGAGCTGGGGGTGGGCTGCATCGGCGCGCTGATCCGCGATGCCACCGGGCAGGTGGTGGCAGGACTGTCGGTTTCGGCCCCGATCGAACGGCGCCAGGCGGCCTGGGTCCCGCTGGTGCAGGAAGCGGCGGCGCGCATCTCGGCACGGCTTGGCCATGCGGATGGGTCGATAAATATCTCGAACACCTTTAGCGATTTTGCGTCATCATAGGCCCAGCACATGGCCCTCACCGCTGGCAGCATGAATCACTTCCCTTACGCTTACTCAACTGCAGCCACTTGGCGGGATGCAGTGCGGGAATGTGTGCACGACCTGGCGACCGGGGCCAGCCGAGCGACCTTGGGCTTCGTGTATGCGACCGACGCCTTCGCCAGGCATTTCTCCGAAATCGTCGAGCATTTGCGCGACGACACCGGCATTGCCCACTGGATCGGCACCGTCGGGGTGGGTATCGTCGCCACCGGACGCGAATTCCTCGATCAACCGGCCCTGGCCACCATGCTGGCCGAGATTCCGGAAGCGGCCTTCCGCATCCTGCCCAATCTGTGCAATCTCAATGACGTCTTGCAGCATGCCGAAGACTTTCGCCTCGGTGCCGAGCCGGCCTGGTTCGGTGTGGTGCACGGCGACCCGCGCAACCCGCTCATCGGCGAGCTGATCGAGCACGTGGCGGCCCGCACCGGGACCGGCTTTCTGGTCGGCGGACTCACCAGCTCGCGCGACAAATGCCCCCAGGCGGCCGACCAGGTGGTGGAGGGGGGGCTGTCCGGCGTGCTGTTCTCGGCGCAGGTGGGCATCGCCACCCGGCTCACCCAGGGCGTCTCCCCGCTGGGGCCGCGTCACCGCATCACCCAGGCGGAGCGCAACGTCATCCGCGCCCTGGACGGGCGGGCGCCGCTGGAGGTGCTGCGCGAGGACATCGGCGAGGTGCTCTATGCCCAGTTACAGCGGCTGGGCGGTTATCTGTTCGTGGGGCTGCCGACGCCGGACTCGGATACCGATGACTACCTGGTGCGCCACATCGTCGGCGTCGATCCGGACAGCAAGCTCATTGCAGTAGGCGACTATGTCGAGGCCGGCCAGCCCCTCATGTTCTGCCGCCGCGACGGACATTCTGCGACCGAGGACATGCAGCGCATGCTCGACGCCCTCAAGGCGGGGCTGCCCGGCGCGCCGCGCGGGGCGCTCTACTTCTCCTGCCTGGGCCGTGGTACCAGCCTGTTCGGCGAGCCCGATGCGGAACTCGGCATGATCCGCCAGAGCCTGGGCGACATCCCGCTGGTGGGCTTCTACGCCAACGGCGAGATCTCGCGCAACCGGCTGTATGGTTATACTGGGGTGCTGACGGTCTTCACCTGAGCGCCCCCAGTACCGAATTTCGCCCATCCCGCTCCCCCGGCGGGGTGCAAGAAAACGAAGTTTCAGTGCAGGCTAACATCGGTGCAGCCGATGTTAAGGAAACGCTGAATAAATAGCTGCGCGGGCGAATCGCAGCAAAGCGCGGTACTCGCTCCCTCGCGTATCTATTTGATATGTCTCGGTCGCTGCGGCTGCGTGCGCCTTGCGCTTCATCCCGCTCGCCGATTTCTTCAGCGTTTCCTTAAGGGCCGAAGGGCCGGCCGGAACTAACCGTTCATGGCTCTGAGAGCCGCCCTACCGAGATGAAAGGGCTGTGACGGCCATGAACGGTTCCCTCATCCCCAACCCTTCTCCCCGAGGGAGAAGGGAGCTTCGAGAAGTCGCTACGCGACTTTCACGCTAAACACTTGGGGCGGCCCGGCGTGTTTCTTGAGAGGGGTAACGTAGAAATCATCGCAAGTAACCCGAGTTCGGACAATTGACGAAGTCGCGCAACAAGATCGCTCGAGCACCCGAGGGCCAAGAGCGGGCTGCGCAGCAGAGTCATGCCTCCGACGGGCTGGTCCCTGCGATCATCCCTCCAACACCTGGTATAGCCTTCGTGCCGTCCGATTGCGCATGCAGACCCAACAGATATCAGCCTTTGCCCCAGGCATCACAGGCGCTTTACAGTCTGCGCCGCAGTCCTTGCAGCGAAACGTCTTTAGGGGAAGATCCTCCATTTCCGGCCGAGACCAGGGCAGGAGCCGGATGGCCTGGAAGGCGCAGACATCGACACAGATGCCACAGCCCGTGCAGCGTTCGTGCAGCAATCGATAGCGGGCCTTGAGATTAAAGTCGGCGTAAGCCGACTCTCGAAGCTCCCCTCCCCCTCGGGGGGAGGGGTTGGGGGTGAGGGAAGCCTCATGGCTTGCAACGGCGCTTTCATCCTCTGGGGCGGCACATAGGCCATGAGGGTTGGTCCCTGCTGTCGTATCCCCCTCCATACGTAGGGCCGCGGTAGGACAGACCCGGATACAGGCATGACAAGCCACACAGGCCTGCGGGTCGAGACGGATCGTCCAGGGCAGCGGCCCTCGGCCCGTCAGGTAGAGACCGGGGGGCTGACGATCCGTCGTGCTATCTTCCGCCTGAGACTGACCACTCATGGTCCCCACCGGGCGCTGCAGCAAGCGGCGTAGAAAGCCTCTCCGGTCGTGTAACGACTTATCTCGACCCTGGCGCAGGCCGAGCCACAGTGCGGCGGAGATCGCCTTAACCTGGATAGTCGGCTCGCCGCGCGCCCGGAGCAGCTCGTTGACCCACTCGATACGGGACGAGAAACCCACGCCGCGACCGCGGGGGCAAGCGGCGCAGTCCGCGGTGAGCACCAGCCATGCACGCTCGCCCTGCCGCCAGTGACGCAGCAGATCGCTCACCGAGACGGCGTGCAGACAGGTCACACACCCCTGCCCCGCCTCCGGCAGGGCGTACTCGCAGGCGGCCAGTAGGACACGGCGTGTGCCCACCTGTCGCCGGATCGGCTCGCCCCGCGGTGCAGCGATCGCGGCCGTGGGGCAGGCCGCCACACACAAGCCGCAACCATCGCAACGAGCCGGGTCCAGTGTCAAGCCATCGTCGTCCAGTTGCCAGGCCCGCCGCGGACAGACCTCCACGCAGGATCGGCAGGTCGCCGACTCAATGCGGGCATGGACGCAACCTTCGGCGTCGATCGACGCTTGCCGCCCCTCGACAGACGCGCCGGAGCGTCCCAAATGCTCCCTCCCCCCTGGGGAGCCGTCTCGATCTAAGCGAAGCCCGAAGATACCCCGGTCCACATGCCTGGTATCACTGCGCGAGTACCCAAGCCATAATGGTTTTGAGGTCGGCGTCGCTTACCTTGGTCTGAGGCGGCATGGGCACCTGCCCCCATACACCCTTACCGCCAGCCCTAACCTTGGCGGCCAGGGTCTCGGCGGCCTTGGCCTCGGCCTTGTATTTCGCGGCCACATCCTTCCAGCTCGGGCCGACCGTCTTTTTATCCAGCGCATGACAGGCGGCGCAGCCGTTTGCCCGCGCCAGCTCCTCGCTGGCGTGCAAGGGGCTCGTGACGCCAACGGCGGCAAGCATCACGGCAAATATGGGTCGTTTATAGACCATCGTGTGTCTCCTTGATGGACGGTTGAGTCGATAACGATTTACCAAGATGGGGCAATACCAGGCATGTACTGCAGCGGTTCGGCGCGCTCGCTCTGACGCGGCTGCATGCGCGCCTCCACCTCCTCCGGGCTGGGCCGCGGGGCGCCCAGGAGGTCGGCGAGCACATCGCGCAGCTCCTCGCAATAGGCGGCGGTGAGCAGCGCGGCGCCGGCATAGAACGGCGTGGCGCAGCGCGCCGCCACCCTGCGGGCGAACAGCGGTAACCAGCGCAACAGGTGCTCGTCCATGAAGCGGGCCGCCTCCGGCAGGGCCTGCGGGTGTTCGTCCTGCATCAGACAGGCGAGGAAATGCAACTCGATGACCAGATGATCGTCCGGACGCATGCGCCAATTGTGTGTGGCAAGGTCGAAATGCCGATAAAACTCACGCACCTGGAACATGGGCGCCTGCATGGCCAGCCCCTCCTGGTCCAACCAGACCGATTCGCAAGGCGAGGCCCTATAGGCATAGGTGAGGTAGATGGCGGCATAGTCCGCCGCCAGCTCGTCCAACGTGCCCTGCGTCATGGGCGAAGATAGGCCCTGCACAGCATTGTCCATCAGGGCCAGGGCCTGCTCTGCGGCCGGGCTCTTGAGCCGCAGGCCCAGCATCTGCGGGAAGCCGCACAGCTTGAGCCTAGCCAGGGTGACGTCGTCCAGCTCGGCGTTATGCAGGACGGCGAGGGTCATGAGGTCGCGGGACACGGCCGTGCGAAAGACCTCCAGAGTATCGGATGCGGGGACGTTCATTTCAGCCTCCCGAGGAAGCATCCACCCGGCCCTTGCTGTGCGGCACGAAGGCGATGGAGGGCCGCGTGAGCTCCGGATCTGCCAAGTGTTTTACGGCCTTGACCGGTTTTTCGCCGGCGCCTAGGGCGGGGGTGGGATAAGTGCCTGCCCACAGCTTGTCGATGGGGCCGATGTCCAGCACCCGCATCATGCAGGCCATGACACAGTAGGGTTTGCGACCGGCGTCAATCTCGTCCACGCACATGTTGCATTTGGACACGACGTTCTGCTCGGGGATGAACTGCGGCGCACCGTAGGGACAGGCCGCCTCGCAGCGCCGGCAGCCAATGCACAGGCTAGAGTCGATATCGACGATGCCGTCCTTTTTGCGCTTGAAGATGGCGCCGGTGGGGCAAGTGGGCAGACAGGCCGGCTCGGCGCAGTGATTGCAGGACATGTTCACCTTGTAGGCGTACACCTCGGGGTATTTGCCGCCCTCCACGTACATCACCCGGCGGAATCGCGGGCCGGCCGGCAACCCGTTCTTGTCCTTGCAGGCGATCTCGCAGGCGCGGCACCCGATGCAATCGACGTTGTGGTGGATAAAGCCCAACTGCATATCCGGCACCACCGGGGTATAGACGACCTTCTTGCGCCGTTTGACCGCCTGTCGGATGCGATCCAGGTCCTTTTCCTCAGTCATGGTGGCCTCCTCTCAATCCCTCAAAAACTCCGGCTGAACACGTGCGAACGCGAAATGGCCAACTGGTCCCAGCCGGGCCGGTGCGCCTTGTCGCTCTTGCGAATCTGAACCATCGCGTTGTTATAGGAAAACGCGCCTGCAGGACTGGGGGCGTCGTCCGTCAGGAAGTCGGGGTTGCCGGCCCGGTCCCAGCCCTCGGCATCCAGGTCCAGCCAGGCCCCTTCGTGCAGGATCAGCACGCCCGGCATCACCCGCTCGGTGACATAGGCGGGCACCACCACCCCGCCACGGTCGTTCCAGATCTCGACGATGTCGCCGGTCTTGATGCCCAGCCGTTTGGCGTCCTCGGCGTTGATGGTCACCTCCTGCTCATAGGTCTCCCGCAGCCAACTGCAGTTATGGAAGATGGAATGGGTGCGCCAGCGCGGGTGTGGCGAGACGAGGTGGAAGGGGTATTTTTTGGCGATCGGGCTGTCCAGATATTCATGCGGTTCGATCCATTTCGGGATTGACGGGATGTGGCTGCCATAGCGGGTGCGGGTCCAGTCGCGCACCCAGGCCAGTTCGGTGCTGAGGATCTCGATCTTGCCCGAAGGGGTCTGAAAAGGCACCCCGTCCTCAATCTGTTTGCTGAAGGCGACGAGCGGCTTGTCGAAGACGAACTTGTACACGCCGCGCTTCTTGAACTCCTCCCAACCCATCTTGACGCCCTGGTTGCGCATGACCCGTTCTTCCCACCAGGCCCGGAGATAGGCCTCGTCCACCGCATCGTTGTAGTGGAAATAGTCGCGTGTGGCGCGCGGGTTGTAGGCGCGGCCGAAGGCGTCGCCAATACCGGTGAGTTGGCCGATGCGGTAAGCCAGTTCGGTGAAGACCTGGAAATCGGTCTTGGATTCGCCCAAGGGCTCGATCACCTTGGGCCGGTGGATGTAATAATGGCCCTTGTACCAGGGCAGGGCCACGTCATGGCGCTCGAAGTGGGTGCAGATCGGCAGCAGCACATCGGCATAGAGCCCGGACGGCGTGATGGTCTGGTCCATGCACACCACCAGCTCCAGCTTCTGGATGGCCTGGATCTCCTTGTTGATGTTGGTGAGCTGATTGAACCAGTTGGAGCCCTGCCAGAAGATGCCCTTGATGTTGGGGATGAGGCCGTCGAGCTGGTCCTCGCGCGGCCACAGGCCGATCTCCTCCCGCCTGACGTTGGGGTAGTTGAGCACGCAGTGCGCCCAACGGTCCGACTTGATGGAGGCAAACCAGATGTTGGCGTACTGATCGTAGGGATAGGCCACCGCCTCGGCGTCCCAAGCCTTGCCCACCCCCTCGGCAGAACCGCCAAGGATGCCGATGTTGCCGGTCATCGCCTGCAATGCCGCCGCCATGCGGTTGTACTGCTCGCCGTAATTGGCGCGTCCCGGCGCCCAGCTCGCCTTGAGCGCCGCCGGTTTGGTGGTGGCGTACATGTGGGCGAGCTTTTTGATGTCCTCGGCCTTCACACCGCAGATCCGTTCCGCCCACTCCGGCGTCTTGGCTAACCCGTCATACTTGCCCAGGATGTAGTCCTTGAAGTTCTCCTTGCCATTGGGGCTTCTCGCCGCCCATTCAGGCATGGTGCCAGCATCCATGCCCAGGCAGAACTTGTCGATGAAGGCCTGGTCCTGCAGGTCGTTGACGAAGATGTACTGCGCCATCGCCGCCAGCATGGCCGCGTCGGTGTTCGGTTTGATTGGGATCCACCAGGCGTCGTAGGCAGCGGCCGAGTCGGTATATTGCGGGTCGACCAGCACGAATTTGCAACCATTTTGCTTGGCCTTGCGCATGTAGTAGAAGGTATTGCCGCCGTGGAAGGTATAGGCCGGGTTCCAACCCCACATGATGATGAGCTTGGAGTAGGCGAAGGCGTCGTCCTCGTTGCCGTCCTTGATGGTGCCGAAGGTCCACAGGGAGCTGGTGGTGGTGCCTTGATAGGACGGCACCGACCAGGAGCTGGTGCGGCAGCCGAACATGCCCAGGAAGCGGCCCAGTAGGCCCTCGATCTGATCCGACTTGTGCAGCACGCCATAGGAGGCGCCGGCATAGCTCTGGTCGAGCAGGGCGGTCGAGCCGTACTTGTTTTTGAGCTCGATCATCTTGCGCGCCACGAAATCCAGGGCCTCGTCCCAAGACACCCGCTTGAACCGGCCCTCGCCGCGCTTGCCCACCCGCATCATGGGATAGAGCAGGCGTTCGGCGGAATAGATGCGCTGCCGGTAGGCGCGGCCGCGCAGGCAGGCGCGCAGCAGGGGCTCCTGCAACGTGTCCTTGCCGTAGTGGCCATTGAGCTGATAGCGGCCGTCGTCGGTGGACAGCCGCACGATCACATCCCCCTTTTTATGGGCCACCAACATGTGGCGCGAACCGCAGTTGTGGTCACAGGAGGTGACCACGGTCGTGAGCTGGTCGTCCGTTGGATAAGGTTCGTAGGCAAAGGCGAGGGCCTGCCTGACCGCCGACAGGTTAACCAGCCCTCCTGCCGCCAGGGCGCCGGCACCCACTGCCGTGGCCTTGAGGAAATCGCGCCGACCGGAGTTGATACGGTCGCGTAGTACATCCAGATCGAGTTGCACGCTCATGACCTTGACTCCGCTTAATTGGGTTGCATGGTCCGGTTGAGTCGGGCGGCCCATGACAGCCGCGTGGTCGTGGTGCCCAGGCCACAGCCTACCGCCTTCTTCTTCGTCAGCTTGGCCACAGGCGGGGCAGAGCGGACGGCCGCCTTCTGTTCTGCCTGGACGGGTGTCGCGAGCGTAGGCGCTGGCTCATCCCGCTTGACCTCCCGCAGGAAACGCGGGTCCGATTGCGTGGGACGGTTCCTGGCCCAATCCGGGACCTCCTTGTCCATGCCCTCCCAGGCGTTGCGCGGATAGGGGTAGGCGATGCGATACCAGGCCCGCCCGCCGTGGCAGCCGTAACACGCATCCCCGCTTTCTTGTCCGGCGGACTCGATGCCCTGGGGCTTGAGAAAGTTCACATTGTGGCGGTTGGTGCGGATCGTGGCGTGACAGGTCAGACAGTTGTTGCCGAAGGTCTCGGCGTGTTCATACCAGGGTCCGGGCAGACCCATCACTTCCCAATTAAACTGGCCATGGCACATGAGGCAGACCTTGGTATCCACCAGCTTGCGCAAGGTATAGCCACCTGTTTGTGCGGTGGCGGAGCTGCCCGGCGTCTCGTCGCGCGGATCGTGCCCCTGATGGCAGGTGTTGCACCGCAGACGCATGGTCCGTTTGGCGAAATCGCTGACCAGATGACGGCGATGAAAGGTGTCTTGCTCCCCGCTGTAGGTATCCAGGGTCTGATACCAGGCCAGTGCCTTGTCTGCCCTGACCCCGGCGGGCGAACGCTGGCGCACACTGGGGGTGACGACCTCGGCGTGGCACTGCAGGCACTCGGCATCGACGGTCTGATCGATCAAGGGCTTGAAATGGCGGGGGTCCCAGCGTGCCGTGTCATAGGAAGAAGGTTTGCCCTGACCCGCGCCCGCGACGGCAAGGTTTATGGCCAGGACAAGGCCCAGGATCAGGCGGTGTGTCATGCTGAACATGGTTCACGACCTCATGCTGGATGATGTACCGCGGATGTACCGCGGCTGTGCGCCTTGGGCTCACAGCGGTCATCAGCTCAGGCTCCATTGGAAGAAAAGGACCAGGAAGGTCACCCCAGCAATGACCGCGCTCGTCAACACGATCGCCTTGGCCACGCACGCCTCGGTGCATGCCTCGGTATCGTGCTCAACCAACCTGTCGTCGGTCACCATGGTCGTGCCTCCTGATCCTGGATAAGGGTCCGCAGACCCGGCTATGGCCGAGCCTGCGACGGGGTGTGCCCATGCACACCCCCATGCCGGTTACTTGGCCGGCGGCGTCCAGCCGGACATGCCGCCCATGCCGGACATCCCGGACATCCCCGACATGCCGCCCATGCCGCTCATGCCGGACATGCCGCCCATGCCACCCATGCCTTGCTGGAACGGGTAGAAGAAGATCTCACCCGTGGGCGAAATGCGGAAATAACCGCTCATCCCCGACATGCCTCCCATACCGGACATCCCGGACATGCCGCTCATACCACCCATGCCCTGCATGCCCTGCATGCCACTCATGCCACCCATCCCGGACATGCCACCCATGCCGCCCATGCCGCTCATACCGGACATGCCAGCCATTCCAGGGCTGTAGAACCACATCAAGCCATAAGGTGTCTGGACAGGCGTCCACGTACCGGACATGCCGCCCATGCCGGACATCCCGGACATACCACCCATGCCGCTCATGCCGCTCATGCCGCCCATGCCGGACATCCCCGACATGCCGCTCATCCCAGACATCCCGCCCATGCCGGACATGCCGCCCATGCCGCCCATGCCTTGCTGGAAGGGGTAGAAGAAGATTTCGCCGGTCGGTGAGATGCGGAAGTAACCAGCCATGCCGCTCATGCCGGCCATGCCGGACATCCCCGACATGCCGCTCATGCCGCTCATCCCAGACATCCCGCCCATGCCGGACATGCCGCTCATCCCCGACATGCCGCTCATGCCACTCTGCTCTGCCTGAGCGTCTGTGGAATGTGCCAAGGGCATGGCAAGCAGCGCGGCGGACAGGGCAAGCAATTTGAATTTACGCATTCGATCCATGACTTTCTTCCTCCAACAGTTGGTGATAGGCGGCCGGGTTGGCCCGAACCAGGCCTTGTGCCGCCAACTCGAAATACGCCCACGGGGAACGCCCCATGTGACGCCACTTCAGCGTCTTGCGACGCCTTGGTCACAACCCGCCTGGGCGGGTCGGTGCCAATTCCTGATGTCATACGGGCCGGTCATGCCGGGCACGGTGAAGGGTGTATGCCAAGCGCCCTGGTCTTCCAGAAAGCGCAGGCTGGCCGGATAAGGCGGCAGCACCCCGTGCAGGGCCTGCCGGTACCAGGCGCCATCCTTGGCGTAGATCTCGATCCGGGGGGCGCCTGCCGGCCGGACATCCGGCGCCAGTCCGGCCACCGGATCATCCCCGTCTGCAGCAGCAGTGATCCCCACCAAGGCAAGTACGACCCCCCACCGTGTTTGTCCCCTCATGGCGCTCCTCTCAGCCGTCGCAAAAACCAGTTGCAGCCTGGATGAGCGCTCCTAGGCAAGCGTCATGCCATGTCCGGGGTTCTTTCTTATCTGATTGTTTATTAATCGTTTTTTTGCTGACCATCGGACGCCTTGCCGTTTCGCTCGACATGCCGTTATGCCAAAATGGCATAGTCAGACGCATGGCAACGCGAGGCCGCAGTCCCTGCAGCACAGATGGCATGCAGCCATGCGGCCGCAATCGCACGCCCGACCGGGGGACGAACGGGCGCAGCCACCCCTGTGATCGAACCCTGACAAAATGTCAGTCCGTGTCAGGCCATCCCCCCCAACCCTTACTGGATTCACTGTTCCGTCAAGGGTTTGGCTTTCTCGAGCGGACCTGACAAGATGACAGCGGAGGCCTCGCCGAGCGGGCTGGCACTGGGCGCAGCCGGGCAGCGACACCGCCCGTCAAGATTGCAATTCATTGTTCCTCATGGACTTTTCCATACACCCCAAGCGAGCTGGAGTCGGCATATTTCCTGCGTAGCAGAATAGCTGCCGTCCACCAAAGGGATGTCCACCGTGACCAGCCTGCGCCGCAAATTCCTCATCGGTATCGCCCTGGGGCTCAGCACCCTGTCCGTTGCCTTGCTCGGCTTGGTTGCGGCCCTCTACCAGTATCAGTTGGCCCAGGAGCGCGCCCAGGCCTCACAGGAAATCAACCGACTGCTGCAGGCGGCGTTGGAAAACGCCATGCTCAAACGCGATCTGCCGGGTCTGAGGGAGGTCGTGCATCGTTTGGGACAACAACAGGGGGTGACCAATGTCATGATCCTGGCGCCCGATGGGGAGATCCGCTTTGCCTCGGACCCTGCACTGGTCGGCCGGCGGCTCCCATTGGAGCGCTACGAGGACTGCACCGCCTGCCCCCGCGTGGCAGGCGACCGAGACCTGCCCACCCTCTTCACGCAGGACCATGCCGGCCGCGAGGTCATGCGCAGCATCAATGCCGTGCGCAACAAACCCGAATGTGCAGGCTGCCATGGCCAGCCTCAGACCCATCCGGTCAATGGGGTGTTGCTGGTCGATTACGACGCGGCCCCCATCCGCTACAAGGCCGTGGTCTCCGCGGCCACACTCGGGGGTCTGGGCACCCTCCTGCTGGCCCTGACGCTGCTGGGCAGCGCCTGGTTCATCCGCCGCCATGTGCTGCGTCCCGTGTCCCTGCTGGCGGAGGCCAGCGGTGCCCTGGCCGAGGGGCGCCTGGACAGCCGGGTAGTGCTGCAAGGAGACGATGAGCTCGCCCGACTGGGTCGGGTCTTCAACCGGATGGCCGAGAGTCTGCAGGAGCTGATCCGGCGCACCCGCGAACAGGAACAGTTCCTGCAGGCACTGGTGGATGCGATCCCCGATGGCATCCGGGTGATCGACGCCGAGACCTATCGCATCGTCCTCGACAATGAGGCCTATCGCCAGCAACTGGCCATGCCGGAGGGTGCGAGCGCCCGCGACAGCCCCTGTCACCTGTCCAGTCACGGGCGCGACACCCCCTGTCCCGCCTCGCTCCTCACCTGTCCTGTCCACGAGATCGGCCAACACGGCAAGCCGCTGAAGACGCTCATGGAGTTCAACCGCCACGACGGGCGCAAGACCCGCGTGGAGGTCTATGCTGCCCCCATGCAAGCACGACGCGATGGCCAGGAGCGCCGCTTCGTCGTCGAGGCGAGCCGGGACCTCAACAAGGTGGTCACCTTTTCCCAGGAACAGCGCCTGGCCGAAATGGCCCGCCTGGCCACGGGCGTGGCGCACGAGATTCACAATCCGCTCACCTCGATCCGCATCGCCCTGCAGGCCACCCTGCGCGCGACCGAAGAGGAACCCGAGCGCCATGCCACCCTGCGCGAATATCTCAAACTGGTGGATGGCGAGATAGACCGCTGCCTCGAGGTGACGGAGCGACTGCTCAAGCTGGGCATGCGCCCGGCGGACTCCCCCCAGCTGGTGGACGTGAACCGGGCGGTACGCGAAACCGTCGATTTACTCCGCTGGGAGGTACAGGAACGCCATGTGCAAGTGGGTTGCCAATGGCTGGAACCCTCGCCCCAGGTGCTGGCCACCGATACCGAGCTGCGCCTGGTGGTGCTGAACCTGATCCAGAACGCCATGCATGCCATGCCCGGCGGCGGGCGACTGCAGGTCGCCACCGGCCTCGAAGCGGGCTGGGTGCGCATCACCGTGGCAGACACCGGGCTAGGCATCAGCGCGCAGGACGCACCGCACATCTTCGAGCCATTCTTCAGTCACCGCGCCGACGGCGTGCAGGGCACCGGGCTCGGGCTACCGATCTGCAAGGCGGTGGTGGAGAATTACGGCGGGCGCATCGAATTCGCCAGCCAGCCCGGCGTGGGTAGCACTTTCCACATACTATTACCGCAAGCCGGCGCCTGACCATGGTCATGAATAGCAACCCCAGCATACTCATCATCGAGGATGATCGCATCCTTAACAGGCTGCTGGCCGACGCCCTCGAACGCATGGGTTTCGCCGCCAAGGGGGTGGCGAGCTGGGCCGCCGCCAGGGACTATCTCGCCCATCACGAGCCGCGGCTGATCCTCGCCGATGCACGTCTGCCGGACGCGCAACTGATGGATTTCCTGCCAGCCATCGCCGCCGATTACCCCGTCATCGTGCTCACGGCCTTCGGTTCGGTGCATGAGGCGGTGAACGCCATCAAGGCGGGAGCGATGCAATATCTCGGCAAACCCGTGAACCTGGACGAGTTGGAACTGGAGGTCAAAAGGGTCCTCGATCAGGCCACCCTGCAACGCGAACATCAGTTTTGCCGGGAACGGCTGCGGCGCGCCGGCAAGGCTGGCCTGGTGGGTTCCAGTCCGGCCATCGCCGAGGTCAGGCGGCTGATCGCGGCAGTGGCCCCGTCCGGGGCCACGGTGCTCATCCAGGGCGAGAGCGGCGTGGGCAAGGAGCTGGTGGCGCGCGCGGTGCATGAGCAAAGCCCCCGCGCCGGCAAGATGTTCGTCGCTGTGGATTGTTGCACCCTGCAGGAAAAGCTATTCGAGTCCGAGCTGTTCGGTCATGAGAAGGGTGCCTTCACCGGCGCGGATCGACAAAAGGCAGGGCTGATCGAGGCCGCCCAAGGGGGCACCCTGTTCCTGGACGAGATCGGCGAGATCGAGCCCCCCCTACAGGCCAAACTCCTGAGAGTGCTGGAGACGGGGCAGTACAGACGCCTGGGCGGCGTGAAGGACCTGCAGGCCGATGTGCGCATCGTCGCCGCCACTAACCGCGACCTGGCCCGTCTGAGCAAGGAGGGGCGTTTTCGCACCGATCTGTATTATCGTCTGTCGGCCTTCACCTTGCCTGTTCCGCCACTGCGTGAACGTCTCCAGGACGTCCCTGACCTGGTCGAGCACTTTTTGAGCAGGCGAGGATTCAACCGCCAGATCGAAAAACGCATCCACCCCGATGCCCTGCAGAGGCTGATGAACTACAACTACCCGGGTAACGTGCGCGAGCTGCGCAACATGGTCGAGCGCGCGGTGATCTTGTCGGGCGAGGAAAGGCTCATCCGTCCGGAACATTTCGCACTCGATGGAGAATTCGTAGCGCGACCCGGCATTACCCTCAGTTTCGAGCGGGAACCCACACTGGAGGAGATCGAACGGCGTTACCTCGCTCTCCTGTATAACAAATACGCCGGCCACCGCGGCCGCATCGCCGACGCCATGGGGGTGAGCGAGCGCAACATCTACAGGCTGCTGAACAAATACGGGCTAAAGTAATGCCACCTGAGAAGACCGTGCATCCAGATACACGCCTAGCAAGCCTTCTCGCCTGCGCACGCTTGCCTGTGGGCGGAAGCGATACCGCGGAGCGACGGTGACGTCGCCATCACACACTGCATGTCCCCCGAACCCGCCGCCACCAACGCCTGGCTTGCGCCCCACGCCGAGCTGCTGCTGCGCTGCTACCGGCACTGGACCGGCCGTGACCTCATCGACCGTGGGCTGAGCCCGGCCGACGCAGCGCGTGCCCTGTATGAGGCAGACTTCGTTGTGCTCTCGCACGACACCGCCACCGATCCCTGCTTCAACTACGCCAATCTGACCGCCCAAAGGTTGTTCGAACGCAGCTGGTCGGATTTCATCGGTCTGCCCTCGCGCCTGTCCGCCGAACCCCTGGCGCGTGAGGAGCGCGCGCGGCTGCTCGAACAGGTGGTATGTCAGGGTTACACGGACGGCTACAGCGGGGTGCGTGTGTCCGCCAGCGGCAGGCGCTTCCTCGTGCGACAGGCGACGGTGTGGAACCTGATCGACCCGGAGGGTCTGCCCTGTGGCCAGGCCGCCAGCTTTGCCGAGTGGCAGTGGATTTGATCTTCAGCCTGTCGGCTTTGGCCGATCCTTCTGCCGGGGCCGACTATCTGGAGACGAGCCCTGGGTGAGCACAGGCCCTGTCCATCCCACGAATCCTCTGATGAACCTCGTCGTTCTGCTGCTGGCAGTAGGCTTGAGTGGGTGCGCCACACCACGCTACCAGACCGTGTACCGCCTCGATCCGCCCGCAGACGCCGCGGGTCTGGCCTGCATCGCGCAATGCGCGGAGAGGCTCACGGCCTGCCAGGCCCAGTGCGCCCAGACCTATCAGGCCTGCGTGCAGTCCGTGCAGCCCCTGTTCCAGGAACGCTATGTGCAAGCCCTCCAGCGCTACGAGGAGGCGCTGGACCGTTACGCCGCCGAGCTGCGCGCCTACGAGATTCAGCACTGGTTGAGCTGGCGTCACCGGGGCTGGTGGTATGACCCCTGGCCGGGGCCGCGCTGGTACCCCTACCCGCCGCCGCGCAAGCCCTCGCGCGAGGCGGTGATGGCAGAGCTGCGCAGGGAACGCTGCGTGGAGGACTGCGGCTGCCTCACCGAACACGAGGCCTGCTTCCTCGCCTGCGGTGGCCGCAAGATCGCCGAGGAGCACTGCGTGGCGAACTGTCCGCCCAAAGCGCGCTAACACTTGGGCGATGTGCCGGCTTCGCCCGCACGCAGGTTGACGCCAGATCCGCGCTGGCGGAGGTTTTCGGTTAGATTTCCGACCTTTGCCCTCGTCCGGAATCGACATGTTCACCGCCTTCGCACGCTGGTTCGACCGTAACATCCTGGAACTGGGACGGGAGCTGCGCCTGTCCTACCTGCCGCCGCTGATGGTCTATCTGGCGGCGGGGGTGTCCGGCCTCACGGGCATCGTCGGTACCTTCTTCGTCAAGGAATACCTGGGCCTGTCCGCTGCCTTCCTCGCCGCCCTCGGGTTCTGGGCCGGCATCCCCTGGGCGCTGAAGATGCCGCTGGGGCACCTGGTGGACCTGATCTGGCGCTGGAAAGGCCTGCTGGTCTGGCTGGGGGCGGGGCTCATCGCGCTGAGCCTGCTCATCATGGTGGGCCTCATCGGCCACCGCGAGGCCATGACTGCCTGGCTTCCGGCCGAGGTCTGGTATGTGATCTCCGCCTTGCTCGCGCCGGTGGGCTATGTGGTGCAGGACGTGGTGGCCGATGCCATGACCGTCGAGGCGGTGCCGAGGGTGGATGCGCAAGGCCGGCCCATCGACCCAGCCACGCGCAAGCTCATGCATACCACCATGCAGACCCTGGGGCGGGTAGCCATCATCGGCGGCGGGGTGTTGGTCGCCCTGATCAACCTCTATGTGTTCTCCGACGTCGAAGGCCGTCCCCAGGCCGAGATCGCGGCCCTCTACCGCGATGTCTATCTCATGGCCCTGGCGATCCCCGTGGTCTCGGTGCTGGGGGTGCTGTCGGCGAGCCTTATCAAGGCGCGCGACCGCCGCCGCCTCATGGCGCAAGGCTTGAGCCGCGCCGAGGCCGATCGGCTGCTCGCCGAACGCACCGAACCCACCCGCCCCAACTGGTGGATCCTGGGCGGCAGCCTGGCGTTCGTGGTCTTCACCCTGGGGGTGGGCCTCAATGGCCTGCCTTACAGCCAGGAGCTCGTCTTCGCCGGCTCCATGGCCATCGTGCTGTTTCTCATCTGGCGCCTGACCCGCGTATTGGAACCGGCGGCGCGCGCCACCCTGGTGGGCACCGCCCTCGTCATCTTCGTCTTCCGCGCCGTACCTGGGCCCGGACCGGGCCTGACCTGGTGGATGATCGACGAACTGAAGTTCGACCAGCACTTCCTGTCGGTGCTCTCCCTGATCGGCAGCACGCTCACCCTGCTGGGCATGTTCCTCTTCCGCCGTTTCATGGCCGAGCGGCCCATCACCTATGTGGTGGGCTTCCTCACCCTCGCCGGTTTCGTCCTGGCCTTGCCCATCCTGGGCCTGGTGCATGGCCTGCACGAATGGACCGCCGCGCGTACCGGCGGGGTGGTCGACGCCCGCTTCATCGTCCTGGTGGACACGGCGCTGGAATCCCCCCTGGGCCAGATCGCCATGATCCCCATGCTGGCCTGGATCGCCAACTCCGCCCCACCCAACCTCAAGGCCACCTTTTTTGCCGTGATGGCCTCCTTCACCAACCTGGCCCTGTCCGCCTCGCAACTCGGGACCAAGTACCTCAACCAGTACTGGGTGGTGGAGCGCCAGGTGCTGGACCCCGCGACGCATCAGGTGGTCAGGCCGGCCGATTACAGCGCCCTGCCCGAGCTGCTGGCGTTCCAGATCGGGCTTGCGCTCCTGCTACCCTTCGCCGCCATCCTTCTGGTCAAGGCGACGCGGCTGCGCAGCGCCTGAGTCAATTTCCGCGCTCGGCCTCCTGCAACCTCTGCTGCTGGAGCTGCTGGGCGTTGTCTATCTGCCGCTGGTAGCGCTCGACCGCTTCGTCCTTCATCTGCTCGGCGGCCCGCGCCGCCTCGGCCTGCACCGCGGCGGCGGTAGCGGCCGTGCCGGCGACCTCGGCACCACAGCCGGTTAGCGTCAGCAGTCCCAGGAGGGTCCATGTCCTGCTCATGTATCGATTCTCCCATCGATGACGATAGCGAGACCGGCCCGCCGGCGCGCATCGGGGGCCCCGCGGGTCGCCATCTCAATGCACAATATACACGCCGCGACCTCAACCTACACCGGTCACTCTCCATGCCCTCCTGGTCCCTCTGGGCCCTGATCGCCTTCCTCGCCTGGGGGCTTTGGGCCTTGTTGCCCAAGCTCGTCACCCGGCACATCGACCCGCGCAGCGCCATCGTCTATGAGGCGCTCGGGGCCCTGACGGTGGCCGTCCTCGTACTGGCCAGCCTGGGCTTGCGCCCCGCCTGGCACGCTGGGGCG
>Ga0308420_1000603_pt1 | contig 18047 bp, 11 predicted proteins | sample HotsprSampleMS55_FD_203802 | JGI IMG/M metagenome (GOLD analysis project Ga0308420, IMG submission 203802) | Hot spring phototrophic mat microbial communities from Mushroom Spring, Yellowstone National Park, Wyoming, United States - 20090730_MS55 ... | reverse complement strand
TGCGGGCTTCGGCGATGGCCGCGACGCCCTCTTTGGCCGTAGTGTGGACAAAGTACACGCCTGCACCGGTATGCTTGGCCAGGCGGATGATGTTGCGGAAGGCCAAATCCTCCGACAGGTTATTGTGCACGAGATGGAGGTTATAGCCTTGCGCACGGCCCTCGCGTTTGAGCTTCTCTGTCATGTAGCGGACTATTTCATCTTCCTCGGCATGCACGGCCATGATGCCGCCGTGCTTGGCGACTTCAGCAAAGATACTCCACAGGTGACCGTAGGGTACGCGAATGGGGTGAAACGTGGTGAAGACTTTAAAGCTCGCGACGCCTTCTTGGATCGCCTCGCCGATCTCGCCCACCGTTTCTGGCGCGACCGCGCCGGCCAGGATGTAGTGAAAAGTGAAATCAGTATAGCAGTGGCCACGAAACACGTCACGGCGTCGTTCCAAGACCTGCATGATCGGGCTGCGTTCCACGCTATTGAGCGCTCGCAAGCTGAGGTCACCGGCGAAATCGATGATCGTCGTCACCCCACCGAAAGCAGCGGCGCGGCTGGCTGCTTCTGGGGGTTGGGTCATGACGTCGGGCAGGCCGGTCCATTGTTCGGGAACGGGAATACCGATGTGTGCGTGGGGTTCGATGCCACCAGGCATCACGATCTTCCCACGCGCATCGATGACACGACTGGCGTCCGTCGCCAGAGTACCCGGCCAGCCCACGGCCACGATCTTTTCCCCCTGGATGCCGACGTCCATCTCGCCGACCGCCTGGGGAGTGACGACCTGTCCTCCTTGAATAAGCAGATCGAGCATGGCGCACCTCCTTTTTTGGCTCATGGCCTGTAGCTTATATAGCTTATGGCGGCAGCCGGGCGCCAGAGAGTAAGCGCTGCGTGCAAGCATATGCTATATGCCCCGGTGCAGAACCAACCGCCAATTTGAAGGCCCCTCGCGGGCAAGAATTGCTCAAGGAGTTAGCGAAGAAGGTTGACGTACTGGTTGAGAATTTTGCCGCTGCAGTGATGGAGCGTCTCGGACTTGGGTACAACGTCCTCAGACCACTGAATCCACGGTTGATCTATACCACTGTGGAAACCTCGCTGTACGACGCTGCCGTCGGCGCGCTCTTGGGGCTCAAGCCTACCGAGCTCGCTGTTCTCCAAAGGTATCATCTGAGGGGAGGCGACTGGCCCGGCACGACGAAGGCGCCACTAATTGAACAACAGTAAGTGGCGGCTCGGCGGCAGGCGGCGGGTGAGGCCGTTGACGACGTGCCCGCGCAGCAGGTGGTAGATGGCGCTGCGGCGGCTGACGCCCATCATCACCGTATCGACCTCCAGAATCTCCGCCGCACGCGCGATCGCCTCGGCGGCGTTGTAGGAGACGGTCCACACCGGGATGAGCTCGAACCCCTGTCGTTGGGCGGCTTTGGACGCAAAGCGTAGTGTCGCGATGGCTTCCTCGTTCGGTTCCTGCGCGTCCCCCCCGACGAACAACCCCGGCCGCTCCTCGACGTACACGGCATAGATGACGCTCCCTCCCCACCCTCGTTCACGGGCGATCGCCTCATCAATCAGGCGCAAGTTCCGCCCCCGTATCGCCACTAAGGTGCGCGAGGGGTACAGCGGTACGATCTCCGATGCCTCGCTCAAGCTGATCAGATGTGGAATGTCTTCCGTTTCGCGCTCCGCCTCTAAAATCCGCCGGCGGGCCAGCCGGGCAACGAGGGGGATGCGATAAAATAGGTCGGCGAACCAGCCCTGTTGTGAGGCGATGGCAATCGCCATCCCTACAGCTACCAGACTCCCGCCAAAGAGCGTGGCTAACTGTTTGGTGACGAGATTCACAGACCAGGCGACCACGACCATCGCCGTTGTCACTAGGCCTAGCCAAAACCCGAGCCCGCGCTGATGCTGGCGCCACCGGATCACGTCCAGCCCGGCCGAACTCAGGACAAAGGCGCCGAGCAACCCGAACGCATACATTTCGCCCAAGGTAGTCAGGTGTCCTTCGGTCAATACGATGACGGCCATCGGCACAACCGTCGCCACCGCGATCGCAAAATGCGGCGTCCCGAACCGCTGATTGCGCGCCGTGATGCCGGAGGGGAAAAAGCCGCGGTCGGCGAGGGCCAGAAAAACGTGATAGCCTCCAATGATCGCTGTGTTCGCGGCGAACAGGAGGAGCACCGAGGCCGTGGCGACGACGAGCACTTTCACGGGCAGCCCGCCCCACAGGGCTCCCAATTCGGAGATGAAGCGCTCGGTCTCGCGTGCCTTGAGCACGTCAGGCAGCAGGGCGACCGAGAAGAGGGTGAGCAGAGGGGACGTACACAGAATCGAGATGACGACCAAAAGCATGCCCCTGCGCGCGGTCACTTTGACCGGCGCCTGCATAGCCGGGCTGAGCTGGCTGATACTTTCCAAACCGGAGAACGCGAGCCACGCCCCGCCGAAGCCCACAAGGAAGGTCGGTAGCGTTAAGTGTTCCTCAAACCGCAAGGTGCGCATGAGCGCCTCCCACTCCGGCGGCCCGATAGACGCGAAGGTGACCCCGATCACGAGCAGATTCGCCGCCAGGGCCCCAGCCGCCATGACAAGGGAGAGGATAGCGCTCTCGCGAATGCCGACGATATTGACGACAGCGAGTAACAGCAGGGCGAGCACCGCGACAGGTACAACATGCGCGTCGAGGAACGGAAAGAGACTGCCCAGATACTCAATACCGGAAACCGACGAGATCGCCGAGGTGAGAAAATAATCGACCGTAATCAGCATCCCCCCCAAGCATCCCCAGCGCGGGGTAAAGGCTTTCGTCGCCACAGTGACGACCCCACCCCCCTCGGTGTTCCGCCAGGAAATCTCCGCGTATTTCGCGCTCAGGAGGATAAAGCCGAGCGTGGTGACACACACAAACAACGGCGCCAGGGTGCCGACCTGGGAGTACAAAATGCCGGGGACGTAATAGACCGAGGTGCCAATGTCACAAAAGACCACGGCCCACACGAGCAAGGGGGAAAGCTGACGGGGTTGTGGCTCACTCGGGTGCCGGTGCGGCGAGGAAGGGGCCTTGGGGCCGAGCTGTGATCTGTCCGTTTCCTCACTGTTCCTGCTCGCGGGTCCTTCGGGCAACTGTGGGCGAGCCATGCGCAATCCTTACCCTATCGAGGATTCGAGTATGGGATTTTCACGCTCTCTTAGGGAAGGCCACTACTGCCTATCATGGAACGCTCGGGTAGAGAGGGATGGAGGTCCGCCGGCTTCCCTGCCAGAACGGGCACGGCACGGACCGCTCCACCATGGCCGTCGGAGGGCAAAAGGGCATAGATGGGCTGAAAGGGTATGGGCAATTCGGGAGGTCCGAACCAGTCTGTGGGTTCATCTGGGATCGCTCTCCGGTTAATATAAAGAAAAGACATTCTTTTCGACAAGAGGTCGCGGCGTATGCAATACGGCAGGTGCAAAATGTTTATCGCTGGCGAATGGACGGACGGGGTGACAGGACAGACCTTCCCGACGATCGACCCCGCGACGCGCGAGGTACTAGCGGAAGTCGCCCGCGGCACGGAAGCGGATATTGACCGGGCGGTCGAAGCCGCCGAGCGTGCGCTAAGCAGTCCGGCGTGGGCCGGGCTCCCCCACGCGGCCAGGGGCCGGTTGCTGAACCGTATTGCGGCACTGATCCGCACACACGCGGAGGAATTGGCCGAAATGGAAACCCTGGACTGTGGCAAACCGCTAAGCCAGTCCCGCGCCGATATGGAGACCGCAGCCCAGTACTTCGAGTACTACGCAGGAGTGGCGGACAAGCTGTTTGGCAGAACTATTCCTCTCAGCAACCAATACCTCGACTACACTGTACGGGAACCCGTCGGCGTGACCGCGCACATCGTGCCCTGGAACTTCCCCCTGGCCATCGCCAGTCGCGGGGTCGCCCCGGCGCTGGCGGCGGGGAACACCGTGGTCCTCAAACCGGCTGAACAAACCCCACTGACGGCTTTACGGTTGGGAGAACTGGCGATGGAAGCGGGGCTCCCTCCTGGGGTGCTCAATATTGTGCCCGGCTTCGGTCATGACGCCGGCGCGCATCTGGCCGGACACCCGCGCATTAACCATGTGACGTTCACCGGGTCGGTCGAGACCGGCATCGCCGTGATGAAAGCCGCCGCAAATAATGTCGTCCCGGTCACTCTGGAGCTCGGCGGCAAATCACCGAACATTGTGTTCGCCGATGCCCGCTTTGAGGACGCGCTCGCCGGGGCGATGAAGGCGATTTTTTCCAACGCTGGGCAGGTGTGCTCGGCCGGCTCGCGCCTCCTCGTGCAACAGGAGATCCATGACCGCTTCGTGCGCGAGCTGGCCCGCCGCACCGCCACTCTGCGGCTCGGCGCCGGAATGGATGACCCGGATCTCGGGCCGATCATTTCGCAAGAACAGTTCCAGCGTGTGCTCCACTACATCGAGTTGGGCAAGCAGGAGGGTGCGAAAGTACTCACTGGCGGTGAACCCGCCGCCGAAGGCCCCCTGCGCCACGGCTTCTTCGTGAAACCTACACTGTTCGACGAGGTGCGTACCGACATGCGCATCGCTCAAGAAGAGATTTTCGGGCCGGTCTTGTCGATCCTGCCCTTCCGCGACGCGGACGAGGCGCTGGCCATTGCCAATAGTGTCAGCTACGGCCTCGTCGCTGCCATCTGGACGCGGGACATCGGCACCGCGCACCGCCTCGCCGCGCAGATCAAGGCCGGGCAGATCTTTATCAATAACTATTTCGGCGGGGGCGTCGCCACCCCCTTCGGCGGGTACAAGAAAAGCGGGTTCGGGCGCGAGAAGGGGATCGAGGCCCTGCAGTCGTACACGCAGGTGAAGAACGTGTGCGTGACGCTGGACTGACAGACCTGCGGGGGGCTCACGGCAGGAAATGAAACGCCGTGGCGAGGCAGTTGCACCCCTTCCATCCAGTGAGACTCCCCGTCCACCGCCACGAGGCTGACGATGCCCACCGTCAGCGCCACGGACACCACCTCGAACGTCGTGAACAGCAGGTTCATCGGCTGGCCGAACAGGTAGCCGACAAAGACCAGGAGTGGCGCGACCAAGAGCGCAATCTGCATACTCGAGCCGATCGCGATGCTCAGCGCCAGGTCCATCTGATTCTTGGCCGCCACCAGGATCGCCGTGCTGTGCGCGGCCGCGTTGCCGGTGAGGGCGACGAGGATGACGCCGACGAACACCTCTGTCATGCCAAACGTCCGCGCCGTGTGCCCCACCGCGTCGACCAGAAATTCGCTCATCAGCGCCGCCGAGGCAAGAAGCCACACCGAGTCGGCATGGACGAACTCCAAGACGGCACTCACCGGCACAAACACCAGCAACAGTCACAGTGGATCGACCTCGACACGTCCGACGCGCATGCCTCTCCCGCCAAATTGACGGCCCCCCCTTTTTTGTTTGTAATGCACCTGCAAACAAAGCAAGGAGGGATGACTGTGCCGACCACGCAAGAGATTTTTGACGTCATCGTCGTCGGCGCGGGGAACGCGGCGCTGACCGCTGCCCTTGCCGCGCGGGCCGAAGGCGCACGGGTGCTGGTGCTGGAGAAAGCCACCAAGGAACTGCGGGGCGGGAACACCCGCTTCACCGGCGGCCTGTTTCGCTGCACGTACAACGGCATCGAGGATCTTGTGCCGATCGTGCGTGCACACGACGATCCCAAAACTGTGACGGTCGAGCCGTATACGCGCTCAGATTATCTCAAAGATATAGAGCGAACCACCGGTGGGCGAGCCGATCGCGTGCTGAGCGAGGTTTTGGTTGACCGTTCGTACGACACGGTCCGGTGGATGGCGGACCTCGGTGTGCCCTGGGAATTCAACCGCGCGGTGGGGGCCGTCACTATTGCTGGCGCGGCGATAGTCAAACTCCCCTTGGGCGGGGCACTCCGTGTCAAAGGTGAAGGGGTCGTGCTATCCAGCAGCTTGTTTCGTCTTGCCGAAGACGCTGAGATTGTGATCCTGTATGAGACCCAGGCACAACGTATCATAACCGCAGCAAACGGACGCGTCGAGGGGGTCGAGGTTCGCGGGCCGGAGAGCACGCGGGTGCTCTATTGTCGCGCGCTCGTATTGGCCAGCGGCGGATTTCAGGCCAATCCTGAGATGCGCACTGCCTATCTCGGCCCCAACTGGAGTCTGGTCAAGGTCCGCGGGACACGTTTCAATACCGGGGAAATGCTGCGCGCCGCCTTGGCTAGCGGCGCGCAAAGCTACGGTGACTGGTCTGGTTGTCACGCGACCCCCATCGATGCCGATGCGCCGCCCTATGGGGAATTGCGCCTGACAGATAAGACGAACCGGCTATCGTACCCTTTTTCTGTCATGGTAAACCTGGACGGCGACCGTTTTGTTGATGAAGGTGAAGATTTCAACCTGTACACCTACGCAAAAATGGGACGCGAGATCTTGCAGCAACGGCGTGCCACTGCCTTTCAGGTCTTCGATCGCAAAACCATTCCCCTGTTAGAGACACGCTACAAGACCAGCACGCCGGTCGTTGCTGAGTCGCTGTCCGAGCTGGCCGACCGTATCGAGGAACGCTACCGCTCGCTCGGCTTTCGCAAAGCGAATTTCCTTAGAACCCTAGAGGCTTATAACGCGGCGGTACAGGATGGCGTGTTTAACCCAGACATTCTTGACGGCAAACGGACCGTGGGATTGCAGCCAGAGAAAACCAACTGGGCGACGCGCATCGATGAGCCGCCCTTCCACGTCTATCCGGTCACTGTGGGAATCACTTTTACGTTCGGGGGCATCCGCATCAACGCCGATGCCGCGGTCGTGGACTACTTAGACCGTCCGATCCCGGGGCTGTTTGCCACGGGAGAAATGACGGGCGGTTTCTTCGCTTTGAATTATCCAGGCGGTGCCGGGTTAATGCGGGGTGCCGTTTTTGGCCGGCTCGCCGGCACCAATGCCGCACGGTTCGCGCGGGAATTATAAAACGTGCTCTCGCCCCCTCCTGAGGACGAACGGCAGCTTGTCGAGCGGCACTAGCAGATAGCTGAGTTGAGGGCAGAGGTGCGGCGCGCGAGGCTGAAGTGCCTAGCCCTCATTCAGCGCTCGCTCGGTGCAGTGTCGAAGCGCACGCAGGAGAAGCCTCGTTCCTGGGGGCTGCGGCTTACGGCCTGGCCGAGGAGCTTCGCCCTCATCTGCGGGACCGCCCGCTTGAGGCCCCGGACGACCAGTAAAGAAGGTCAGTGGGAGGGATCCTCTTGCCACCCCTCTTGCCATGACCTCCCCTTGCCACGTATCCTGTTTGTTCCTCACAGTCTGCGGGGAGGGAACGTCTTAGGCGGGGAGAGTCTGACCGGTGCGTGAGCTGCAGCACCGTGGCCATTGCACCCTGTATAGACTTTTTTTCTGCCGCGCTTTGGGTATGTAAGCCGCTACATATGACCGCTCCACCTGGACATCCGGTGTCTCCTGACGCCACCGTCACTGCCTCTCTCTGTCAGACCATTACTCGTACCACCTTCGAGACCTTGCCATCGCGAGTGATTGAGGTGGCAAAACACATCATTCTGGATGGCCTGGCGGTTGGGGTGGCTGGGGCGCTGGAAGAAGGGCCACGGATCGTCGCCGCGCACGTGAGAAGCCTAGGCGGAACTCCCACATCGAGTGTCATCGGGCATGGGTTCAGGACGTCCCCACTCTTAGCCGCCTACGTCAATGGCATCTCCATGCACGTCCTCGACTACGAGCCCATGTGGAGCCCGCCGACGCACGCGACTTCTCCCACCTTGCCCGTTGTCCTCGCCCTGGCCGAGACAGCCCAGGTGACAGGCCGGGAAGTGATTACGGCCTTCGTCAAGGCATGCGAACTACAAGGACGCCTCCGCCTTGCTTCGCGGCAATACACCCCAGGAGAACTGAAATACCACCCTCCTGGTGTTGTTGGGGTCATGGGAGCTGTCGTTGCGGCGGCGCATCTCCTCGCGCTCGATCACAAGCAATTACAAAACGCGCTAGGGATCGCTGCGTCACGGGCTGGAGGATTGATGGCGAATGTCGGTACCATGACCAAAGCGACCCACTGCGGTTGGGCTGCTGCTGCAGGACTCGACGCCGCCTTATTGGCACGAGGGGGGTTTACCGCGAATACAGAGATACTCGAGGCACCCAACGGTTACGCCGATGCCTTTTTCGGACAGGAATGTGACTATACGGTACTCTTGGCGTTTGGCCAACCGTATCGCATGGTGGAACCGGGATTTGCCATCAAACTATTTCCCAGCCAATATGCTACCCACTTCGGCATCACCGCCGCGCTGGAGTTGCGCAAAGCGGTCACCGAGCCGCAGTCGATCCGGTCTATTCGTATTACGACCCCTGTCATGCCGTATGTAGATCGTCCATTTCCTCGGACCGGGCTAGAAGGAAAATTTAGCTTCCAATACACTGTAGCGGTCGCCTTGCTCGATGGAGCCGTGACCGTGCGATCGTTCTCTGACGAGCGGCGCTATCGACGCGATATGACCGACCTCTTGCCGCGCATAACCCTGACTCAGTCCTTAGACATACCAGGACAACTCGAACGCATGTGGGTAGAAGTCACGGTAGAGCTTGGCAGTGGCGAGCGGTTGACCGCCAGATGTGACGGACCAAAAGGATTTTGGGGATTACCACCGCTTCAACGGAATGAACACTTGGCAAAAATCTCTGACTGCCTCAGCACTTGCTTGCAGCCCAGTGAGATCGAGCGCTGTATCCAGCTGGTTGACAACCTGGACACCCTGGAACCCGAGGGCGTCCGAGAGCTTGTTGCCATTGCCGGGTGCGAAAGAGCGTAAGGCGTAACAGGGAATTGTAGGGTCTTCTTACGCGTTACGTTTTTCAAGCCGGCGACCGAGAGCCGCAAGTTCCGATTCTTGGCAGGTGTTGCCTGTTCCAGGTTCGATGCGTGTGACCTGTCCCCCCGCTTAAGTACATTGCCGTCCGCTGAGTACTCGCCAAGGGGTTAGGCTAGAAAATACTGAGGTATGTGACGTTACGCAAAAAGGCGCTTGTCATTCCACCGGGACAATACAGGCGGGGGTGTCATTGGTCGGTGAATTGACAAGGGGAGACACTGCGTACGCGTCCATTGCCTCGGCAGGATAAGGGACAAGTACAGCGGTGAGGACTGCTGGATCTTCGACGGTTCGGTCGAGCCACAGGGATTCCTGCTCGCGGGACAGAATCACCGGCATGCGAGTATGGATAGATTCCACAAGACAGTTCGGTGTGGTGGTGATGATCGTACACGAGTGAATGGTCTCCCCAGACGGATCCCGCCATGTTTCCCAGAGTCCAGCAAAACCAAAGGGGGCGTGATCTTTTAGGGTAATGTACATGGGCGTTTTCCTTTTCCCCTCTTTTTTCCACTCGTAGAACCCATCCGCCAATACCAGGCAGCGCCTCTTTTGCAGCGCTCGCCGGAAGCTGGGTTTTTCTGCCACTGTTTCTGCCCGCGCGTTGATCAAGCGATCGCCCACGGACGCATCTTTGGCCCAGGGAGGGATCAACCCCCAACGCAGGAATCCGATACGTCGCTCCGCCGCGGCGATCACCGCCAAAACTGGCTGGTTGGGAGCGATGTTGTAGCGTGGAGCGTAGGACAACGAGGCCGCATGCACGCTGAACCGTTCCTCCAAGCGTTCCAGGTCGGTGGTTAAAGTAAACCGTCCACACATGGGAATTCCCTATTGCTTTAGGCCCTTTTCCTGCCTCCGCTCTTATCATATGTACGTTATTGCTACGGGTTTGTGAACGCGGCCGTGCAAGAGGGACAATACCATCGCCCCGTCCATGCATGGTCCGAACCAGTGCAACACCCTGGGCGAGCGTCGCCACCCTGGAGGCTACTATGAGGAGGGAGGCAGAACATCCAACCTTAGTGTCAGGTTCCTGTTTTTGCGGAGCCGTGCAATTCGCCATTACCTTGCCAACGCGCTTCTGCGTCCACTGCCACTGTACGATGTGTCAACGGATACACGGGGCCGGGTATGTCACCTGGGTTGCCGTCCCCTCTGGCCAATTCCACTTGACATCCGGCCGCGAACACCTACAGGTGTATCGCTCTTCAGAGCACGGCCGGCGGTCGTTCTGCGGCGTGTGTGGAAGTTCGCTGTTCTGCGAGTCCACTCACCATCCTGACTACATCGACGTTGCGCGCGCCAATATCAACGCCAAGATCGATCGTGATCCGCAAGCGCACTATTATTTTAGCGATCGCGCGGAGTGGATCGTTATTGGGGATGACCTCCCCCGCTTCGGCGGCAAGACTGGTACAGAGCCGTTGCAAGAGTGATACCCTGCCCTTTGGCAGGGACCCCCTGCCGGGTTGTTGCACCGCCGCCTGGCACTCGCCTCTGACATAGCCACGTGTGCCACGCCGTGGCCTCACTGTTCAGTCAGGGTGTCGCCTATCCTTCATCAATGGCCCGGTTTCGGCTCGCACTCGATCCTCAGGGCGCGCAGGACATGGGCAAAAAGACACGTGGGAAATGCCGCTGACACGGGCCTGCTTTAGTCCTCACTCCGGCTCACACCCACGCGTACATGGGGGTCGGCAAAGCAGGGGATTATCGTCGAACGCCTCCCAGAAAACATCCAGTTTCCCGCTGTTCAGCGCATCCTTCCAGGCAGTGAAGGTCGCTTCAAGGTCTTGGGTCGCTTGTGTCGTATCCATAGTGGCAGTCTTACCGCAAGCAGGGGTAGCACGGCAAGGTGCGGGCACAAAGGGGTAGGAGAGGAGGGACAGAGGAGGCGGCTCGTGTTCGCTTATTTTGTTTCATATCGTTCTCGAAACCGGGCGAACAACCCGAGCTCGTCCGGGGTGTACGTCCTGTACGTGTGGCTTGGGTGGGGGAAGTAAAAGCGTAGCACAGGCTTTCCCGCACTATCGTCGAAAGAGACAAACACGCTCACCGACTCATCGTGGCCGGGCGCTTCGGCAAAGCGCACCTGCGCCACCGTGCTGAGGTCAACATGAATATGCCAGCTGGAAAACTCTACCGTCGCCCACGGGTCGGCAAATTCGACCTTTTGCGGCGCACCATCGAGAAAGAGTTCACTCACCACACCCTCGTGGCCCACCGTGCAGACCAATGCACGGGTGCGTGCCAGTTCAGCGAGTAACTGTTTGACCGTGGGAAGCATCGTGTTCCCGGTGTATTGCCAAAGCAAATCGATGTTACTCGACAGTCACACTTTTTGCCAGGTTACGGGGCTGGTCTACGTCGGTGCCGCGGTACACCGCAATGTGGTAGGCCAACAGTTGCAAGGGGATCGTCAGGAGGATGGGCATCAACAAGTGGTTCGTCGTCGGCACCTGGATGATTTCCCAAGCGATCTCTTCGAGTTCTGGGGAGACAGTATCGGTGAGCGCAATAATGCGACCGCCCCGCGCCTCGACCTCTTTCATATTACTCAGGGTCTTCGGATATACTGGGTCTTTGGGGAGGAGAACCACCACCGGCATCTTATCATCGATGAGGGCAATCGGCCCGTGCTTCATCTCGCCTGCAGGGTACCCCTCGGCGTGGATATAGGAGATTTCTTTCAACTTCAGCGCACCTTCCAAGGCGATCGGATAATTCACCCCGCGGCCGAGGTAGAGGAAGTCAGTGGCATGTCCGTATTTCTTGGCGATTTTTTCAATGGTTTTGTCTTTGGCAAGCACTTCACGCACAAGGGTTGGGAGGGTCACCAAGTCATCGATGAGTTTATGGCTTTTTTCAGGATCCAGCACGCCCCGCCGCCGTCCGAGATACACAGCTAGTAAGTAGAGCGCTGTTAGTTGGGTTGTAAATGCTTTGGTTGACGCCACGCTGATTTCCGGGCCAGCGTGCGTGTAAATGACCGCATCTGCTTTGCGGGCGATGGAGGAGTCGACCACATTGCAGATGGCCAGGGTTTTCACTCCACGCGCCTTTCCCCCCTCTAGCGCGGCGAGCGTATCAGCCGTCTCTCCGGACTGAGAGATCGCCAAAAGCGCGGTGTGGCGGTCAAGTGGGGTGTGGCGGTAGCGAAACTCGCTGCCATAGTCCACTTCAGCAGGAAGTCCGGCCAACTCTTCGAGGAAGAATTTCCCCACCAGGCAGGCGTGCCAGGCAGTGCCACACGCTACCAACTGCAGCCGCGCGATGGTGTCGAGCGACGGAAGGAGGTGGTTTAGTTCTGCTAACGAGACGTCGCCTGCTTCGGCGAGGATGCGGCCGCGCATGGTGTCGATAATCGCTTGTGGCTGTTCGTGAATCTCTTTCAGGAGAAAGTGTTTGTACCCGCCTTTCTGTGCAGTGATCGCATCCCACGAGATCTGCCGTGGGGAGCGCTCGATGGGGCGACCGTGGAAGTCGAAAAAGGCCACGCTGTCACGGGTCACTTCTGCCATCTCGCCATCATCGAGGAAGGCGACCAGTCGTGTATAGTCGAGTAGCGCAGGAATATCAGAGGCCACGAAATTCTCGTCCTGGCCAAAGCCGATGACGATCGGGGTGGCATTCTTTGCGGTCAAGAGCCGTTGCGGCTCGTCTTCGCATAAGGCGACGATGGCGAAAGAACCCTCGAGCCGCCGCAGCGCCGCGCGGGTCGCCTCGCTGAAGGAGAGCCCGTCTTGCAAGTATCGGTCGATCAAATGTGAAATGACTTCGGTGTCGGTTTCTGACTGAAACACGTGCCCTTTGGCGCTCAGCTCGTGTCGCAGTTCGAGGTAGTTTTCGATGATCCCGTTATGAATCACCACCACTTTCCCAGCCCGATGGGGGTGCGCGTTTTCTTCTGACGGACGACCATGAGTAGCCCACCGCGTGTGTCCCAGCCCCACCGTGCCGTGGACGGGCTGTTCACGCAGGAGCTGATCGAGGTTACTCAGTTTCCCGACCGAGCGACGCACGACGATCCCTGTGTTATTGCACACGGCCACCCCGGCGGAGTCGTACCCGCGATATTCCAGGCGTTTGAGTCCTTGCAAGAGCACAGGGGCCGCTTCACGATATCCAACATAACCGATAATGCCGCACATAATCTGGTCCTTCGCAGCTGTTGCGACTCTGGGGGGCTTGCAGATCTCAGGGGAGCTATTTCTTGCTCGCTGCCTTGGCGCGCTTCGCCGCGGTCCAGCCTTCGCGAATTTCTTCTTGGCGCGGGTTGAAGACCAGGGCGCCGGCCGGCACGTCGTGCCGCACAGTGGTGGCTGTGGCGATGTAGACATCGTCGTGGATAGTAATGGGGGCGACGAGCGTGGTATCAGACCCCACCTGGACGCGGTCGCCGATTTTGGTTTTGTACTTGTGGAAGCCGTCGTAGTTGCACGTGATCGTGCCGGCGCCGATATTAGTGTCTCGGCCAATCTCCGTGTCGCCAATGTAGGCCAAATGCTTCGCCTTGGTATGTTCGCCGATGAACGATTTTTTCACCTCGACGAAATTGCCGATCTCCGCCCGAGGGGCCAAGACCACGCCGTCCCGCAAGTGGGCAAAAGGACCGACTTTGGTCTGGTCACCGAGTTCACTATCAGTGATGACCACCGCGAAGCGGAGATGCACATCGTTGCCGATCTGGCAGTTCTCAATATACGCGCTGCCGTCGATGCGACAGCGTGCACCGATCCTGGTTTTGCCCCGCAGCTGGGTGTTGGGGCCGATCACGGTGTCCTGTCCGATCGTGACCTCTTCCTCGATATAGACCGTGTCCGGATCTTCCAGGGTCACGCCGGCAGCCATCCAGTGACTGCGTAGCTGGGCTTGTCGTGTTTTTTCCATAAACGCCAACTCCTCTCGGGTATTGATGCCGCCGACCTCCTGGGGGTCTGCGAGCTGCAGCGCCTGGGTAGGGAGACGGGCGGCGACCGCTTGGGCGACGATATCGGTCAGGTAATATTCTCCTTGGGCGTTTAGCGGTTGCAGTCGCTCCAGAGCGGCGAAGAGAAACTCGGCTTGCACGCAATAGATGCCGGTATTGATTTCCCGTATTGCGCGCTCTGCCGGGGAAGCATCGCGCGCTTCGACGATTTTTTGTATGCGGCCGTCGACCGCGCGCACGACCCTGCCATAGTGGCCCGGGTCGTCAAGGCAGACGGTGAGCACGGACAACGTTGCGTGGTGCTGACGATGGTAGTGGACAAAACGAGCGAGGGTGGCAGTGGTGAGTAAAGGGGTGTCGCCACAAACGATCAATACATCGCCCCGAAAGTCGATGAGCGCTGACCGTGCTGCGCGGACCGCATCGCCGGTGCCACGCTGTTCACGTTGATGTGCAAATGTGATCGCAGCTCCCTCGCAGAGGCGTTGGACCTCCTCTGCCTGGTGGCCGACGACAACGACTGTGCGGTCAGGGTGTAAGCGTTGTGTAGCATGGAGCACGTGAGCAAGCAAAGACTTGCCAGCGAGCCGATGCAGGACTTTCGCCCGTTGGGAACGCATACGTTTCCCCAGGCCAGCAGCGAGAATGATAACCGCCAGGTGTTCCATAACGCTGATGGATAGATGATTTCATGCACAGCGAGCAAACGTGCCTTCATTGTAGCCAACTTGCGGGCGCAAGCGCAAATGAGTGACGCCGGAAGTGTCCACCAGCAAGTGGTCTTTAGCGAGCGTCCCTGTGCAAGCAAAGCAGGGCTACCAGGCACGCCTCTCACCCGAGCGGGCGGGGAGGCAAGTGTTCGAACCACGGCAGTACTAAGGTTTCATTGATCGAGTAGGGGTAGGCATGGCCCCACTCTGGCAATTCGGTATACGTCACATTGGTAAAGCCCTTGTTAATAAAGAGTTTGTACGCAGCGCGGGCAATGGCGACGGGAAAGATAAAGTCTTGCGCCCCATGGACGATAAATATCGGCAGTTGCTTACTCTCTTCCGGAATGCGCCACGGGCCGAGTACCCCCGCGATAGGAGCGATACCGGTGAAAAGTTTAGGACAACTCAGCCCTATGGCGTAGCTAAACGTCCCTCCATCAGACAAGCCGGTGGCGAAGAGGCGTCCGGTGTCAATCGCATACTCGTCCAGCACTTCTTCTACGATCGAGAGGATCGACCGGATATCGAGACCAGGTCGATGAATCGACCAGGTGCGGTCGAGGGATTTGGGTGCAAGCACGAGATAGCCTTTACTCTTAGCTGGCCGCAGCCATGTTAAGAGGTAGTCGTCGCCGCGACCATGACCACCGTGGAGAGCGATAATAAGCGGCCAGCGTCGGCTGGGGTCGTAATTTTCTGGGACATAGAGAGAATACTCGCTATGGGCGTCGGTGGCCGGCCGGTGTATCACGCCGGTCGGGACTTCCACGCCGGGCGTTGGGGTTTCCAATTCGTCCCACCGGCAGAGGTCTTCGGGCAGCACCCAGTATTGCTGCAGGGTGCGCAAGTGCGCACGCAGGCTATAGAGGAAGTATTTCCCGAGCGAGAAGGCACGACGACTCTGAAAGTACGCGACCAGAGGATTGCTTTCAGCGGCCGAGAGAAAAGAGGAATAAGCCTCCTCGAGATGGGCCACCGCCGCACGCCACTGTTGGTGGAAACCCTCGTGGCCGTGCGGTGGGGTGAGACTCTCCAAAGCGGTGTTGAGCGAGGGGAAGAGGTCGCCGACCATGTGGTTTAGTTCCTGCTGGTGATGGGCGATCTGGGTCAAATGCAGTTGTTCCTGTAAGGCTTCGAATGCTCGTAGGAACGGGAGGAGCTGGTGTTCTTGCTGGTGGATAACCTGATAGTAGTGTTCTTCTGGGGACTGCATAGGCTTCCTCCTCGCCGGGTATTCCAGGCTATAGCAGCAGCGTTGTTGTCGTTGCAAGGGGCAAATGGGTATGTCAAGGTGACACTATCATGAAGGCCACAGCAGGTCCGTTGCACGAGCTCCTCCGCGCGCTGCCTGCGGTAGAACAACTGCTAGCCGCACCGGAGATGGCTCCGGTGTTGTCTCGTACCAGTCGGTCCGCAGTCGCTGAGGCGGTGCGCACCGTTTTAGCCTCTGCCCGCCAAGAGATTCTCGCGGGTATGGTGACGGTCCCTTTGGAAAAAACGGAAATCATCCAACGCGTACACACCCTGCTCTCCCGCTATGACCGTTCTCCACTTCGTTCGGTGATCAATGCTACGGGGACGGTCTTGCACACCAATCTTGGGAGAGCCTTGCTCGCGCAAGCAGCAGTTGAAGAAGTGGCCCGCGTAGCCGTCTCTCCTGTCACCCTGGAGTATGATCTGACGGAGGGCAAGCGTGGGGATCGAGATCGTATCATCGAAGAGGATCTATTGGCCCTCACCGGTGCCGAGGCCGCGACGGTCGTTAACAATAATGCCGCGGCGGTATTTTTAGCGTTGAACACCCTGGCGGCAGGCAAAGAGGGGATCGTATCCCGTGGGGAACTCATCGAGATTGGCGGCTCGTTTCGTCTTCCTGATGTGATGAGACAGAGCGGGGTTCTCTTGCGCGAAGTTGGTACGACTAATCGTACGCATCTGCGCGACTACGCCGACGCTATGACCCCTCAAACCGGGGTCCTGTTGAAAGTACACCCGAGCAACTACCGCATCATCGGCTTTACCAGCTCCGTCGGTCTGGAAGAACTGGTTGCGCTTGGCCGTGCGCACGGGGTGCCGGTGATAGAGGATCTCGGTGCCGGGGCGTTGATCGACCTCTCCCAGTATGGCTTGCCGAAAGAGCCCGTCGTTGCCGAACGGATTGCTGCTGGTGCGGATGTGGTGATGTTTAGTGGAGATAAATTGCTCGGCGGACCCCAAGCCGGCTTGATTGTCGGGCGCAAAGCGCTCATCTCGCGCATGAAGCAAAATCCGCTGAAACGGGTCCTGCGACCGGATAAACTCACCCTGGCAGCGCTCAGCGCTACGCTGCGGTTGTACCGTCGTTCTCCCCATCTGGCAACAGAACTCCCAACATTACGTTGGCTGACCCGTTCTCGGGAAGAGATGGATGCGATTGCAGCGGCAGCAGTGCCGCTACTGCAGCAGGTACTCGGCGGAGAGTGCACCATTTCGGTCGAAGATGTCAGTGCGCAGATTGGCAGTGGCACGTTGCCGGAGCAAGCATTGCCGAGCCGGGCGATTGTCATTCGCCATCCCCGACTCTCCGCTGAAGAAATGGCCGCCCGTTTCCGCGCAGCGGACCCGCCAATCTTAGGCCGCATTCGCCAGGGGGCGTTTTTGTTGGATCTGCGCGGCATCTTTGCTGCGGAAGAGCTGGTGCCACGGCTACCAGAAGCGTAAGCAGGGCACGAGAGAAGCAAGAGGCTGGCGGAGAAGGGATGGAGTCGAACCATCCGCGCAGCATTACGCCACGCAACTCGGTTTTGAAGACCGGTGGGGCCACCGGGCCCCATCCTTCTCCACGTGCGCGCTGTTTCTTTCCAGACGCCCGACCTCTCACGGCCAGTCACACCAACTTGCCGTACGAAAAGACCAGTCGCATGCCAGCCGCACGTACCTGCTGCTGTACTTCTGGCCGCGCCCGGTAACAAAAGCAGACCGCAAATACCTCCCCTTCCAGATGCTGCCGCGCCCGTTCTACTTGACGGCTGAACTTCTCTACCTCCCGCGCCGTCAGATTGTGTTTCGCCTCTCCCACGATCCAGACCGTTTTCTCTGGCCGGGCTGGGTCAACGGCCATGCCAAAGACATTCACCTCTTCCGGCTCGCCATCCCAGCTTTGCCAGGTCCGTTCTAACCTGCCCACTTGCCAACCAAACTCACGCTGTAACACGTCATGCAGCACGATATAGGCAATGTCCTCGATGTCTCCCCCGACCGTCTCGCTGAGCCCACCGATCTGTTGACGCAACTGATCTACTGCCTTGGTCAGACTGGCTATCGCTTTGCTGTGCTCTTCCGTGACGGCTTCGAGACGGGTCAGCCGTTCTTCGGTGCGTGCCTGCGCTTCGGCTAGCCGCTCGATGGCAGCTTCCACCCGTCCTAACCGCTCTTCGGTGCGTGCCTGTGCTTCGGCTAGCCGCTCGATGGCAGCTTCCGCCCGTCCTAACCGCTCTTCAGTGCGTGCCTGTGCTTCGGC
>Ga0308420_1000602_pt1 | contig 18061 bp, 22 predicted proteins | sample HotsprSampleMS55_FD_203802 | JGI IMG/M metagenome (GOLD analysis project Ga0308420, IMG submission 203802) | Hot spring phototrophic mat microbial communities from Mushroom Spring, Yellowstone National Park, Wyoming, United States - 20090730_MS55 ... | reverse complement strand
TCATTGCCAAAGGCGTCATCTCAACCTCTACCCTAGCAGAAGTTGAAGCAGCGCGCGATTTCCTGTGGCAGGTACGGAATGGGCTCCACCTATTAGAACGCACCGAGCAAGACCATCTGACGTTTGAATGCCAAGACCGGTTGGCACCCCTGCTCAAGTTCGCGGATGTCACGAGCTTCATGCGGCACTATTATCACTCTGCCACGACCATCCACGCCTTCTCACAGACGATGCTCCAACGGTGCCTAGACCGCCCGCGCTTCTACAGCTTCATCGGCCGACCGGGCGGACGCGAGATTCGTGAGGGAGTGCGAATTTTGGACAATACCTTGATAGTGACCAAGGCGGAACTCTTCACGCGCGCACCGCAGAATGTGATCAGTATCTTCCACGACGCCCAGCGTCACGGGGTACGCCTCGCCGACACTACGCGGCAGTTGATTAGGGAAGTCCTCCCTTCCCTTCCAGCCGAGGTGGCCTGGATGCCCCCCGTGCGCGACGCCTTCTTCGCGATTTTGACGTGGAAACAACGTGTCGCCCACACGTTACGGGAGATGCACACTTTGGGCGTCTTGGAGTGGATACTGCCGGAGTTTGCCCATCTACGGTGGCGCACTCAGCGCGATCTATACCATATCTACGCGATAGACGAACATACGCTGCACGGCGTTGCCGAACTGGAACGGCTCCGCGACGGGGAGTATAAGACCGAGCTGCCGCTGTTGACCCAGGTCATGCGCGATATCGATAAGGTCGAGCTACTGTTCTTAGCGCTACTGTATCACGACGTCGGCAAAGGCTACGGCTGTGAACACGCCGAGCGTGGAGCCCAGATGGTGCTTCCGGCAGCGGCACGCTGGCAACTCACTCCCGATGACACGCACGAATGGCATCACCTGGTCCGCCACCACCTGCTCATGTCCCATATCGCCCAGCGCCGCGACCTCTCCGACAGTACGGTGATCACGCACTTTGCACGCACCGTCGGTACTCCGGCACTACTCAAAAAACTCTACCTGCTAACGTTTGCCGATATGAAAGCGGTCGGCCCGAAGGTATGGAACCCCTGGAAGGCAGGATTGCTCGATGAACTCTACCTGAAAACTCTGGAACGGTTTGAAACCGAAGAACTGGTCGAAGAAGACCGTGACGCCCGCCTCCAACGCCGCAAAGAACGCATTCGGCAAACGCTGCTGGCCATGGCGCAACCGGACGCCGTGAGCGCGTTCTTGCTCAACATGCCCGACAGCTATTTTCTCTCCACCCCGGAAGAGGCAGTGCCGGCCCATTTCCAACTCCTCAGCCGTTTTGCCCATCGTGACGGCGACAGTTCCTCTGACCCCTATTGCGCGTCCCTTGTCCACTTCCCTGAACGGGAATTCAGCGAACTCACTATCGTGACGCACGACCGGCCCGGCCTCTTTGCCATGCTCACCGGCGTCCTCGCTGTCCAAGGGCTCAATGTCGCGAGCGCTCGCATCACTACCAGCCGTGAAGGAATTGCGCTGGATGCGTTCCGCCTCTCGCACCTCGACCAACAGGCGCTCGTGATGGAACCCGACACATGGACCCGCGTGTATGCCCGCCTCAGTGCGGTGCTGCGCGGGGAACGCAAGGTGGAAGACATCTTCCGCGCTGCCCGCCCGCCAGCATTCCTGCGTAAACCGAATCCACGCGTCCCCACGGAGGTGACAGTGGACAACAGCGTTTCCCCAGATTACACCGTGATCGACGTCACCGCACCGGACCGGATGGGACTGCTCTTTACCCTCACTTACTCCCTCTTCCAGTTCGGCGTGGAAATTCACCTAGCCAAGATCACAACGAACGTAGATCAAGTATTAGATGTCTTTTACGTAACCGATCGGGCAGGTGCAAAAATCACGGACCCGGATAGCCTGGCGAAGGCGCTGCGGACGCAACTCCTGCGTATGGAGGGGGGTGCATAGTGGCAGCCACCTCGACACTTCCCACTGTCAGAGACTTGCACGTGGACGCTTTCCTGACTTACCTCACCGTCGAAAAAGGCTTGGCCGTCAATACGATCGCAGCTTACAGCCGCGACGTGATGGAGTTTTGTCGGTACCTCGATACCCAAGGGGTGACGGAGGTGACGGCCGCTGGCGCGCGGCACGTTATTGGCTTTCTTACCCTCCTCCACGACCGCGGTCTCTCGGTACGCAGCCAAGCACGTGTCTTGACAACCCTGCGGGGACTCTACCGCTTTCTGCAACGTGAAGAGCTCCTACCGGCGCAGAACCCGACAGCACTCCTGCGTATGCCGAAAACCGGGCGACGCCTCCCGCACGCTCCCTCGCGCACCCAGGTCGATGCCCTCCTCGAGCTCCCGGACGCCGCAACCCCGCTCGGCCTACGCAACCAAGCCATGCTCGAACTGCTCTATGCCACCGGGCTGCGGGTCTCCGAACTCGTCTCCTTACAGGTCCATCAAGTCAATCTCGAAGCTGGTTTTGTCCGCGTGCAGGGTAAAGGTGGGAGAGAGCGAGTCGTCCCTTTAGGCACGCGGGCGCGCGCCACGATCCTCGCCTACCTCACCACCGCCCGGCCGGTGTTGCTGAAACAGCGCACGAGCACGTACCTATTTCTCACCCGGGCAGCAAAGCCACTGACGCGCCAAGCCTTCTGGCACTTGCTTAAACAGTACGCCAAACACAGCCCACAGGGGACCGCGTTGCACCCCCACGCGCTGCGGCACGCATTCGCTACCCACCTCCTGGAAGGCGGCGCAGACCTACGGGTGGTGCAAACCCTGCTCGGGCATGCCGATATCGCCACCACGCAAATCTACACCCACCTCACTGGGGAACGCCTACGCGAGGTCCACCGCAAATATCACCCACGCGGGTAATAGCGACGCTAGAGTGGTACGGCCTGCAAGAGATAGGGGAGTGTGAGTACAGCAACTGCCCTGCGGGGGACACTGCAACCGCGGGCCGGCAGGAGGACGGGGAGGCACGGGGACGCGAGGAGTAGCTGCTGTATACGACGGCGGCCTTCACCCCGGCGCAGGTGACCCCGGCAGTGCTACGGTCTCCGCTGCCACACTAGCTCAACCGTGTTGGAAGGCCTACTATAATAACCGTCTAAGGTAAACGCCTGTACGCGATAGCGGTAGAGGGTCCCTGGCGTGAGCTGTTCGTCGGTATAGCTGAACCTTTTGGCCCGGCGAAAGCGATCACGGTCCTCGACCGGCACCACAGCAATCTGCACAAAGGGGGTGGTCGTTCCCTGACCGTTCTGGGCTGCCCGCAGGACGACAAATCCCCCCAGATCGTCCATTTCACTTCCGTCCATGTAACGCTGCGGTCGTTCCCAGCGGAGTTGGACTTTGTCGTGCACGATTGCCAGCGTCAGGTTGCGCACCGGCTCCGGCGCCACGAGCGCAGGCGGGCGTACCGCGGTCTTTCGCCCGCACGCCGGCAACACAAGCAAAAACGTCAGGCAGGCAACGAACGAGCACCTAACGATCTGGCAAGCGCCTCCCTGCGGGCTTTGATTCCCTGGCTCCTTCACGTCCCCTCCCCGATCGCCCGTAGACGCTGCCGGACTTGCGTGCGTGCCGTCCCGCCATAGGAACGGCGTCGGTCAACCGCTGCCTCCGGCGTTAAACGCGGGAACAGATCCCGGTCAAAGAGCGGTGAGAAGTGCCGCCACTCGTCAAGCGAGAGCTCTTCTAATTGTTTGTGTTCCTTAAGGCACCACCGCACAACCGTCCCCACGACCTCATGAGCCTGGCGGAACGGCATCCCTTTTTCCACTAAATAATCAGCCACATCGGTTGCGAGCATAAACCCGCCACGCGCCGCTTCCCGTAACCGATCTGTGCGGAAGATCAACTGCGGCAGCATCGCTGCGAACACGCTCAGCACGCCTTTCACCGTATCCACAGTATCGAACAACGGCTCCTTATCCTCCTGCAGGTCTCTATTGTAGGAGAGCGGTAACCCCTTCAGCACCGTCAGCAGGGCAAAGAGATGCCCGTAGACGCGGCCCGTCTTGCCTCGCACGAGTTCGGGGACGTCAGGGTTCTTCTTTTGTGGCATCATGGAGCTGCCGGTGGCAAAGGCATCGGGCAGCTCAACGAACCCAAACTCACTACTCGCCCATAGGACGAGCTCCTCGGCCAGGCGGCTGAGATGCATACAGAGAATCGCACAGGCAGCGAGGAACTCGACGAGAAAATCGCGGTCAGCAACCGTATCCAGACTGTTCTCGCTCACCGCAGGAAACTTGAGGAGGCGCGCGACGTAGTGCCGATCGATGGGCAAGGTCGTTCCCGCAAGTGCTCCAGCGCCAAGGGGGAGCACGTTGACACGCTCGGCACACTGTTGTAGGCGCGCCCCGTCGCGTTCGAGCATGTCATAGTATGCGAGCAGGTGGTGTGCCAAGAGGACAGGTTGGGCACGTTGCAGATGAGTGTACCCCGGCATGACCGTTTCGCAATGACGCTTCGCCAGACGGATCAGCTGGCGCTGGAGGGCCTGTCGCAGTTGCTGAATGGCAGCAATCTCATCGCGCAGGTATAAGCGCACGTCGAGCAGGACTTGATCATTGCGACTCCGTGCCGTGTGCAATTTCCCTCCTACAGGACCGATCTTTTCGATGAGCCGCCGCTCGATCGCCATATGAATGTCTTCGTCAGAGGGGACGAACGGAAACGTACCCTGCTGCAGCTCACGCTTGACACTGTCCAACCCTTTGAGGATCTTCTCTCCTTCAGCACGAGGGAGAATCTTTTGTTTCACTAGCATACGGCAATGTGCCACGCTCCCCTCGATATCGTACAGGGCGAGGCGTTTGTCGAAAGCGAGCGAAGAGGTGAAGGCCTCCACGGCTGGGTGCGGAGCGTCGGTAAACCGACCAGCCCAAGCTTTGTTTTTCCCTTTTTGTCTCATAGCAGCGGCAAGTGTCCGGGCATCCGTGACAGGATAGTACCGGGACCGGCTGACGGCGCGGAACGAAACATGGAGGGTTGATGGCTATCGCCGGGTCAAGGCGCGCAGCCGGAGCCGGAGCGCGTTCAGGCGGATAAAGCCCTCAGCGTCAGCTTGGCGATAATCTCCTCCTGCCTCAAAGGTCGCTACCTCCGGGTTATACAGCGAGCGCTCAGACTTGCGACCGGCAACGATGACGTTCCCCTTGTACAGTTTCAGGCGGACCGTCCCGGCAACGTGTTTTTGCGCCTCGTCAATCGCCGCTTGTAACATTTCACGCTCGGGCGCAAACCAGTAGCCATAGTAGACCATCTCGGCATAGCGCGGAATGAGGGAGTCGCGCAGATGCATCACTTCGCGGTCGAGCGTGAGCGATTCGATCGCACGGTGAGCGACCTGCAGGATTGTCCCGCCAGGGGTTTCATACACCCCACGAGACTTCATACCGACATAGCGGTTCTCGACCAGGTCAAGCCGCCCAATCCCGTGTGTCCCGCCTAACGCATTGAGCCGGCCGAGCAGCACCGCCGGGGTGAGACGCTCACCGTTTACAGCAACCGGATTGCCTCCCTCATACTCGATCTCCACGTACTCAGGCGCATCCGGCGCCCGTTCGGGGGCTACGGAGAGGACGAACATATCCTCATAAGGCTCGCGCCAGGGGTCTTCCAGGATCCCGCCTTCGTAACTGATATGGAAGAGGTTACGGTCCGTACTGTAGGGCTTCTCCTTGGTGACAGACACAGGAATACCCTGGGCCTCAGCGTAGGCGATCAGGTCGGAACGCGAGCGCATGTCCCACACGCGCCAGGGGGCGATCACGCGTAGGTGTGGTTCTAACGCATAGTAGGTGAGTTCAAACCGCACTTGATCGTTGCCCTTGCCAGTGGCTCCATGCGAGACGGCATCCGCCCCTTCTTGGCGCGCGATCTCAACCTGCCGCTTCGCGATCAGTGGCCGGGCAATCGAGGTCCCCAACAGGTATCCGCCCTCGTACAAGGCGTTGGCACGCAACATGGGAAACACAAAATCGCGTACGAACTCCTCGCGCAAGTCCTCGATAATGACCTTGCTTGCACCGACCTGTTTGGCTTTCTCTTCGATCGCAGCAAGCTCCTCACCTTGGCCTAAGTCCGCACAAAAGGCGACGACCTCGCAGCGGTAGTTCTCGATGAGCCAACGGAGGATCACTGAGGTATCCAACCCACCGCTATAGGCAAGCACGACTTTCTTGATGTCTGTCACGGTGATCACTTCCCGCGTAAAGTGCAAGCACCCTAGCACGCAGGCGGGACAGAGACAACGGCAAAACCAGCTGGCGGCCGCTGCGAAGCGCTCCGCACGCTCCTGGAGACTACACAGCCTCAGGCTGGGTCATATCGCTTTTGCGGCGTTGCCGCAGCAACCATACCATGACGGCTTTTTGCACATGGAGACGATTCTCTGCTTGCTCGAGCACCAGAGACTGTGGCCCATCGAGCACCTCATCCGTGATTTCTTCTCCACGATGGGCTGGCAAACAGTGCATGGCAAAGGCTTGCGGTTTGGCAAGCGCCATCACCGCGGCATTGACCTGATAGGGACGGAAGACCTCGCGACGGCGAGCACTCTCTTGCTCCTGGCCCATGCTTGTCCACACATCAGTATATACCGCATCAGCTCCTCGTACCGCCTCTTCCACCGAGTGAGTAATCATCACCTGCGCACCCCGTTGTCGGGCACGAGCAAGAATGTCCGCATCGGGTTCATACCCAGGCGGGCACGCTAACGCAAAGGAGAACGGGAGTTTGCTCGCTGCGTTGATCCAGGAGTTGACCACATTATTGCCATCGCCGACAAAAGCGACTTTGAGGCCGTCGAGACAGCCACGGTGCTCAATCAAGGTGAAACAATCTGCCAATACCTGGCAGGGATGGAGCAAGTCGGACAGGCCGTTGATGACCGGAATCGTTGCATGCTGGGCTAACTCCAGGACTACGGCATGCGAAAACGTCCGTACCATGATCAGATCCACCCAACGGGACAGGTTACGCGCCACGTCGGCAACGGACTCTCGCGATCCCATACCGATATCTTGCGGAGAGAGGTACACAGCATATCCACCAAGCTGCACCATGCCGGCCTCGAAGGTGACGCGGGTGCGCAGGCTGGGCTTTTCGAAGATCATGGCTAACGTTTTCCCGGCCAAAAACGGGTGTGGCCAGCCGTCTTTGCGATCGGCCTTGAGGCGCGCCGCGAAGGCAAAAAGGTACTCGAGCTGTTCCCGGGTTAGATCAGCCAGGCTGATAAAATCGCGCTTCATCGTCGGTATCCTTGCAGGTAGCAGTTCCCACCAGTGGACGACGTTGTAACATTTCTCTCTCCACTGCGGGAAGGGGGCCCGAGGGGATGTGGCCTTCAGCTCCCAATTTCACCCAGAGTCAAAACTCTCACACCCAATTTCCTTGCGCCTCCGCCATCCTGCGTTAGCGACCCCCTCGCCCAGCTCAATACACCCCTGGACCCAACTTGCTGTGATCCCAACTGGCAATTTTCTCGGGAATAATCTTGAGGGCCGCGCGCTTCTGGGCCCGAGCCCGTACGACGGCGTCGGCCGGGGGCGGCGGGCCGCCGTCTCGGAACTCACGGATCTGGCACATAATCTTCCACACTTCGTCCGGATCTTCGATCAGCTCACACCGCCCACGGATCATGAGCCCCTTCAGTTCATGATATTGCTCCCCCGTTTCGACCATGACCGCAACCTTAGGGTTGCGGCGGATGTTCACAACTTTCTGGGCCTTGCGATAGGAGGTCATGTAAATATAGCCGTCTTTCACCATAAACGCCATGGCGACCACATGGGGATACCCATCCTTACCGATGGTGCACAGCGCCATGGTCTTGGCCTGTTGCAATAACGCCAGCTGCTCTTCTGGTGTCAGCCGAATCTGCGCGCGCTTGTGCATGCCCCTCCTCCTTCCTTCGATGTGCCTCCGGTTATCCTTCTGGATCCTGTCTCCTCACCCAGGAGGCGCGCGACCTCGCGCCGAACGATGGCTTTGGCCACCTCTTGCGCATTCACCCGATAAGTCCCCTGAGCAAGTTGGGCTTTCACCTGCTTCACTTTTTGTGTCCGTAGAACGAGTTCTCGGTGCGCCAACGCTGCCACTGCAGCCAGCCGGGGCATAGAGGTAGCGGCCGTTACCAGGGCGACCCCGTCGAGGATTGTCTTCCGCTTGTCCCCCTTTTTTGCTCCCCGAGGGAGCACCTTTGTCCCTGGCATACTTCCTCCGTCCTGAATTGCTTTTCTCGCTTTCTTGCTCTTGCTGCCAGTTTCTTCCTTCCCCATATGCTTCACCGTGCTCTCACCTCTCCCGCAGATGGGGTTTGCTTTATCATGAGCAGGGAGGAGAGGAAAGTTTTCCCTCCGCAGCGGCCCTTCCGCTGCGATGTCATCATGCGACAAACACCCATTCATGCATTTGCTCGCAACTGTTCTCTGCCGTATCCTCCGGCCCTTTGCTGACCTGTTGCCAGACGCTTCGCCACAATCCATCCCCGACCTGCGAGAGGAGCGCGACAAAGCCGACGCAGTGATCGAGCGTGTGGTTTCTCCCGGAAGGAGAAGGCGTTCACCCACAGTCAGGTTCACCCGCTTGCGTGAGGCTAGGGTGTGATCTATGTGTTGGCGATCGTCGTTGCTATTCCTTAAGGCATATATGCCCGCAGGGGGAGGAAAACGCATGTTGATCCTCACTACTTTTTCCATCGTGGCACGCTGTCCGCGTACCAGCATGGTCGGCGTGGCCGTGTGCACGGCAGTCCCCGCGGTCGGGAGTCTATGTCCCTTTGCCAAACCACAAACCGGGGCGATCGCTACGCAGTCGTTCGTCAACCCCTACCTGGGTATCGACGGCCTGCGGTTATTAGAAAAAGGCCTCAGCGCGCAAGCGGTTCTGGAGCAGCTGCTCGCCGACGACCCGGGGCGGGACATGCGGCAACTGAGTATCGCCGACCGTAGGGGTAACGCAGCCGCATTCACGGGGCAGCACTGCCTCCCCTGGCACGGACACTACGTTGGCGATGGGTACGCCGTCGCCGCCAAATGGTAGACGAGACTACCGTAACGGCGATGGCCCCGGCATTCGAGCGCGGCAGCGATGATGAGCTGCCCGAACGGTTGCTGAAAGCATTGGAAGCCGGGGATGCGACTGGCGGGGACTATCGCGGCCGGCAGTCAGCCGCCCTGCTAGGGTACCACACCGAGGAATATCCGTACTGCAGCCTGCGGGTCGATGAACACCACCAACCGGTCGCAGAACTGCGCCGTATCTTCGAAGTCAGCCGTCAGCAGCTGTTCCCCTTCATCGCTATGCTGCCGACCAGAGCACACCCTCGAGGATTTGCCAGTATCACCGACAATCTGATCGGCGCGACGTTGCTGAAAACGGTAGACAAGAGGTAGGAGCGCGGGACACGGGAACCTGGTGCCCGCCAAGAATTGCGCTCCCGTCAGGACAAGTGGTAAGTGATGGACAGGGAGGATACTATGGATTTTCTTTTTACCGAAGAGCAAGAAGAGATTCGCAGACAGGTGCGAGCGTTGTGCGCGCGCTTTCCCGATGAATATTGGCGCGAACGGGACGAGTCTGGGGAATTCCCGTGGGACTTCTATCAAGCCTTCGCCGATGGCGGCTGGCTCGGGATCACCATTCCGAAGGAATACGGCGGCAGCGGACTTGGAATTACCGAAGCCGCGTTGCTCATGCAAACCGTCGCAGAAAGCGGTGGGGGGACACAGGCCTGCTCGTCGATCCATCTTGGCATTTTCGGTCTGGAGCCACTGATCAAGTACGGCACCGAAGAAGCGAAACGCAAATATCTCCCCAAAGTGCTGAGCGGGGAGCTCCATGTCTCCTTCGCCGTTACCGAGCCCGACGCCGGTACCAACACCACCCAGATCAAGACCTTCGCGACCCGCAAGGGCGACGGCTACGTGATCAACGGCCGCAAGGTGTTTATCACCAAGGCGCGCGAGTCTAAAAAGATGCTGATCCTCACACGCACGACCCCCTACGAGCAGGTGCAGAAGAAAACCATGGGTATGAGCTTGTTCTTCGCTGACCTCGACCCGCAGGCGGTCGAGGTGCGAGAACTTCACAAATGCGGGCGCAAAGCGGTGGACACGAACATGCTCTTCATCGATAACTTGTACGTCCCGAAAGAAGACTTGATCGGGGAAGAAGGGAAGGGCTTCTACTATATCCTGGACGGGATCAATCCCGAACGCATCCTCGTTGCGGCCGAATGCATTGGAATGGGCAAGCGGGCCGTCGAGAAAGCCGTGCAGTACGCCAAGGAACGGATCGTGTTCGATCGTCCGATTGGAATGAATCAGGGTATCCAATTTCCCCTCGCCGAGTCGTACGCTAAGCTAGAGACAGCGGAACTGATGGTGTACAAGGCCGCCTGGTTATTCGACCACGGCCAGCCCTGCGGCAAGGAAGCCAATATCGCCAAATACATGGCGGCTGAGGCCGCCTGCGAAGCTGCCGACCGGGCGATGCAGGCACACGGCGGGTATGGGTATATCAAGGACTACGACGTGGAACGGTACTGGCGGGAAGCTCGACTGTTTCGCATCGCGCCAGTCTCGCAAGAGATGGTGCTCAACTACGTGGGCGAGCATGTGTTGGGGCTGCCGAAGTCGTACTAACCGGGCCGGTTCCTCATCCAAGCGGAGCGTCAGACAGTCGGCTTTACCTGCAACACGGCACTGTGTGAAAATTTTGTCCGGGTTTAGCTCTTCGCTCCCGTCGGAGGGAGGCGAAAGAGGCGCCATTTATGCTTGCGGATAGCCACCCGAAAACTCTCAGGTAACAGCGATGGGGAGAGGGGGCCCAGAAAGAGCTGGGTGGCTGAGGTGGCAGCTCATGGGCGAGAAGCTCAGTAGGGTTATGGAAGGAAGTGGCGGCCACAAGTAGGCAGACAAAAGCGGCTCGGGAGCGGTTAGAGACAGCTGTTCTGAGCGAAAGCGCGCTGCAAAAAGACTGGCTGCGGCCGGAAGAAGACAAGGCATGGCGCGATTTGTAAAAAAGGCGATATGAGCCTGGTGGGTCTCCGACCCATTGTGCCTCCGGAGATCGAGAAGTATGGGGAGTATGCCCCGCTCTTTTTCTCGGTCAAGCCGGGTTTGACGGGCTACTGGCAGGCCAACGGGCGGAGCAGCGTGGACTATCCACTCAGGGCAGAATTGGATCTGGAGTATGTGCGGGATCAGTCTTTGAAGATGGATGTCACATTCTGTTGAAGACGATTCCGGCAGTGATAAGGCAGAAGGGGGCCTATTGAGGTAGTGCGTAACAGGCTTCAAGAAGATCAAGGAATTGAGCCGGTGTGACAATTTGAACGTTACGGTACGATCCCAGAGGAAGCAGATGAGTTTTGTCTGCGGAGATCAGAACGTTGGTGTCCAGGACAACCCGCATGAGGTGGAGGGATTATTTGCGCACCTCGTGGACGAGCCGGTCCACGCCTTCCTCCGTGCGGATGCCGGAATTTACTGCCGCGCAGTATCGGTCCACAGCCGCACCGCCGCAAGCGGCGACTTGACTAGGTCGGTCATCCGCAGATGGGTCCAGTGGTCCTTCGGGAAGCGGCAGCAGGTCACCATCCGCTCCCAGTCCCGGCACAGCGTCTCGACCGCCTGCGGAGACACCTTTCGGTAACGGGCGACGAACTCGTCCCGCCGCCGACAGCGGCGCCCCCTCCCCGAGCAGCCCCCGCAGCACCAGCTCGAAGTCCCCCTGGGCGAGCCCGTGAAGGGACAGCTGTGGTAACAGCTCTCCGATCTGCTTCGTCCGCCGCACAAACAGCGGCAGGATCTGGCTCTCGCAGCGCCACTCCAACCCCCGGCTCCGCCCGCATCGCCAGCCGCCGCGGCTTCCCGTGTCCGTTACGATACCTACCCACCGCATCGACCGCTGCCCGCCGCGCGGATTTCCGCCACCCCCAGAGCTTCGTGCTCTCTTCCTTAAGCAGCTCCTGCACCCAGCTCTGACTCTGCAGCCGCGCACTCCTCCAGCGTCGCCTACTCGGGCCGCCCCCCCTTCTTCGCCTCCCGTCTCGACCCACGCCGCTCCGCTCTGCCTTGTCCTTCCAGGGCGGTGTCCTCCTTGCCTTCCGGTTTTCCCCGGCGGTTGTTTCGTCAACCGGAAGGTCTACAGCGCCTTTTCTCCATTTCCACACCTTTCGATCAGACCTCTACCCTGGAAGCCGCACGCACAAACGACGTTAAGCGCTATTTGTACACCTCCTCGGCCTGTGTCTATCCTGAGCATCGGCAGAGGGAGACCGATGTCACCCCGCTCAAAGAAGAGGACGCCTATCCCGCCCAACCCCAGGATGCCTATGGCTGGGAGAAGCTGCTCACCGAGAGGCTTTGCCTGCACTACCGTGAAGACTATGGGATCGAAACCCGTATTGTGCGCTTCCATAACATCTTTGGCCCTCTGGGCACCTGGGAGGGGGGAAGAGAGAAAGCCCCGGCGGCTTTGTGTCGCAAGGTGGCCGTGGCCAAATTGACGGGCAACCCCGAGGTAGAGATCTGGGGTGACGGGGAGCAGACCCGGTCTTTTTGTTACATCGATGACTGTGTGAAGGGTCTCTACAAGCTGATGCAGTCCGACTACCCCTACCCTCTCAACCTGGGTCAAGACCGCCTGGTTACGATCGATCAGTTGGCAGATATGATTGCCGAGATTGCCGGTATCCGCATTATCAAAAAGCATGTGGAGGGTCCTCAGGGGGTGCGGGGGCGAAACTCGGACAACACCCGTCTCAGGCAGGTGCTGGGCTGGGAGCCGGAGATTTCGCTGGAAGAGGGGCTGATCCGCACCTATGCTTGGATTGAAGAGCAGGTGCGAAGGAAACTCGGGCTGTAGGGGAGGCTTGGCGGCTGAGAGCGAGTACGTCACTCCTGGGGAAGGGGGAATTTTCTTGAGACGACTCAATGAAAGAAGCCCTTATTCGTCTGGGGTGGGTTTTTCATTAGCAGCAAGCCAGGCCTCAACATCTTCAGGCACAGCCACTCGTATCAGCCAGGAGATGCTGTCAAAGTCCCGGTCAAAGCTGGCCAGAGCCGAAATACTCCGCTCGCGACAGGCCAGAGCGATCAGTCCGTCGTTAAAATTCAGTTCTCCAGCAGACGACCGTATTAACTCCATCACCTGACTGTACAGACGCGGGACGTCCGGCAGAATCCAGGTGATGGCCTCTGCCGGAAAGTCGGCTAACAGGCGATCTAGAAGGGCAGGCAGCTCCACTTCACGGTGCTTTTCCCGCAGGCGCCGGGCCATGGCGCTTATGGCTTCTGCCAGTGTGCAATCGAAATAGACAGGCTCTAGCCCGGCCGCTGCCATCACCCTTTGCAGGTTAACAGCGGGTGTATGCCAGACGTCTTGGGAGTCCAACAGCCCAAGGATGACTAAGGTGTCAATGCCGATCTGCATCGTAGAGGGCTTCCGAGTCCGCAAGAGCATCTCCACCAACGGCGACCAGGCCGATCAGCCGTTCCAGTGTCTCAGGAGACTGAGGACGAGTAGGATAGGTGGGACCAAGCTGGATGGCCCGCCGGAGAGTAGCCGTTTCTGTTCCCGGCTGGGGCACGCCCTTAAGTTCAACCCAGACCTCTACCCCTTCGGGCAGATTCACAGGCTCAAGGAGTTGCAGCGTCCCCTCCCGATAGATCGCCTTCACCCGTTCGCTCTGTGCCATCCGTTTTCCTCCTTTCACTTCTATGATCCCATAGTTCAAAAGCAAGGTAATACAAACAAGCGGCAGAAGCAATTTGTTCGCCAACGAGGGTGCCACGTCTAATCTGAGTGTCCTTCTCTTCTTCCTCTGAGGAGTACGGGTCGAGACCCATATTGTGCGCTTTCATAACATCTTTGGCCCGCTGACATCCGTATCAGCAAAAAGCATGTGCCTGGTCCTCAGGAGGTGCGGGGGCGAAACTCGGACAACACCCGTCTCAGGCAGGTGCTGGGCTGGGAGCCGGAGATATCGCTGGAGGAGGGGCTGATCCGCACCTATGCTTGGATCGAAGAGCAGGTGCGAAAAAAGCTGGGGCTTTAGGGGGTCTTGGGGGTTGGTTGGGAGCGACGGCGAAGATAGTGGAAAATGGGCATATGTAGCGGTACTTTGGAAGTCAAACGGAAAGGTCTCAAGTTCGGGGTCTGAGATTTAGGATGGAACATGGCTGCCCAGTCTGATCAGGTGTTTGAGACGACTGATTATGAGGGGACGCCCGTCGTGCTCAGCCGGGCAACGTGGGATGCCAAGGCTGGCAAGGATGAACCGGGAACCCATCCTGAAGTCCGTGATTATCTGGAAGATGTGCGGGTTGCTGTCGAGTTTCCCGACCTGGTCTTCCAAAGCACGCGAGATGAGCGGTTGCGCATTTTCTACCGACTTGGCGCTGGACGGGGCGACTTTGCTGGTAAACACGTGGTGGTTGTAGTAAAGTATGTGCAAGAGGCAACTGGTCGACGAGGCTATGCAGGGACTGTGTATCTTAGCCGAGCGGTGTATTCCCGAGGAGTGCAATTATGGCCGAGAACGAAGGACGGGCCCCACTGATCGCTGTCTGTTACGATGACCAGACGGATATCCTCACTTTCACCTTCACTGAAGCGCCTCAGCCGGCGGTGGCGGAAGAGGCAGGGGATGAGGTTTGGGTCCGCTATGATCCACAGACTCGTCGGGTGATCACGGTAGATGTGCTGAATTTTTCTGCTCGGGTGCATGAGGCTTTTGGACCTGCCTTAACCTACACGGAGCGGACTGATCCTCAGCGGTTGGAAGCCCTGCACGGTTTGCCTTCACCTCCCGGGGAAGAGGATTCCTAGACCTCTGCTACATTGATGATGACATGACCGGCTCACGTCGTATGATAGCGCCGCTCGTTCTTGCTTCGGCCTCACCGCGCCGCAGCGCCCTGCTTCGTCAGGCCGGCGTGGACTTTACCATTGTGCCGAGTTGTGTCCCTGAAGAGCTGCGCCTGGGAGAATCCGCCGAGGAGTATGCGCTCCGCGTTGCCTGGGAAAAGGCGAAGAACGTTGCTAATAGAGAGGCAGGAGTCTGGGTGTTAGCGGCCGATACCGTTGTGGAAATCGATGGCCAGGTACTGGGCAAGCCGCGCGATCCAGAAGAGGCACGCCACATGCTGCGTCGTCTCTCTGGCCGCACCCACTTGGTGAAAACGGCCTTCGTTCTTCTCAGCAGTGACGGCCGACCCTTTACTAGCCAGGTAGTCACGAGTGCAGTGACGTTCAAGCCTCTCTCTGAAGCTGAGATTGGGGCGTATCTTGCGACCGGTGAACCCTTTGATAAAGCCGGCGCCTATGCCATCCAGGGGCAGGGAGCCGCTTTCATCGTGCGCACCGAGGGGTCGTACACCAACGTGGTGGGGCTGCCGCTCGATGAGGTGTTACAGGCTCTCCACGCCGCTGCGCTTTTGCATAACAGAGAGTCCGATGATCGACGTAGCCGCTAACTACACGCGCGTGCGCGAGCACGTGGCAGCGGTGGCGCAACGATGCGGCCGCCGCCCAGAAGAGATCACCATCGTCTGTGCCGCGAAGACCAAGGGGCCAGAGCTCATCCGGGCAGCCATAGCAGCTGGGGCAATGGACATCGGGGAGAATTACGTCCAGGAGGCAGAGGAGAAAAGCGCGCAGATCGCTGAACCGATCCGCTGGCACATGATCGGCCACTTGCAACGGAACAAAGCGAAAAAGGCACTGACGCTGTTCACCCTCCTCCACTCGCTTGATAGTGTGGCACTGGCGCACGCATTGCAGCGCCACTGCGAGCAGCTCGGACTCACGGCGCGGGCGCTTATTGAAGTGAACCTCGGGCGCGAGCAGACAAAAAGTGGTATCGCTGCAGATCAAGTGGAAGCGCTATTAACCGCCCTCACTGACCTGCCTGCCGTCCGCGTCGAAGGGTTGATGGTGATCCCCCCCCCGCAAGCGCACCCGGAAGGGTCACGCCCCTACTTCCGCGCGCTGGCCCGCCTCCGCGCACGGTATGAACGGTTTCGCACCGCGAATATCGATCTCCGCGAGTTGTCCATGGGGATGACGGACGATTACCCAATAGCGATCGAAGAAGGAGCAACGATTGTGCGCATCGGCCGGGCCATCTTCGGCGAGCGTTGAGGAGGGGAGAAAGAATGCCATGAAAAAAATCGGTTTTATTGGCGCGGGCAACATGGCCGGCGCTTTGATGAAAGGATTGCTGGCCGCGAAGCTGTACCGCCCTCAAGACATGCTGGCCAGTGATGTGGTCCCAGCGCAACTGAAGAAGGTACAGAAAGCGTACCAGGTCGAAGGGCTACGCGACAACCGTGCGCTCGTCCGTGCAGTGCCCACGATCGTGCTCGCAGTCAAGCCGCAAATTATCGATGAGGTCTTAGCGGAAATCCGCCCCGAAGTGAGCAAGGAAAAGCTGTTCATCTCGATTGCCGCAGGGGTGCCGTTAGCCCGGCTCGAAGGAGGCCTGGGAAGCGACGCGCGGGTGGTCCGGGTGATGCCGAACACCCCCGCCTTGGTCGGCAAAGGGATGGCGGTCATCGTACGTGGAAAGAAGGCTACACCAAAAGACGAGCGCTTGACGCTCACTTTGTTCCGCGGCGTCGGCGAGGCGTTAGCCGTGAAAGACGAAGCCTTGCTCGATCCGGTTACTGGACTGAGTGGGAGTGGTCCGGCCTATGTCTATCTGTTCGCTGAAGCCCTGATCACGGGCGGCACCCAGGAAGGCTTGCCCCCCCGAGTGGCCACCCAATTAACTGTGCAGACTCTCGAGGGGGCAGTGGCAATGTTGAAGGAAACCGGGAAAAGCCCGAAAGAACTGCGCGACATGGTCACCTCTCCTGGAGGGACGACCCTCGCCGGCCTCGCTCAGCTCCAAGCACGCCACTTCCACGAAACGGTTGTGGCAGCAGTCCACGCCGCCACCCGCCGGTCGAAAGAGTTGGGACAAAAGTAAGGAGGAACGCCGGATGTTTATCTTTGCGAATTTTCTCTATGCGCTCGCCAGTGTCTTGAACATGTTGCTCTCGCTCTATATGTGGATCATCATCATCCGCGCCGTGGTCTCCTGGGTGAGCCCGGATCCGTACAACCCGATCGTCCGGTTTCTCTATGCGGCCACAGATCCCCTCCTCTATCGCATACGCCGTACCTTGCCGGTGTCGTTCGGGGGGATCGACTTTTCGCCCATCATTGTCATTGTCGCCATCGTGTTCCTCCAGAATTTCTTAGTGCAAAGTCTGCGCGACCTCTCCATGTCGCTACGGTAACCCGCTGTGCCGTCTCCCTGGCGTTACGCCCCAGATGGGGTGCATCTATACGTTCGGCTCCAACCCCGTGCATCCCGTAACCGGCTGATCGGTCAATATCAGGGAAGGTTAAAGATTGCCCTCACCGCACCGCCAGTGGCAGGAGAGGCTAACGCTGCCCTCCTGGCGTTTGTGGCAGCGCTCCTCCAAGTTTCCCCTTCTTCTCTCTTTTTGCTGAACGGGGAAAAGAGTAGAAACAAGACGATAGGGATCCGTACCGCGGCTCCGGCCGTGGTTATTCAGCGGCTCGCAGCTGCGCTATCCCAGGTTGACAAGACCGCGGCCAATGATTAGCAATCTGGTGTTCGACCATTCAGCCCAGGAGCACTGTATGCCGATTTACGAGTATACCTGCCAACGATGTGGGGATTTTGAAGTCATGCAACGTATCTCAGAAGACCCGCTCGAAAAATGCCCGACCTGCGGGGCAAAAGTCGCCAAACTGATCTCTCGCTCTGCTTTTCACCTCAAGGGCAGTGGCTGGTATATCACCGATTACGCACGGAACGGTGCGAACAAAAACACAGCAGAGGAGACGAAAGGCTCGACAAGAGAGGCGCAAGACAGCTCCACCTCTGCGAGTACAACCTCTTCTCCATCCTCCTCTGCCAAGGAAAGCACCTCAAGCACCTGACACCTCACCATCCCCTGTGCCCGTAGCCCAGAAAGTTCCCCTGTTCACCTAGAGAGAACCGTCCCACTCCCTATTTACACCGTTTCT